>Ga0247774_1001117_pt1 | contig 13646 bp, 8 predicted proteins | sample UWRJL001104B6_FD_179933 | JGI IMG/M metagenome (GOLD analysis project Ga0247774, IMG submission 179933) | Plant litter microbial communities from Arlington Agricultural Research Station in Wisconsin, United States - UWRJ-L001-104B-6 | ecosystem: Environmental > Terrestrial > Plant litter >... | reverse complement strand
TTTTTCAACCTCGGGCACAGAATCTACAATTCTTGTCGCGTCCATCCGAAACGATACCACTTCTTAGTCTAGCTACCTCCAGTCGCTATGCAAATCTGACGCATCGCTCGTTCCTTTTCTCCTTCTGCGTCGCCCAACGCCACGGCCGGTTGGCACAAATTTAGCCCAGCAAAATATGTAATGAGCATTGCGACGGTTATGGGAAGAAGCTCAACAAAATCGCTGATGATGGTGCCTTGATTTTGCCTACTGTCATTGGGGAACATGGCCACAGAGAGAAGGAGGCTCGTGGACGCGCCAAGAAAGTTGAAGCCAATCGCGACTTTGATTCGTTGCATACCGTTGCCCTAGGTATTAATTTATTAGAGTTTATTCGGATTTAAAATATGCTATTTAAAAACGTTCTACGTACCGTTGTTCCAAGTGTCTCATCCCCAGATGCCGCGTCCTGCACCCACTCGCTTACAAGACACGACCCTCCGAACAGCGCTAGTGAGAATATAAGACAAATTATGTCAAAGGCCAATCCAAATACGTTTGCGTCACTATCGACATCCATTGCCGGTAGTTTCTTTAGTATTATACTCGTAGATGGCGATATATGCCGGGTGTTCTCGGAATTTATGGCAAGGGTTGCGAAAGAGGTGAAAGCGAGGGTGACAAGGAGTGTTTCGACCACATTGATCCCCAAACGATAACATCGCGAGACCAGCCGAGTTGAGACTTCCTGGACTGATTCGGACAGTGTGAGAAGAATGGAACCTAGTGACGCAATGAAAGCTGCCTTCCCATTGCTTATTATCAGTGTTGCCGCGAGACGCGTATATGTCGCGAAAATGTTGTTCAGGTCGCCTTCGTGGCTCAAACCACTGCTGGCAAAGACCTGTGAATAAAATGTCCAATAAAAGACGAGCAGCGATGTTCCTCTACGTACGAAGTGGTCGATGTAAGTTTCCAATGGAGCAAATGAGAGTAGACAGGCAGTGGATACACTCACACTGCCCACAAGGCTACTCCAAACACAAAATTGTGAAGAGCAATCTGCAGCTTCCCGTTTGGAAGAAGCTGGCGAGTCCCCCAGAACAAGATTACGTATGATGGAAGAACGACTAGCCCTGTGGCTCCAACCATGACAGAAATAGTCTCGTAGGCTGGTTGACTCGGAGGCAAGCGATCCATTTTATCATTTATGTGACAACCATCGAAGAGAACTTCAATATTCGTGGTACGGAAAAGCATTTTCCAGTGTTTAATTCTTGGAACAAGCGATGGGAATTTTTGGACTTTTGTGTGTGCATGCATTCTCATCTCGTCGCTCCCGGTTCAACTGGATTAATTTCGGACCGAAGGCAGTGTTGTGCGCCGCATGACTGCGCGTTGGCAACACCGATCCACAGTGAATCAAGCCAATTGAAAGATCCTTGATGAGAGATAGATAGCAGAGAACGGAGACTGACGCAGGCAACCACTTTCCTGTAACATCTCTCTCAGATCCTTCTCGGAATATGGGTGTCTAAAAAGAAACGGACGGAAGCGCACCGGCGCCCGCCTTTCGTCACTTTGACTTCTAGGAAGTTTCTTTCTATTCAAATCAGGATGTGCGTCTGCTAGAATAACAATACTGAAAGATTAGTTGCCAAGACTAAGCCTCTAGAGCTGCTGTAGAAACCAACTGCAGCCGGTTGGCCGTTGTGAATTGGCGGCTTCTTTCTAGGGACGAGCATCCGTCTTTACAACAACCCGGTTGTTCCAGCAGGAACTCTGCCGCCTCATCCCGCATATCCACCTAGATTTGTAGCCCCAGCCGCGCACTCTCTAGTTTCTATCGTTAGCCGAAGGTCGTTTGGGCGGGCCGGCGGTTCGCCTGAGTACAAGCCCGACTAGGCACGGCTCGCGTGCGAGGGATCGAAGAGTGCGACATGCCACCGACGCGTTTGTTTCTCGATGTTCTGGGAGGAACGTTGCTCGCGCTCAGAATCGTGTTTGCCCACATTACCCGTCCAAAAGGTGACAGCTCGGAGAGAAGACTTGGCCGTCTATCACTTCCTACACAATCCCCAGGTTCCTCACCCAAGAGTGAATGTTCCCTCCGTCCATTTCCAGTGCTTTGCAGATCGACGCCAAAAAAGCCTCCTCTTGCGAAGGCGATGGAATTTTATGGCTGAGCCGATCCAAGACCTGCTCAGAAATGAATAGATATGAATGATAAAGAAGCAATCTAGTGGTTTTTATTGCAAGCCGTGAGCAGGGAAAGAGTCGGCTATCTCGCAAAAAATCCCGGTTGCATAATTCTTTTTCAGAGTTTGCCTTCAGTTAGTTAGGGTTAAGGGAAAGTTTGGCTCACTATTGTCGATTTCTCGGCATTGACTACTCGGTCGGAACCTATGCTGAAGAGAGAAGACAGAATGCTAAAAGCCAGATATCGTCCGGCATGGCGACTAGCGTATCCAAACTAGCAACAGAGGCTTGCTCCGCAATCTATAGACTTGGTTGTTGAATCAAGGTCTCTTCTCTCCTTTTTGGGCTCTTGACCCTGCTTGTTTCACTAATCCTCAAACACAAAGCTCCATTTTGATAGGTCTGCGGCATCGATGCCTCGGCTGGGGTGTCTGGTTACAAATACGCTTTTAGCGCAATTCGGGCGGTTGCTAGTTGTCCAATTGCTGGCCGTCACCTAATCGTGCAGCAAGCCTGTGCTGCAAATTCCAAATAAACTTTTTCGGCAAAGCTTCATGCGGCACGTCATGATTGTCGTAGTAGTGGGCTTGCTTCTCCACTGGCTCGCTTTTATCCGCTGCGTGGTTAGCGCTGTGTCGCCATTTCCGAGGCGCTACTACCATTTTGTCATCATTCAGAATGAGATTCTACCGCGGGAACTCGCGGCGGAAAAAACGGGCGCTGCAGCAATTTGTCAGTGGTAGACCATGCAGCTGACATATTCACGAGCAAATGAGGTGCTAAGACGGTATGCAGTGGCGCCTGCAAAGCGATCGAGTTCCGCCGAGGACGAATATCGAAGCACCAAAGCGAAATTTCTAATCGCCTGTATCTGGTACGGAAGCATCGTGGGCCTGGATAGGTATAAATGGATCCATGTCGCCCCTTCCACCACAATTTCGACCTCATCGATCAGCACCCGAAGAAAGCAAGTTCAAGTAATAACAGAGTTGCCCTGAAGAATCCCTGACACCAAAGCTCAACTGCCCTCATGAACTATCAATAAAGAAGGATCCAAATAATCGCCAACCACTTCCGCTTCCAGCTGACCCCGCAGTAGACCATCGTCACTCCGTTTCGTATCGCGCCGCGTTCTACGAAAATATCATCTCCTACCCGACCGCCCCTTTGAATTAAACCTGCGCTATAGACGACGAATTGCCAACATGCCTCTCCCCGCAGATGCCAAGGTTCTTGAGACCGCAGAAGGTCTGAAGAACACACTGCAGGGCATCTTCGGCCGCCATCCCGGTTTCCGTCCTGGTAAGTCCCCACTCCAGAGCTTCCCCTTTTCCACATACACGTCCGGGAAACTGACAATGCATGCAGCACACGCAAAAGGCATCCTGCTGAAGGGGACCTTCACCCCAACCGACAAAGCAAAGTCGCTATCCAAAGCCCAGCACTTTAACAACGTCACCCCGGTCATCGCCCGCTTCTCCAGTTCCACTGGCATCCCCGTGATTCCGGACACGGACGCCAACGGCAACCCGCGCGGCCTTGCCATCCGCTTCCAACTCGCCGACACGCCCCGCCGCGTGCACACCGACATCGTCTCCCACTCGACGCCCTTCTTCCCCGCCAAGAACGGCGAGGACGCCTTGGCCTTCTTCAAGTCCATCCCCGCCGGCACGGTGATGGAGTGGATCGCCACGCACGACGAGGCGAGGGCGTTTGCCACGGCGCCGAAGCCGACCCCGGCGAGCTTCGCGACGGAGAAGTACTTTTCCGTCAACGCCTTCCGGCTGGTCGACGCCGAGGGCAACGGCACGTTTGTGCGGTACCGGTTCGCGCCCGTGGCGGGGGAGAAGCACCTCTCCGACGAGGAAGTCAAGGCCAAGGGCGCAAATTTCTTGTACGACGAGATTTCGGAGCTGGTCAAGAAGGGACCCGTCGAATTCAAGTTGCTCGTGCAGATTGCGCAAGAGGGGGATGTCACGAATGACAACACGGTCCATTGGCCCGAGGAGAGAGAGGTTGCCGAATTGGGAACGATTTCCTTATCGGAACTTGTTGAGAATGACGCGGCGGAGCAAAAGAACATTATATTTGATCCGATTCCGAGGGTGGAGGGCGTAGAACCTTCGGATGACCCGTTGCTGGAGGTTCGAGCTGGGGTGTATCTCTTGAGCGGGCGTGAGCGCCGTGCGGCCTAGACGTGGAAACTTCAGATTTACTGAGAGTGGGATCAAGTAGCGAGTATCTAATATTATCGGATAACTCCCTCTGGAGTGTGAAATGGGAGGAGGGTGAGCCTTTTGGCGACGGTTAGCAGATTGATAGACATGATGATACTTTTTTCTTGAATTGAATTTATGGCAAAGGTGGCCTAGCGACTAAATTGCATAAAACGTTGTCATCCACTTCTGACTCGACCCTGACTCGAAGACGAGAGGGGATATTGGCTCTTCTCCATGCCTATGCTCTACTTCCCCGTGGTGTCGTCCATGTCAGCAAGCAAGGCCTTCACCTGGCTCCTCAAGATCGCCAGAAGCAAGTTCCCCTGAAGCGAATCAGCAATATCTACTTCAGGCAATACTTTGGGCTGCTTCTTTCCCTCCTCCAGTTTCTTCTCCGTATCTACACCCCCAGCTTCAGTGTCATTGCCCGTCTTCTCGGCATCGTTTCCTTCACCTGCAGTTGAGTGGCTCACGACGACAGTCGAACATGCATCGCTGCCACACTCTGCGTCCTCCAGCACGTCCTCATACTCGTTCTCCTCATGGGTCCCCGTCACTAGAAGTACCATGGCCGACATGAACAGCTCCTTCATGTACGCAAAGCTGAAGCCCTCAGTCCATTTGGCGATGATGGGGCACAGGTCGGCCGGGAAGTCAACCTTGCGAGGAAGAGTCTCAATCTTCCTGCGCCAGAACTCGCAGTACGCCTGGCGAGTCTCATCCCTGGGCAGGTTGAAATGGTACTTGCGGTCGAAGCGGCTTGGCCTCTTCGTGATGGAAGAGTCCAGCTTGTTGAGGTGGTTGGTCGACCCGACCATGAGAATGCCCTTGTTGTCCTCCAGGCCGTCTACCTCGTTGAGGAAGTAGCTCCTGTTGCGGTCGTCGACGAGGCTGTCCAGATCCTCAAAGACGAGCAGGCAGGGGGACATCTTCCGAGCATGCTCGAAGATGCCCGTGATTGTGACCGACATCTCACCGCCGTTCTCGACCGACTTGACGTAGAGCGACGGGATGGGATCCTCACGCTCCGAGAGCGTCTTGATCAGCGCCTTCAGCGTTAGCGTCTTCCCGTTTCCGGGCACGCCGTGAAGTATAATGCCCCGCTTCCACGGCACCGAAAGGCTGTGGTACAGCTCCTCGTTGTCAAAGAAGTCGAGCACGTCCCTCTGCAGGTTAGACTTCACGTCGGCGTCCATGATGACATCGTCCCAAGTAGTGCTTTTGATAGCCTTCAGGAGCTTGGCATCCTTGTGCCACCACCTCCCATTAAACACGTTAATCTCATCGTGAAGATCCTTCGACCAAGAACCAACGGCCTGTAGAAGGGCATCCGTGTTCGGGTGGTGAGCGGCCCCGGGCGACACAAGAGACCCGAAGGGTGACAGGACAAAATTGTAACGGCCAGATTCTCCCGAAGCACAGTAGGTGACGTGATAGAGAATGTAGTGGTGGTCGTTCCATGTGCAGGACCACCGGCCAAAGCGTACGTCATCGATAAGCTTGCCCGGGCCATCGTTCTTATGGCTTTGGGAACCGAGAGAACGGTGGGAACCGAGGACACGAGGGCCCACGCGTGGCGCCGAGAAGCGGCGGGTCGCATCAAAGCCGAGGTTCAAATCCTCCTCAAGTTCTGCGTGGCCCTTGTCCGCGAAGCCGAAGATGTCAAAGTGGCTGGCATCGGCGCGAGTGACGTGGTGCTTGGGATAGTGCTCGCGCAGAAAGGTGAGGATGGCCAGGGCTGTGTCGGTGCGTTCCCTGCTGGCCTGGGCGGAGTAGGCGCCGAAGGCGGCCTGGTGCTCGAATGTACAGGCCATTGTCTTTTTGTCGGGGGTTTGCGCGAAGGATTTCCTGGTGGATTGTATAGGATGAATTTCTCCCGAGCCCCAGTTGATGTACGATGTCGAGAGAGTATATCAAAGAAGAACCAAAGTGCAAAGAGCTGAATCTAGTCGCCGGGGTCGTTCTAGCTTTATAGGCGATTTCTTCTGTGTTCCTACTCCTCAGTAGAATCCTTAGTTCATCCCGTCTCCAGGCATGGCCAGTGGTTGCCTCTTGATGTAGGTGCGGCCACTCCAAGTATGCAGGTGTCAGTGACGCACCGTCGTACATGCAGGAATGAGGCTTGTTTGCCCCACTGCTGCCTAGATACGACGTCCCTGCGGCGTGTGGCCTCACCTCTTACCCCACTTAGTGCAACCATGCGGCTGCTGCCTTGTGAGACAGCACACAGGCTGCGCCGCACGGATGCAGACCTCGACTACGACATGACGTCGTCATAGTCATCCAAGAGGATCAGAGGAAAGAAATCAGCATATATGCAATGAACGCAGGTAGCAAAGGAGATCCGTAAATAGGGCCTACTTACTGCTAGGCCTAAGCTACCCAGCATTCCCGATAACTCCATCTCAATACTAACCAAGCAGGCACAAGATGCCTACTCGAATCCCCAAGATATGGCTTCCCAGCGTTTTTGCTTCCTGTATCTGGCAACTGATGAACTAGAGACTCGTTAATAAATAACTATTTGGACACTACAAAATCTGGCCTGGATAATTATAGGTCTGGCTCAAGCGATCGCAGATGTAGCGGCAGCAATAGCGATGCGTAGGATAGGCTCCTGGACTCTTCTCGGCAGAAGTTTTCCTAGGTTGTAATCTAGATCCGATTGCACTGTAAGATAAACCATGGTAGGAAATTTTTCCCATCATAATACCACAGCGAAGCTCACTAAAATCGCGTCTAGATGATATTGAAGTAAACAAGAGCTTAAGAAGCAGCTCGGAGGACACGTAGACGGAACTACAAGGACGGGGGTCTCCTGCAGCCGGCGGCATGATCGACGACTGCGAAATCTCGTCGACCATTGTTTCCCCGTATGTAATAGGGAGGTCTGAGGATTCACTTTAAGAATTAATTGCTCGCTGGGAGGCACTACATGGGGAAATCACACCGCACTCACTGGGAGCGTCTTCCGCATGGCAGTTCACACGGTTAGTCATGTTCTACAAAGGTATGGGCCGTCGCAAGCAGTATTGCAAATTCACAATTTTACCTCTACAGAGGGATGGACAGTGCCAGATTCATATGAGCACACACGATTCTGATTCACGAGGCGGCGAGAAATACGGTGATTAGGGCGATGAGGGGAGATATAATGAAATATTGACGCCACAGCTCCACTTCGATAATTCATGGCAGAAAAGGTTGTGTGGCACAAGGTGGTGTGCCTAAACCCATTGCCAGAAGTATTGGCGCTTGCAGTTTATCATGCCAACATATCCCTAGTTTGCGGGATTAGAATCAACTGAGCCTTTCCCTAGCTATTTTCTAGGTACGCCATCCTTTTCACCGCACCAACATGAATTCTAGAGTTCGCTTCCTTCCAACGCCCGAACTACTATTGAAAATTCGAGGAGCTGCGGTAGAGCTAGCAGATGTTGTAGGATATCCCGAGAAGAAGTCAGTTCTAGGGTTGAGCCTTAAGAAGCTTTCCGGCTCCCGTTAGTTAGCAAAAAATTCAATATGAAGTGAAGTTGGTCAAAGCGTTCATTTAGCGGCGCATGAACTAGCTAAATGGGAGAAACAAAATTCTATTTATATTCCCGGCTTTAACAGACAAGGATATCTCCTTCATACCTGGAATCCGCATGTTGAAGTCAACAAGGCTTTCTCTTGGCTGGCTACGACCGTTGAGCATCCACTTTTCCCGCCGGTTAAGGTCGTGGCCGCCACTCCACCAAGCTGGAAGCACTAAACCGAATGTGACGTGCATCCTCCCGCCCCCCCGGTAGAGAAAAAGCCATGTGGTGGTAATACGTAGATAAATCTACTCTGAAATTGACGGTGCTGTGAGAACGGCAAAGGAGGGGAGGCATGTCAATATCTAGATGCAAACTAATGCTGTGTGACCCCCGCGTAAGGGACTCACCGACCGGACTATCACCCATCCGGTCTCCGTGGAAATTGGACATTTGATCCTTACTCCTCAACGAGTTTGAGAGCCTGCTTCCTCGGAGGGCATTGCGAAATAGATATTGCAAAATAAAATAAAGGAGGGACGAGATAAGTCAACATTGTCGAGCTGCAAGCCCGAGCTTACTCGTATTCCACCGCGCCATGACATAGGCGGTTGAAAAACCCGAGCCGTCTCAATTTGTGAGATTTTAGCGACAGATTTTAACATAGAGAGTATTGCAAGCCGGGCGGTGGCGGATGGAAAAATATTCAAATGTGGCGGGTTAATGAGTTGGGTTGAAAAAGCGTGATCGTGAGTTGAACGGCCGCTGTTTACAGGAATAAGCCGCAAATGCAGATTATGTATGACCTGGGAGTCTAAGCCCAAATGGTAGTCCCGAACTGTCAAGCAAATCGTCTACTCCTCTTCCATTCCCGCGAGTCAAGCAAGAACTATGGAGTAGCTCTGTCAACGAGCTTGCTGAAACGCGTCATCCCATTTAATGACCAGCAGGTGCCAAACTAAATCTATCCTCTCATGCGCCAGAAAGGTCGTTTGTTTGCCGGCTTTGCGAGTTCGGCTCTTGTGCAGGTACGGCGGCCATGCATCGGCGCCTTCAATTATCCGCACCAACAGAAGCCTGATGAATGTGGTACCGAGCATCCTATTTAGCAATGGCCACGGTAAGTCTGCCGGCGGAATCGGCAAAATTGATGCAGATCGACCTGGCTGCTGGGAACCACAATTGACCATGCTCTGAAATCCAGCAAGTAATACTATTTATTTCAAGCTCGTCAGGGTTATGATCGCCAGGAGATGGAAGCTCCAGTCGCGTGTGTGATTGGGTTGCGCAATCTTCCTCTGGCTCTTTAGAATTTGGACAAGCCTTGCAAACCCAAGTACCGTGGCTTCGCCAATTCGGGAGGATTCCGAAGTGCAGACTGCTTTGATCGGCGACGGAGAATTTATCCACGGGCTCCACACGAGCACCAAACAAACTTGGGCCAAATTCCCCTCAGCCGAGGAGCCTCCAGCCTTCTTGGTCCAAATTTGGCACCGCTTACCGGTTGCGAAATGGCAAAAGTACAGCGACGCCCACAGGCGGCATGCGGATTCTCGGAAGGTGAATGCTCGTCTTATCTGTGGGGCCACTCCCAACAACTCGGACGGGGCCTCTTGCAGACGAGCCAACAGCCACACCTATTATATCAGCCTCGCGCTATTATCCCGGCCGATGGCTCGTCTCTATCTATTTTCCCGCCTCTTCTGCACCGTTAAATGATATCATCCGTGCGGTAGGCTGTCGAGACTCGAATGCTAATTGATGGAGCAACTCTAGCCCAGCCCACAATTGGCACTCGGCGTCTCTGCAGACTCTGCTGCACAAAATTGACAGCAGGCCGCAAAGTACCCTTTCTATTATCATCAACATGTACGCTATGGGCTCTGCCTGCCTCAGTATTGATATTTTCCCTTATCCGGGACTCCGCTGGGGGAAATGTTTGTTTTCTCCCGGCGTCCCGGTACACTCGTGAGGCAGACAGGGATGGTTGGAGTTACTTCAGCAAAGGTACTCTAGGACTAATGGACAATAAGCTGGCTTGCCGTGGAGCTTATACCGGCAATGCCATCATTCTTCCTGGTTGTTGGACTTATCCAAGTCCCAGACACCCGATATATAGGGACAGCTAGGTCCCATGCGGATAAAGCTCTCCTACCCTTTCTGAAGCTTCCCCACTAGCTCCAACCCAAGAAATTTTGGTTTCGTTTCACGTGCCGAAACGCTCCTTGTACAATAATGCTGCCCCAATTGTTCGTCGTCGCCGCCTCGGCCGTGGCTCTTGGCGCTGCCCAGCAGCTCAAGCTGGCCAAGTCATACACAGGATGGGATTGGTAAGTCAGAGCCCTCCTCTAACTCACTCATCGGCGCGCGGCCCAATCCTTTTTCCTTCAAACTAAACAGAACTAGCTGCAAACCCGTCTGCGCCGGGAACGTAAACCAAAATGTCCTCGATAACCGCGGCGTCTTCAAGACGTGCCGCGCCGACGGCTCTCCGTTCGCCGTCCGGGACGGCATGTCGGCCGCCTCAGGCTGCAACTCGGGCAACAGCAACGCCGGCTTCCTGTGCGCCGACTTGACGCCGCAGCCCGTGTCGGATGACATGACGTACGGCTTCGCCATCGAGGTTGGCGGCGACAACTCAGCCTCCAGCCAAAGCTGCTGCAAGTGCTACGAGCTCGAGTGGCTGACGGGCGCGGCGGCCGACTTGAACCGCAAGATGACGGTGCAGATTATGACGCCGGGGCAGGCGGCCGGGAACATCACGGCCGGGGACATCATCATTCTGACCCCGGGCGGTGGGACGGGTCCGCTTGGAAACACCGGATGCCGGAGGCAGTTTGGGAATAATTTTGATTGGTACGTGATCGTTTTGCTGTCTGACCAATTGCCGAAGATGAATTTCCTGACATTCTCCTCTTCCAGGGGTCCCCAGTATGGTGGTATTACCGCGCGAGCGGATTGCGAGAAACTTCCGCCCAACTTGCAAGGCGGGTGTTATTGGCGGTTCAACTGGGCGGGTGGCGTCATTAATGGTTGGGATATCGTCTACAAGCAGGTCGAGTGCCCGTACCGTCTGCAGCAGATTTCTGGATGCGCGGCAAAGCTTTGAGTGTCACCTCGTTCCTTGCATGGTGTGGCATTTAGTCGATCGTCGAATCATTCGGGAGTGTCGGCGACAAGTGGCTTCCAAGACGCCCCTCTAGAAGAACTTGTTGGCCCGTGGAAGGTGTTAATTGCAGGGGCTGCGGTAAACTGGGGGGTTGGGGGTTGTGGTAATTGCTTTCTAAGATTTGTACATCCGTATACTTATTTTAGCCTTAATGTTCATGTGACTTAGAGCAGGCAACTTATGTGCATACCTGGGAGCAGAGAACAGTGCTGTCTTCCCGGACTACCACAACCAGTCGCTGGCAATGCCCTTCTAGGATCTATCTCGCACAACGGAAAGAATATGAACTCCAGCTTCAGATGTTAAATAAAACCCAAATAATAGAACAAAACGACCATAGCCAGAGTCCAAATGCGGCAAGCGAGATCTCTCAGCGGTTCGCTGAAAGACCACTTGACCTGTATAGACGACCAGCCAGGGAAGCCGCAATCCGTACAAGGGCATCGCTCGGTTTTCCGGATCCAAATGTCGACAAGTCACGCCTCTCAGGGGCGGGCTCGCTGTAATAGGTCTACCATGGATTCTAGTCCCAACTCCCTCGCCTCCTCCACCACCCTCTGCCGAACTACCGGGGAACCGGCATTTCTCTCTAATAGGAGCTCCACCATAGCAGTATGCTCGCATCGGACAGCATGGCCAAGGGCCCTCCCGCCGTCCTCGTCGAGCCTAGCGCCGCTAGCAAGCAGCTTCCGTACAATTGCTTGACTCCCCCCCGCGGCAGCGGCGCAGAGGGCCGAGCCCAGCTGGGAGAGCTTATGGTCGTTGGGATCAGCGCCACGCTCGAGCAGCAGATCAACCACTTCTTCTTGACAGGCTCTAGCAGCGTTTATCAGAGGGTAGCAGTTAATTTTTCCACCGCCGTGAATATCGACGCCGGCGTCAAGGAAGCTTTGGACCATCTCGATGTTACCGTAGGTGGCGTGGCGGGCAAGAAGGGACTGAGCATCGCGCATCGGATCCTCAAAGAAGGAGCCAAGATACTGGAACACGTTCCAGTTATTGGTGCGCCATTGGGCCTGGCCGAGATATATACCTGGCTTGGAGAGCCGATCAACCTGGCCGAATCGCTGGCCGACGAAATCAGAGCTGTTGGGGGTAGCTCGAGAAGGTGGGTATGCTGCCAGGCGTACCATGTCCATGTCTCCTCGGTAGGCCGACCCCGTAAGAGATCCAGGGCCAATCTTCCCCCGCCAGGTATTGTAGAAGATATGGCTGGGTCCACGGTCCACGAACTCGGGCAAGTGCTCCTGGAATAGCCTCAGCATGTCAGCATGTCCTCCCCATGCAGCGACCTGCATCGGTGAGGGGAAGAGATCATTATCATCCGTGGGACAGTAGCCGTCGTCGAGCAATTTCCTTGCTAGGGCCGTATAACTGAGGTAGGCCGCCGCGCTCAAGAGATTTAGATCTCGGCTAAGATAAGGTCGGCCTTCAACCCCTTCAGCATCGCGGTTATCCCAGACCCACTTCTGACTGGAGAAGCCCGCTCCCTGCTCCAGCGCTAGCCAGCAAAGTGTCGTGAGAGTGGTGTCGTAGTCCGCTCCCGTGCAGTCACATAAACGTTCGGTGACGTGGCGGATCTCTACTAGGCGACCTACGGATGGATCGGTCTCATTCCTGACACGGTAGACAAAATAGGAATGCCAGAATTTCTCGGCACCGTAACGGCTCCGAATATACCAATCCTCCAAGACATCTACGGTACCGAAATCATCCAGCAGTCGCGACTCGAAGAGGGCGGGCTGAAGGGCGATTAAAAACTGTTCTGCGTCGGAAAATTTAGATCTTGGCCCACGGTAGACGTAGGATTGAAAGATTAGAACTTACTGCACACGAGCTTCAGTCTTAGGGCTCGCGTGACCCCTCTTGAGAGAGCTGCATGGATTAGGATTTTATGAAGAAGTTCGGGCGCAAGGTCTAGGATATGCATTTTTTATAATTTCCTCCTGACCTCTCGCAAAGCCAAGTACCTACATAATCGAACTTGGGCGGGCGGTAGTTAAGCCTAGTAAGGTGGTATTCACAGACGAAAAGTGCGTGAGATTTGAGTTAGCGCGAGTGGCCGCTTTTTGCGGCCCCTGCCTCCCGGCTCAACTTCGGCTCAGCCTTGCTTCAGCCCTCATCAGTCCTGCTCAGCTTTTCTGCTCACCCCTCTGGCAGAGCAGCCCCCCTACCTTGTTCTGTTCCGAATTGTGGGCCCCGGGCCCCGTAACTGTCCCTTCGTAGTTTCTGCATGCTATGGAGGCTTTATCTAAGTGGATAACTCTGGAGCCTTCTTTTAGGACGGGACAAATTCTTAGCTGGGGTGATAGGGGTCCCAAATCTTGGCCTACTGGGAGGCTCTCAATGAAATAGTTCGGCTCGTACAGTGGAAGGCGAATTGGGTGTCGTAGTGTTTTTATTTAACTTTTTAAGGGCCGCGGGTAGTGAGATAGTGCAGGGTCCCGCGGCATATTTAGGGTTAGGTTCATTTGATTAGTAATGCTTTCATGGTATTTATTTTGTCGGTGAGTGACGCAGCGTCACTTAGGGTTGTGAAAAAAAAAAAAAAAAAACTCCTTT
>Ga0247774_1001116_pt1 | contig 13646 bp, 11 predicted proteins | sample UWRJL001104B6_FD_179933 | JGI IMG/M metagenome (GOLD analysis project Ga0247774, IMG submission 179933) | Plant litter microbial communities from Arlington Agricultural Research Station in Wisconsin, United States - UWRJ-L001-104B-6 | ecosystem: Environmental > Terrestrial > Plant litter >... | reverse complement strand
GCCTGGCCGGAATCATGACCCTCTCCGCTCGTCGCCGCTGGTGGAGAACGACGGCCTTCGGTTTCAGATTGGGCCGGAGGCCTCGAAGGTTCGGAGCTCATTTTCAAGTTTGTCCAAAGATTGCACGGGAGGATAGCGGACGTACAAACGGCAAAAAGCGATGAAAAGTAGTGGTAGGGCGGTACGGCGGTACGGCGGGAGGTTGATCGAGGAGAGACATCTCGATGGCACGAGGTTTCTTCCCCCTTTATGAATGATGTATGCTGAAAGGAATTACACAAGAGTGAAGTGTAGAAAATGGAACTTGACCATCTTTGGTCCAGGCCTTGTGGGGCTTGGCGTTGTCGTCCGTCGAGTTGTTTGGCTGTGGAGGAGACCAGCCCCGGAGGCGGGCACAAGCCCGTGTAGTGTGAGGAATGGAGTTTTACAGTTGACGAGCCACCTAGCCCTGGGCAGTACCGAGTACCGATGACTCAGTGACTGTGGCGGACTGGTTAGTCTTACTACCGTTAATGTCAATGTTGATTGCCTGCACGTTTCTATGACGTATGGTGGGAACAGGGGGAAGGGAGCATCATGGAAGCCTTGAGCCGGGCGCCAGGCATTTTTGACAAAGACCTGCGGAGGCTGATGGCAGCGAGAGGGTAACACGATAGGTAGTGAGAAAAGCCAGGTGATTTAAGCTGGCCAATTGACGGAGTTGACGAGAACACCGCCACGGGAACGAAACTTGAGCAACCCTTCACTTTCGGTATATGACGTTCACATGTAAAATACCATCATCGAGATTCCTTCTTGCCTGATGTCGAGTGTCTATACTAGAGTCGGACAAGGTGTCGTCAAGGAGAGATGGAGGGTATGAGGCTCAAAATCCTGCGCCTGCAGCTCGAAAAGCGTCAGCGGCACAGAGTTTGAAATTAAAAATGGAAGTTACCGAAACCGGGTCGAGAGTCCAGGCAATCCTTGGTTATTGGCAGCTCATTCATTTCAGCTGTTTTGGGTTGTAGGCGGCAGTGGATGCCGTCAGGTCCAAAGGTGAGGGAGGTGGTTTGCGTGGTGGTGTCTCACCGAAACTTTTTCTATTGACGACCATTGGAGAACCAGGGAGCCACACATAACAGACCCCACCTCGATCTCGCAATTCCAATGCCTTTCTTCATTACTACAAGTCCAAAATACAATTGTTATGCCATCCCTTGCCAAAGAAAGGCGGCGCGCGGCGTGTCCCACAGTCCCCTTCACCCCGCTAGACCGATTTTGCATCTAGGGTGTACGGTGAAGCCGCTGGTTAACCTGTTAGGCTGACTTTACTCAAATAATGTTCTGCTGCTGCCTTTTGGAACTGTCTGCGGATTTTGTAGGGCTGAACTGATTGGGATTTTCAGCCATCATGAGCGCCTGACTCCATCGCGCACGTCGGCACCTGAGCAATATGAACGATAGATTAGCCAGCTAGCACAAGACTAGAGGGCGAGTATCTCTACGAGGAGTTGAAGTACGGAGAAGCTTGTATCAGCAAAAGATAGCGATAATTACGATCACTAAGATAGGAAATTGTGGCTCGAAGGACTAGACACCCTCGCAACCCCCCCGGCATGGGTCAGTCCGAAACACGAGAAACGGCACGAAGACTGATGAAGTGTCCCATAAATCAATCCCGCTCGTGGGTCAAAGACTAGATGGACCGTTTGGGGACGGACGAGCCGAGAATCCGGTAACTGGTGACTGGTAACTGGAACCTGTGTGGCAGTCGGATCGCCATGCGGGGTTGGACAAAAAGGTGTTGTGGGTTGAGCAACTGCCACGCCAAATGTGAGAACCCGAAGAAAAATAAGACGGCAGCTGCATTGTAGGCGTTTCTTATTCGAGGCAAAGCTGCATGTGGCACCGACAGCTCGCGAATCCTCGCCAGTCGGTGAAGAAACAATACATGGTGACAAGTGTGCAGACCGTAGCTTTGTGCGATAAGGATGGTGCGCTTGCATACGTGTTCGTCTACACCTAATCGGAGGCCCGTTCGGAAGGAGACCCGGAGGCTGGGTTGTTCCTCAGAACCATTGGAGACGAAGCGTTGTATCATACGCAAGTAGGACAAGGCAACAAGAAAAAGCGGTAGAGGCGTAATGACTAGACATCTCGCATTCTGTTGTTGATAGGTAGATGCTGCACTAACTACTCCAGGAGCTGTTGGATGCGACGAGCTGTCGACGCCTAGGAATCCGAGTCAAGGCAAGTAGAGCTCCTCCAGCGGCTTGTCTTCGGGCGACATTAAAACCTACTCCTATGTTTGCGGCTCTGATTGCTTGGCCTATGACGTTTGTTCGAGTTGCGAGACGGCTTGTCTAGCTCAAGATCCTCGTCCTCCTCGTCCTTCCCTTCTTCCTCTGCTTCCTCTTCCTTCTTCTTCGTCTTCGCCTTCGTCTTCGTCTTCTTCATCTTCTTCTTCTTCGTCTTTCTGTGATGAAGACCGTCAGACCTATTCAGAGGGATTGGACCAGTATCAACCTACTCCGTGTGGCCGTCATCACTGTGGGATCCGACGACGCAATGGCGATTATCATAGAGGTCTATTTGTTGGACCGAATATAACCGTACTTGCCATTGGACGTGACTTTGACCCGCCCACTCGGATTGGATTGGCTCTGTGTCAAGCGCATGGCCGGCCAGTTGGGCGCCGGCTATAGATGTTGGACTAGCCATGGCGAACGATGCGCGACGATGGCGTTTCGGAGGAGCAAGCACGTCAATCCGCCGTCCAGGTCTTTGGTTACTTGTTGCCATACATCGAGTCGATCGAGGGCTCTGTCCTTCCTTTTATTATTCGCGAAGAAGTCGACTCGACTCGACTCGAAATGCCGGGGTAGGGCATCGTGCCCCCGATAGTCAACTGTTCGAAATGTCGTTCGGCACCGATCTGTCGGGCGAGGCGCTGAAGAGCCCATGGTCAGCCCAGTACCAGCCACCAGCCAAGGCGAATCTTGCGCTTGGATATCGCCGGCCAATGGTTGGATCAATGTATGCTCGTCATTTTTCCAATTTGTGACATGTATGGAATACCCTTCACCGCCGAGGCAGAGACAGATGGATGCGGAGGCGTTTCGAGGTGAAGATTTCGGACTCGATGATGACTCGGGGAAAGGCAACAAAGGAGACGGGGCGCGAGAACGATTCCGTGGCTGACAAAAGCAGCCATAGATGCATGGGCCCCTGTGCAAGTGGGACGGAGCAGAGGACGTCCGAGCATTTTCCTTCTAGCTTGTTAGCTAGCCTGCCGGGTTTGGATATGTGGCAGGCTGGGTCTGTTTTTGTTAGGCACGTCTCGATGATCGATGCTCTTTCGGGCGTAAGCAATCCCTGAGTCCCGTAGTCCGCGGCTTGTGCATCGCATTCCGTGAGAGGCAAATATGTACAGGTACTCAAGGAGTACTTCCCAAAGACTTCGAAGACGAGTCACTGTCAAGTGTAGGTGACTGATGCCAGTTCTGCGGAGCAACTCGGACGAACGTCCGACCAGGCAGATCGAGTTAAAGCAGTTTTCAAAAACCGAGGACGCCCGGGCCAAGGTATCGTAGCCTACAGGGGCTGATGTTGACAAACGGCCCAGATTTCCGCGGGGCCGCCTGTAAGCTCTTCTTGAACGCCGAAATATAAATCTCGTAGGTGTCGGTGAAGTGGAATTAGAATAACCCCCCGGCCGCGAGCATGGGGTGTCTGGCACACTCGGTTCACGCCCCAAGCTTTGCGGGCGGTATTTGGTCCGGCTCGGGTCGCCCATAGCGAGAATGGTGGTAGAACTGTTGCGTAACGAGCGCAAATTTTTTGCGTTGACTGAGTGAGCGGAGCTCCCAATTTGGCTTCCTTGTCGATTTTTCCTTGTAATGCTCATGTCCTAGAATTTTCGCCCGCCAAAAGATGACTGGGGTGGAAAGTCATCGTGGATGAGGTCTGTCGTCTGAAGGCCGCCCTCCCGTCCCTTGGTCTTGTGTAGCCGCCGGCCGCCCCTCAAGACCTTTCAACTTGATCAAAGAAGGGGCCCCTCAGCACCGGCCGAGGAAATGGCGAACGGTTGCCTAACCGGTAATTTTCTCTGCATTCGCAAAGCTCCAGCGACCTCCCCACACTGCCCGCGCCATTAGCTGGGCCGCTCCTGCATGTGTGAAACCGCTTGGAAGTTAGTTGGAGGCGCTGAACGATTCGCCGCAAAGAACGGGAATGGAAACGGGTGACAACCAACAAGTCCTGGGATCTCAGCCGAGCAGCGACCCTGAAAATAAGATGAACACTCCATCTTAAGTAGGTGGGCAACTTGCAGTCATGCGTGTTTGATAAATCGGTTGAAATGCCAGGCGACGCGTAAGGCTGTGGCCACGGGATTGATGCGTGGTTGAATAAATACCCACTGGGCCGCACTTTGAAGTAGACGCCTATTTGCAAGGCAACTAGAACGAGCAAATTCCTTCTGATGACCTCCAGGTTTGATCCTTTTGAGCGGATAGGACGTCTTAACCTGGTATGGTCCGTTGGCCCTTTTTTTTTTCTGTCGCTTTCTAGCGAGTTTTGTGTGGGCAAACTCGAAGAAGGCACGGGGGAAGCGTGCCAAAGTCCGGCTTCGAGAAGCCGTTCGCCGATTGATCTCCAAAGCAGCGCAAATTTTTGGGGGGCTTCGGCCCAGTACCAAGACAGCGTGAGCTCCCCCAGATTATGAGGCAAGTACCTTCCGAACTCGAAGATGCCAGGGTAGGCAGGTGATAGCTTGGAACCCGGGGTTCGAGAACTGACGACGATTGTCGCCAAATGAGGCTTCACACAGACCAAGCGAGTCGAAACAGCGAACCAAGCTCCGTCCTAGACTGTCAACAATCGACAAGGCCAATTTGGACTGTCAGGAGATTGAACAGAGCCTGATGGACTTGTTGATCAGATCGGCCCACGACAGAGCAGGCGGCGTTTCCTTCCGAGGTTTTTGAGCCGCTCGACCAGCCTGTCAACCATCCTGCCCTTTCTCCCCCTCCAAGCGACCTCGAGCATTAAATGCATATGAATAGAGGGGTTCATTGGCAAGAAGGCAACCGCTGATGGCCACGCCGCATGCCATCTCCATTCCAGAGTTGCCGTCTCAAATGGGAACTGTTCTTCGCGCTTGGCGAGATACGCCGGGGATGTATTCATCGCGCCGGATCAGAAGACTGGCCGCGAGATAAGAAGCCGCGTAACACCCTTTCCAGCACGAACGGTAGCTTTCAAGGACTGTGGAAATATCTCTCGGGTCCATTCGTTGACGTGGGTGGTTGGCAGAAACATTGTGAGAATGCAGATGCCCGCCTTCCTCGGGGGAAAATATCGGGTATCGAGCTTCATCCATGAGAATCCCAGAAACTTTTATGCCATGTTTTGGGCGACCCTGAGTTCGGACAAAGGACCACCTGGGAAGTCTGGACTGTCCTTGGGTAACCACCATCGTTGATGACGAGACTGAAGCCCAGGAACTACCCGGAACGACTTGCATCTCCGAGTAAAACTCGGGTCGATGCTCCAACACGCCTTCACCCAGCCAACTTGGCCTAGGTTAGGCCTGACGGTGCGAGCAACTCCTCATGGCTTACGGCAGATGGAAGGGATCGTATCGCGACAGAACCATTGCGGGAGCCGACTCAAGAAACGGCAGAATACAATGGTGGAGACACAAAAGAACTTCGGTGCACCTGCCGACAGGCTTTAACCTCGGTTGCTAGAAGGGAGCTCCGACGCTTTGCGTCTTTTCGTCGGAAATTCGCGCTGAATATCTAGCCGAGGCGTTAGTCTTGGCTTGGGGGAGCTAGGCCCCGCATGGCCTACGCGGCGAGCCAGCCAGAGATGTAGCCTATAGGTATCCCTGATGCAGAGACGGGCTACGAAGCTGCAAGCTCGCCGCATCGCCGGGCTGTATGCGTGGAAAAACGGGACTTTTTCCCCCACCAGCGATGCTGTTATCGAAGCCTTGGATGGTCTGGTTCGGCTGGCTTGTCGGCATGGGGTCTGTTGGGGCGGCAGGTCGCAGGTCGGTGCGGGATAGCACGGCAGGTCGTAAGCAAAAGTCCGGCTTGAGACGCTGGTACGCTGGGAGTCGTCAAGTGTGGAGAATCACGGGTCATCCCAGGGCCAGGCTGAAGAGTTGAGGCTTGACTGCAAGGTTTGACCTATCAATTTCTCGTCATTCTCCTGTCGTGGCATCTATTTTCAGGTTTGGAAGCTTAGCAAAGCGGTGCCACAGGTTGCTGAGGTCGGCAGCGGCGTGGACGCACGCATGGCAATCCTCACAAAATGGATGGTTGCACAACATGATAAATCGGCATTCGATTGGAACTTCCGAACCGGCTGCCGACGATTCGTGTATGACTCCCGTCCAGGGATCGGAGGCCGCTTGTTCTCAAAGACTATCGAAAGGGCGAAGGATATCAAAGGATAAACCTCCCCGAAGTCGATTAAGCCTTCCTTCGTACAGGCGAAGAGCCGACGCTGATATTGGCGGCAGTGAGAATGGGAGAAGACTGGGATAGTGGAAGTGGGAAGGCGGGCGGCACCTTCCCCTTGTCGGGGAACCAGCAAAGCCGTGACCCGACGCGATTGACTGAGCTAACCCTTGTGGGTCACGTTGTAAAGGCTCTCGAGTTATTCAACAAGACTGGATTTTTCTCAAGAGACAAGACACGAAAATTCAAGTGCTACTCTTAAACCATCTATTGTATTGCAGCAGACTGTTTTGATCTTCGTGACTGGTCGATTTCATGGGTCGCGTTCGATAGAGGCCAGGTGGGTTGGCCGCTCCGCATGTCGCCCCCTAACTGCCATGCACCTACCACGAGCAAACGCACTACCTACAGCCTTGATCTCGATTGACCATCCCTGGCTCTCCAGGAGTGGCAATGGGGAAGACGCGTATCTAACACTTGTCCGTGCTTCTCAAACGAACGATGTATCCGTACCTGCGGTCCCAACAGCGAGCCTCGAGGCATCACCACGGCAGGCAGCCGAATCGAGCGGCATCGGCCTCGACCTCCTTGTACCCCTATCGTCATCCTCGACCCATCCTTCCAACGGTCCCTCGACGGCAGGCGTATAACCTCCAACCCGACCATTCCTACCAGCTTGGTGGCAAGCTCCCTTCAAGGAAGACGCCATCGATTCGACGAGACGACCAATGACCATAACGTCGCCGATCGCTATTGTCGCAGACGGGCTTCAGTCCTATCGTCACCACATTTTTTTCTCGGTTGCCACCGATGGCCGGTGCCTTTGGCGACCTCTGATACGTGTCTTTTCGGTTCGGTTCAAGACTCCAGATACGAACCTGCGGAACGGCAACTGGGCAAGTGCCGTTGCGGCCAGACCAGTTGCCGTCGAGGCCCGTTCGGATTGTTGTTGGAATGCAAAGATACGACGCGGACGTCCAAGCAGGTCTCCGCCATGGAGTGCTTTGGCATCCAGCTCTTGCCTAGGCATCAACTGGGCATAGAATCTATCTGGCGAGAAGTAGCTCCTCCTCGGACCTTATCACTTTTCAGCCTCTTGTGGCATCACGAGACTATTACATCCTAGTGGTTTACTTGAGGTTCAATTTTCACCGCCGTCAGCTATCAACTATCGGACGAAGCGAACAAGATATGGCCGCCCGGCGTGGGCGGCGGTTTACTGCAAAGCTCCGTTGGAGCTGCAGCCCCGATATTGCCCGCCGCACCCAGCGTAGCGGCGAGCCTCACTTTAGCTTGACGAGCACGAATCTTATCCTGCCATTTACACGAGTCAAATAACCAGGTCGAGCCCAAACAGGTCCCTCTGGGCCCGCGTACGGACTGAAAACAGAGCAACCTACCCACCCACGCCGAACAACGGGCTCTGGACGGTAGCAGGGCAACTTGACAAAATTCCAGCGCGGATTGTCTATATGGTCCCCCAAGGAAGTATGGTTGCTTTATTCTATTAAACTTTGAAAATCGTACCAGATAAAGAGAATAATTGCATGTCTATTGAGCGGGCGTTGGCGACTGTGCTTGACCGCCAATATGCCGATTCGGCCATGGAAATGGGCTGGTGGATGTTCTAGATTTGCCCATGTCAACACGTCAGGCTGCAAGGCGATCACCCTCCTCACGGTGGTATCTGTACTTCTTTCCTACACTATATTACGTAGGGCAGTGCTACCCATCCCAGGATAGAGAGCCTTCAGATCACCACATACGCCGACACGAACACCGCTCAATCTCTAGCTCAAGGTCAGTCGGGCCCTCTCAGATCGCCATGGCTGGCGGCATGATCATAGCCCTCGTCTTCGACACGAAGTGCATGCCCCTGCGTGAGGAGTCCCTCGACGCCTCCTCCCTCGCCTATCTGCTCGGCGGCAGGGTTCCAACACACGGGCAATTGCAATCTGCCGCTCGCAGGACAAACGACCAGCCGACAGCGCCACGCCCGAGAGCCAAGTACCGGTAGACGATGGCTCGACGAGCAGCGACAACGGGCACATCGAAGCGAGGGTGTATCGGAACACGACGGTGGGCGACGACGCGTTCGGGCGCAGCTGCAGAGAGCACATAAACAGAACGGCATCGACATCTGGGGCGTGCGCACCTTGTCGGCGGAGATGACCGGCGCCTGCTCCCTCTTCGTGGAGAACTTTGCTGGCGATTCAAGGAATATTCGATACCCAGGGCGCGAACACGAACTTGGTGCCGCGAGATAGAGCCTTAGTGGAGTGTCCAGCGGGAGGCAACAAGCCGGGTCCGCGTTGTCCATCTGGAGAAAAAGAGGGAGATAATTAGGTAGGTATTGGAGACGGCGAGCGGACATGGAGTCGATACCCTGCTAAACCCAACCCTGGTATCCTACCTACTCACCTCGATCTACAAAAAACGTGATACACTTGATAACAAACGAAGGAGAGGCTGCAGAATTATCCAGGCCGTCGGACGAGCTGACAAGTCACGATGCCTGGCAAGAAGCGGCCAGGTGCTTTCTAGCCCAAGCGGCCAGGAACGTCGTAAGAACACTGGTGCAAGAGGGGCTTACTATGCGACTCCGGAAGAGCATGGTCTGGTTCTGTGTCCTTGTCCGGCGAAGCCATGGAGAGTGGCGGCGATGTCAGTGTGACTTTTAAAAGGAACGGTGCGGTGCGAGGCCTGAAATCTTGATGGGATCTGAATTTCGGCCCGCAAAAGGGGATAGACTCCGTATTAGGATTGGAGCATCTCACACTTCAGTGGACCGCGTCGACGGCTTCTTCACAGAAGCAGCAAATGCGCTATTGATGCTATCGAGAGCGAAGGAGCAGAAGCGTGAGAGTGGGCATCAAAGTAGCTACCAGCTCCGTGCCCCGCACGGCCCCGAGGTTGATCGCCCTAGTAGAGCCTTCTCGAAGGTTTGCGGAAGGCGCACTGACCACGCAGCCCTGTTTTAGACTGAATTCAAAATTTCAAAAACTTGGAGGGTAGTCCGTGCGCTGGAATTCTTCTCGAACGGACGCTAGAAGCACTGAAAGCCGGGTCGAAGGCCCACTAACCCCTGCTCTAGATCGCCCTGGGAACAGTTGGCGACTGCAGCCGAGACGGAGTCAACTGAGACGATGCAGGCACGAGGAGCCTGAAACATAAACTCCAGGCGACGAAATCACTTTTCTGTCCAAAGGGCGGATTCAACGGACATGCCGACGGGTTGGAATTGAGTTTGAACGGGACACGTGACCTATTAGCCAGCCTGGCAGTGAAGCAGAGACATCTACCGCCGTGGACGACTTTGTGGCGTGTAAAGGTCCGAATAGACCTAGATGCTTCGAACGGTTCCCTCAGTGTTCTGCCAAAAACGCCTCAACACTCGGGACCCGAGTGTACTCTTTTCAAAGCTGATGGTCTTTCTCCATTGGCAATTTAAGAGTGCAGAATACTACCCAACTACTGTACTAGCAGCAGGTTTCGGAAAGCACGGATTGCCGACGCTGTTTCGTAGTTTGTTGCACTGTTCCGCCGTCGATCCGTGCCGTGGACGCGGGAGATTCTGACAGGACGGCTCGGGGACAGCGAAATGACGATTTGCAAACGCCGCAAACCTCTTTCCAGCCTAGATGGTAATCTCTTCTCCGCAGACGGCGAGGCGCAGTGTCAGTTAGGATTGGGGATGCTTTCCCCCAGTTGTAAAGCCACCTGAGTTATCTCCAACCGTCTACTCTGGCCCTGTGCACCTCTGTCTGCGAGCTATCGTAGATACTTTGATAGAAGCTACCCGGTGCGACGGGTGGCGTTTGTCTCGTCCTTGCCAGAGCCCGGGCAGCCAGTTTGCCAGCATCGACGAAGCTGAATGATGCCCGCTTGGCCGATCCAACCGAATGGGCCACCTACGTGAGCTGAATCCTGTTGCTCCGCACGGTCTCGCCCGTCATGCTGTGCTGTCTTGGCCTAGCGCGGTCGCTGGACTCTACCTCGCACGCTAGGTGCCTAGGCCTAGGTACCCGTGGACCCCGCTCCCGGCTGTTGGTATCGCCGCCTCTCCACACCGCACTCCGATCCGAGCGCTGTTCGTCTGCTACCTTTCCAAATTTCCGCTCACCTTTACTGAGCCCAATATTTGCAGTCATCTTCTGCCGTCTGGAGTTGAAATCTACCTGGACCCCTTTCAACCTTCAGAGCTAGCATATTTTGTTTGCCGCGAGCAATTTTGTCGCGCGCTGCCTGGTTGTCCTTGACTTGTTTGCGTTGCGGTGCCTTGCAGTCGCGGGCCCCTCTTCACTTCTCAGGGCACGGTAGGATTCCCCCGGCTCTGCGTTCGGCTGCTCCTTGCCACTTTGCTACCCCACGTTGTCTCGTTTTCTCGTCCTTATCACTCCCTACCTCTCACCGACCACAGATCAACCGCAGCAGCTGAGACTTGCCCAACCCTTGTCCTACGAATACCTCCGACGACCCTTAGCTCAACCAAAATCCAATACCATACTCATTCTTAGCCGTTGGAGAGCTTCCTTGCCCTCACGCTGTGCGCCGGGAATCTGGATCGCTGCGCCAGTCGTCCGACCTCGTTCTAAACATTCCAGAAGCCGTTTCCGGCCCGTCGCTCAGCCCTAGCCTCAGCCGCAACGCCAGACCTCAACTTCTAACCCGGCCTTGTTCCTTTCTGTCAGTCTGCCTCCCGGCATCTCCCCGACAGCGAGGCTGTGAGGAATTGGCTCCTGCTACGCCGTCACAGTGCTTCCGCGTGCGCCGTTCCTCGGCCCTTGCCAATCAGGAGGTCCTCCGTTCAAACAGCCGAGCGGTAAGCCTTTCGTCCTTAGCCGCCACAGTTTCATGCTCGTTGTTGCAAGGCATAACCGCTGACCGGCTCGCTCAAACTAGCTCGAGCTGTACCCCACGCGAACCCGACCCGAATCAAGGCGGGCTGCCCTCCAGACGACCCTTACCGATCATGTGTCATACCCCAGACGTGCGACGGGTTCCTGGCGTCGTCTAGACTGACGTGAGATTCGACGGCCAAGATCAAGCGTGGCAAGATCCTCCACCTCGAATCCGCGACACCAACGGCTCCGCCAGAATATCCCGTGTGGAAGATCCCGATCCACGGCGCGTTCGGTCTTCGAGGACACGTGGGATCTCAGAACTTGACGGGGCTGGTTGAGGACTTGCAAAAGACGAGGCGGACGGCTAGATAACGGCGTGGTGGATGGGAAGTACTCTGCACCGAGGTGCTACTGGCAGTTGGGTATAGCATGAAGAACGCGGGTTGAATCTCGAAGTCCATTCGACCGGTCCTCGGCTCGGTGCCCACAGATCATCCGCGTGGAGGGCCTAGGTCACCAACGAACACGTCGAATACGACGCGACGAAACCTCTTCTGGCGACGAAACGACAAACGACTCGGAACGAGACGAGGCGAGCCTCAAGCCGAAGCGAACGGTCCGGCCGACAACCTCGGTCAATCGCTATTGCGGCTGCCTTCCAGCTGGCGTATGCGCCGTAGAAGCCTCCATTGGCTCCACGTCCACTCTCTCAGGTAGAAGCGCCAAGCAAGACCTCGGTGCTGTGGTGCCGGCGGGGGGTGGAGGGGGAAGAGAAAAAGCTTTTTGCTCTGAAGCAGGCGAATCGGCAAGATCTGTCCAGTTCAGGTGCTGTGCCTATTGCCGCTCTCTCGTGGCGGCCTTCTTCTACTGCCGGCTGTGGCATTGAACCATCGCTGCTCAAAAATGAGGCGAAGATCCCCAGCGCCGTCGACGCCCTTCAGGGCCCTGGCCCACCATCAGGCCAGCGGATCCCCCGATCCCATGTCGCTCATCAGATTCAACGTCGAGTCGAACCCGACGCGGCCAATAAGACCATCTCCACTCACGGCATCCACCATTAGAGATATGCCGCTCGACTTAGTCGATCGCATCAGGTCCTTCCCCCTGTTTGTTTCGGCATCTGAAGACTTCCTAGCCGCCATCGGCAACCATTTAAGACCACAGGTGCACGCCGCACACGACCACATCCTGACGGAAGGGGACGAGGCCAAGGCAATGTACTGGCTTGTGCGCGGAGTCGTGGCCGTCACTTCTCGAGACGGGGAAGCCGTTTTCGCCGAACTCAAAGCCGGGGCCTTCTTTGGCGAGATTGGCGTGCTCATGGACATGCCCAGGACGGCCACCATCGTCGCCCGGACGAAATGTCTCGTGGTGGTCCTGAAAAAGGAGGATCTCCAGGCGGAGCTGCCCAAGTTTCCTGACATGGAGAAGGCAATCCGCCAGGAGGCACGGGAGAGACTAAACATTTTGACCAAGAAGCGGGCCGAACGACACGGAAGTCTAGGAGCACCCTTCAAAAACAACTACTCGGTCCGAGAACCTGCTCCGGGCGAGGTGGCAACGGGAGACGTGGGCGTCATCCGGGAAGGAACCGTGGTCAACACGAAGAAACGAAAATCCCCGAGCCCCGGCGTCATCGAGGACCCCGCGGCGGGAAGCGCTCTCGGGAGCGGCATCGTCAACGTACGAAAGACGCTCAAGGAGCTTCCTCTCTTCTCGACCCTACCCCCCGATATCCTCCATTTTCTCGGCTTGAGCGCACAGCCAAAGACGTACGCACCATTTTCTGACATAATACGACAGGGAACTCCTGGCAACGAGATTTACTTCATCGTCAGGGGCGAGGCCGAAGTCATACATGAGCTGCCCAACGGCCAAGGGGCGGAAAGCCTCAGGCAGAAGACATTCTACCAACGCCCGAGGCTTCGGCAGGGCCAGTACTTTGGCGAAGTTGCGAGCCTGGGGATGTCGCCCGGCCGGACCGCCACCGTCAGAGCCATCACGACGGTCGAATGCTTGATGATCGGAGGCGAAGCTCTGGACGAGCTATGGAGACGATGCCCTCCCGACATCAAGTCGCAGGTCATCGAAACGGCCAAGGAGCGGTACCGCAAATCAACCGACGATTCGAGAGATGTCGTGATGACGGATGCCGATCGAAAGGAGGACGACGAAGCGGCTGTCGGCAGAGGTTCAAGACGAGACCCGGGCCATGGCGATGGCGCGTCTCCGGCACGGGCAGCATCCCTCCCGCGCGTCACCTTCACCACTCCATCAAAGCCGACCTCCCCGAGCAAGATAAACGACACGCGCGGACACAGCGATCCCGACCCCTTTCTCAGCGTGGACATGG
>Ga0247774_1001115_pt1 | contig 13647 bp, 7 predicted proteins | sample UWRJL001104B6_FD_179933 | JGI IMG/M metagenome (GOLD analysis project Ga0247774, IMG submission 179933) | Plant litter microbial communities from Arlington Agricultural Research Station in Wisconsin, United States - UWRJ-L001-104B-6 | ecosystem: Environmental > Terrestrial > Plant litter >... | reverse complement strand
AATCCATGTCACCGGAGTGCGAGTAATTGTAGGTTTTCCAACCTCGCACGAAGATTTGAGTATTGATCTATCGATGATCTCTTGCGCGTGATCGTGAGCCTGATTTGACAAGTCGTTTTTGGCGGTGGTTTTGTAGGGATAGCGGGACATCATTTACATCCATGTCAAAAGATGGTATGTGGTTGGCTGTTCGTAGACCAGATTCGGTTTTATGCCCGCTTCTAGAATAATTCTTTCCCTTCTGTTCTTTCAATGTCTATCTACTCTCATCATTGGTGCATAAACCGCTGCCAATCGTCGAGTCTGCTCCCAGGCAGATTGCGTCACCCCAGGCTTTGAAATCCGGTAGTGGGTAGTTGGAAGTTTATTGGCGCTTGAAGTTGAAAGACTCCACTTCCAGCTGCAACTGGCATGCAAGTCTTGCATGGAAGGGTTCTCTGAAACAAATCATCCGGCAAATGCTCAGCGGGGATTTTCCAAATTTTCCAACCTCGAAGAGGAAGTCGCTCCCATTGATTAATAAGTGATGGGCAGCGGGTGATTGTTACTGGCTGTGATACATCTTATCTAGCCCTTTGCAATTTATCGCTTGGTCAACGTTATCCGGCAATTACCCGAATAAGATACCCGTTTCCTCTACCCCGCTCATCTACCTGGATCGATGATGCAACCGTCCGAATAATTGTCAGCATGTGGATTTATGTGGAATCTGCTGCACCAACTTTTCACCATCGTGCTAGGGCGACTCGGACCTTCCCTTGCCCCACTCCCTGCGAAATTGAGCATTGATGATAAATCGAGGCTGAACAATCCAATTCTGTTGGCCCGTCCGTGCTCAAGATCTAAAATCTATCTACACTTTGATAGAACCTTGACAATCATCAAGAGCAGCGACAAATTGTTGTCTTGTAGCCATGAATATAAAATACCATGTGATGGCACCCTCTAGTGGTCGTTTCCTCCTTCATGGTCATAAAGTCATCGATATATCAGGACAACCTCCCATCATCCGTCTACACCGATAACTGTACCGGCGCACGGTTACTGATTTTCAAGCGACTCTCACAGTAACACTCTCCGACGACCGCAACTACTATCTCATACACGAAGGAGCATGTCCCCGAATATAATGGACGACCCAAAGCAAATTCCAGCCGCCCACGCACTCAGCGACTCTTCCAGTGATGAAGACGTTGAATCTCAGAACGTTTATCCCATCTCCCGCATAGCCTCGCGTTTGAGCCGCGCCCAAAGCGCCACTGCGCCGGCTCGCAAAGACGCCGAGAAGGGCCACGACGATGATGATAGCAATGTCCGCCACATTCGCGGCCTTAAATGGTTTCTCATCTGCCTTTCGCTATACCTTACCTGTTTTCTCTACGGCCTCGACACTACCATTGCTGCAGACCTTCAAGGGCCTATCATTGAGCAGTTTGGCCATGTTGACCAGCTCTCTTGGGTTGGAGCGGGGTTCCCCCTTGGCTCTGTATCTGTTATCCTGCTCATCGGCGCACTCTATACCTCCTTCAACATGAAGTGGACCTACGTTGCCTCCGTCCTCCTATTCGAGATTGGCAGCGTGCTGTGTGGTGCTGCGCCCAACATGAACGCTCTGATCGTTGGTCGCGTCATTGCTGGAATTGGCGGCAGCGGCATCTACCTTGGCTGTCTCAACTACTTCACCGCCCTGACCGCCCCTAAGGAGCGTGGTCTCTACATCACCCTCACTGGTCTCTGCTGGGGAGTCGGCGCCGTTTTAGGACCCGTCATTGGCGGCCTCTTTGCCGTCTCTTCTGCAACATGGAGGTGGGGATTCTACATCAATCTTGTTATTGGCGGTGTCACGATGCCAGTTGTGTTTTTTTGGCTGCCGGCGCTCCACCCTGTCAGCGGCGTGTCTATTAGACAACGCATGACCAACCTCGACTTCGTTGGTTTCTTTCTAGGCGCCGCCGTGTGGTCTCTATTCACCGTCTCGTTTACTATTGCTGGCACACAATGGGCTTGGTCCGATGGCCGCACCATCACGCTCATCGTCGTTTTTGGCGCGTTGTTGGTGGTTTATGCCGTTCAGCAGACCTTCTCTATCTTCACATCGGAGCAGACGCGCTCGTTCCCGGTGCACCTCCTCAAATCCCGGGCACAGGTTCTGCTCTACGTTGCCACTGCCGCCAACATTACCACTCTCTTTGTGGTCGTGTACTTCATCCCTATCTACTTCCAATTCACGCACAATGACTCCGCCCTCATGGCTGCCGTCCGCCTCCTTCCTTACGTCGCCGTCACCGTGGCCTTCAACGTCATTGCCGGCCACCTCCTGCCCCGAATCCGCTACTACATGCCCATCTACGTCGTGTCCGGCCTCCTGATGACGCTCGGCTCGGCCCTGCTCGTGGCCTACTTTGACCCCGACACGCCGCAGGCGCACATCTACGGCTTCACCGTCCTCATCGGCGTCGGGACCGGCTTGACCCTCCAGATCGGCTATGCCGTGGCCACGCTCAAGGTACCCGCTGAGGACGTCGGCGACGCCATCTCGCTGCAGAACGTGGCGCAGATTGGCGGCACCGTCATCGCCCTGGTCATTGCGGGGCAGGTGTTCCAGTCCAGCGCGGTGCGGTTGCTGTCGTCGGCGCTCGAGGGCCAGGGCTTCGGCGCCGACGAGATTCGGGGAGCGGTCTCGGGAGCCCAGAGCGCGTTATTCGCGCAACTCGATGGGGAGTTGCGGAGAAAAGCCGTGTTGGCTATTACGCAGGCGATGCAGAAATCGCTTATATTGGTTGTCGTGGGTGGTGCTGTGACGACTATTGCAGGGTTGTTTATGAAGGTTGAGAGAATACTGGGAGATGTTGTTGTTGGCTAGCGATTACGACTTTGTGCTTTTATCTAGATGGCATGTGACTAGCTGGCGTTCGGGTACGGAGGATACAACAGGATAAACTTGGCATAGGCTTGGTGTTGCTGGAATGAATACAGTTTAATTCACGAACAAATGAACCGATAATTTAGAGCCGAACCGAGTATGTGCGAACGGTACAATCCAAATGATTAATAACTATTAATATTTGCTTAGTATCTGCTTGAGGTTAGTGCCGGGGGCGAAGCGACCAGCAGCGGGGATACGCTAGATGGAAGAGTGGAGAGTAGTGCGACGATATATCGCTGTATTTGCGTGATACGAAGCAGAAATAGTCGGTTGAGAATAGGAACTAGTTTGGCTATCGATATCGGGCGCCGACTCGTTACCTTCGTCCTTGTCAAAAACATAGGAGTGCGGTGTTAAAAGAGTCTTCTCTTTATCATTCGTCGTTAGAACTGCAAGTAAGCCCAGGGTTTGGGTGAGTCACCCGTTCCGATTAGGAAAGCATGTATATTACAAGGGCTGCTAAAGTCCTCTTTGGGTCGTATCTGATGATCTTGGGTAGTCTTTTCGTCGGGCTCAGGCGTCCGGAACCGTGAGTTGCCCCGCGGATGATCCGGACTTTCTCCATGCTAGAGGTACGCTTGTGGATATAATCGCCGAAAGAAAAACCATTTCCCATCGATGGTAGGCGGATTCCGACCCAGAACACTTCCAGCAGGCAAGCTAAAGTTCAAGTGCCGCATAATTATGTCAAGGGACGGGAGGATTAAAAGTGATGACGTTCGGGTGGTAGCTTGCCGAAGGTGAAGGTGCCAGTCCTTCCAAAATACTCTAACAACTTAGCATTCGTGTAAATATCAATGGCGTCAAATTGGAATTTTAATATACGAGGTCATAGGTAGAACACGTACCATGTCATAGGGGAGTAGCGTTGCGCCCGAGATGAGCGTGTACGATTGACCCTCTATTACTGCTAATTGGTTCTTGTCGGGGGCCTGCGTCTTGATTTTGGATAAAGAATCACTTCCCCCTCGATTTTCGGTTCTGCAATCCTTTATCGCTAGTTGACGGCAATCAGTACTGGAAATTGTAAGCCACAAGCCAAATCAAGTTTCCTTTGGATCGCCAACCGGAACCTAACGAAATCGACGGCGTGAACACATCCGCAGAGCCGACCCCGCAGGCTTTCTTCCGCATCTAGAACTTAATTGGACATGAGTTATTTTTCGGATTTGGGGCGGGCGTGGCGCTGCCGCTATTTACACGTGGCTTGCTGTCACCGTCTATCCACCAATCCACTATCAATGGTATGGCTTCTCAAGGCCCTTGGATCCCATTCCAGACATAGTGTGATGTTTAATCTCTGCCCGCGAGGTTGGATAGCTGGCCTCCAGCTGGCCCAGCTGGCCAAAACAGTCCGCAAACGGCACCAGCCGTTTTTTTTACCATATAAGGCAGACGCCCCGACTTCGACCACCCGCATGGAGTGACGGGGACTTAACCTCCACAGCCTTATGCTCCTATACTAAGCAGAAATGTCGGAGTCAGTGTACGTCGGCTTTTGGCATAACTGGGATTCAAACGCTTCTGGTTATGGCTGGACCCTCACCCTTCCCGTCACAAGCGGCGTTCTGCTTGTTTCCTTTATCACCCTTCTTATCGCAGTCACAGGCCGGCACCTATGGACCATTACTGCCTTTGCGCTGCACCAGCTCCGCTCCACGCCTGTGGAGCGCGACCCGATATACCATGAACTGCAAGCGTTATTAGCCAACGCACCATATAGCTCTACCATGGCTTGGACAGTGCTCACAGTACTTTGGAAATGTCGCGCGTCGTCAAGATAACCGGTCTGGCATTCGGCATACATCTGTGTAGTCGCCACATTCCATCTTTTGGCGGTGGGTTTTGTTGGTATCATTATATCCCGTTGGCAAGCCACCGATGGCCTCGTGCTCGGCAAGGGGGATCGATGCGGATTTGTCGCGCCAGATCTCATATTCCAAGAAAACATGACGATGATGGATACGAACTCCATCACTAGTGCCTGGAGCACGAGAGTCGCCAGCGAAAGTCTAAGTTACGCCCAGCGTTGCTATTCGAAAACGAGATCCGAGGGTGGTACATGTGCGTCTTTCCAACTTCCTTTCGTACCCTTCACGAACAAGACCGTGCCGTGCCCGTTTACCGAGAACATGTGTGCTCTGCCAGATGCATTTCAAGTCGACTCGGGCTTTGTGGATTCCGACAAGGACCTCGGAATCAACCTCCCGCCGCGCAATCGCGTTAGTTTCCGGAAGGTAATTACTTGTGTACCGACATTGGCGGAGGAGAACTTCTCGAGTCCTTGGGTAGAACAGCCACCAGCGCTGCCGATATACAACGACGCTGTGCGTGGAGATGCCTTTAAGTACTATAATCTTGGCCGGGGAATCCATGGGTTGAGTTTCACTGCCGTAGCAAGCAACTACAGTGAGTGGGTTGCCTTCAACGACTATAACATCTTGTAAGTATTATATCTGATTTACTAGATGACCTTAGCCACCCCCACTTCTCTATTTATTTCTAGGCATTTACATCATACCGTCGAGCTATGATTGGGCATTACTGACGGACCAGCGCACCGTTTTCATCAGCGGGCTATTGGGATAAGCTCGCTGTACCAATGTCGACGTTTGCTCCAATTCCCGACCTTCGAGGCGAAGGAAACGATACCGACATTACACTTCTGTTCCTCTCTAGCAATGTGAAGTATTATGAACCCGTTCTAGACCCATGGTTTAAGGCCACAGGGGTTCGAAATGTTACTGGCATCCTTCAAGGCACTGGCCCTCCACCACTCCTCGGGGCGCAGTTTTACCGGTCTGATCGAATACTCTCGGTCCTTGGCTGCACGGAGCAATACCAATTCTGCAATACAACTCACTGCAGCCCGAAAAATGGCATTTTCAACGCCGAGGATACCTGGTTTGGACTGTCGCTCAACGACGCACAGAAAGTGGTCATGGCAGTCATTCTGGACGTCGTGTCGAACACTACGCTGTCAACCGGCATTGAAGCCCTGGGACCGAGCATTCTGCTTGCACGGGATAGCCTGTGGTGGCCGTCGCAGGGACCGATCTCTGCTACCCTCATGTCAGATCAATGGAAGCGTGAGGTCGAAAACTTAATGTCCGTAAACCTAGCCGCTGTTCAGCGAATGGTCGTCGAATTTGCAAACCCGCCTGATGTTCCAGTTAAGACTTCTAATGGAATGGTAAGTTCCCGGGACGCCGTGGTTCTTCCTGGTTTGCCTCAGGAGAAGGCCGTATGTCGCAGCATTCGCATCCGAGATCCAAACTACCTAAACTTCAATGTTATCGGGCTTTTGGCAGTCTTTGTAACCACCAGCGTCATCATCTTAACAAATATCCTCTGTGTGCCAGGATTGATATTTTGGATTCGGGAAAAGTTCGGACGCAGCGACTTTTCAAGGCGGGAGTGGGTTATGGGCCACCTCTTCCGTCTCCAGGCGAGGTTGTGGGAGCTTGCGGGCTTGGGACAGTTTAGCTCTGGCGCGATGGGAATGGACTTGGTTGCTGTGAGCGTGGAGAAGGGACTATTGTTTGAGGCAAAGAAAACGTGGACTTCTGGTTTTGAGGCAGAGTTCGAACATGCTGCCCCATGAGGTGCTTAAACCTTGCTCCTCAAAATGAATCCAAACTCTCTGGGGCAATCGGGAGACTCTCATCGTCCATACAAGACAGACTTGGTCATCTATTCTTCAGATAAGCTACATCAAATAGTTGAATCCGTTGTCTATCCCGAAACCGATACTCGGGGATTCATCCCATAAACTGTCTGGCATACGATGGACAGCACAATGTTGTGTCCTTTCAATCAAGCCGCCCCTTTTACTATTTCTGAATATTATTGCTTGGTACGTGGCCGCCAGGAATCTGATTCGTAAGTTATTTTGCGACTATTCTGATTGCGGGTTTATCGCGCTTTGGAAGTAGATTTATATCGGCCCATACGCGCCACTTGATGGCTACTATCCTCCATGGCCCCTTGCCTGAGGCGACAGGTTGAGCACTCCAGATGGTTACAAATAGAACAGGTATTTGATATTGCGTATACTCTGTAAGCATGGAGCATCTTGTCTTCACCATCTCAAAGGGGAATGTTGTGAGAGCGGATTCGTAAGATAAGGCGTGATATTTGATAACCTCAAGAGGCGGTACAGTTGCTAAAGAGAATGTGGAGTCCCAAAAAGTAGTCAAACATAATTTACTCAGTCTTATGCCAACAATCACCATAGTCTCAGATATTTCTCATCAATTATGCTTGTTCGGCGTGGTTTCTGCTGTGATGTCCGTCCCTACCGTTCCCGGAGTAGCTCTTGGGTTTTTGAGTACCCAAAAGTCGGCCGTACGCGCCGATTTCTCGCCGGGCCTGATGGTAAAGGTTCCTTCGGCAGGCTTGAACCAACGGTAAGGCATGTAAAAATAGCCTCCACTTCCGAACTTAGGACCCCGCGAGCTCAAGATCAGGAGCCGCCTCTTCTGTCGGTTAAAGCCGACACAGAATTGTGTGACCCCGGGTCTCGTCGTGGTCTTTCACCTAGCCCTTATAGACAAACTCTTCGTCTAACCTGGTACTGGTGGTCAGCGGAGCATTTTCTTCAGAGCCTCAAAACCGAATGCTATGGATAGCCTTCGGATGGTGCAGCTTCCATGTGCGAAACCATGGTGTCGACCTTGTAGGGATCGAGAATGCGCCAGCAGGTGAAAGGGGAGTCGGGGAATGCTTTGGCTTCCTCGAGTGCGCCGCTGGGGACAGTGTAGAAGTTTTTCAGGTCATAGGCCCCCTCAATTCTGAGCAGAAACCGTACTTGACGAGGTATTTGAAGCCATGTCGATTATAGGATCCTTGGTTTGGGGTTTGGATTTGCTTGGTGATCCGATCGCGTGTGATCGTATTTTTTCTTCCCTTCTTGTTCGACGGTGATTGAATCAGATGCGGTGCTGTATAATACCTTCTCGAGTTCGTCTGCCGACAGAACCATTGCTCCCGTGGCGTTGAGGATATGCTCGCAGTACCGAATGAATAGGCGTGGCAGGTGGTAGGACACGTTCCGAGGGCCCCAACCTTCGGCACTCTTGCCAAACTAGAGGGCAGCAGACGCGATGTTGTTAATAGTGCAGCTAGCCAAGCCTCTCTGGTCATAAGGCTCCCGCTGCATGTTGTTCGTGTCTCTCAGGTCCACTGAGGCTTTCACACAAAGATTAGAAGGTGGCTTGTAGATCCAATCTCTCTCACCAGGCGGTTGCTTGTCCTAACCCTTCCCTCGAGTCTCGGCATTTTTGCCAAGGGGGCCACAAGATATCAAAAAGAGCGGGCGGCAAAAATACGGATTGAAGTGGCTAGAGTAAGACGGAGATAAGGAATGGTCCCCGGGCACCCAAGGACATAACATAGCAACAATTATAGATAAGCCGTAAATACGTTTGTCGCTCGACCGTTAAATTATCGGATGTTTCATCGCAATTCAATAGTCATGCATGTGGGAGGTGGGTGCGCTCTGTTAACTAATCTCGGCGTATGATGAGCAAATTTTGTTGGCGTCTCACTCGATGGAGATCTTGGTCCAGGCCTTGGACCGCAACCTAAGCACAAGAATGTCGAAAGCGGCCGAGGCTGTGCGACATAGTGAACTGGCCGGATATGTATCAAGTCAAAGTGCTTCGTGTGAGTAGACCGGTTGGGGTTAGGACCAAAGTTAAGGCCAGCTGACTCAAGCTGTGGATACAGGCTCGACGCGGTCCAGAACTTTACGCGTAACTCGTCCTGTTTCCGCCATATCTAATAAGAAATGATGTCTGTCATCGTCGTATCGCCAAGCTTGGACAGTCCGTCGAGCAGCATCGCATTAGGCCACATATTCGACATCGTCGTCTGAGGAGTCGTGGCTGTCAGGTTAAGGCGAAATGCGGAGGCACCCGTTGTGACGGGTACCGCACAACCTCATATCTCACCTAGCCCTATGAGCCGCTAAGATTGCTCCTACCCGCCATGGTACCCACTTTTTGCATGTTAACAAGACCTCAGAGGACGAAAATCATACGCGGCCGCCCGCTTGCTGCTTCCCGCTATCATAAAATGGCGGTCTCGAAATTTACTCCCCTTCAAATAGCTGGCTTTTAATCCAATGCACTCTCATTTGCTACGGCTGCAAGTATTGAAAATGGAGCCTGACGTCGCGTGCCAGCCAAGGTGTCAGTCATCCAGACAGACAAACTGTCACAAAGAGGAGGTTTGTATGTGAAGGGTGGGATGCACGGTTTAGGTGCAGGTAGGGGTGCTGGAGATGCAGTCCTTTTGGCGGAGGTTACTGGCAAATAAGTGCGGTGGGTATACAATTGGGTGCTAGTATATGGGGCTTGTGCTGTGCATGGGGTCCCTTCCAGGTTGCAAACAATACTTATCACAACTACGTAACCATCCAGCTTCAAAAAGTTTGAATTCGAAATCTCAATTCGGAAGACATAGTCATGAAGTAGCTAGGAAGGCCAAAGCCAAAATGGGGTAAACCTAGGAAGGTGTGAAAGCTCAAAAATTGCTCTTGTTGCAGCCTCTCATTCTAATCATGTTTTTCTGACCAGCCTTAGACGGGGAGGGTGCCAGTCCAAACAGGCGAGCTGCGTGCTCAGTTGTGGAATATTCATGTTGGAATTGAGATTTAAGGCAATAAGTCGCGTGTGCGGCCAACAGCCAGTGTCGAGAGAGCGAATTGCCACCGAGTCTGTTAAAAGTACAGCTGTAAGCTGATGGCTCCGGCTGTAAAAGCACGGAGCGGAGGCACAACTCCAAAACACTGAGTTGCAACTCTAGAGCAGGGTCAGCAACTTCAGCAGAGCGTGCAAAATAAAGCAGCGCATACGAAAGCAGTTTCAGCAGACAGACATCTTTAAATTGACTGATCTTGTTGTCTCTTGACTTGTCTTGACATCGGCCCCGTACTTCTGACAGAGTCCACTACCCGGTGTGCGGAAATCGTTTCATGAATTTTAGGGTTCCGCCAATTTTCCCGTCAACAGTCGACTCTACTTGGCGCGGAATAGCGGGGTTTCGGTTCATGCCAGAGCCCGTGTGGATGTCACTGGTCAGTCGGCGGCCCTTATGATTTGTGATTAATCATACCATCTTCGGCGCCTACTAAAACAGGGCGACCAGGACACAACCCGACATCCTTGTTGCAGCGAAGTAATAAATCACGATTCACTTTTTAGCGCAGGCTTCCAGTCTGAATAGAAAGTTGGTGGATGTCCTGATGAATACGACACTGCCGACTGCAGGTCGGCTCCCTGCTTGCTTCTGCAATGTGAGCTCTCTTAAGTACTGAAAAATTGATCCATGGTCAATTAGCTAACCCCGAATTTCACCAGCGGAATTGGACCGCAATCCAGTTCCTATTGCAGTAGACTTACGTTCCCGGTTCCACTCGCTGTCATGACGCGTTTTAGGCCCCATTTCTATATCCTCCAAGTTTATCCCGTTTCCACGCTCGCCAAACCCGATGCCCTACAGGTCCCAGCAGCAAAGGGGCATTGTAGGAAGGGGACCCAAGTATTCCAAATATAGGGCTCCTGAATCAATCAAGGCAATTTGCTCTCTGTAGTCTAAGGCTAGCTATAGAATTTGGTCAGGGCCGGCTCTCCCGGCCCAGATCCGGATCTCTATGCCAAGAATGAAACAGAGATCGGCGCCGAAAGAGACGTTTGGCCTACACTCAATAGCTCACCCGGCGCCTATGCAGCGAGTGTAACGTCGGGAAAGGCGGCACCACGACACCGGATCTGCGACTGCGATGATCCATCGTACGCTTCCCAGGCATGCCCTCTGGGCCGATCTTCCGACGCTGGTTCATCCTGAGATTCTCCCGCCAGATCATTACTTGGCAACTTTCTCTGTTGCTCGTTTTCTTTTCCTATTCTCTGCTCAGCCAATTTTACAACCTCACTCTCCGATCTGTTTCTTTCCTTCGCGCGTATTCTAATCTGAAGAGCCTCGTGCCTCTCGTCTCTATTTGAAATTTGTAATATTATCCCAAGTGAGGTAAGTTTCCACTCTGCTACGCCGTGATGCTCATATGAATCCAGGAATCTGATGTGATATCTAACATTGAAATAAATAGCTGTGCTCCTACGTATTCCCCGTCACGATGAAGTTCGCCGCTGTTTTCTATTCCCTTGTTGCGACCGGCGGGCTGGTCGCAACCATGCCAGCAAAGACCGATTCTGCCGATGTCGCCGCCGAGAGCGTCAACGCCGCCGCCTTTGATGGCGAGAAGGTAACAGACCAACATTCGACCAAGGGTAGGCCTTGCTGTTCGGCCGAATTTTGTTGACAATTCATCAGGGCATCGACGCTGCAGACGAAGCTCAGGAAGCCGTCGAGCTCTTCGAGGCCGGTGACAGTGGGTCTTTAAATCTCGTTGCCCGCTCCCCTCACCACCTTTCTTCCCAATCACTATGAGCCTGCAGCCGTCGATATGATACTGACTTTTTTTCAACTTTGCAGTTGGTGCCGTGACTACGGGCGCCGCCTTCGCGACCATTGATGCCCAGTTCCAGTCAATTTCGGCCGACGTGGCCGCCTCGTTCGCGGCCGAGGATGCCACTGCCGCTGCCGACGCAGCCGGTGCTGCTGACACTGCAGCGGCAGCGGCAGCGGCAGCAGAAGAGGATAAGGGCGCTGACGTGAAAGCCGCTGACTCAAAGGCGAAGGATAATTGAGAAGTCGCAAGGGAAGTATTGTTAGCCTGAGCCGGCAGACGTCGGACTGCTCCAACGATTCTGCCACGAAACGCGCTCGCACACAGAGAGTAAGAGCGTGCGGCCTAAGAAGTGAAGGATACATATATGAATGCCGCGGGCATTACTCGTCTATCCATCGCAGAAGCTTGTTTCGATGTAACAACGATAAGTTTCTGTCAAGTCCCAAGGTTTAAGTACTTTACTTAAAGAATCTAAGACTATGGAATTTTATTACTATGTGCAAACCCAGTCGTCCGCTGTCAAACTGGAAAGCGGAACGGCGTGTCTTACAACGAGGTAGCTGCCCTCCAGCCCAGATATGCCCTACTCCCGCGTGAGCATGGGTGTCCCAAGGTTACTGTTTTCGCCAATTCGCAGTTAACACGCGGTTCTGAGAATACCCTAAAGCGTGGGATGATGCAAGAGTGATGGGTGATATTGGGCATCGAGCATGATGCCAAAAAGAAGGCTCTAGCGACGGGATGTAACGTATTAGCATACGGGTATACCACTGCGCTACATAGACCAAAAAAAAAGATCCGTTACAGTCGGCACTTTACGCCGGCTATAGTTTGTCATCATTTATCAAGCCTATGCGACTTCAGACGAATCCCTGGGTTTCTTCCTCCTGTTGATGCTGTTCGACTTAGAAGCCCTGCTTCCGCTGTCTCAGGATGAAACGGATGGAATCATGTCTTCGCTCTTGGTTTAACACCTCAATCTTGCCCAAATAAGGGTATCTAGTCCTTGTAGTCTCTTCGGCTTTCCACCGTCATCGAAAATCTTCAAAGGCATTGCGGACCTTACGGAGAGTATGGGCAGTTTCGTTGGAGACGGGCTCGACCAAGGTCTGGACGCTCTTGTAGGAGTCGATGGTCTGCTGAAGAACAAAATAAGGTATTCCTGAGGTATCTTGATGAATTCTAGCAGGTCGAGCTTGCTGAACGATACAATCGGTTGTGGGAAGCTATAAAACACAACCAAGATCATCGGCGAAGCCACACGGTGTCAGAGGGCGGCGTCTGCCGACGGCCGCTCTCTTATGGAACCGCGGGGCCATTTCACAGGGCACAGGACACCGAATCTCGCGGATAGCTTCAATTTATGCATAGTTTTACAACATTTTCGCGTCTCTCTCCCCAGCACAAACCAGATTCCTCCTTCGGGTTGATTGGGCACGCGGAAGTCGAGTACTGCCTCACATGACACCCATGCGGCAGTGATCGGCGGTGTTTCACGACGGGCGTCTCCTAGGGTAGAAATCGCTGGCCGCATTTGCAGTAGCACAGCCATCCCAGAAAAATACGAGGCGGGCAGCGGGGTAGATATTTCAAGCCATTTTTCGGTGAGGATTAAAAATTTACATTATTAAGTCTGTGTGATGTATTGATGACTATTTTGAAGAACAGTGAGGTAATAGAGAGATTTTTAGTCATAAGCATGGCGAGTGTCCTCCACTTTCATTTTATTCACTCTTATCCCGTATCAAGGTAGCTCTTGTCCCTTAGATACCTTTAGTACTAAAAATAACTTCCAACTTTCTTATACACCATCCCAAGCCGTTTGATTGAACCATCTTAACGTCTACCCTCAAGTCACTACCGAACATGGAGCACAGCAACGAGAAATTGGACTTCGATGAAGTGTCATTTCAGGATGCATCCCCATCAGTTGACAACAGAAATCTCCCAGTAACCCTCGACACCACATCCTAGCTCGGATGCAACCGGGATTTGGCATTTGCGACCGCTAAATGGCGCTTCCTGGACAAAGATTCTTCCCAATTTTGCGTAATTGTCTTCGAGACTGATTAGATGGGAAATGGTGAGGCTTGTTGCAGTACGTTACCGAGTTATCATGTCTGTCTATAGAGGCAATGATGCGTGTACTCTTCAGTTTCTCTGGTGTTGGTGAAAACACTATTGGCGTCCAGTGAACTAACAAAGAACAGGGACAAGAAAGCTTCCAACGGAGGACGACTTTACA
>Ga0247774_1001114_pt1 | contig 13648 bp, 12 predicted proteins | sample UWRJL001104B6_FD_179933 | JGI IMG/M metagenome (GOLD analysis project Ga0247774, IMG submission 179933) | Plant litter microbial communities from Arlington Agricultural Research Station in Wisconsin, United States - UWRJ-L001-104B-6 | ecosystem: Environmental > Terrestrial > Plant litter >... | reverse complement strand
GAGCCCATGTCAAAGTGCGGGGAAGAGGGCGTTCTTACGATGCACCAAAGGGCGTAATCCTGCAGGTTCACCATGCAGGCTAGAAGCCCCAGAAACAACCTCATGCATGCCAACCAAGTTCGACTGCAGGCTCAAGACCGAGAAGTCGTCCCCGCGGCCGCGACCGCCCTGTGCTCTCGAATGGCAGTACTACTAATCTTGGCCGCAAAGTCGCCAGTTTCGGCATAGTTGCTGTCACTCAATTCTTTGGCATCCAACACATCGACCTCGTAGATCTCAAGCGCCCTCCAGCCCATGTCAGCACGCCTTTCATTGACAGCTTGACCTCCTGACCGCGTTTCGCCAGAAACCACCAAAGCGTCCATATCCTCCCTTGTAATCGTCGGGCCAAAGGCGTCCTGAATCTCAACGCACTCCACCAGCACGGCACCTGCACGGAACAAGCGTGTCATGCTTCCAGGAGACGTTTCTGTAAAGCAACCCTGATGCCCTCGGTTGCCTGGCCCGTCGATGACGGACTCTAGAAAATCTATGACGCCGGCTGCGCGAACCTGCCAAGGCTGCAGATACTCTGCGAACTTCTTGTTTTTCAGCAGTTCGTCGCCAGTAACGCCAATGATAAACCGGCAAGGAGGCTGAGACTTAGGCGGAATACGTAGCAGCAGCGCAGCAGCAGACAAGAGAAGCTTGTGTCCCGGGTGAAGATGGTCAAAGGTGCCCCCGAGGCAGACGATACCATGGCTGCCACACGTCTTGCCATCGCCAGCCTGGGTCTGGGCCACGAGATGTGAGTCCCCGATATCCAGGCCGATCAACTCGCCGTAAGTCGCGGCTTGGTTGCTTGCGGCGGAGAGGAATGCCTCCAAAAGCTCACGACCGTTGTCGATTTCTGGATAGAAGACCAAGTTCCAAGGCGCACCAACCATCGCAAAATCCGGGAGAGACCAGACAATCGAATGACCGGCTATTCCTGCAATTTTGGTGTTCTCATCCACGAGAATTACTCTCGTATCCACCGCGCCGGGTCCGGCGTTGATGTCCGTGGCGATTGATTCCTGGGCGCAGATGTAGGAAATAAGGGAGTATATTCCGGCCAAAATGGACTGCAAATGAGACCATGCATGGTGTTCACTGGATTCGGTCCCAAGGAATGGCCCGACTGCGGCAATCATCAGTGACGATGACCTGGCCGGGTCCTTCAGTCGTTCAAGGACCGCGGCGAAGACTGTAGCGTACGCTCGTGCAAGCGACCGTCTCGATGGAGGCTCAGACGGTACTGGAAGTAGGAGGAGATTCGGCATCTTTACGGCTTCCATGATCCTAATGGGGATTTTAGACGTCGCGCTGCATCTGACAGGGCGGAACGTCAACAGACTGTAGAAGCCGGAGCGCCAAGCATGTTGTACCATGTGTGCACGCTAGGGTTCGGGCAGATAGAGAGCCAAGTATCCTACCGCAACACTCCGTAATGCAACTGGACCCACAGCCTGGCCCACCCTGAAATCGAGCACGATCCTAGCGCGCGACCCTAATTAATTCCCATCCCCAAAAATGCGGGACCCTAACTTACTAGGCAAAACGTCAGGCCCTTTTTTTGGGTTCAAAGGTCAACTTTGACTCTCCAACGAGAACGTGGCGATCGCAACCCGACAACACCACTACCGAAGCACCCAAGAGCTGCATCCGAGAGCCGCCCGACATTATGGCCGACTTTGGTCAATATGCGCCGAACATGGCGCCGAAAGATGCGCTGATCGTGCGACAGGAGGCTCAACCAGCCCACGCCATGGATGCATACTCGGGCGACAGTCTTTCGCAGCCGTACCTGGGCCCGGCAAACCCCTTTTCAGTTCCGCTGAACAACCCTCTGAAGCGGAAAAATAACGTCCTCACGGGAACGGCGTCAGAGACCTTCGTGAGCGAGCATACCTTTCGATCCAAGCATCGCGCCATCGAGAGGAGAGGCGGCCCAACCCGCGACTACCAGAGCGGCACGCAAATCAAGAATGCAAACGCCCAGTTGCGCTCGGCTCGGGAAGGAAAAGGGGATGCCACAGTTCTGGAGGGTGCTAACAGCTATGTTGGACCGTGGGCAAAATACAAGAATAGAGAGTTCGACGAGGTAGGAGACGAAGCGGAGCTCGCGAGCGACGAAGAGTACGAGATTGTCGAAGAAGAAGAGGAGGACGAGGACGATGCCATTCAGAGCGGAACTGTTGTACAAGCCCCGGCAGAATCTCTGGCCCGGCGCAAGGAGGTAGCGCAACAGGGAGACGAAACGTCGATTCTGCATGCGTCGGAAGAATTCGACTACCAAGGGCGGACCTACATGCACGTTCCGCAGGACTTGGACGTGGACCTGCGGAAAGCACCCGGGAGCATCACCAACTACGTTCCAAAGAGACAGATCCATGCATGGAAGAACCATACCAAGCCCGTTACTGTCCTTCGCCTCTTCCCGCGGTCCAGCCACCTCCTGCTGTCTGGTTCTGCCGACACTACCATCAAGATTTGGGATGTTTATCACCAACGCGAGCTTCTGCGAACGTACTCGGGCCACAGCAAGGCCCTGTCCGACCTTTGCTTCAACCATGACGGGACCAAGTTTATCTCGGCCTCCTGGGATAGGATGATGAAGCTGTGGGACACGGAAACCGGCAAGTGCGTATCCAAGTTTACGACTGGCAAGACGCCGCATGTTACCAAGTTCAACACCATCGAGAACACAAACGAATTCCTTGCAGGCCTAAGCTCGGGCGAAATTGTGCAGTTCGACACGAGAGCCGGAAACGACATTGTTCAGAACTACAACCATCACCTTGCCGCCGTCAACACCATCGAGTTTATCGAGGAGGGCGGAAGGTTTCTGTCCACGTCGGACGACAAGTCTGTTCGGGCGTGGGATTGGACCATTCCCGTGCCAGTCAAGTACATCATGCCCGAGGTGGACAGCTACCCCTTGGTTCGGAGCACGCTACACCCGAATGGCAAGTACGCCGTCTACCAAAGCTCCAACAATGAGGCTGTTGTCTACTCTACCGGCGAGAAGATACGTCAGAACCGGAAGAAATTCTTCAAGGGGCATCATACTGCCGGTACAGCTATCGACGTGGCCGTCAGCCCCGACGGCCAGTTCCTCGCTAGCGGAGACTCGGCCGGCTTCCTAGTCGTGTGGGACTGGAAGAAATGCAATATGCTGCACAAACTACAGTGTGGCCCCGAGGCCCTCACTTGCGTCCAGTGGTCGCAGCAAGAAACCAGCAAAGTATTTACGGGTAGTCAGGATGGCCAGATCCGTCTCATTGACTGAGAGAACGCCAGGCTAGAACAGAGTGATCTGGGCAGCGATTGCGAGGATAGTTGTCGTAGTAGAGAACGATTATTGCGAGATATACCTACGTACCACGATAAAATTTCGGCTGTTTTCTGGGTAAGGACAGGTGTAAATTATGGATTATGGGTCATCTGCCATCTAATAGAATCGGGTTGGGACGAACTCTATGACAACCCCCTTGCACGGATCATCAAAGCATGTGAAATTCAAGTTCTGTTCCCCACAGCAGAGTCAGCAATGTGGTGTTAGTTTCTGAAAGCGGTGCCCCGCGCTATCGTCCTTCAGGTAGTGAGTGACTGAGTATGCTTTTTAACTCCCGTTTATGTTCGGTAGAGGACCGGTAAGGTAATACAGATGAACATGTCGTAGATTGTTTCTATCAGACCCAGCCTTTTTTCTTCTTCTTATTTCCCAGCACCGAAACCCATTCACCCATTCCTACCCCGAAGGTTGAAGTGACGCAGTGCCCTGTAGCCGGGACACTGATCCCCCCCCCCCGGGCGGTCCGCGATTAAATTGCTGACGGCGCTCAACTTTGCTGGCTGGGAGGGACCCACATGCACCTAGCACATCCACACCAGGCGCTAAGACGGAGGCACATGGCCAAACAAAGTGTCATTGCCGGCATCTGATGACTTCACATTTCGAGATGGAGCCATTTCCAACCGCATCTTGGCCGGTCTGAGCCGGCTTCACGGGGACCGCATTCGCATAGACATAGACGACCAGAGACGACCATAGACGGCTATAGACATACAAAGTGCGTTTTGGAACCTTTTACTTGTCGTGACAGTTCAGTCCTTCCGGCTCTTCATCTGGTGGCGCTCTTCCTGACTTTCCGGACACGAACGTCTCGCCTCTCACCCCCTTTCCTCTCCCTTCTCCCTTCTGCAGTGGCCGTCATGAACGACTACATACACCACCCGCTATCGGTTGTCCGCTTTAAACTACCAGGCAACTTCAGCCCGGTGCCTGGCTGCCAGACACCGACCGCAAGCTCGCCGAAAGCGACGAAAGCGCAACCCGCGAGAAGTGCCTTAGACGCTCTCTCCCGAGCAGCAAGAGACGCCCATGATCGTGCTCTCACTCTCTGGGATGGCCTCAGCGCCCAGGAAAGGAGACAGAGGCAAACGGTGCAGGACCGCAAGGAGAGTCTCTCCAGTCGCATGAAAATGGTTTGTCGAAGTCCAAGCCTGCACCCTTGATGCCCTCTCCCCATGTGCTGACCTGATATTTTCTTTCCAGGCCAGAATGCTAAAGGACTGGGAGGCGGCGGCGAAGCAGCTAGACGTTCTGGAGGGGAACAACGAGTGGAAGCAAGACGCGTCAACAGGGGATTACAACGCCGAGCTAATTGAATCACGACTTCGAGAACTGGACGAGGCCCGAGCCAGCGGAGACGTTGTTTCCATGATGTATCTGATCAGAACTGCTCTCTCCCGAGACCTCGGTGGCATGGGCAATGTGGATCTGTATCGGCACTCTTACGTTGGCACAAAGGACTTAGTCGATCGCTACGTCGACTCGGCCATTCAGACGATCGAAGCCCTTGTCGATGAGAGTGCAAAGTCGCTTCCTCCGTCACTCACGGACAGCGATTTGCTCGAGTGCGTGGTCCTAGCCCGCCAAAGCTTCGGGCGGAGTGCATTGCTGCTGAGCGGCGGCGCTACTTTTGGCATGTTGCACATTGGTGTGCTAAAGGCATTGTTCGAGGCCAAGCTGCTTCCGCGTCTTATCTCGGGTACGTCTGCCGGGTCCATTGTCTGTGCCGTCATGTGCACTCGCACCGATGCAGAAATTCCCGAGTTGATTCGAGACTTTCCCTATGGCGACCTGGACGTTTTCGAGGATCGAGATGCCCCAAACGGCGTATTGTCCCACCTCCATCGCCTGCTCACGGAGGGCAACTGGTGTGACATCGGCAACTTGACTCGAGTTATGCGCGGACTGCTCGGCGACTTGACGTTCCAGGAGGCCTACAACCGCACTCGGCGAATCCTGAACATTACAGTGTCTACAGAGTCAATGTACGAGCTTCCCCGGCTGCTTAACTACATCACGGCTCCCAATGTCATGATCTGGTCGGCCGTCGCGGCCTCCTGCTCTGTGCCTCTGGTCTTCAGCGCCGCACCACTACTCGTCAAGAATCCCGTCACGGGCGAGCATCTCCCATGGAACCCTACGCCGCAGAGGTGGATCGACGGGTCGGTCGACAATGACCTTCCCATGACGAAGCTGGCTGAGATGTTCAACGTCAACCATTTTATAGTCTCTCAGGTGAATCCCCACGTGGTGCCATTCCTTGCCAAAGACGACCATCTCCGGCCACAAAGGAAAGGAGTGCCAAAAGAGCCCAACAAGGGATGCAGCAGCGGGCCGGACTGGGTGTCGATGATGACGGCTTTGGCCAAGGACGAGGCGCTGCACCGACTGCATTTCTTGGCCGAGCTCGGGGCGTTCCCGACGCTCTGGACCAAGCTTTGGACCATGCTGAGCCAGCAGTACTCGGGTGACATCAACATCCTACCAGAAATCAACGTCCATGACCTTCCCGGTCTTCTCACCAACCCGACAAGCGACTTCATGCTACGGTCGTGCCTAGCTGGAGAGAGAGCAACGTGGCCAAAATTGAGCAGGATACGGGACCGCGTTGCGATAGAGCTAGCACTAGATCGAGCTGCACACGTCCTTCGTGCTCGCGTGGTCTTCTCGGATAGCCAGGTTGATTTGCGCCGCCTTGCGGCTGGCATCATGTGCCTGCCTTGGACAAAGGAAAGACCAGCGCAGGACGGGTCAAAAGGTTCCCAGGGCACAGGCGGACGTCTCTCGAGAGCGACGCACAGGCGTGGTTCCGGCAGCTCTGTCCAGCTCCTTGCCCACCAGCGCAGGATGCTGCTCGTGGACAATATCACCGACGACGAAACCGAGGAAGAAGAGTGGCTTGAGATGTTGAGTCGTGGCGGCCACGTTCTTCCGCGACTAGTGATGCCGCGAAGGCCTCGCCTAAAGCGAGCATCCAAAACCCAGTTTGATGTCTTAAAGACCGGGCCATTGACGAGTCCTCTCGAACCCCTGAGAGACGAGGAGAGCGATTTCGACTTTTCACGGCCTATCATACCCGCCCATGTTGCGGCTGTGGATGACACTCGTCGGGAGACCCATGGAAACACTACTCAGCCAAGCGACCCCCGTCTACATGCAGTTAGCTCGGCACCTCGGAGTGGACCTACAATTTCGCCTACCGAGGACACGGAGAGTACCGATCCTCTACCATTCAGTGGTGGTGTTGACTCGCAAACTGATGCAAGTGTTTTTGGTGCAGAAAAGAAGTCATCCGAGAAGAGCAAGGCTGGGGCAACTGCCATGAGCGACACTAGAGAAGTAAAGACTGAAGAGGACGTCGAATGTCAACCGAGGTCTGAGAAAGAGGTTACAGGCGCCGCAGGAGGCGGTCTTTGGGACTGACTCGTCGACGGGAGGGTGAGCTCCGAAGACGAAGATAGCGATAGCGTGCTCACGGAACTGGGAGGTGCGTCGATAAAGGGCAGAATGGGCCTTTCTAGTGGAGCAGATGATTTGGAGTATGCTTGGATGGCATGAGATGGGGTTGAGCAAACCACCCAGCTTGTAGGGCGACCTTCTGAGAGAATCACCACCACCAGGCGACGCACACCATCAAATAACGGCCAAGGACTGGAGCCCTCGACGGGAAGCGGCATTAGTTGTGCCTCCTCGAAAGGAACGACATGTTTACCGCGCGCATTCTGCAGCAGGAAGCCGTGGCACATAGGCAGATCCCATGCAGTATCGCAAAGGTGCCTGTCGTGCGGGTGTCCTGTGCCGTTAGGTTTGAGGTGTCGGCGCGCTCGTTCAGGGCTGGCAAGTTCCGGGAGCGTCGCTTGCTACTCATACATTTACGTACCGCCCTCGACATATTTATACGGGTGCCCGCCTTGCTCTAGCGACGTTTGGCCTACCCCCGTTACGACTACCGCTCAAACATTCCCTCGCCAGTGTCCCCGTCTCATCGAACCGAAGCAAGACAACCGCACCGTTATTCCGCTACTCGACAAATCAGAGTCGAATGGGCAAACTGATGGCAATGGGGACTATTCAAATATTATACTCCCGGTTGTTATAGAAGTGTTCTCGATATTCGTGAGTATCCTAGTATATGCTATCTATACGACAATTACGACGGTCCATGCGAGTCGAGCAACGAGTCGTGCTTTGGCGATTGTAGTAATCACCGTCATTGTCATCGACACCACTGCTACCATCATTAACAAAATGCGGCGTTTCGCGCGGTCGGTCATTCGCTGAGTTCAGGGACAACAGTGAAGGGAATACTCGCTGGAGGTAGGGAGGCAACCTAAGGCGGTGGGGCTTGAACGGCGGAGATGAGAGAGGTATCCCTTTGCGTTGAGCCATGCGATACAATAGTCGACTTAAGCGTAGATTAATTCATGCTTTTTGGTAAAGTACAGCCCGTTGGTAACTCGTCGGGAGCTCGTTGCCATACGCCTCTCCAAATCGTTCTGCCTGGCAATTCAGGGGGTAATACTAAAGACAAGGCTGTGAATCGACAATGCACTGATTGTTCTGTATGTTGCGAAAGCCTCCCAGTGTGTTTCCGCGTTTGGAGTCGAATATGGAAGAGTAGAGTCGATTAGCCGTCGCGAATATCCAGTCGCTTTCTTGCTTCTGTCCGTGGATGGCTCCAGCGCTTTGATATGTAATAAAGGAACGACTAAAATCGAGCTAGCAGATATGAAAGCATTTGGTAGGGAATAAAATCACCCTTGGGGCACAAGGTTCTGATTGGATATGGCGAGTTCGGCACGGGCCTAAACGTCTAGAAAACGAAAGCTCCGACCCTGACACGCGCCTTTCAGCTCCCAGACCCTAAAACTTGAACGGCGAGATCTCACCCGGCCCGAAACTTCAAATCCGACACTACCGAACATGGGGAGCTCTGCTTCGAAGCCTGCCGCTTCAGCCTCTCAGGCTTTGAGAAAGTATCCAACTCGAGTGCCACGGCCGACCCCGACTAAAGCCCCCTCTGGGAAGGCCTCGGCCAAACTCGTGCAGCCAGATCCTTCACCCAGCAAACCAAGAACCCCGGACCCCGAACTGGTCACAGAGAGCTTCTCCAAACGTCTACACCAAATGGGAATCGTCGATCCCAACCCTACATACTCGCCATCGTCTACTGCAGCGTCCCACCATAATATGGTTGCGCCGCAAGGTTCCAGCTCGAAGCCATCGCGAGCAGGCAACCACACTCTGGTGGCGCTCGAGCGTCGGCGCGAACTGCAGCGAATGGCAGAGGCTGAAATTGAAAACATTGGCCAAAAGGGATACGCTGGGCGCGAGTTTCTAGACATTGGCACCATCACGAGCATCCTAGTTCTGCGGCAGCGGGGACAGAGCGCAGAGAGCATCGAGAAGAAGCTCAAGCTCAAGAACGGGGTGGTTGATAGGCTTGGAGGTCCTGGCACAATCGACCTGGCATAAGTGCCCTCTGGCGTTCAGGATGTTATTACGTACTATCTACAGGTTGGACCCGGACTACTGTCTCGATGGCCACTGGCAGCTTCATCCTTCCACCGCGGCACTGCAAGACTCCCAACGAGCATTCCTAGGGCTCCAGCTCTCTTGGACCAGGCCAACTGTCACCATGCGCAATGTCCGCCATCGATCCTCAAATCGCTGCCCGTCATGAAGCTGGAAGCAGAGCTGAGCAGGAACACGGCAGCCCCGCGGTATTCCTCGGGGGTGCTTAGCCTTCCTAGCATGTTGTGCTTCGGCCATTCAGTACGTCTCTCGGGGTACGTCTCGAACAGCTTCTCGACCATGGCGGTTACTATGTAGCCTGGGGAGATGGTGTTGACGCGGATTTTATGCTCGCCCCATTCCGCCGCCAAATTCCGTCCAAGCTGGACGACGGCGGCCTTGCTTGCGTTGTAGGCACTGCTCGTTTGCATCGTCAGAGGGGGGGGGGCAGATCTTGCTTCGGGTAGAGGAGGCCATTTCCACTTACGGGCATATCAGTCCGCGGTTGGCAACAGTGGCACTCATACTGCCGATCAGCACAAGGCTTCCCGGAGTTCCTCTCTTGACCATCTGGCGTGCCACCGCCTGGGCTGTTAGGAACACGCCCGTCACGTTGACCGAGAGCATCTTCTCAATGTCGGCGGCCTTGTACTCGAGCGCTGACGTCTCTTGTTGGATGCCCGCCGCGGCAACGAGCCCGTCCAGTCTGCCGTGTCGCGACGCAATCTCCTCGACAACCTCATTCAGGCGGCCACTGTCTCGAACGTCGAGTTGGTGGTAGGTCAGAGACAATCCTAGTTCGTCGGCAGCCTTTTTCTTTACCCTGGCGAATTCCGAGTCGAGTGATGGTTCGGGGAGCCAGTCGAGGGCATGAACTACAGGAACATCAGCCTCGATGCAAACGCCCCTACGTCTTCCGGCAATAGCTACCAATGGCACCTGCCTCTAGCGCGGCCTCGGCCTGAACCAGGCCCAGCCCTTGCGCCCCGCCCGTTACGACAACAACCTGGTCTTTGAGCGAGAACTCGGGCAAGGCCATTCTTGCTGTTGAAACGGGCCTCCTATTTGCGAATGAGGCACCGGCGAAGATGGGAGACGGGACCAAACGAGCACGAAGCACGCTCCCCGTCGTGGGCCGCGAAAGTCCCCGTGGCCCGACTTGGAGGGTGCCCATGCCTACTCGGCCCGGTAGCCATCTGGCAAGGGGGATAATGACGGCTCGTGGAATCGTCTCCATTGAACGGTGCGGAGAGGATAATTGTCAGATGTGTACGCTCACGGCTGATAAATTCTTGATGAGCTAGCTAGAAGGGAGAAATACAGATTATAACGAGGAAAACGAGTGTTGGGGAGGCGGACGGACACTACTCTGCAATCCTCCTTCTGCCATCCTCCCCGAAAACGCGACGGCGTGATAGGTGTGCCTTATAGCGTGTATATGTGACTGCCGTGCGTCATCAATTTTCCCGTTTTGGGCTGGCCAATGCATATTACAACGTCGCCCTTCGGAACTTATTAGCAGCCGCATTTGGAGTTGCCTACCTGGTGGGCAGCGGTGGGCAGCGGTGGACAGGGGATGACAATAGTAGGTTAGCAGGAATAGATACTTTGATCGGAACAGCTTTTGGCCCCCATGCCACTTCCCGTCGCTGGGCGGCTTGTGACGGCGACAGTGACTCGAGGGAACAAATTGGCGGGAGGCTGCATTGGGGCTGCACTCCCGATGCGACTACTTCGGATGTACTATCGAGCTCTCTTCACCCCGGTGCACGGATCATTGGTTCAGGAAACAAACACCCGTCTTCCACTGGACTACATCTCCCCACAATGCCCGCCAGCCCAGGGCGAATCCGGTTGGCCACTGGCGCTTCTGTGAGGGATCTTGAATGGCTGTATGGTCACAGCCGGTCCATATAGCTTGGAAATCCTTTTTCTTGGCTCGCTCCAACGAGCAGAAGCGGAACTTCGAGAAACATTCCCCGCCGGTACGTACGTACGAAGGTGGATATGGCAGCATGCCCGAGACCTCGCCACGCAAAGTCTCGCAATAAGTCGACACGTTGATTTCGCCCGCAAGAAGGCTGACTGGAATGTGATCCAACCCCACGCCTCAACTTGATAGGTGCGTCTTATCGCTGCCCCTGTGGCTGCCAATGTTTGGGGTTGACGCGCACACAGTTCTATGCTGTGCGACACATCTAGATGTTTGAGGTTGGAGGGCGAGGAAGAAGACTCCCTGGAGCCCTGCAGGGCCCCCTTGAAGACAAGCACCCACCCGGATGGCGCAACACCGTCGCAGTCGGTCAACGAGAGTGAGTTTATACCCGCCGCCGCCTCCCTCCCACAAGCATCTCCCTATCCACGTGCGTCGCACAAGACTGCTGGGTATGGGTTCCAGCGGACCAACACCAGCTAGCTTGCTTTGTGTCTCTTTTGTCTGCATGCATCCTGGGCCATACCAGACCGAGCTGTTGGCTTTTCTGTAAGCGGAAGCAAGCCCAAAGCATAATGCAGCGGGTTCCTCGATGCAGTAAACCGCCATGTTCTGCATCTCCAACCGGTCCCCGGTTTAGCTACAACCCCGAAGCTTAGCTGCCGTTGTTCTATGTGTCTACCCCGCAGTCTGCATGCCGTGTTACAATACATTCATCCCTCTTCGGGATGCACTAACCAACATGACCACCATCATCCGTCCTGCAGGCCTGCAGAGCCTGCAGCCTCCACTAGTGGTCTGCTGTAGACCCGCACGGTGCGGCCCACCTACAGGGACTATCTTCACCCCCGTCCGGGTGCAACAACTGACGATATGTCCTGGCCAACACGGGTCGTTTTGAATGTTGGCACTCGGTGTCGGGCGCAATCAGAGAGCCAAGGAGGCTCCCAGCGGGGGTCTTCGCTGGCCACGAAGAACCCATGGGTCGGCAGGGAAAGTAACCACGGTGGAAGCATGCAGTTGAGCTACACTATCACAATCAATCAACCATCTTTCTAGCTAGTTCTAGGCAATGTCGCGGGCGAGCTAGATCCGAAAGTGGAGGCGCTGAATCCTCCGCGGATGATTATGCCGAGCCCTGGTGCCGATCGGCAACCGGCAACCAAGGCCGTGGCCGTGGCGCGTTCATGGGTTAGGTACGTTGCCGGCCGCGGGAGAAGCTCAGAGCCTCTTCAGCACGTCCTCCATCACCTCGTGCGTCGACGCGCTGCCACCCAGATCAGGACTCAGAACCTTGCCCTCCTCCAGATTCCCATCCACGGCCGCATAAATCCTGGCCGCCGCATCCTCCTCATTCAAAAACTCCAACATCAGCGCCGCACTCCTCAGCGTCGCAATCGGGTTCGCAATCCCCTTGCCCATGATGTCGGGCGCACTCCCATGGCAGGGCTCGCCAATGGCGAACCCTTCTCCCACGTTGGCGCTGGGGACAAGACCCAGCGAACCCACAAGCGCGGCCGCGCCGTCCGAGAGGATATCCCCGTAGAGGTTGGGCGCCACGATGACATCGTAAGCCTCCGGCTGGCGGAAGAGCTTGTACACCATCGAGTCCACAATCTGCTCCTCGACCTTGACGTTGGCAAACTTATCCTGCGCCAGCGCCTGCCGCGAAGTAGAACGGAAGAGCCCATCCGTCTGGGACAAGACGTTGGACTTGTGCGTGATGGTAACGAGCGGCCCAGCATGGATGCTCGGCGCACCGCTCTCCCGAATCTTTTGCCGTCGGAGGGCAATCTCCCCCGCCATGGCAGCGATACGGAAAGACGCCTTTTCGGATATACGCTTGATGGCCTCGGCCACCTTGCCCGACCCGTCGGCAGCATCGAACGTCCTCTCCTCCTTGACGTACAGATCCTCCGTGTTTTCCCGCACAATCACCATGTCGATAGGCTTCGCGGCTGTCATAACCGTCTTGACAGGTCGAACATTCGCGTACAGATCGAGCCTCTTGCGGAGGGCGACAATGGGCGAGGAGTAGCCCTTCACCGCTTTGGAGGGCGAGCTCACAGCTCCAAAGAGGGCGCCGTCACATTCCCTCTTTAGGACCTCGACGGTCTTGTCGGGGAGGGCAGCGCCGGTCTGTTCAAAGGTTTCAAACCCGGCTTTGAGGTCTACGAAGTCGAATTTGAGACCGAGGGAGGCCGGGAGAGCTTCGAGGATGCGTCGCCCGGCGGGAATGACTTCTTTGCCGATGCCGTCGCCGGCGATCAGGCCTACCGTGCTGAGCGTCAATTGAGGAACTTTCACCAGCTTGGAGAGAAGGAGAAGCTTTATCGAGGCTTTATTGAAGGGGCACCAGGCAATTTACGTACCAATGCGAAGTGTTCTTGCTGCCATGGTGACCATTGGCTCTCCTTCACTTTTCGATCCAAGTCTAATAAGCGAGGTTCAAATGCCAACAATTTTTTCCCCCCTCGAGCTTGCTCGGCCAGGAGCGTTGGTGGGGCCGTGTCCACTGGGTGATTGGGTGCAAGCATTCTGAACAAGCATAGATCAATCATGTCGAACCATGCCTAACCCTAATCCCCATATTGGGGCGCACACTCTTCGTAACAGAGGGACATTTGTACTGTCATAAACTTGGATAGAAACATCTATACTTGCATTCTAAGGAAGCTACCAATCCCTAAATTTTACATTCAAACCCTTCGAATCTTATCTCCTATCTAAATTATTCAGCCGTTCGAACAAGGGCGGTGCAGCCCCTTTCCTAACATAGTCAAGCTGTCGGTATGAGACGAAACTGTCAGCCATCCGGTTCGGCA
>Ga0247774_1001113_pt1 | contig 13650 bp, 5 predicted proteins | sample UWRJL001104B6_FD_179933 | JGI IMG/M metagenome (GOLD analysis project Ga0247774, IMG submission 179933) | Plant litter microbial communities from Arlington Agricultural Research Station in Wisconsin, United States - UWRJ-L001-104B-6 | ecosystem: Environmental > Terrestrial > Plant litter >... | reverse complement strand
AAAATTTCCAAAAAAAAAAAAGAAAAAAAGAAAGAAAAAAAAAGAAAAACATCAGCAGTTAGACTCGAGGTAATTGCCATCACCGCTCACCATATTCAGGCCCATTTCAGCGAGAAAGGACCACCAACATGAAGTAATAGAAACAAAATTCGGTCATCTGTTTATAAAATATGCCCAAAAATCCGCCTCAAAAGCAGATTTGCAATTGCGCCAGTACGGTTGCGCGCAGCACATCTCCATTTAATGTTGAGAAATCAATCACACGAGGACGTTTGAGATTGACGACAAGTTTTTCGAATTCAAGCAATCCCCCTCCATATCCCAAGCTCTCTGAAGGGATAAGTGACAAATAAGCATGTGCAACCTAACAGACTCTTAAACTGGCGCATTAGGAGTCTTCCACTAGCCTGCAGTGGCAGCTCGCGCATTGAGAGGCGCAGATATCTTCCGCACTGGAAATGGGGTGCCAAGGCCAGTTGTACCAATCCCTGACGGATTTCGCGGTCTTACCGTAAGCCGGAACGCCGCTCTTCGTCATCTCATCTTCCCGAATGGCGATGGTCGCTCCTTTCTACAACCGGCATAAGTTGAGATCCACGTTTCTTTCACCCGTGCATTTTCACCACTGCTTTGGCCCTTTGAGCGTTGTGTAGAACTTACCAAATTGAATGGACCGATCGGTCTTGCCACGATAAGTAAGACCGGAGCCGACAGGAGAAAAAACGCGATGATCTTCATGTCGTAATATTTGAAAATTCTTCGGTCTGGTGGCGTGGCTTTTGATATTATTGCGAGGGAAAGGTGTTGACAGTAATGAATTCATGCTAAGACAGGGGGTTCGTTGCTCCACTCATCCCTGGAGAAAAAGCCGCTCTATATACTTCGGCGTCTTAGCACTATCATACTCAAGTCCCGGGAATTTGTTGCCTTCAATTCTAGAAGTCCCAAAGTGCTTACATAGAACGCCTAATATTGCATCATGTAGCGGTATGTTAATTTAATTCAATATATAGGAGCATGCCCGAAATGTTAGATACTCGTAACACTCCATTTTTGATCAATATTCTTCTATGCATGCCCTGTTTCGTCATATCTCTTTCTATTTGGGTAACCGCATTTTCATTTGCAGAGCCAATATAGCCTCGCGAGGTAGCCATTGACATGCTGCGGTTTATCAAGCCTGACATTGATACCGGGTTTTACTCGTATTTATTCTAATATAAGTAAATGCACGACCGTATATGATTTGCCATTGTTCTGCTCATGATTTTTTGACTACTATTACACAGCCTCCGCGGCGTATATCCGGATAATCCCACTTAGATAGCTTTAGGAAGGCGGGTTAACGGAACTGTAAGCCAAGCCGGGAAGGTATTTTGCGTGCACCTCTGTCCGGTCTACAGCCTTGCTAATTTGCAATATTAAATTTATCAGCCCAACAAAATAATCTCCGCAGAGGAAGCCGGCCCGAATCATGTCAGCCCAAGCCTGTTCAGTGCCCGATCTGAGGCTTCAAAACACAGTCACAGTGATGTAGAAATCAAATAGGTAGGCGGTGACAAGACACCCAAAAAAAACCGGCATGATTTGTGGAAAGGCTGGGCGTTCCTTGCAATTCTGGCCTTAATTACGAACGTCATCGAAAGAGCTGAGCCCGAGTAGATTGCGGCTGGTTGTCGGAGTGCCATGGGAATAAATTTCGATGGCTTGTTAAGCTAATTCTTCGTGTACATCTTGAGTCATGTCGTCCAATAATGAGAGTGACAAGCAGGAGCTGGATCCTGGCTTAACCGGTGTGCTTGTGTTGGAGCCCGGTGTCGGTTGAGCCGACATGCTACCGGTCGTCCATTTCCTCTTCAGCTGCCGCCGCAGTTCATAGAGTTAGAGATCAAGAATAGAGATAATCATCACCTTCAGTCTCCAACAGCTTTCGGATGTATCGTTGGGTGGCTGGCTGTACGGCTGGCTGGTCTGGTAGAGGGGAGGGGTGCGCAGAGCTCATTTTTCTGCATTGCAGTTGGTGAATGATGTGCCCATGAAGCCTAGGCCGAATCGCTGCCCGGATTGCACCCACACCCTCGAAATAGGCCTCCAAAACCAGATTCATATGCTATTCAGCGTCGTAATAATGAGACCCGCATCGTCGCCTTGCGCGAAGACCTTGACGGCAATATCGACAATCTGGAACGTGTTAAACACAACTGTCAGAAATGTCGGTCTGAAATGCTTCGGGAGAACTTTGGGCACGTAAAAGATGTAACAATTAGATTGTCAAGATGAAGGCCTTCATTATTTCTTTAAGCGGACGCGCCCGTCTCACGTGGCCGACAGCCTCCGAGCCTCATTAAAACAGAGATTGACATTTTCTACGGTTCCACATTGTTTTCTCACATAAGCCTCCTGCCGTCCGAGCATGATCGTAATGTCGAGCTCGATCGCGTTTCCCACATGCGCGCTAGAATGCCTCGCCAATCAAGGCGCTTCCCGCCATGGAACTCCCCTGGCGCGCAGGCTCTTGTTGTCGCGGAGAGATGTGTTTATGCGATCGGCTATGAAAGAGGCCGGCTTTCATCAAGCGCGCGGCTGTCGGCGAAACTTGCCCTTCCGTACGCGCCCACCGTATCTCGGCTGCTACTGTCTGCGGCGGCGAAGGACGTGCTGACATCGATTGCTCTCGGGGATTTGCTATCCTGAGACCATTCGCAGTGAAGGATGAAAGAGAGCTTGGAGTGGGGTTGTTCCGGCGGCCGTGTGGCCGCCTGAGGGTCATCGTCTCGTCGGCGGCGGTAGTGGGAACAGAGGTCTCTGCTCCGGAAGCCGACGAACCTGCGGCACGTACCTAACTGTCCCGAGACGGTCCAGACCGCCATCGCACGTCTTGATCGAGTCGGCATGGATGTCGGGCCTGATTAGATCTGGGCCGCTATATCGTTCTATCATCGCGACGATATTTGCACGGTAGCGTCTTGATATATAGTAGCATACATTTGAAGTAGAGCTCCTTGATTTCCCGCTATGCGCCATCTTTAGGCGAGCACGGCATTTGTCGCACTCGGTCGCCGGTTGCAGCGTCGAATAGCTAATTATTGGAGCCGAATTTCTCTGTGGCAGTAATATAGGGCGGCGTGCGAAGCGCCGGTGACTTAAGCTAGAGCTATGTGTCAGTAAATTGTTAAGGAATACGAAAGGCATTTTCGATTCAGAATGAATATCTAGATCTGCCAGCAGATTCTGCGTCTTACCACCTGATCTTCTCGCCGTTTTGCCGAATTTCAACCTTCGCTAGAGGCACGCAACCAGCATCGAAAATTAATCTTTAGCTTGAAATACGTTTTTTATATTAGTATCAATAGGAGATCTAGCTTAAACTGGAGAGTATACTTTTTGCGTGGAGAAATGGAGAGTTGAAATTCGGCGAAACAGCGAGAAGATCAGGTAGTAAGAACCTATATAGTCCGTATAAATTACTATTCCTAATCACGACGGCTATAAGTTAAACGCCATCCTATCTATATTAACGGCGCTTAATCAAAACTTTGCCATAAAAGCAGGGTCTACCGCACTCCGCCCTCGTTTAACTCGATTATCTCACAGCACCACGGCCCCACGTAGCACTTTACCTCTTATTATGCCATTCCTGCAGGCCAAGATCCATAGCTTTGGCAAAAGAGTTAGCTAGATAGAGATAGAAAACGGAAGTTGATTGAAATTTAGTGGATTTTCTTGATACTTAACTAGAGATTCATTTGTCCACCATTGGCAAGGGCATACATTGCTACGCCACGATTATTCGTGGAAGCCTTACCGTAGGCTGCGTATTGCGAGAAATAAGCATCGACACACGTTCTTGCTCGCGCAGGATATCCTAGGCAAAAAAAATTGCCATGCCGAGTCATCGGTGTCAATTAGATTATGGGGTATACGGCATTCTAGTCGCGTACGGTGCATCATCGGGCAAGATATAGAGGAATCGGACCAAAGGTTGTAGAGACCATTACATTATCTCTCCTGATAATAACAACCGGCGAGACTACCTCTCCGCCAACACCCTTAGATCCTTTCGGGCATCCCCAATAATCCCTCTTATTTAGGCATACAAACCTGCATCCTCCCTTTCCCACCTCCCACCACCTGAGAATACAACTTTCTGCAACCTGTTGATCCAAGGCATCAGAGGCTAGTAGTATGGAGTAAAGTTCTCTCCTGCAGATTTGATAAAGTCCTCTTCATAAGATACTTGCCCCTTCTTCTCCTTTGCCAACAATTCCACGCTGATGTAATTTCACTGGTAGTCGGGGTTCTGAGTGCGGGTGCGGAGCTCCCGTCCGGTGTGCTCGGCGGAAGTGGGGCCGGGGACGGTAGAGTTGTTGGTGGCGGTATGGATAGGGAGCTCGGTCCGGGTGGCGGTGGGAGGGCCCTGATTCGAACCGTCAAGGTGGGTTCATGGTGGGCATTATTTGCGTTCTCTTCCTCGAGGACATTGTCGACAAACTCCATCAACTGCCTATCGAGTGCTGCGTCTGCTGCGGTGGTGTTGGGCGTGGCTGGGGGTTTTCAGCATTGGCAGGCTCCGGCGTGGACGGCGAGATGTCCATGGCGTCGGGGCTGATTGCAGGCACGAGGTTCGGCTAGGCAGCATATTGGGGCCGAACCATGAGCGAGAACTGGTCCAAGCCGAAGCCATCAGGAAGGTCATCTACAGCCAAGGGGTTCGAATGCCTGTGCAACCATGCCTTCGGCTTGGCCAAGTCGATCTAGTCGATAGGGTTAACCGAGTCCCGAATCATACGGCTACCAGGGTCTTCTATGCCGTTAAAGCATAAGCCTGTTCAGCTTAACGACGGCTTCGGCCCACTCGGGAACGACACGAGCGGCGGCGTTAAGCTTTTCGCAGTAATTTTCACCCCTATAACCCCATCGGTAGTGCTAGACGCGGTCCCGACCCGAACGGCGGCCAACGGACTTCAATGCACGGAGGCACCGCACCTTAATGGTTTCGCCGCTCTACACAACCCCGACAAAACGCTCCCACTAAAGCGACATCCTCCTCAACATTGCGCTTTCGCTTCGTGCGTCACTGGGACGTCTTCCACTCAGCGTAGCCGGGGCACTCGGCTTGCATGACATGGTGGTAGACGTTAGCCAGGAGTTCCAGCCCGGTGCGCTTATCAAGCGGTGCATCTCGGATCGATGTGCAGAGATTATACTTTTTGTCGTCGGTTAGCATATACGGACATTGTCGCGGGACTTCAGGAACTTGCTCGGCTTCGTCGCGGTTTAGGAAGAGGAAGTGGTCGTCGAGGTCGGTGGAGCCACTGACGGTCGCGGCTGGTGCTTCAGGCATTTCGACGTCGCCGTCCTCGACGGTATCGGCGGGCGTGGGCGGTGGAAGCGACATTTCCGATCGGTCGTTGTCGGTGGTGTCCCGAGTCGGGTGTTGTGGTGGTGTGGGGGGACAACGGACTGACGGACGACGTACTGAGAGGCTCTACTACTGGAGGTGGTAAAATCACCCGTGGCGGGGCTCGAGACGGGGAAAACAGGGGACGCAAACCGCTTGCGGTTTGCCCTAAGGAGCCTTGAGGAACGAAGTTTGGATGTGAGAGGAAATTTATTTTCCGAGTGCGAGTGAGGGACGAGTGAGGTGGACCCACTTACTGTGGTGGATTGCTAGAAGTAGCTGTAGGTTTTCGGAGGGTGAGCTTTCTTCGCGTCCTCTAGGGGCCTTGAGGAACGAAAGGCATTGCCAGCAGTAGCTGTGGGTCTCTGGAGGGTGAGCTTTTTCGCGTCCTCTAGGAGTCTTTCGTTCCTCAAGGCAAAAAGGCTGGGAGTGGAGCGACGCGATACTTTCGGACCTTGCTTGCACGCCAACATCACGCGGACGACACGGACACGAGGCGACGCGGACGCATGGTGGATGCTTCGGCTTGGCCCTGTCCACGGCGAGGAACTTTGACCGCCTTGCTGCAACGTACTTTTCCATTACGCGCCGTGGAAACGACAAGCTAGTCTGCTCCGTACGCCTAACCACATGATCAACGCTGCACAGATTGCCCACCGACGCTTTCATGCTGCCAGAGGACTCTACACTAGCCCAAATCCAGGCCCATTTTTAGGCCCGAGGGCACGGAACTCTTCCCACTGTGTCCCGCTTTCGTAGCCACTCCTCTATTTTAAGCATGTCGCAAGCTTCGACGCAGAGTCTCTCAGTTCAATCACCGCTTCTAATCGCAATCTGGAATGATAAGACTTCCCAGAGTTATTATTTGAGGTTTGGCATGGTGGAAGATAGTCAAGCAAAAGGTTCGCGGAAGGGGTAGTTCTTGTTTAATAACCTTATCCAGGGAACTGACCAGCCTCTACCAAGCCCTTCTTCATGTTATGTTTGCTCAATTCTACCTGCTGACCTGTTTCTCTGGCCAAAAGTGGAGGATCCTCACCATCCATAACCGGGCACGTGTCCTTGTTCTTTTTCGCCAGACGTCCCCGTCGTATGAAGTCTACCGGCCACTTCTTAATAGGTAGGGGGTAGTTCTTACTCTATCGCATGGTTAGCACCTCTGATAAGGTCATGCTACACCTACAATTTCTACGGCTGGGTTTGGCCACGATGGACTCTCTACAGACGTCTACTCGAAGCATCGACCTCTTCGCCGTACCAAGACGTACACATCAGAGCCCAGCCCTCGACGAGTTAAGAAGCCAAAAACTCACGTCGCGCCCCTCGTCCAGCAGCAGCCTCGGCGGCAGAGACCACAATCGTATCGGCCGAGCCATAAGGGCCTAACTCCTGATCCTGCCATGTGAAAATACTGTGCAGCTGCTTGCGGTTCAGGTAGATTTCTCGACTGGTTCGAATATAGATGAGGAAGGTGACTAGAATGCTGACCCAGACGGGGCCGTAAAACACCGTAACGCGGTAGACGTCCCACTCGGTGGCAATCCAGCACCAAAGCGTAGCATTGCCGTAGAAGCTGCGGCCTTGTTCGTCGGCGAGGAAGACGAAGGCAACGGCGGGGATAAAAGGGATATCATAGCAGATGGCGAGGTACAGAATGTTCATCTTTCGTAGTCTTTCGGCATCGAACATGTAGTAGAAGGTGAGGTAGATGTTGGCAGCCATGGCTAGTGTCCAGCACGCATTGGCAGGCATAAACCTTTATGACAGCTGTTAGTATCGTTTCTCAATAGTTTGAGATAGTGGGTTGACATGGTACATTTGGATGAGGAGAGCCTGGAATTTGGCACCCAACCGAGTTTGGTGTATCGATGTACGTCCGGACTATGAACGTTCCGACGTTTGTCGTCAGGTTTCCAAAGAAGGCGTAGAAGACCAATCTATTGATGGGCTAGTGGAAAGGCGTGGAGGAGCAGAAAGTGTAAATGACGAGGAGAGAGCCGACTATCGGTAGACTTGAGCATGCTCTCCCGATGGGTGAGGGCGTCGAGTTGCGACTGAAAAAGGGGTTGCGTAGGAACTTCTTGTGACCCCATCATGAAAGAGGCGGCCGAACCGGAACAATGACTCGGGCACGATAGAGCAGGAGGTTAGAGGCGATCCGAGCGGGCAGATCTACATCCATGGTTCAATTGCGCGCGTTAATCGGCATGTGAGGATCAGAAGAGGGTAAGGACTGGCATACGGCCCCCGTCACTACCGAAGTGGAGGGAGCAACGATGATATAGAGTTCATCTCGGCAGTGGAGGTTACAGCGTTTGTGAACGTGCGGTGATCAGGGGTGAAAGTAGAAAATTGCGATCTGACGATAAAATGCGTCGACCATTGCAACGGCTCCCGACTGTTGCATTCTCAAGGGTGGATAATGGAGGTCGACAGAGTGAGGATCTCAGAGCTATGGTCCTGGGCGTGTATGGCAAGGTGCGAATGACGGTGATATCCTGGTCCTGCGTCTTGCTATGTTATCCGACTGGCCAGCATTGACATTGATGCCACATGTGGGGCCGCTGGTTCTATGGATCTGACCCGCATAGTAAAGTTGAGATGGTAACAGACATGAAACACCTGTCATGGAACCTGGAAGATGTGGGCTGGGGACCCATCCACTGTTCGGAGCCGCAATTAAGGCAGGCCACTCCGCGCCGTGGCGTTGTCGAACGTTGCAATGGGTAGCCCTGATATAGTTGGCGCATCTCGAGCGCGCCCCGTACGAAAGTTGGGACTTTGAGCCTCAATCGTTGGGCAAGTTTGATTAGCATGTTCTGTTCCTCTCATTGTAAGGCGTGCTATCTGGTACCTTACAATACACAGCATAATTATTAGAGGCAAGCAGTTTGTTGATGATTTGAAATCTTCAACATTGAGATGGGACCTACCTACCTGTCTATGGCAAACGGTCTCTGACTTGACTGGAAATCATCTCCATCAAGCTGAGAACTCCCGATGTACATTTGCTGCAAGGGGAAGCCAGTGTTCCGCATGAGTTTGGTCCAAAGCTCTTGCAGATGTTGTCTAAGGTGGCATTGTTGAGATAGACGATCAAAGCTCCTTCGCCTGGGTACATTTGGCCCCGCCGATTGTTGTCAGCTAATGCTTAACCACTGCGGTTTGAACTGAGGAAATGTCCTTGTAATATATATTGTCGAGTATGAGGACCGAATCAAATTAATGTTTTCATATGCGGAAATCGAGAACAAAAGCGGCAAAATGTTACAAGAAACTGGAATTTGGCGACACACCGTCATGACTACCAACAGCGGATGGCTAAATCTCCATCGTATTATTGGATGGCATAGATATGCTGTGCCATATCCCATACGCGCGCAAACCGGAATGCAGAAAGCCAAAATTTCCGTTATTGACCAGCTCTAGTCGTCCATGTGATGTTTTTCTCTCGGAGAGCGGCGGGAACTCCCTCCAAAGGCCCCATCCGAATATGGAAGGTCAGCGTTTGGGCCCATGTTGGAAGCGGCGACCCACGAAGTTTGTCAAACTGATCATTTTGTTGTACCGTCATTGGAGGAAACTTTATTATGGGCCATGCACCCCGCGTTCGGTAGATGTAAATGTACTCTAGAAGGGACCCTAGCTCCATCGAGATATGATTCAGTTGCCGGATGTTGGCGCCGAAATCGACAGTTCATTGTCGACGTAGTTGGCGAGTCCTTATCGTAATCAATAAGCGGAGGCTTAGAAAAGACGATGAAAGATCTATATAAGTACTGGCAACGGCCACTCACCGTCTTGGGCGGCGAATCGGGGCGTTGGAACTTCCTTTGAATCTATTCTTTCTAACTTCAACATCTGTCCAACATCTCTCGAGATACCGTTGAGATGAAGTGGATCCTCCCTCTCGCCGCTCTGGCGGCAGTAGGAGACGCTCATTATATCTTCAACATCCTCATTGTCAACGGGAAGACCTTGGGCGGTGAATACAAGTATTTTCGGAGGAACAGCAACTCGTACAATCCCTCATTCCCTGACATCGTCGACTCTGTCGATCTTCGATGCAACAGAGGCGCCAAACCTGGAACTGCCGACACCTACTATTCCGTGAACGCCGGCGACGAGGTCAGCTTCAAGGTCTTCAACAACGAAATCATCGAGCACCCCGGCCCAGGTTTCGTCTACATGTCCAAGGCCCCCGAAACGGGAGTGAGGGGCTACGACGGGTCTGGAGACTGGTTCAAGGCCTACGCGACCGGCCTCTGCGGTAGCAATCCAGGCAACGACAGGGACTGGTGCTCGTACTACAAGGATCGTATCACGATGAAGGTTCCAGCAAAGATCCCCCCTGGTGAATACCTTGTCCGTGTCGAGCACATCGGTCTCCACGAGGGCCACAAGAACAGGGCCCAGTTCTATATTGAATGCGCCCAGCTCAATGTCACAGGTCCTGGCGGCGGCACACCAAGTCCAATATTTAAGATACCTGGCATTTACAAGGCCGGTGATCCGGGAATTCACTATGACAAGTGGGCACAGAGGCCGGCGCCATATGTTATGCCTGGCCCTGCGGTATGGGACGGGAACTAATAAATGGGATTTTGGGAGATTGGGGTACCGGGAGGCCTCTTGGTACATGTGATGCGGAAAACAAGGAAGCAGAGCGTAGTTTGTCACACTTCTTATCTCGCAGATTGTTACGTAGCATATCTATTAAATATAGGTTTGTTATGTCAGCTTCATTGTTAGTGTTACTGTATCTCTACGTCCACGAATGTCGCAGGGATTTGAGGAACAGTTCGCCGCACAAAGGGATGCCACTGTATCCAGGATGCAGCCTAGCCCCGGGTGTCCATTTCCCTCGTTATCTCCGAGTTCTTCTAGTGTACGGAAGAGCGCACTCGCCCCACACTCAAGCCCATTTGTAGAGCTACTTGATTACCGAGTCTTCCTTCTACCGACTGAGACTTCCGTTAAAAGATTAATGAATTACTGGGGAAAATAGGGTAAACTGGTCGTGGCTGGGCCCGCCGCCTGGCAGTCGGCTTTTCTGACAAGGGTCTGTCGCTAAAGAGTGTGTCCATATGGATGTTCCGCTTTCAAACACATCACTCCACAGCGAAGAGTATAATAACCAGATTCCGCCAAGCTGCTTGGAATTTCACTACAGGCTATGGCAAGCTCTCCGACCACTAGATGAACGTAATGACGGAGAATTGTGCCAATTGGTGTTACAGAATTGCCTCTTTCGGCCTCGGCATCACCAATACCGCCGGGATTCCTCCAAATTTTCCTGGGCAACATGCTCTCACTGAATTGGACGATTGGCGGCAGCACACAATTAGGACCGACTTGAAGCTGCTTGCAGAATATCCCAAGACTGGTTTAATATCATATCGTTCGTCTACCGTTGATGCGCGACGCCGGCGTCCGGCATATATCTCCCAGCACCAGAGACCTCCACAAGTCGCACACGCATACTCTGCCTTGCGCTGGTATCAACTATAAACAAAGAAAGGCTAAAAAACATCATGCTCTTCTTCCCGATTTGGCGGCAGAATCGGCAGATGCTCTCGGTCGGCAGTCACCGGTTGCATCCCCTTCTGGAGCTGGACCACGTAGAGGCAACGGCTGATGTGGATTTTACAGATAGATCATATATATATGCCGACCTAGATGACATGTAGCAATCAATTGTGGTTTAGAATTGAGACACATCTCAGTCTCGACTATCCACCTTGTTGACATAGGTATTTCAACATGTTCAAATATCTCTTCCACGTCGCTCTTCTCCTTGCGATGGCCGCCCCACTGGCCGTTATTGCACAAGACTGCCCTGTCTCCCTGCCGGCAGACTTCAGCCCAGCGGCAAATGCTAAGCTTCCAGATCCCTTCCTGCAAGCCGATGGTTCTCGCATCACGACCAAAGATCAGTGGAAATGCCAGAGAAACTTTCTCAGCCAGCTCATCCAGAAATATGAACTCGGGGATATGCCTCCCCCGCCCGAGTCGGTGACTGGCACCCTCTCGGGTAACAGGCTCACCATCGCCGTCACAGATAAGGGAAAGTCCATTTCTTTCTCCGTGTCCATCAACAAGCCCTCCGGAGCCGGACCGTTCCCTGCCATCATTGCGTACGGCGCCGCCAGCTTCCCCGTCCCATCGGGAATCGCCACCATATCCTTCAGCAACGACGACATCGCCCAGCAGATGAACACGGGCAGCCGCGGCAAGGGCAAGTTCTACGACCTGTACGGCAGCAGCGCCACCGCCAGCGCCATTCTCGCGTGGGCCTGGGGCGTGGGCCGCGTCGTCGACGCGCTGGAAAAGACCCCCGCGGCCGGCATCGACCCGACCAAGCTCGGCGTCACCGGGTGCTCCCGCAACGGCAAGGGCGCGCTCGTGGCGGGCGCCTTCGAGGAGCGGATCGCCCTGACGCTCCCGCAGGAGTCCGGCTCCGGCGGGTCGGCCTGCTGGCGCCTGTCGGACGAGATGAAGCGCAAGGGGACGGACGTGCAGACGGCGAGCCAGATCGTGACCGAGAACGTGTGGCTGAGCAAGTCGTTTGAGGGGTACGTCAACAACATCCCGCGGCTGCCCGTCGACAACCACGAGCTCGCCGCGCTGGTGGCGCCGCGCGCGATGCTCGTCATCGAGAATACCTCCCAGGTCTGGCTCGGCAACATGGCGACGTACGGGTGCATGAAGACGGCGCACAAGGTCTGGGAGGCACTCGGCGTCCCGGAAAACATGGGTTATTCCCAGGTGGGGAATCACGGTCACTGTCAATTTCCGAGCTCTCAGGGACCCGACGTCAACGCCTTCGTCGACAAGTTTCTTAAGGGCACTGGCACGGCGAACACGAACTTTGTCAAGACGGATGGGAACTTGGGTTTCTCGGACAGCGACTGGGTTAATTGGAGTGTCCCGACTCTGTCTTGAAGCAAAAAAGGGGTTGCGATTCACAGCGTCCGCGAGCATTCTCTGTGACAGCTTTGACCTTTGGCCGGGGGCTAAGACAGAATTAGTTGCTTCCTCTCTCTTAATCAGAACACGTTGGGTAAATAGCCCGGGATGAATCAATGATATTGAATTCTTATTGAATAATTTCTCCCATGATTAAGACTCGTCTTCCCATGCTATCCTACTCGCGGGCGCTGGGAGATTGGAAGAAGACCGAGGCCGCTTATGTAATTCTGTCTGACTAAAGACCAGGATGAACATCGATGGATTTGCGGCGAAACCCTATTTGAGACGGCGGCACGGCAAATGGTCCTGATCGGAAAACATGGAACCGAGAATAATAGAGGGGTTTGCAAATCCGTTGTGGGAACACTGTCATTGGACCGCGTGTAAGTGCATTAGCTATGTCCCCGGTAAAACCATATCTTGGTATGCCGGGGGCATGGTACTGCGGCATATATCCCGCTCGGCGAAGTCTGCACCCGATATATGGAAGCATCTACTTTGGACGCCGGTGGTAGGCCTAGTTTAGTAAAGAAAGCTCGTGGACAGGTTCGGGTACGAGCCCGATTGGTTGGAGTCGGCTACTGTTCTTAGTGCCGCTGTCAGAATTTGAGAGGCCGGCCCTCTCCGGCAGGTTCGATTTTCCTCCGCCCCTCTCAAACAAAAATTTGATTCTGGACATGTGACAATTCCTAAAGGCCGCCCCGTGCGAGACTTTGCGGAGCGTCACCGTCCGCTGTTCTTCGCTCTCTATCCGGCACTAGCCGATATCGATGTATTATAGGAAAGGCTGACAGACTCCTCAATGCAAGTTGCGTCCGCGGAGCGTCGCGATCCGCCTTGATTTACACCCCTCACCAGCTAACTATGTTCGAGGCGCGATAGCAAATCGCTCGAAAATGAGCAAGGGCTTTCCTCCTCGACTCTCTCGCGGCCTGGATGAGGTGGAGGACACGGTACAATTGCCCAGGCCATGCGTCTACAGGTCTCTAAGAACCGCCGACGGATCCCGGTCTGTTGCAGAGCACAGGAACTTCAATCACATTTTCCTAGTTCTTGGAGATCTTATTCTCAAGGCCGGTCTAACGAAGATTCATGTTTATACTTACCTGAGAACCATCCAACATGCTGGTGTCTGCTATATTCGTTACGTTGGGGCTCCAATCCTCAGTGATGGCTCTCGTTAGCCCAGATGGCACCGGGCGTCTTCCAGCAATGGGGTGGAATTCGTGGAATGAATACAGCTGCAACATCAACGAGGATGTTTTTGTCACGGTCGC
>Ga0247774_1001111_pt1 | contig 13661 bp, 22 predicted proteins | sample UWRJL001104B6_FD_179933 | JGI IMG/M metagenome (GOLD analysis project Ga0247774, IMG submission 179933) | Plant litter microbial communities from Arlington Agricultural Research Station in Wisconsin, United States - UWRJ-L001-104B-6 | ecosystem: Environmental > Terrestrial > Plant litter >... | reverse complement strand
CTGCGTGGGAGCTCGCCGCTATTGTGTCGAGAAATTCGTCGACGCGTCCTGAGTGGGGCCGAGAGTTCTCCTGTACGAAGCCGAAGGCCGGATGCGGTTGTTTAGTTGACGCCAGAAATGCCGACAGCCGGCCGAAATCATCATTCCTAGCCCTCGCCGACATTGCGGCCCTCAAGAGCATGTTTGGAACGTAATCACTTGGGCAAGGAAGCTATGCAACCGAAATGGGTCTAGTTTCCACCGTCGCCGTAAATATAATCGAAAGGACTTCAACTTCCGATTCCCTTATCCGAATTGGCCGCGCAATGTTACGCCTATATGAAGCTCCAGTGGGTGACTGCGTGGGACTCTCCCGAGTTGTATTTTGGGTCCTTTTCTCTATATATCTATTTCATGACTTTCCTTTACCTCCCACGGGAGAGGGGTGCGTCGATATGATGAGACGATCATCAATGATGTTGGAATCTCTTCAGTAGCAAGGCTCATCGGAAGTGCAATCCCAGCCGCGAGGAACCAAAAAGTCCGCATTTCAACTTGCGCGGGGAAATCTTGGAACGATATTGCAACTAGTATATAGAACACAGCAGATCTTAGTTGTCAGCTTAATTTAACGATGACCCGGTAGATTGGGAACCTCGCGAAGGCATGGCTTAGCTGGCTGTCAGATGAGCTGTGCCGTCAGCATAACCATCGCCCGAATCTCCGATTCCTTTTTCCACCCTTCAAGTTATATATAGAAAATTCATAAATTCCTAGTGGGCGGTGGAAGAAAATTGTTCACTTTGGTTGTTGGGCTATTCTTGAGGATTTTCCATATGCAGAACAAAGGCTTGAAGTTTTTTTTTTGGGAAACCGACAGCCACCCGGGTGTGCAAGGTCCAGACAATCGGATTCATCATGGGGAGACTGAGTTTGTAAGGACTGGAAAAGATCAGGAGACGCTGCTAAAGAGGCATAGAAGACAGTATCTGCATTGCGTTCTGCTTTTGAGAGAAGAAAGAAGAAAAGAACAGAAAAGGCATCTGATATAGTGCGAGAACAAAAATTTACAAGCAACCTCTACATAAAAATATAATTAGGATCATTCAGGGGATTACCGGACCCTTCGGGAGGCCGATCATCAATCACATCGGCCGCTCCGCGGGGGTTATCCGATTCCGATGTGTTGCGCGGACGCCCGGCACCGTCCCACCAGCCACTCATTATTGTCAACGGTCTAAATACGTCCGCATCCGAAAGTAAAGGGCCGTCGCCCCATTCTGTTGTTTAATCCCATTAACTATACCTAAACTTTCTAAAGTCGTCCAGGGCCTGGGATCGCCTAGCAAGGGATGGAGGTGGGAAGGATTCATACTCCTGGACGCGAGCAAATCCTCAACCTGACAATCGCCTAAGAGGTACGAAACAGTACATTTTGGGTCACCAAAGTCTTCCAAGTGACTTGGAACCCCTCGTCTCTAATGGAGGATGATGCTATCAAGTGACAGGATGACAGGAGTCTTGAATTTTTTTCCCCCTGCTCCGCCCGCTGGAATGCCGATGGCACCGTTATTCGTAACCCTAACGTCCGGGCCATCTCCACTCTCGCTACTGTAGTCGTTCAATGGAACCTCAGAGAACGCCTTCTGAGGATTCGATTCCTTGTCCCAGACAGTACTCCGTAACATGTCCGGGACCCTAGGACGGTAATCAAGACGACCTCGTAAGACCTTATGATATAGCAACACGAAAGGAATGAAGGCTTTCCGCTTTGCTTTCTTCTGCTTTCGTCCCTTCGTTTCGCGACAGGTTGACTTGCAGAACGACCATCGCGCAAAGGTCATCATTCCCCACCCACAATGCTTCTTCGCCACAATGCAACACTTTGAAGAGGCCCCATCATCTGCCCCTTCTCAGGAAATGCTAATTTACCAAGGCTGCGGCGCGGTGCCGTACCCCTTTTCGGGGCATCATCAGCGTTCCCTTGGCAGATGACAGCGCACAGATGGGTTTTTTTTGGTTCCTTTCGTGGTTCTGCCCCGTTTAGGGCCACCAGTGTCTTTGAGAAATTCCAGGAGGCAGGCGAACTGCAGTCAAATGATGCAGGCATTCAATATTCAATTGAACTACTGCAAGGTACCAGGCACGCCGATGACCCTACTATTGCCAGTCGTGAGCCTTCAAATAAATGGGAGCCTTGCCTAGCTCCGATATCGAGAACTAAGATTGCGACTTCCGAGGCAAAAAGCGTAATAGTGTGTTTGTCATAAGGCTGAAAACTGCGGGCATGGATGGCGTTCGCCTCACGCCATAGGTAGATGCCATCTCCCATCGCCAAATTCAGGAAATCAAAAACAATATCGTAGGCATAGATTCAACTCCCGAGCCGTGATGCAGATTTCGCCACAGGGGTAGAAAACAGTCGCAAGTCTCCACGACAGGTTCGACCTTTTGTCACGGATTGCCTCCCCCGTACCGCATCGCGAACCCGACAAGTACCTGTGGATCATCGTAAGTACTGCCCGCAGATGCCCAGTAAGCGTCGTTGTACCCACCAACGATTTCGCAGCCTGGTGAGAGACAGAACCCTGCTCGAAGCGAGACCCCACCATAAGGCTGCGAGCCAAGAACTGTTGAATCGCGAGAGCCAGCAAAACCAAACATGCAAGCCCCCTGGTATTATTTTAACCAGTGTCTGATCGCAGGCCGATTCTGGGTTGGCTTGTCTAGCCCTTCAATTCGGAGACTTCGGCAACCCAGCCTGCTATTCCTGCCATGTCTGTTCATAGTTTTGTGTGAAATTTTGGCAGCCCGTAACCCGGGGCAGCGCCGCCCCCCTTTCCCGCTGTGCATTGGTGGTGAGTGAGCACACCTTTTCCCCGCAAAGACGCACGGTTGCGAGCCAAGTTCATAGTTGTTTGAGAAGCTGCACCACCGGCTCGCCAAGGGGAGATTTCCCGCCTGCGCGAGAAAAAGGCTCTGGAATTCAATCAACACGAGGGTGTTTTCTCTCGCGAGGTGTGTGGACGTTCGTAGGGCTCGGAAGCCGGGCGTCGGATAATTGCGAACCCCTTGAACGCACCCTGCCAGAATTCTGAAACGTGGTCAGGTAGATCTCGAAACGAAACAAAAATGTTCCGCTTTCCCCTTTTGGAACAATACTCACATTGAAGCGAGCGATAGCCTCTTTGCAAACTGCCAACCCCCACGGTTGGGTAGAACTCGGCAGGTGCCCTACCAGGATGGATACGAGGGATAATCGAGACACGCGAGAACGGACCTCGGAGGTATTTACACGATCAGGTGATCTGAAGCCGGGATATGAACTCCCGAGAAGGGTAGCTCAGCAAAATGCTCGAACCACCGCCTGCCAAAGTCAAGATGGCATCATCACTTTCTAGTGAGATATTAAACATGAAATCAATGACAGTCCCTTTTCAAAGTTCTGACGTGGCACGCCAAAATGGTCCGCAACTTGTGTACACATGAGTCTGCTCTGCGAGGTCGGCCGCCTTCCTTCAGAGGTTGAGTTGAAGTATGCATCGTACCCTAACTAGGAATGACACCGCCGTCGTTCTCGATCTTCCACAGCCACCGCACAGCATTGCCGAGGAATGTACGGACAGTGACAGCTCCATCGGAGCCAAGGTTTTGGACCTTGGCGATACTTTGCGCAACTGGAGGTTTGCGAGTCGAGGTGTTACATCTGAAGCCACCTGTAACAGAGTAGTAAGCACTAAGTCGTCTCCTAAGCACGCTGGCTGAGGATCCAACTTAGCAAGCGTTCCAGATGCTGCGAGGTGGGAAATGCGATACGAACACTGTGAATCCTTTGATTGCCGAGGAGCTGCCGCTCTTTGCTTTTTACGCCTTCCCGTACCAAGGAAAAATAATGGGAGGTGGGGAATCCGACTGGCTGGGTCGTGCCCGTTTCAGGCCCCCAACGCTAAGCAACATCGGTACTTTCAAGTCTGGCGAGCCGACAGAGCTCCATGCCAATGCTCTCTTCGAGCTCGATCGAGAACGCCTGGGGTTCTGACTGTTTGCTGGCCCCGCGCTCGTTAATCTAGGTTGCAGCTAATGTCAAGAGTTGGTGAGGACGAATACAACATAACGGAGCCCAGCTTCGGGTTTCATGATCCCCTGGTACGTGCAGGGGGTCATCGAAACGAAACAAAACTTCAATGTGTTGCCGTCGCCAACTGTGCGCAGTGTCTGCCAGCGAGAACCGCAGGCAATGCTTTCAACTAGCTGTAGGAACATTAGCAGACCTGACAAAGCCAAAGAAACCTTCAGGCTTTACCACCACTCACCTGAATGCATCGGGCAGATTTTTATGCCGACAGTAGATTGTCAGGAAACCATGTTGGCTCTACTCTATCGACAATTCCGGTAATGTTGCAATGGCGAAGTCCTTCGATATTGCTCCTGCGTGTTGGTGCCCGCATCCCTCGCAGAATGAATGGGCAACGACCTCCAAAAGGAAGGCGGAAAAGCTGGAGCCGAGAAAGGAGCAAACCTCGACGGAGGCTCTAGCGCGACGATAAATTAAAATGGCAAGCTGCTGCGCCTCGGTGCGACTATCGATAAATTGCCGCGGTTCCCTCCAATGAAAGATGGCTACCTGCGGCACAGCGTTAGTTCGGTGCCGCGGTAGCGTAATTAGCCGCGCGGTCGTTTCCCGGAAAGGGAAAGGCGAGTGGGGCAAAGGTCTGGGATGCTTGGCTTGCTGCCTTCGAGAAAGGGGTGTGTACCGTGGGAGGTGGGCATGGCACAAGCGGTACCAGAATGTACCTATCTTGGCTCAATATATCGGCAACGCGAAGGAAACTTGTGTTCCCCATCTTGAGACTTTTTGGCATGCAAGCATCTTCTCCTTTCTCGCTCCTGCTCTGAAAACGAAACTTAGGTCCTCAAGATCATATTGGGCTAAGTCGGATGAGGGTTTATATCGCCTGGAGGTGTGTGCAATCAGTAGGAAGTGTAAGCGGATGATGCGGAGGACCTTCAACCGTCACCGCCAGACCGCTTTGCTGCTCGCGAGCCAACGATCACTACAAACCACAGGTTGCGGATGATTCCTGTTGGATCGGAGCGAGGCCGCCGCTTGTACGGCCCGTGGGCCTTTGCAGTATCAGCGCGATAGTGTCAACCCATCCGTACGGTTCCACTCCAAATGGATCATGTCGGCCTACCTTGACCTGCAAGTCTGAGGGCATTCTGCGGTCCAACCTTGACCCTCTCCTTTCATCTCCTACGTCCTTCGGTACTTGTCTGGATCATGGTACCACATGCTAGCGGTATTCGTCATTTCTCAAGCTTGGCCTCAAATCCTTTCCGCTTGATGCTGTATGTCTCGGCACAGTGTTGTAGGTTGGGCATGCGAGGGGTTTCTCAGGAATTTTTGTGAAATCTTGGGCGAGAAGCCGCACGCTGGGGGTACATGCCTCATGCTCACATGCGAGGTTTCTCCTGATTTAGTTCAGAGCTTCTTGAGTTGGGCCCGACTATGGAGATCCGCACGCATACTAGCCAACTCTTTGCCTTGGCTGGGCAAACTTGACTGACAGGAGTCGGGCAAGATGGTGTCAGCAAGTTGCGCCTGCGGGAAAGACAAACATAGAAGACATCTTGTTCGTTGTGGAGGCGTCTGACAGCATTGGCGCCACGACAGTAGGCGACAAGCGCAAATGCAATGAATTTGGTACTTCTACCTCTAGTCATCCAACGACATGCCGCCAAAGAGTTTGTCTCGTGGTTGGCGGCTGGCGGATCCGGAGTTGGAAAGGAATTTTTGTCCACGTCTGCCCTGCGGCCCAAATGCAGTCCTCTTGCAGGTGGATGCTGACACTTCTTCCCCAGATCTCAAGCAATGCGACATCCAGGTTGGTGGAAATTGAGACAAATTTTGTCGTATGCCGATGATGCTTGAGTCAGAGAAGACAAATTGAAGGAACACTAAGATGGTCTCAACTTCTTAGAGAGTTTAGGTCATTGACAGAGGTTTTCTTCCGTTGTAACCCTGCGGTACCAAGACTTCGGGGCTTCGTATTTCTGAAATATGTTTCCGGGAATAGCATTCATCTGACCCTCTTCCCCGGAACGATCTAATTCACGCCCTCGTAATCGTACTAGGAGAAAGCAAGTCGAGTACTAAAAAGCCATCTTAGCATCCTGGTTTCATAAGAAAATTCCAATGCAACGTCCAAATCGTTCTCGGTACTTCGGATATGGTTTTCAGTATTCGGAAGCCGAAGGAGGATCCAACGCAACCTGCGCGCAACTTGCAACAAACTTCGCGGTGCAGACTCGACCGACCGGAAGCTTGGCCGACTCTGCCTCCAAATCCAAGCAAGGCTCATGGCTCCTCGCTCAGCCTCTGAGCCATTGCACAAGTTGGCAAGCACCAATAGAACAAATCCAACAGTCTTTACTTTTAGGCTCGGATTCCACTGCGAATTTACCTGCATTATCCAACGAAGCGAGCAGGGTTGGCACAAATTAACCCACGCAAACGAAGCACGGCTATTCTCAGGCCGCACCGAAAATCTGCCCCACACACTCTTTTTGGCTTCTGATGCTCCCCAAGGCTCTCGCTATGCGACCCAGAAGCACACCAGACCATCCGCCCTCCAACTCCGCAAACCCGATATGGCAACTTACAGTACCTACCAGAGTTCCAGATGCCACCCGTTCCAAAATTGTACCTGCTCATATTCCGTAGACTTTGGCCAAGGTATCCGCTACGAAAGCGGGTCCGCAATTTTAGGCACTACCACATGCGAATGCGCCATTCCCCTTTGTAAATAGTACCTCCCACTCTGCCGCCGATGTTCCGCGGTTACCTAATCCCGGTCGTTGCATCGAGCTGGCCCCTGGTCGCCCTCACGACTTCGTCCCATGTTTTCGACTTCGAAAATGCACTGTTAGCTTGCGCTCACTCATATCAAGGTCGTAGTGCGTTCTGCTCGCGAACGCCATCCCCTCCACCAAGGTCGGAGACGTCCTCGGAGCGCGGCGCACAGAAGAAAGTGGTTCGAGAATCCCCCTGGTTTTCGCGATGCCGGTTAGCTGGTCTTGGCAACCAGGCACGCCGCGCTTTTTCCAGCCTTCGCGAGATCTGCTCGAGCCGTGACTTCCCGCCTCCTCTCATTCTTCCCGTGCCCCCCGCACGAGAATCATCCATGCCTTTTGCGGGAAGGGGAACGCGAACAAAAAATAAAAGAGCTACCGAGCTCTGCCACAAGGTACAGAGCAATCATAGGAAATTCGAAATAGGACTCCCGGTGCGCCGCAAACCAACTCAGCTGCGAGGCCCGCCGCAAAGGCCGCAACGGTATTATGGGAAAGTGGTCATTTAACCTGCAAGGCAGGCTTTTCCGCCGTCCGCCAAGGGGACGAGACGGCATTTAGGGCATGCGGAATTTGCTCTCGTTGCTACCCCATGGATGGTCGGCTGCAGTAGAGGCTGCAGTTGCCATGACCGCCATGCGTCAGGCAGAGACGGACCAGAAAAAATACATCAGGGTACGAAGTCATCCGTAAGGTACATGTTGGATTCCGCGTGGCGTCTCTTTAGAAGCGCACCCCTGTCGGTCCCGCCTGCGTTTTCGATCCTTTCGCCGCCTAGCGACCGCGCTCCCACAATTTCTCGTCCTGGGAAAACGATGGTGCATGCTCTGTGTTGCTGCACCGTCCCAAACATCAAAGGGCTGACGGAGGAGTCGGCATCTGACTGACTTGGCTCCTGGCGGGTGTTTGCTAGCTCAGCCTGGGTCAAAGAGCCAACATATTTTTTCATAATTTCTACTTTTTTCTAATCTACTTCCCCTACCTGTCCGCTGGATATAAGTGTCAAGCTGTTTCCCGTCCCGTGTTGTGTTCCGGTCCAGTGTCCATTCCAGGCCAACCACCCCATTTCGCCCCCTCTCTTCCATCTTCCGGAACCAATTTCAATTATTTCAATATTCTATTCTCGCTTGCCCGCAAGCCACGATAAAAAGAGAGTTCGGAACGGGAACCTTTTTACCAGCCCTCTCTCTTTTCCTTTAGAATAAATTACGAATACCACCCAGGATTTTTTTTTTCGTTTCGTCCCTTGCTTCGGGAAGCAGCCTCCACCATTCGTTTAAGCGCCGGTGCACCAGCTCATTTTACAGCCTTTCCGCATACCACATCTTCTGCCGCACCTGTTAACGCTAGCCGTTTCTCCCGGCCCGGTACTCATTATAAGTCAAGACCCTCAGCTACCACTTTTTTCTTTCCCCGGCATTTTCCCTCCGCTTGTGCAAAGTCGCAAGAAGGGTTTTCACGATGATCGCAAAATCGCTTGCAATCCTGTCAATTTTGGCACTCGCTGCCGCGGCGCCGACTTCTGTGGCGTCGAAAGCTCCGAATCCGACAACAGCGTGTAAACCCGGCAGCCCACCGAGTCACCCCGGGGGGCCAGGAGGACCTGGAGGACCTGGAGGACCCGGAGGGCATGGAGGACCCGGAGGCCCCGGAGGACATGGAGGACCTGGAGGACCACCAATCACCAAAGAAATCGTTCTCCCCATAAACGGCGGTGGTAAGTGCAGTAACTAAGTTTATAAAAGCCACAATCTAGGCTAACATGAATTTATAGCAAAAGAACTTGCATTCCTCGACGGCCTCGAGCTCAAGCACGTGGTCCTCGGCCACGGCTACCAGAACTACTCGTGCGATTCCGCACTCGCATCCTCAGCTACGGGTGCCCTCGCCGTCCTCTACGACATCTCTCCATTCTACCCTGGCCACGAACACGCCGTGCGCTCCGTCGAGGACTGGCTCGCCATTGCCAAAGTTGCCTCGTACACGAAGGACGCGCCCCTCAAGTTCTCCGATGCATCGACTACTGCCCGCGTCGCTGGCGCCGAGAAGGCCGTTAATGTCGCAGCTCCTTTCTACAATCCCAACAAGCCGATCCAGCTCGGTGGTGTTCCCGGCCAGCTGAAGCCTGTCGGTGTCCACTATTTCGACGGCGGCAAGGTCCCCACGTTCGACTTCGGCGCGGACCTCTTCAAGGCCAAGAAGCTCGATTCCGTTGACGCTCCCGCAACCGCTGCCGCCGGCGCCAAGGGCGAGAAAGCCGTGAGCTGGCTCTACATGGGTGACGTTGGTGGCTCCAAGGGCATCGACTACGTCTACCGTGTGAACACGGTCGGCGGCGCCGGCCACGCCTGCGACATCGAGGGTGGAGACAGCACCGAGTACACTGCCTTTTACTACATGTATGCGAAGAAGGCATGAGGACGTTTGGGGACAATTTCCTTTTCGGTCTTCATTGGGAACAATCAATATGGGCATTTCCAAACGGTCGCATCTCGCACTCAAAAAAGCGCGTCTTCTTTTCGACTTTGCATCAACGGGCTCGCACGCAAAACATATAACACGCCTTGTCTTATCTACTTATATTTTGTGGCTATTTTGTAATGGGTTTATGGAGGAACTGGATATACCCGGGGGGTTGAGTGGAATTTTTTTACCGTAATGTGGATGAGGAGAGATGCAAGGAATCCAGCAAGGGGTTCATGAAGAGCTGTAGCATAGATGGGATCTTGATGAAGTTAGATTCATCAATGTATACTAAGCCAGCGATCACACATATTTTCAAAATTCTTGCCCTTTTACTCTAACATCGTGACGCTACATTCGACAACATGAGCTTGAGGCTATTTTGGTCAATGGAAATTGCGCATTGAAGTCAATCCCTATAGACGAACGTCAATGACCCAGCCTGCCTTGATTTTTGAACTATATGCAGATCATATCCCCCGCCCTCTCTTCCCTTCCCTTCCCATCCAAATATTCCCCACCCGCTCCCCTAACCAAGCCTCTTACTAGACGCGCGGGTCCCGTGTTAAAGGTCAATGCCGCGATGGGAAGCGAGTGATGATCCTCAGGCATTGATATTAAGATGGTCCAGGTTCCCCGCTCCTGGGGCCTTGTGCAACCGGGTAGATGAGAAATTTGGAATGGCGGGGGGATTGAGTACTATTGGCATTATGAAGGTTCATTATGATGAGTTGGTGTTTCTGTTAGGGTTGCAGAGAGTTGAATGTTGAAGATAGGACAGACGGGACTTGGATTAGGGTATGGGGGCTTTGGGAATGGTGATTGGACCGAGGTTCTGTTAGATATTTGGGTCGTCTCCGTGGACGGGGGGGGGCTTGAGGGTGGGAATGCTGTAGCATTGACACCTTTCTGTCAGATATATTTGGCAACCAGCGGCTACTTGGCGACTGCCGCTTGCTGGTCGCCCGAACGAGAGGCCATTTAGTGTCTCAGGTTCGGATCTCTTCAATGCCCCCCATTGATGCTCCGCCCTTGGCACTAATGACTCTACACTATTGGAGGTAAACCTGTGGCCCTTGACTACTGTGGTTGGAATTCATCATTTGTGTCAAAAAGTCTGTCTGTGCTTGTCAATAGCGTACAAACCTTCCGATTCCTGTCTAACGATGGCGTCGCTGTCTAGCCTTGCCTTAATGTTGGCTTGAAAAGGGCGCCATTGAACAAGTGAAACAGCACTTATTGGCTGTTAGGATGTCTTATGGAAATTAATATCAAATTTCTTGACGGGGTGTTACTTGACAACGCTTATGCTATGATGGCGGATGTACTTTGCCATATAGAGCATCAAGGTAACAATAGAAACCCCGAGGGCATGGTGTTGTCCTCGATATAGATGGGTAAATTGGAAGAGAGACGAAGTCGCGTATTAAGTTTGCTTTGGAAGTTCCAAGAAGCAGGACAGCCTGTACCTCGTGTGTATTAGTCCTTGCTTACCCAGTGTCGCTGCTCTAAGCGTCGCTACTCAAACTCATTCCACAGTATGAGATAGTACTGTATTCTAGTGGTATCGACCTCACGTCCCAGCGATCAAATTCATGTTAGATATTCCTGCGTATTTTCCCCCTTCTTCTTTAACCCTGGAAACCCCCAAGCGTGCCTCTATTCGCTCCTCTCGGCCGACCTTCAGAGCCTCTACTCCTACTCGCCTATCTGCTGTCTAGTTCCAGCCGCTTGTCCATCCAATTCTAGCCTTTAAAATACACGATTTGTGAGCCTTTAGATAAGCCCGCTTGGAAGTAATCTCCCTTCTTTCTCTCATCCGAAGAGTTGGCTTCCAATCATCACAAGAGAATGTAGATCCAAAAGTGACGCCCCGAGTCCTTATCCGCCTTCATGGCCTGGAAACCGGAGAAAACCTCCCGTACTTACCTTGATACCATTTGAAGCTCCACAGTTCCGCTACTAACTATGTTCTTTAGTAAGGCTGATGTCTCCTCCGTGTAATGATACTTGTGTCCTAAGGATAGCAGAGAGGAGTGCATGCTATCTCTTAATCCTTCAACTTTGTCTCTTCAGCAGGCCGCTCTCGCACTTGCACAGGTCATTGCTGTTGAACAATCTTCAACCGAAGGTGCTCCTAGTTTCCAACATTTACTAGAAAAAGCTTAACTACCCAAAGAAACGCGTCCTCAAATCTCATCACGACCCTTCAGCGCTTTTTGCGTCCCTCTATCTCCCGAAACTACCACGTACTCAAAAGCTAGTTGTCGCTCGCAGAATACTACTGCCCCTTACCAGACACACAATCTCTTGGCTACCCTAAAATCACCTCCTCATATCCGACCCTCTGGTCAACTCAGCCTCCAACCCATCCGCCTGCCCCATGTACTCCTGTGGTCTCGGTTCGTCCACCTTCCACTGCCCCCCTTGGCCCGAGGGCATCGGAACCTGGCCCGGCTGCTGGCCATGGGCTCCTCCCTGCCCGCCGCTCACCCCCGGCACCTGCCTCACAGTCTGGCGGAACCGGAACACCTCCTCCAGAATCATCTTCCGCATCTCGCCTACCTCGTCGATAACCTCAAAGTCAAAGTTGAACGTCGTGGGACAATCAGGCTCGTCCGACGCGTCATGCCAGATATGCAGATACGGGTGCTCGAGCGCCTGCTCAACGCCGATGCGGGAAGAGGGGTCAAATGCCAGCATCTTGTCGAGGAGGTCAAGGGCATCTGGGTTGGCCGACGGGAAGAGCGACGGGAAGGGCTTCTTGGGCATGTACGGCAGGTTACGCACGTACTCTTGCGCGCGAGAACTACCGATGCGGCAAAGCGTCTCCTCGGTGGGGGTTCCCAGAATGTGCAGGATCTGGTTGAGCTGGTCGACGTAGTCCCTGCCCTTAAAGAAGGGGCGGCCACCGAGGAGTTCGGCCAGGATACAGCCAACCGACCAGACGTCGACTGGGAGGGAGGGAGAGAAAACGAGTTAGATAAGAGTCTTTCACAAGTGGTAGAGGTATTGACAGTAAAAGCTTCATCGATGTAACTTACTCGCCTTGGTGTAGCTCTGGAAACTGAGCATAATCTCAGGAGCGCGGTACCAGCGGGTAGCGACATACTCAGTCATATACCCGGCGTTCTCCTCCGGGTCGATGGAGAAGCCGCGGGCTAGTCCGAAATCGCAAATCTTCAGCTCGCAGTCCGCGTTGACGAGGAGATTGCCGGGCTTGAGATCGCGGTGCAGCACGTTGGCCGAGTGGATATACTTGAGACCGCAGAGGATCTGGTAGATGAAGGATTGGAAGTGGGCGTCGGTGAGAGGCTGACCAGATCTAATGATGGCGGCCAAGTCACACTCCATCAGCTCTGCAGGCCCAAAATCGTCAGCAACACGTCTAAACTTGATATTTGTGCCAGACTGCGGCTGGATAGCCGAGTAGAACTTGCCTTCGTAGAGGTATGTTTCGTTGAAGTTGTCGGGTCGGGGGATATCCATGTCGTAGAGACAAGTAATCTGTCCATGCAAAGACTTGTCAGCCGCAATTCTTTTCACCCGATATCTGCATCGCGCAAGCGATGCGTCCCGTCTAAACTCACGTTCCGGTGTCCCCTGAAGTGCTGGAGAAGCTTGATTTCGCGCAAGGCGCGCTTGGCGAGAATCTTCTTGCTAAAGACATTGGTAACCTTCTTAATGGCGACGCCCTCGTTCGTCTGGTTATTCACAGCGGCACTATGAACATCAAAGTGAACCAAAATAGATTAGCAAAGCAGTTTCCCTCGTGTGCGGTTCGAGGCTCCGGCCGTTGCGGTGTTCGTTTGCTTGACCACAAGTTGTGTGCGCACGACGCAATGCGGGGGAGGGGTTGCGAGGAGGCTGTGCTCTAGGTGCTTGCTTACCAGACGATACCGTAGGCGCCCTGGCCCAATTCCTTGGTCACAGTGTATCGCTCATCGACGACAAAGTCTTGATTGAAGACCTTGAAGACCTTTCGCCCTTGTAGGTCCGACATGATGGGCGACGATAGGCTGACGTTTGGGCCTTGCTTTCGAAGAGTTCACAAGTTGACAAAGGTGGGGGCGGGGAAGAAGGCCACGATCAACCTAATCAGCCGTCTGCGTGCGACGTTGAAATTGATCAACAGGAAAGAAGGTGCCGAGCCGAGAGATGTCAAGCAAGAAAATGTCACCTGTAACAAGAAAAAGATCTAAGAAACAGGAACAGAAACCACGAAAATATATCGATGCCCGAAGCTTGTAAGGGGTGAGATTTCAAACACGGCCAGGCCCTTGTCAGAGAAAAAAAAGAGGGTGGGATGAGGCGAAGTTATCAACTTGAAGCAGTGGAAGAGGGGCATGTGTGCCACTTGACGTGTG
>Ga0247774_1001110_pt1 | contig 13662 bp, 15 predicted proteins | sample UWRJL001104B6_FD_179933 | JGI IMG/M metagenome (GOLD analysis project Ga0247774, IMG submission 179933) | Plant litter microbial communities from Arlington Agricultural Research Station in Wisconsin, United States - UWRJ-L001-104B-6 | ecosystem: Environmental > Terrestrial > Plant litter >... | reverse complement strand
AACTTCAGCTTCAATGGTGGGGCGGCCGCGGGAGTCGAGGATTTCTCTGGCTTTAATAAATTCGATCGCAGTGTCTAGCATATTAACGGTTCCTGACTTAACTCAAGGTTTGATGACAATTAGCAGTGTGTTGGCTTTCCCACGCTGACTGCTGACGGGTAATAGAGTACGCGATCCCCAGAATTATTGCTGCACAGTTCAAAATATTTGCGGATTTGGGCGGTTTGCTGTCAATAAGCTAGGCTTGTTGCATAATAACCCGGGGCAATTTTGACAGTAATTTAATTTTTTTAACCGCACATTCACGCAGATTTCTTAATGGGAATCTTTGTTAAAATCCGAAGATCCACAAAGTCAATCAAAAAATGAGAAACTAGGATGTCAGAAACAACTTTAGGAGAAATTAGAGCATTAGCTGAAAATTCAGCCCCAATTATTGCCGATCCCCCAAACATTAAATTACTCACAGGGCTATTGCCAAACCCAGGCAGCGACCCCAATTTTTTTGATCTTACTCCCAATGACGACGCAGTTCAATTAGAAAATGGAATTCTGCTCAATACTCCCGGAGGTTTGCGGGCCTTAGCCGGCAACGATTTCGTCAGAGGTTCCGGTGCTGCAGAACGGATGAACGGTAACAGCGGCATAGATACTTTAATCGGAGGCTGTGGCAGCGACACTGTTCGCGGCGGTCAAGATTTTGACATACTTTACGGAGAATGCGGCAGCGACATTCTCAGCGGAGATCGAGGCGATGACTACGCTTACGGAGGCACGGAGAATGACTTTATTCGCGGCGGTAAAGGAAATGATGCTTTAGTAGGAGAGAGTGGAAACGATACTCTAATCGGTGATGCTGGAATTGATAGACTTTGGGGAAGTGAAGGTGCAGATTTGTTTGTCCTCCGCAGAGAAGTGGGAGCAACTTCGGGGGAAATTGGTTCGACACAGCCGCCTCCAACCAACAATTTTAATAACGAGCAAGTGCCGGCAGATTTTATTCTCGATTACAATCCCGCTGAAGGTGATGTAATTGGATTGGCGTCTGGATTGACGCGAAATGATATTGTTTTGAGCGAAAGGTTTTTGACAATTGGTGATGCCAGAGATTACGATAGCAGCGGCCCTTTTCCTCCGGGACAGCCTCGAACGGCTGATTTTAGATTCCTGAATACTAAGGCGACGGTGATTCGAGAAGCTAGTACCGGAAATATTCTGGGTTTGGTGAAGGATGTTTCGCCGGATCAACTTCAGTTTATATCTTTATCGGAGGGGGCGCTCGCTCTAGGATAATTACCAACTTTAATCCGTAAGGTACGCCTCGGCGCACCCGACAAACTCAACTACCAACTCAACCAGTGCTCTTCGGCGCACCCTACAAACTCAACCGGTGCGCCTGGCGTACCCTACAGACTCAACTGGTGTGCATTCCACAGCCTACAATTTTTAAGATTGCCAAAAATCCGCCACATCATATCCCATTTTGCCGAGCATTTGCCGCAGCAGAGGTAAGCTCAAACCAATCACATTCGTGTGACATCCTTCGATTTTTTCCACAAAAAAGCCGCCTTTACTTTCCAGTGCAAAACAGCCTGCACAGGCGAGGGGCTCTCCGGTAGCGACGTAGGCCGCAATTTGGCGCGAGGTAACATTTGCAAAATGAACTTTTGTAACTTGACAGCGAATGAGCGCTCGCTCCATTGCCTGCTCAAAGTCATCGAATCTAGTATCAATTAAAGCATGACCCGTATAGAGTTCGCCAACTTTACCGCGCATTTTCTGCCAGCGCGAGATTGCTTCTTCCGCATCCTTCGGTTTGCCGTGAATTGCACCCTCTATGACCAAAATTGAATCGCATCCCAACACCAAACACGATTTGGGGTTGGGGATTTGCGGGTGAGAATTAGCCCGCAAAAACTTAGCTACAGCCTCAGCTTTTCCCTCTGCTAAAACCTGCACTAATTTAGTAGCATCCCTCATTTGTACTTGCCCTTCATCAAATTCGCTGGGGCAAATCACAGCTTGAATGCCGGCACTTTTTAGCAGGCTGCGGCGCGCCGGAGAAGCTGAAGCTAATACAAAAGTTGGAATCTTCATACTAATGGTAAGTTTTGAGATCGGGTCAGGGTGAAAAGTTATGGTATAATTTGATATCTGCTAGGGGCTGGTTCACCAGTATTTTTTATTTCACAACCCGGATATTTATCAACCAGCCCCTCCATACACGAAGGATTCCACCGGGCATGATATGAGTGTTGAGTGTGAGTTTTTTTAATAATTAGCAATTGGCTATTATAGCCTTTCTCAGAAAGATGAGGTACTCATGGGCATAGGGCATAGGCCTCCGTGGGCATAGGGCATAGCTTACTTTTTTGAGAACCGCTATAATAATTCAGGATTGACGCACAGGGAATAAAGAAACCGGGTTTTTAAACGGAAAACCCTCGCGATCCACTACTGATTTTAGGGAAAAAATCCGGTTTCTGCCTCCGCCTATACTTTTAACTCTTCCCAATTACCAATTGCCAATTATTAATTCGCACCGCACTAGCTGCTGGCTCCATCTGTCACTTTTAAGCTTAGCTTAATAAACAGAGAAAGATTTAACAACGTTCTCAAAAGCTTCTTTTACCTTGGGCCAGCGTTCTTCGGTAGTGGAAACGTTAAGCGTAAAAAGTTTGCCGCGGCTGACGGCTACACTCGCTAAGTTGTGCCGTTCTTGGTTGGGCAACTTAACGGCGTATTCTAAAATGTAATAGTTTTTCGATCGCGATTCGCGAGCTTCAGCATTGACTAATTCAGCTTCGCGACCGGAATCAGCCGGGGCGATCGCACTTTTGCTGAGCTTGTATCCCACATCCGTCGGCGTTCCCAAATCCGCCAGAGTTTTGTCCTTAGCGACTGGACTGATTACCACGCTGACGTTCTCGGTTTGCTGAATTAAATCGCGGAACACCACATCTGGCCCGTTAGAAACCGCGATCGGCAGCCAGCCGTTAGGATAGAGAAATTGATAGCCGTCCCCAGTATCAACGTAGCTTTTGAGTCCGGTAACTTTAGATACACAACTGGTCAAGGTCAGGCTCAGAACTACCAGAAGTATTGCCGCAATTCGTTTGAACATTCTTTTTACGGGTAGGGTAACAGTAAAATATTTAATTTTAATTGTCTCACCAAACCTTGAGCCTAAAAATAGTTAAGCATAGTTAAGCTATGGATCGCCGTTTGTGTACCACCCGCGAGCCATAGCCATATAGTTTAATTTTTAACAAAATAATTACAGGTGAGTCAGCCAGTTAATCAGTCCGTGCTTGGTTGAAACTTCTAAAGCCAAGAGAGAAACAAAACCAATCATGGCAAGGCGGCCGTTTAAGCGTTCTGCGTAGGGGGTGAAGCCGGTGCGGGGTTCGTCATCGATGTATACTGTCGGCTCGATCGCAAAATTGTTCATTTTGCCTTGGTCGTCCAGCATTAAGCCTTTGTTAGTCATGTTTTTTTCCTAAATTGCTTTTGGTGTACTGTAAATAAATGTAACAGACTGATGAAGATATGTAAAGGATTGTGAGAAATTTTTTTTAAAGACCTCGATCTGACACCAGTTTCTCAAAAAAATGCAACTGTAGGCAAGCTCTAAACCCTTATAGAATCAGTCCTTCCCAATTCTTTAATCTAAAATCTAAAATTTAAAAGGGTATGACTGTGGACAGTAGACTCTGGGCCCCGGAGGGGGGAGGATAGAGTTGAGAGGCGCAAAAGTCGATGGTGTGTGGCAAATCCAGTCTGGGTTTGACGAAAATTGTGGAATGGAGGAAAAATTTATGCGGGCCAGTCTGGAAATGCGGTGGTTTTATAGCGGTGCGCTGCCAAAATCGATCGCTCAATGGTTTGGAAGCGACAGTCTCGGTGGGTATCTTTCGCCTCCCGACGAGCGGGAAGACATATATTTGCTAGTACCAGGCTGCGACTACTTGGGAGTGAAGCTGCGCGGGAAAACATTGGAGGTAAAGTGGCGGCAGGGAGAGTTGGGGGCGATGCAGTTCGGCACCCGCTGGGAAGGCAAAGCCGAGAAGTGGCTGAAGTGGGTATGTGCCGACACGATGGCGCCGGTACCGGCGGATATTGTGGCGACAGGAAAGTGGGTGGCAGTCAAGAAAAAGCGAGCGCAGCGTCTTTACCAAGTTTCGGCCCCTGGTTCCCTGATGTCTGTGCCTGTGGAAGCCCCAATTCCCCAGGGTTGCACCGTGGAACTGACTCAGTTGAACATTAACGGCAGCGCGTGGTGGACTTTGGGATTTGAAGCGTTTGGCAGCGAAAGTTCTTTGACAGAAAGCCTGCAAACAGTGGCTACTTGGACTAGCAAGAGCTATCAGGCGCAAAAGTTGAATGTTGCGGATTCTTCTGCTTATCCGATTTGGCTTACCACCAAGTAATATCAAATCCGGCATTAATAATACCCCCTGTATTTTTTAGTGCCCCTCTGCTGGGACGAGAGGGATGTGTAGGATAGGTTTCAATCGCCGAGTCCGATCGAGGGCGCTTCTAAGTATTCCGTTGTATGAAACTTGACGAGAATCTACTCACGGTAGATTTAACGTTCTCGAACTTTATCTACCAAGGGAGTAGGCTCGCAACTTGTCCACAGGCGTAACTTCAGGCCGAACTGGTCTTACTAATTCTGATTAACGAGCTAAATTAATCGCGACATTCAAATCACGTTCAATAATTGCACCGCAATGTTGACAATTGAAAACTCGTTCTGTTAATGGCATTGATTGAACGTGACCACAGTTTGAACAAGTTTGAGATGAGGCATACCAGCGGTCAACTAACTCAAATTTTGTGCCATACAGAGAATATTTATAGGCTAAGTGGCGACGAAATTCATAGAAACCACAATCCGAAATAGCGGCCGCTAACTTGTGATCAGCTATCATACCGCTCACCTTCAAATCTTCGATGCGACTGTGTATTTTTGGCTAATTTCTGTAGTAATTTTCTGTAATAAATCTCGGCGTTGATTAGCAGTTTTGGCGTGAATCTTGGCAATTATATGATAGTGTTTGTGAGCATTTTTAGAGGCTCTTACACCTAACCGTATATTGCCTAACAGTTTTTTCCGATTTCTCCACTGTTCTTTACTCAGCGCAGTGTTTTCGCTTTCTTGAGTGGACGGGGAGATTCATAAAAATTGCCGTCGGAGAGAGTCGCCAAAGTTGATACTCCTAAGTCAATGCCTATATAGCAATCCTTGCAGGAGTCGTAAATTTTTTACCCCACCCCAACCCTCCCCGAACTCGCGGTCCGGGAGTAAGAAATTCACAAATGATTTAGGATTGCTATAGGTGTAGCAACTAGGTGTCCAAGGGGCGGAACTTTTTCTGCTTTTATGGCAAAGGAAACATACCATTTATCTGCCGTGCGCGAAATGGTAAAAGTCTGAGCCATACATTGAAATGGGAGAGATTCTTTTCACCTATATGTCTCCAAGGTGGGGATTTTAATCGACTTTTGACGCTCTCCCAAAACTGCGTGATTCCAATTAGCAGTATCTACGGTAAACGAATCACCATCCTTTTTCATTTTAAATTTAGGGAACTCCCCTAATCCTTTAAATAAGCGATATCGAGCTTCACTCAAATGCCGAAATGTCATTTGGTAAACCCTGGAAGACAGAGTTTTACTCCATTGATATTCTGGCCGTTTCTTAACGTGGTTGGTAAAAACTCTTTCGATGGCTGCTACTTTTTTGCTACTACTTACTGTTCAATCTTTAACTCCCTGATAGAGAGCCAATGCGTAATTGTAGCAAAACCTCCCGTAACCAGAATGTCGCGCCATCAACCTACGTTCTTTGTTGTTAAGTTTTAATTCGAGTTTGATGGCGTACATAACTGATTAAAGTTTTTGATCGATTTCTTTGAGTGCCGTAACTATTGGTTTGTTATTGTGGCTTCTACTGCATCGGCTTTTAGGTTTAACAGTTGAGCCCTATTGTAGCGCCTGTAACCATGGGCGGTGCGCTGTGGAATTAACTTTCCTTTGGGTTCGGCTGCCTCAGAATGATTAACTTGCTAATACAGCGATTCTAGCGTACTCGATGAGTAGATTTAGGAAATTTTAGGGAAATTTTTCTATCACAGTATCTACCCCTTTCTCAGATTCTCCCCCTCTTTGATTCTCCCCACTCTGCCAGCAGTTCTCAGAATTTGACAAGCTAAAATTGCCGCACCAAACCCGTTATCAATATTCACCACACCCACACCAGCCGCACAAGAATTGAGCATAGTCAACAGAGGAGCAATCCCCCCAAAACTCGCGCCGTAACCCACACTCGTCGGCACAGCAATCACCGGACAATCTGCCAAACCCGCAACCACACTCGCCAAAGCACCTTCCATACCCGCCACCGCAATCAACACATCAGCATCAGCAATTACGTGCCGGTTGCTCAGCAAGCGGTGAATGCCGGCAACTCCGACATCCCACAAACGTCGCACCTGAAAACCGCAAAGTTCCGCAGTAACTGCTGCCTCTTCCGCTACAGGTAAATCCGCTGTTCCCGCACTGATGATAGTCACAGTACCCGGATGCTGCGGACTTGGAGGATTAGCAGAAATTGCACAAATTCGAGCCTTTTGGTAGTAGCACAAATCGGGTATTTTTTGCTGCAATTGCTCGAAAACTTCCAATTCAATTCGCGTCGCCATCACTGCAGGATTTCGCCGCCGCATCGCCTCGATAATCTCCACAATTTGGTCTGGGGTTTTCCCTGGGCCCCAGATTACTTCAGGAAAACCGGTTCTTAAAGTGCGGTGGTGGTCAATTTTTGCAAAATCCCCCACTTGTTCAAAATCAAAATACTTTAATTTGTCTAAAGCGGAGCTCGGACTCACTTCGCCGGCCGCCACAGATTCGAGTAACTTCTGTAAAATTTCAGGTTCCATTAATTAATGACTGATGAATTTGACTGCTGACTGCTAGAGATTGCTTCGGGCGGGTTTATTTATCCGATCGCCCGATCGCACATACGCTTGTAAAACCCCCCCTACAGACTAATAACTGCTGAGTGATGAGTGCTGACTAATAACTATTCTGTTATTTTCAGCTCGTACAAATTCCAGAAAGCACCGCCGAGGGCACTGTAGCGAATTCCCGAAACGCGATCGCGCACCGCCTCAAAAGTCAGCGGATTCACCATATAGATCAACGGCACTTGTTCTGCTATAATCCGCTGCGTCTCCCCATAAATTTCCTTGCGCTTGGCCTCATCAAGCTCCTGGGAAGCTTTGACGTAAAGGTCATCGATTTTCCGTTCCCAGTCGTAAACTTCCCAACCTTTAATCGGCGGTTCTCCGGCTTGTGGGCCCTGGTTGAAAGTGTGTAAAGTCCCACTGACCGACCAAATATTGTAGCCGCTGTGGGGTTCAGTACCTCCCGTAAAACCGCCCAAGTAAGTATCCCAATTCCGCGTCAGGCGCAGCTTTTCCACATAAGTGTTAAAACTCAGGAACTGCGTATCAATTTGCATCCCCAGTTTGCCCAAATCTTGCTTAATTTGCGTTGCCATTTGTTCCCGCACTTTTTTACCCGCAGCCATCAACAAAGTAAATCGCACTTTGTTGCCCTCAGCATCCAACAATTCGCCGTTACTATTATACTTAAAACCAGCACTTAACAGTAACTCTTTCGCTTTTTGCCGATCGTAACTGTAAGTTTTCAATCCCTCTTCTGGGGACAGGTAGAACGGACTTTGCGCCGGAATTGGGGAATGCAGCGGCGCGCCAAGTCCGCGATAGATATTGTTAGTCATGGCGGATCGGTTGATGCCGTAGGCGATCGCCTGCCGAAATTCCTTAGTCGCGAACCACCGAGATTTAATTGGGTCTACAAACGGCTGATTTTGAGCATTGCGCCCCTTATTCAGATTGAAAGACATAAAGACGCTGCCAGTATCCGGGCCGCCGTTGAAGACCGTATATTTGCCGCGTTTTTCCTCCCGTTTCAGCAGCGGAAACACTTCCGGCTCGACGTTCAGAGTATCCAAATCGCCCGAGCGAAAATTCAGCAGTTGATTGTCAGTATTTTCGATAATTTGCCAAACAATTTGCTGGATGTAAGGTTGAGGATTTCCCTCTGCATCTTGGCGCCAAAAATACGGATTTCGTTCCAAAACAACGCGCTGATTAGGAGTATAACTCAGCATTCGGTATTGACCGTTGCCAACAATTTTTTTAGGGTCAGTATCCGTGGCCCAAGTACTCAGGAATTTAGGCTGGCCGTCTGCATCTGTATTTTCGACAGCTTCCTGTAAAATATGAGCTGGTAAAATTGGGATTCCCCCAGCATATCTAATAAATGGAGCAAAGGGTTCTGTAACGGAAAATTCAACGCGGCGGCTGTCAATTTTTTTAACTTTGGGGAATTGGCGACTGGTGCCAACCCTCAGATTATCTTTCAAACCGCTAGGAATTTTGTCATTGAAATAAATCTTTTCATAGCTGAAGATAATGTCATCAGTAGTCATCGGTTCGCCGTCCGACCATTTCAATCCCTCTCGCAGGGTGAAGACAATCTTTTTGCCATCTTTAGAAACTTCCCAGGACTCGGCTAAACCGGGTTCTAGCTTCGATGTCAAGCCGTTTTCATTAATCAATCCCTCGTACATATAGCCAAAAACGCTGTATGCAGATTGATTTAGCGGGTAGTTAAAGGTACCCGGACCGCTGGGGGTGGGAACGATGAGCCTGTTTACTAAGTTCGATCGGGCTGGAGTGCACGCAGACAGAGTTATAGTGGCAATTGCCGCCAGTAAAATCGCCAGCCAGCGCAGTCTTGAATGTAGCATCATAGAAATTTTCATAATTTTTTAGTTTACCACCTGCGTGCAACTATGACTGAGATTGTAACCAACCAATAAAGTCTTCAGTGCGCGAAAAATACTTGGTTATCCCGGCTTCTCGCAAAGCATCTTGAACTTCTGGTAGTTTGCGAAATTCTTTGACGTTGCCACTTAGAAATACTTTGGTTTCTGTGGGGCGCAAGCGGGCATGACTCAAGATACAGTGTAAAATCAAATTGTCTGTTGGGTCTTTTCCGATGATAGTTGTGTTTAAGCTTGCTTCGATAATCTCTGTATTTAATACAATCATTTCTGCATTTCGCGACAGCATATAAATTGCTTCACGCAAGCGAAATTTAATTTCATCTATTCGATTGCGATAGTAAATCAATGACTCTTCTAGGTGAAAAGATAGAGATGCGACTTGTTCAGATGTCACATCTCGCTTTGTTTCACTAATTTGACGGCTTAGCTGTTCCTTAAAATAGTTTTGTCGCTTCAACTCGTCCTCTAAAGCCGACAGAGACTCCATATAACAAATGCTGGGTATGACCAACTGAACTGATGACGATAAATCCCGCAGCAACATAATTGCTTCAGCCTCGCGCCCTGTAGCAATACTCATCAAAAAGTTGGTCTCGATATATAAAATTGCCACCTAATTTCACTCCGGATTTTGTTGTTCCACCTGCTAGCAGCGGCAGCAAACCGATTGCTGCTATCTGTTCAGACGCTGGGGGAATTTCTGATTTCCAGTGATAGGCTAAGTCATGCAGCCACGATTCTACCAGCGTTTCTAGTGTATCTTCAAATATCCATTTTTTTCCAAATTCAGGCTGATAATAACGAAGTATTTCACCAGTATTTAGAGAGCAAACAGGTTCAGATAAATTCACGCCGTCCCATTTTAAAATCAGAATTTGTTCGGTGTCAACAAACATAGCATAGGGAATGACTGTGCGTTGTTCGGACATCTTCGCTAACGCAGCTTTCATCCAAGATATCATGTAATTAGCAATCCTCTGCTTTGCTGCTGTTTCTTGAGCTTGAATAATTTTGACCTCGATTAGCACGACTATGCGATCGTCCTTATCCAAGGCGATAATATCCGCGTCTATGGGTAATTCTACTTCCAAGGTTTCAGTTTGCATGGTTTCAGCCTTCCTAGCGTATAAGTTTAAGTAAATTCAACTTCTACTATCAAACCACTTTTTTAATTTTTGGAGACTAAAACTACAGCATAGGCTGCAATTCCTTCTTCTCTCCCCACGGGTCCTAACTTTTCGTTTGTAGTAGCTTTGATGCCGATTTGGTCAGGTTTTAATTGTAGGACAGTAGAAAGCCGATCGCGCATTTGCTCAATATGCGGTTTCAGCTTTGGACGTTCGGCCACCACCACCGAATCAATATTGCCGATTTCCCAGCCTTTATCTAATATTAACTGATTGACTTGTGCCAGCAATACTAAACTATCAGCACCTTTCCATTTCGGGTCAGTTGGCGGGAAATACAGCCCGATATCTCCTAAGCTGAGAGCTCCGAGCATAGCGTCCATGATAGCGTGGGTGAGCACGTCTGCGTCGCTGTGTCCTAATAAGCCTAATTCGTGGGGAATGTGGACGCCCCCGAGGATGAGGGGGCGTTCTGGAACTAAGCAGTGAATGTCGTAGCCGTTGCCGATGCGGATGTTCATGTAAAGTAGATTTTTGAGAAAAGCAGACAGTAGACAATTATTTCATATTTTGTCTGAGGATAAGTGAGTTTGTTGGGCGATCGAGCTTTTTACTAAGACTTATCGACTCGGAACAAACAAACCGAGTTTTTTACCCGGGGTGCGGTTTGGAACAAAGTAGACGCGCCATCAAACCCAGTTTCTAGCTAGCCATGCGTCCAGGACTATTTACTTAAGACTAGCGCCCGAAGTAGACAGATAATTGCCAAGTTCAAACATGACCCTGGGCTATCAATCATCAATCAACTTGAATCAAATCTGCATAGGAACTCAACAACTCATCGCCAGTCAAACTATCCGTTTCTTCCTGCGGACTCCAAATCAACTCAAAAATCAGCAAATTCTCGGCAGGAGTAGCAGCCGATTTTTCTAACGCTATTTTCAATTTCCCAACATCGCAAATGTCTCCAAACAGCGGTCTGACATCCTCGGTTCCAATCAAAAACGTCACTACAATATACTCTCCAGGCCCTCGATCGCCAGCACTGACAGACTGTCTGCGGCGGATGTCCCCGTTAACCACACTTAGAGTTTCTACACTTAACTTGCTGCGTTCTTGAATCGAGAGTTGATTGAATATTTGCGCCGCTTCCTCCCGACTCGCAAATATCTGAGAGTTCCCGCAAACGTGAGTCCAGTTGTCGCGCGATCGCAAAACAATTAAAACAGATTCTTGCAAAAATTCTGCCCTGTCAGTCGCACTTTCTACGTCAGAATTTAAAGCCAATTCAGTTAGCTGACATTGAACTCCTGGGTAAGTTCCAACTAACATTGCCACTTGCAACTTGCTAATCGCAAAAATATGTTTTTTATTTTTATCTCCCGACGGGGGCAGATAATAGTAAATACAGTAAGCGATTAATGCTACACTCCCTACCGCAACAAACAGCCAAAACCAAAACAATTTCCCATCCTCAGATGATGGCGAACTCGGAGCGTTGTCAGAAGTGTTTTCAGTGGTAATTGGTGCTGGATTAATTGCTGGCTGTTGATGATAATCAGTATTTGGCTGACTATTACCGGGATTGTCTGAAGATGGCGCTACGAGTTCCCCTTTGCCCGCATTATCAGTAGTGATTGGCGTTGGATTAACTGCTGGCTGTTGATTATAACCAGTATTTGGCTGACTGTTATCGGGATTGTAAGGAACTGCATAATTCGGCGCTGAATTATAGGTGCGCTGCTGGATAATTACAGTTCTGTTATTTCCATATTGTTGGGGAATTTGAGCGTTAGGTGCGGCGACCGGTGCAGGTGAAGCCGGCTTTTCAAAAGAGCCGCTGCGAACTCTTCCCCCAGTGTTTCCACTGTTGCTAGGACGGCTGGGAATGGAACTAGAAGAAGTGCCAGACGAGCTGTTTCTAGAAGGACTGGAAGAACTAGAAGAAGTCCCAGATGAGCTGTTTCTAGAAGGACTAGAAGAACTAGAATTGCTAGGCGAGGTACTGCTAGAGCGGCTGGAACTGGAACTAGAACTAGAACTAGAACTAGAACTAGAACTAGAAGAAGACGATCGCCCGCCACTACTTCCGCCGCTGCTTCTGGCGAAAGCTTCCCGGTTAATATGTAACCATTTGCCGCCGCTGACAGGAGTTAAAGTTACCGTAACTTCACCGGCGAGCAAAAAGACGATCGCGGTACAGCACAAAAGTGGATTTTTTAACATAAGTTTCTCTGCTAAAAATAGGATGCTCAGCCCAGACTCTTAAGAGTCAAGAGTTAACTAATCCGCTAGCAAATCCGGTCGCCTTTGGCGCGTCCTTTCAATTTGCTGTTCCCTGCGCCAGCGAGCAATTTCTGCGTGATTACCAGACAACAACACGTCGGGCACCTTCAATCCCCGAAAATCCGCCGGTCGAGTGTACTGCGGATAATCCAAAAGTCCGTCTTCAAAACTCTCAAACTTTAGGGAATCTTCCTTCGCCACAGTTCCCCGCAGCAATCGCAAAACCCCATTTATCAAAGCCAAAGCCGGAATTTCGCCCCCCGTGAGCACAAAATCCCCCAAAGACACCTCGCGAGTGACCAAATGCAGCACTCGATCGTCCACACCTTCATAATGACCGCAAATCAACACCAACTGATCGCGATCGACCGCCAACTCCCGAAACATTGCCTGCTGCATCGGTTCCCCCTGGGGAGTCAGCAAAATCACCTCCCGCCGCGGCAAAACCGGCAGCGACTCCACCGCAGCAAAAATCGGTTCCGGCTTCATCAGCATCCCCACTCCGCCCCCGTAAGGCTCATCATCGACTCGCTGGTGCTTGTCTGTGGTAAAATCGCGGGGATTGACAAAATTCACCTCAGCAATCTTTTTAGCTAAGGCTTTGCCCATCAGTCCAGACTCCAGGGGAGCCCGGAAAAAATCTGGAAATAGGGTAACAACGTCAAATCGCACAATAATTGGAATTTCATTGATACATCACCTCTAGTTTGACCCTTAGGGGGAGTTCAGTTTTCAGTAATTGCTTTATTCTTTATAATTTCTTATAATTTCTGAGAATTTTTGCAATTAAAATTCTCTTCCTTTGTCTGCAGGCAGGTTTTGTACAAAAATAATCTGTTTTTCATGACAGCGACTGCAAGTAAACTCGCCCCCAAACAACTGCGGGCTCGCGCGATCGGCGATCGCACCTCGCTGGCACCAAAAAATATTTATTCTTAAAAAGCCCCATTCTACCCACAGCCACGGCAAAATTGAATTTCACATCCAACAGAGGAAGACACACCATGCAGCAATTGACATCTCAAGCCCTTGAACACAATATTCCCCAGCGCACAAAAACCTCGATTATGGTGATCGGGGGAGCCGAAGACAAAGTTCACGGGCGAGAGATTCTGAATACCTTTTTTTGCCGGGCTGGGGGTGCAAACGCTCGGCTGGCGATCGTTCCGTGCGCTTCGCGAGATCCCGAAGGAATTAGCAACCGCTACCGCACCATATTTGACGAAATGGGCGTTAGCGCCGTCAAAGTAGTGGACATCCGCGAACGCGAACAAGCCGAAAACCCCGTCTGGAAAGATTACTTAGAAGATTGTACGGGCGTATTCATCACAGGCGGCGACCAACTGAGGCTCTGCGGGCTGCTGG
>Ga0247774_1001109_pt1 | contig 13672 bp, 9 predicted proteins | sample UWRJL001104B6_FD_179933 | JGI IMG/M metagenome (GOLD analysis project Ga0247774, IMG submission 179933) | Plant litter microbial communities from Arlington Agricultural Research Station in Wisconsin, United States - UWRJ-L001-104B-6 | ecosystem: Environmental > Terrestrial > Plant litter >... | reverse complement strand
AGGGTGTTTATGTCCTGCTCCACCGAGACAACAGCAGCGTTCGTTGCTGCCACAACCCCCGTTCTGTTGCGCACCCAAGAGTTAACGTCGGCGCCGAATGCGGTCCGAAATACTTTGTGCGCATGCAGCTCAAAGTTCTCTGGACGATTGAGCGGACCGTTGCGCAGGAGATCATCCCGGCAGAACTGCTCGGCAAGGGCGAGACCCGGGTTCTGCATCGCACGGTAGCGATGCGCGACCGCGGCCACACGGATCACGGGGGCACCGAGCACGTGCTGAACTGTCAGCAGAGATTCACACGCGGCCGCAAAGAATGCCTCGAGTGAGCCCCCGAGCCGACCAGTCGGTGAGACCACGTCAGCGCGTTGGTCACTGATCGTTAGCTGCGCATTACCGTCTCGTCGATTCAGCACGATGGTAGGCATCGAAAAGCCTGGGATGCTAAATTGAACCGGGCCTTGGCTAGGCGCCAAGAAAGGCTCACCGTCGAAGCGCTCGAACATAGACTCGGGCAGCTGCCTCAACACCCGACTCCCCTGCACTTGCGTACCAGGACCAAAGAACATCACGGCCTGCGCCGATGCCAAGCTAGCGGGCCGCGGAATCATTCACGTATTAGGCTAGCCATTCCCTGCGCCAACCGTCAATGCGCTGGGATATTCCCGACACTGACTGCTGAAATAAGTACTACTCCCTGCCGTTCTGTTCCCAGTAGGGCCTCAGGTTTTGGAGCGCTCAGCCCGTCCGCTTCGTTTTTCGGTCACTACCCAGAGCGAGCGTGCGCGACCGCCTGGCCGCGAGGCGCGCCTTCGCTGTCCCGCCTTCGTCACTTACTGGGTTCCGACCAGGGTTGCCCGGACTTCGCCCTTCTTGCCGCATAGGGACGCTCGATCTGGTGGGCCGACGCAGGCCTGACGGCGGCAATCACGCGATCGAACTGTTGAGTGATCTGCATGGCAGCTTCAACGGTTCGCGCATCACGCGGGATGCCTCGCACGACGTCCACGTAGTGGCGCTCCGCGATCTGGACGCTATGGCCGAGCTGCTTTGCCGAGCGAAAGGCGCTCGCGCTTCCGAAGATGCCGGGCGCGTTCGTGAGATAGCAGCCGCACGTTCGGCGGAACGCTGACCAACTGCTGCCTGCCGGCGCGCCGTACTCGCCAATCAGTCGCTTCAGCGCAGCGTTTACCTCGTGCTCCGTCATGGTGAAGACCTTGCCGCGGCCGCCGCTCTTCAGCTTCATCGCGGCGAGCAACCGGCGAAGCCCGGGCGAGATCTCGAGCCCGATGATTCCCGTGCGCTTCGTTGAGCTGCCACCTTGCGGGACAATTTCGCCGACGGGCCTGCCCTCGTGGTCGAGCGCTTCCAGGTCCACGTCGGACCAGACGAGCGCAAGTAAATGCGAGATCCGGAGGCCGGTAACCAGCGCGACCGCGATCACGGGCGCAATCGGTTCGTGGCGTAGCGTCGACCCCTTCGGGCGCTTCCCCGCGTGCTCCTCGCGCGTTGCGTCGAACGTCTCCGCGTCGTGCCGCAGCGCCGCATCCAATAGCTTTTGGAGCTCGTGCGGCTTTCGGTAGTCGATGCGTTTCTGGGGGATCCTCAGCTTCTGGAGCCCATCGCGTACGTCGTCCGACGAAAGGTTCGGGAGGAGTCCGAGCCGCCGGAGGTACGTGAGCACCGTTCCAACGGAGCGAAGCTCACGGTTCACGGTGGACGGCGAGCGTAGGGTGTTCAGGGCTTCGCGTTCGCCGCGCCGGCCACCCGTCTTCCGGATGCTCTTGGGCTCCTTCACGAGCTCAGCTCTGAACCCCACCAGCTTCCCCTTGTCGAGGTCGTCGGCGGTCTCGATGCCCGCCTTGGTCGACCAGGCGAGCAGCTTGTCTGCTGCCGCCCGGTAGAGCGCTTGAGTCTCGCTTGCAAGCTGGGGGTGGTCTTCAAAGTAACGCTTCACCGCGTCAGCAAGGCCGGTGCCCGTCGCCCGCGGCGCGCCGCCCATGAGTTGCAGTTGTCGGAGAGCGATCGCCTTCGCCTTCTGCGACGCCCAATCCTCCCGCAGCTCGACGGTGTTGAGCTCCGGATTGAGCGTCTTCCAGACGTGCTTCCCGGAATCGGGGTCCAGCCATCTGGCCCGGTGCCCGGTGCGCGCCTTGGGGTCAGGCGGAAGCAGGACGACCCCGCGATGAGCCTTCCCTTTCCTTCGCTTTCGAATCGGGCGATTGGCCGCGGTTAGGGTTTGACTCGCCTCCCTGCTGCTACTATTGCTGCTACTGGCCACCCGTCCTACTGTGTCACAAGCAGTCAGCGACCGGCAAGCATCCACGCGGCCTAAACACTGTAAATTAAACCATTTGGGTCACCGAAGAGCTTGAAACGCGGTATGCTGGAAAGCGCAGGAATTGGGCTTTACACGCCGGATGTCATCGGTTCAAGCCCGGTCCCGCCTACCCCAAAGACTGCTGTTCGAGCTCTCGCCCTAGTAAAAACACGGCCAATCGCATGCGAGACGACTTCGTAGTTGCTGACTTCGCCGAGGCTTGGCTGGCTAAGTTTCCGCGTATCGAGGAACGCGGGCTCGGGCCTCGCTTGCTGGCTGCGCTGGCTGGCATGTCCGGTGGTCCGAACGCCGTCGACGACTTGGACGACGTCGAGGTCATCGCGGCCGCCCTGCTCGAGCTCGTGGCAATGCTCAAGGCATCCCCGGGCGGCCTGGCCACGCACTTCCCCGCGTTGTTCGGGCAGGCGCTCAAGGGCAAAGCCGGGCTGTCTTAACGAACGTTGTCGCTCGAGTCGACGGCGCCGGACGCTGCTAGCGCTGCGCTTGCCGGCGCCGGGCTCGCGGCCGCTGCGCTGACCGGCGCTGCGCTGGCCGACGCAGCACTTGCTGACGCAGCACCCGCACTTGCTGGCAGTGCAGTACCCGGCGGGTGCTTGGCGGCCTTGGCCGAAACTCCCGCCGCGGGTACCGGGCCGAGCTTGTGCACGCTGGCTCGGTCGACTTGCAACGCGATCAACAGGTCCAGGTCTTGATCGAGCTGGATCATACGCGCCTCACTGATGCGGCCAAAGCTGCGAAACTCCAGCCGATGCAAGCTCGAGTCCTTGGGAAATTTCGCCGAAAAAGGGTTTCCGTCGAGCTTCGCGCCGTCGAGCAAAATTTCGGTATCGGGCGGCGAAGCCGCGACCTTCAAGGTCACGAGCTTCGGTACTGGCGGTGCGCTTTGCCGCCCTCCGGTCGCGACGGGTGTGCCGGCGGCACTCGGCAAGGAGGCTTGCTGTGACGGTCCCGAACCGCTGAGTGCGCGTCCGGCGACACCGGCCAGAAGCGCGACGCCGACCAACGCCGCGATCCATTTGCCCTTGCCCATGGGGCTCGATGGCAGGACGTAGGTCGTCGCGTTCCCCGCTAGCGTGACCGCGCCTGCCCCACCCAGCACGGCGGGAGCGACGGGGATGGCCTGCGTGCCGAACGAGGGCTGATCGTCCTCCGCATTGGCCTGCTTCATACGCTGGTCGACCAAGCGTCGGATCTCGACGCGTTCGCTGGCGTACAGCTCGTCCAGCACAGCGCGCAGTTGCTCGGCAGAAAACTCCAGATTGTTGGCGCGAATGTAGGCTCGCAGCGCGTCCCGCATCTCGCCCGCCGAGGCATAGCGATCGTCGACCCGCTTGGCCGCGGCTCGCATACAAATCTGCAGCAGCTCGGCTGGCACACCGGACGCTTTCTTCATCAGCTCGGGATCGGCACCAGCCATGCGGGCCTTCACGATTTCCTGCTGCGTGCGGTCCTGCGACAAGCGCCGATAGGCCAGAAGCTCCCAGAGCAAAATCCCCACCGCGAACAGGTCGGAACGCTGCTCGCTCTTGCCTCGGATTTGCTCGCGCGCCGCGTATGCGAGCTTGCCCTTGAACATGCCCGACTCGGCGGCTTGGTTCACGCCCACGGCCTTGGCCACACCGAAATCCAAGACCTTGGCCGTGCCGTCGAAGGTGACGAAGATGTTGTTCGGACTGATGTCGCGGTGCACGAGCGAAAGCGGCGTTCCATCCGGATCCGTGAAGCCGTGCATGTAGATCAGCGCCTCGAGCACCTGGCTGACCAGCTCCAGCCGCGCGCCCAGAGGCAGCGGCGTGTCGAGCGTTTTGTTCAACAAGCGCCCGAGCGTCTGACCCTCCAGGTACTCCATGCAAATGAAGTAGCGCCCGCCGTCTTCTCCCACCTCCAGGGTCTGCACGATGTTCGGGTGGCTCATGCGCGCAGCCAAGCGCGCTTCGGCCAAGAACATCTCGAGAGAGCCCTCGTTGTCGCGTAGCTCCTCACGCATCACCTTCAGCACGACGAGCTTGTTGAAGCCGCCCAGGCCCGACGAGGAAGCAACATAAACCCGCGCCATGCCACCCTGGCCGAGCTCGAGCAGCAGGCGGTAGCGACCGAGTCGAACCGCGGGTGCTTGGATAGGGGCCGGAACTGAACTCAAGGAAGGATCTCCTGGTCGGCTGGCTCGACCTCCGAGCATTGCGTTTTCGTATCGAACCGCAGCATCGCTGGTTTCGTTTCCGCAGCCAGCCGCGGTGCACCGCACCGAGTACTGACAGGAGACGCGCGCAGGTCGTAGCGGTGCGTGAGCATTACCGGAAACAGTAACCGATCACGGGGCGTCTGGCGTGGGTCAGCGAGCAAGACTCCGCGCTAGGCAAACGCCTTGGCTCCCGTATCACTGGAATTCAAGACGCAGAGGTCACCTAGTCGCAGCAGTCGAACGACCTGCGTCGCTGCACAATGACTCTCGCACACCTGAACGCACATCCCGAGCGCGCGAACTGCGCGGCCGCGGCCGATCGCTGAGCTCGAAAGTGAGCCCCGCGCCGCCAATGAAATCCGCGTCGCTGCGCGCTTCACAAATAACCCTTAGGTGTGATACTGCTGCGCCCGGCACCCTGCTGGCGTCAACCCCCCCCCGCGACGTAGGTAGGGTGCCACTATCAAGCTCGACGCGCGCAGGCCCTCGAGCTCGCAGGCTCGACGCGCGCAGGCCCTCGAGCTCGCAAGCTCGACGCGCGCAGGCCCTCGAGCTCGCAAGCTCACACGCTCGCTCAGGCTCGAGCCGTGGCGGCGGTGACTACACCAGCCGCCGCGCACGGGGAGTGATCAGCTGAGCCCGGGCTGCTCGCCCGGAGCGTCGCCCGGAGGCACACTGCGCGAGGCAGCAGAGGCCGGCGCGTCCTCTTCGATCAGCTCGCCGTTGCGGTACTCGATCAACGAACGGCGCGGGCCGAACAGCGTATCCGGCTCCGGGAACACCATCGCCTCGCGCAGGACTTCGTCCATGTGATCGACTAGAACCACCCGCAGCGTCTTCAACACACGGCGCGGGATTTCCCGTAAATCCTTGCGATTCTCTTTGGGCACCAGAACGGTCGTGATGCCGTTGCGATGTGCCGCGAGGAGCTTCTCTTTGAGCCCGCCGATGGGCATGACGCGACCACGCAGCGTGATCTCGCCCGTCATGGCGACTTCATTGCGCACCGGCACGCGGGTCAGCGCGCTGGCGATGCTGGTGGCCATGGTCACACCCGCGCTCGGGCCATCCTTGCGCACGAAGTCCGGAAAGTGCACGTGCACGTCGACCTTTTGATAAAAGTCGGGGTCTAGCTTGAGGATCGCGCTGCGCGAGCGGATGTAGCTCATCGCCGCTTGGGCGCTTTCTTCCATGCCCTTCTCGAGCAGACCGGTGATCACCAGCTTGCCCTTGCCAGCGACGACGCTCACTTCGCAGTCGAGGATGTCCCCACCGTGGTCGGACACGCTGAGCCCGTGCGTGAGGCCAATCGCGTCGTGCTCTTCCTTCTTGCCGAGTCGGAACTTGGGCACGCCCAGGTACGTCGGCACGTCCGCGCCGCGGATCTCGAGCTTTTGATCCTTACCTTCTTTGACGACCTTGAGCGCCACCTTGCGGCAAACCGCGGCCAACTCGCGCTCGAGTGAGCGTACGCCGGCTTCACGCGTGTAGTGGTGGATCACGGTGCGCACGGCGTTCTCGGTGAACTCCACAGGCACGTCTTCCAAGCCGCATTCCTTCTTTTGACGAGGAATCAGGTACTTTTGCGCGATGTTCAGCTTCTCGAACTCGGTGTAGCTCGTGAGCTGAATGATCTCCATGCGATCCTGGAGCGGGATCGGAATGCCGCTCAAGGTGTTCGCGGTGGTGATGAACATCACGTCCGAGAGATCGTAATCGAGGTCGAGGTAGTGATCGTTGAAGGTCTTGTTCTGCTCCGGATCCAGCACCTCGAGCAGCGCCGCCGCCGGGTCGCCGCGGAAGTCCGTGCTCATCTTGTCGATCTCGTCGAGCAAGAACACGGGGTTATTGGAGCCGACCTTCTTCAGATTCTGGATGATCTTGCCGGGCAACGCGCCGATGTACGTGCGGCGATGGCCGCGGATTTCCGCTTCGTCCCGCACGCCGCCGAGTGACAGCCGCACGAACTTTCGGCCCGTGGCGCGCGCGATGCTGCGCGCGATGCTGGTCTTACCCACGCCCGGAGGACCGACGAAGCATAGGATCGGGCCCTTCAGGCTCTTGGTCAGCGCCTGCACCGCGAGGTACTCGACGATGCGCTCTTTCGGCTTCTTCAGGCCGTAGTGATCCTCGTCCAGGATCTTCTCGGCTTCGGTGATGTCGAAGCGCTCCTCGGTCTTGTCCGACCAAGGCAGAGTCAAAATCCAATCCACGTAGTTGCGCACGACCGTCGCTTCCGCGCTGGTCGGGTGCATCATCTTCAGCTTCTTGAGCTCTTTCTTGACCTTGCCCTGCGCTTCTTCGCTGAGCTTCTTGGTCTTGAGCTTCTCTTCGATCTCCTGGATCTCGCTCTTGAACTCATCGCGCTCGCCGCCGCCCAGTTCCTTCTGGATGGCCTGCATTTGCTCGTTGAGGTAGTACTCCTTCTGCGTCTTCTCCATCTGCTTCTTGACGCGGGAGCGGATCTTCTTCTCGACCTGCAGGATCTCGATTTCGGCCTGCATCAGCTCGTACAGGCGCTCGAGGCGCTTCTTGGCCTCTTCCATCTCGAGCAGGCCCTGGCGATCGGCGAGCTTGATGGTCGGCAGATTCGCGGCGATCGTGTCGGAGAGCTTGGAGGCATCGTCGATGCTCTGCACGCTCATCAAGACTTCGGGCTGAACCTTCTTGTTCAGCTTCACGTACACCTCGAACGTGCTCTGCACGCTGCGGATCAGCGCCTCGACCTCGACGTCCGCCGTACCCGCTTCGGCGATCTCTTCGATCTCGACCGAGAAGAAATCGCTGGAGTCGTTGTAACGCTTCACGCGCGCGCGTTGACGGCCCTCGACCAAGACTTTGACCGTGCCGTCGGCGAGCCGCAGCAGCTGCACGATCGTGCCGACCGTGCCCACCGTATAGATGTCGTCCGGCGTCGGCTCGTTGGTCTTGGCGCTCTTCTGCGCCGCCAAGAAGATCTCCTTGTCGTGCGCCATCGCCTCATCGAGTGCGGCGATGCTCTTCTCGCGACCAACGAACAGCTGCGACACCATGTGCGGAAACACGATGATGTCGCGCAGCGGCAACGCGGGAACCGTGCGCCGTGGCGCAGCACTACGATCGTTGGGGTCGTTCTTGAAAAACATGAATTTTTCCAGGGCCGCCGGCTGCGCCAGCTGCGGCTACGCGTCGGGAACCGCGCGGTTCCCGACTATGTTGAGCGAAGAAGCGCGGGTCAGCCGACGCCGGCTTCCTTGTGATAAACGATGAGCGGGGCGTCGCCATTGGTGATCGCGTCTTCGTTGACGACCACTTCTTTGATGCCTTGCTTCGAGGGAACCTCGTACATGATGTCGAGCATCGCCTCTTCCAAGATGGCGCGTAGGCCGCGCGCGCCGCTCTCACGAACCAGCGCCTTGCGCGCGATGGCTTGCAGCGCGCCCTTGGTGAACTTGAGCTTCACGCCATCCATCTCGAACAGCTTTTGAAACTGCTTCACCAAGCTGTTCTTGGGCTTGGTCAGAATGTCGATCAGCGCATCCTCGGTCAGCTCGTGCAGCGTGGCGATCACGGGCAAGCGACCGATGAACTCCGGGATCAGGCCGAACTTCAGCAAATCTTCCGGCTGCACGTGGGCTAGCAACTCGCCCAGCTTGAGCTCCTTCTTGCTCTTCACGTCGGCACCGAAGCCGAGTCGCGATTGACCCAAGCGACGCTGCACGATTTGATCGAGCCCGACGAAGGCGCCACCACAGATGAACAGGATGTTGCTGGTGTCGACCTGCAAGAAATCCTGCTGCGGATGCTTGCGACCGCCCTTGGGCGGCACGTTGGCGATCGTGCCTTCGATGATCTTCAACAGCGCCTGCTGAACGCCCTCGCCCGACACGTCGCGGGTGATCGACGGATTGTCGCTCTTTCGGCTGATCTTGTCGATTTCGTCGATGTAGACGATGCCACGCTGGGCGCGCTCGACGTCGTGATCGGCGTTCTGCAAAAGCTGAACGATGATGTTCTCGACGTCCTCACCCACGTAGCCGGCTTCGGTCAAGGTGGTGGCGTCCGCGATTGCGAACGGGACCTTGAGGATCTTGGCCAACGTTTGGGCCAAGAGCGTCTTACCGCTGCCGGTCGGCCCGAGGAGCAGAATGTTGCTCTTGCCGAGCTCCACGTCCTCGGAAGAAACTTTGGTATCGATGCGCTTGTAGTGATTGTGTACGGCCACGGCGAGCGTCTTCTTCGCTCGCTCCTGACCGACCACATAGTCGTCCAAGATCGCTTTGATCTCGGACGGCTTCGGCATCGGGTCCGAACCGGTCGACGGCTCGTCCTTCTCCACCTCTTCGGCAATGATGTCGTTGCAGAGGGCGATGCACTCGTCGCAGATGTAGACCGTCGGTCCCGCGATGAGCTTCTTCACTTCCTTCTGCGATTTACCGCAGAAGGAGCAGCACAAGTTACCGTTCGATTCGTCGCGCCTTCTCTCCACGATTTACCCTCGGAAGCGCCCTACTGGGACCGGAGTTTCGGTCGAATTGCCGTCAAATTGTAAGACGTCTGCCGCTGTCCCGCAAGCAGTGCTGGGGACAAACGCCAGGCGTCGCGAAGCTGTAGCTGAACCAGCGGCACGGAGCGCCGAGAAACTAAGGCCCCGGGCGCGAATCGAACGGCCCGGAGACCAGCTCGTCCTCACGTGGCCTTCTTCTTCGGCTCGAAGATCTCGTCGATCAGGCCGTATTCCTTGGCCTGAACGCCGCTCATGTAAAAATCGCGCTCGATATCGCGGGCGATGTCTTCGCGGTTTTTCCCGGTCGACCGTTGCAAGATGTCGGTGATCACGTCCTTGACGTGGCGAATCTCGCGAGCCTGGATTTCGATGTCGGTCGCCTGCCCACGCGCGCCACCAAGCGGCTGGTGGATCATGATGCGTGAGTGCGGCAGCGCAAAGCGACGGCCCTTGGTGCCGGCGCCGAGCAGCACGGCGCCCATGCTGGCAGCCTGTCCGACGCAGATCGTGCTCACCGAGCAGCGCACGTACTGCATGGTGTCGTAGATCGCGAGGCCAGCAGTCACCACGCCGCCGGGCGAGTTGACATAAAGCTGGATGTCCTTGTCCGGGTCTTCGCTCTCCAGGAACAAGAACTGAGCGATGATGATGTTGGCTACGTCGTCGTCGACGGCGCTGCCCAAGAACACGATGCGGTCTTTGAGCAGGCGGCTGAAGATGTCCCAGGTGCGCTCACCGCGGTGCGTCGTTTCCACGACATGCGGGTAGATCACGTTGTCGCGGGGGGCATCTTGGTAGCGCTCGAGAATGTCGAGGGCTTGGGCACGGGTTTCAGGACGCTTCGACATTCAATCCTCCTCGGCGTGGGGCAAGGGCTACCTGCGAGACACAATCAGGCTTCACTGATCTTGGCCTTCGCCTCGATGATGTCCAGGACCTTGTTTTCCAAAATCATGCCAATCAGCATCTCGCGCTTCTTCTGATCGCGGTATTCGACCCGGAGCTTGGCGACGTTCTTGCCGGTTTGCTCGGCGAGCTCCTTCAGCCCCTCTTCCAGCTCGGCGTCGCCGATTTGGATGCCTTCCGCCTTGGCGATTTCGGCCATGAGCAGGCCAGCGCGTACCTTGACTTCGCTGTCCTGTTGAATTTGACCGCGTAGCTCGTCGCCCACGCCGGTGGCCTTCTGGCCCTGGCTGCGCGCACGTTGCAAAATTTCCTGCTCGGTGACCCGCATTTGGCGCTCGACCAGCGAGGGCGGCACCGGCACCGGGTTCGCCTTCACCAGCTCGATCACGAGCTGCTCGGCGAGCTTATTGTCGGACTCTTCCTTCGAATGCTTCTCGAGGGTTCCGCTGATGTCCTTCTTGAGGGCCTCGAGGGTTTCGAAGTCGCCCACGTCCTTGGCGAACTCGTCGTCCGCCTCGGGTAGGACACGCTCCTTCAGATCCTTCAAGGTGAGCGCGAACACCGCGGATTTGCCCGCCAACTTCGGATGCGGATGCTGCGCCGGCATGTCGACCTTGGCTTCTGCCTGATCGCCGATGCTCTTGCCGAGCAACGCCTGTTCGATTTCGGGAATGAGCTGGCCGCCGCCGAGCTCGGCCTGAAAATCGGTCGCTCCGGCGTCGTCGATCACGCTGCCGTCGACGGAAAGCGTGAAGTCGATCGTGGCCACGTCCCCCGTTTGGGAGGCACGCGCGGTCTTCAGCGGCTCGAGGGTCGAGTGGGAGCGTCGCAGTTGGTCCAAGCGCTCCGTGATCTGCTCGGGGCTCACTTCGACCTTGGCGCGCGTGGCTTCGAGGCCGTCGTACTTGACGCTCTCGATGACAGGCAGCACTTCGACGCGGGCCTTGTAGCCAAAGGCTTTGCCCTCTTCGAGCCGGCGCGGCTCGATCGCCGGATCGGTCACCGGCTGCAGCTTCTGCTCGCTGATCGCTTGCGGGTAGGTCTCGTCGACCAACCGCTGCGCGACATCCGCGGCGATGCGGGGCCCATACAGGTGCGCAAGCACCTTGCGCGGGGCGCGCCCAGGGCGGAACCCGCTCACGCGGGCAGTTTTTGCGACCGATGTGTAGGCTTTCTCGACCTCGCTTTTGACGCGATCGACAGCGATCTCCACATCGAACTCGACCAATACGGGACTGAGCCGTTGAACGTTGACCTGCATCGTAAGAGGGCGTGACGTTACATGCGGAGGGATCCAGGTCAAGGTAGGCGTTGAACTTTGTTCAGTGAGGGCTGATCTCCCCCGTAAACATGGCCGTGCCCGTGCCCGTGCCGGATTCTCCCTCCCCCTCTCCCGCCGCTCCCCGCTGGATTTTGGGGGTCGCCTCGCAGCAGCTCACGTGCGCCAGTGCGTTCCGGCAGAAGGCCACGCTCTCCGTTTTTCGGGCACGGGCACGAGTACGGGGGAGAGCGCACAAAAAGCAAAAACCCCGCGGGAGGCAGCCCGCGGGGTTTCCGGGATTAGGAGTAAGTTAAGTAGCGAAAGGAGGCGTTCGGATCACTCGTCGTCTTCGTCTTCTTGTTCCGCTTCCCACATCGCGGCTTCGAAGGGATCCATGTCGAATTCCAAGGTCTCGCCCGTGGATTCGATCTCATCGACGGACCAACCAATGCGCATTTCCGGGCGCACCAAGTCGCGTTCGAGCTCTGCGAAAGAGGTGTAGTCTTTGGGGGCGGCCATGATTGAGAGGTCTCCTCAGGGGTTCAGAGTTGGAGCCCGCCGTCCGTGGACGACGGGGTAAAGCGACACGACGCGGGCGAGCGGTCGATTGGAGGACGGCTGCCAAAATCCAGCACGCAGGATCCGCTCGCGGGCGGCATTGCGGCGCCGCTCAGACCCGGCTAGTCCGGGGTTGAGCGCGAGCTGCATGCGCGCTGCGAGGTCTATTGTGCGGGGGCTTGGCTTTCGACTCACTTTTGACTACTCACACCTACATCTGCACACACAGTACGCTACGTTCGCCAGACCTCCAAAAAAACGCGGCCCGCGCGCGATATTTCGATAAGAGGCACACTGCCGAGGCAAGCTGCTCAGTGGCTCGCCTCCCCCCGTTTCTGAAACCATGACTCAGCGCCAGCAGATCATCGCCATCGCCAACCAAAAGGGTGGCGTCGGCAAGACCACGACCGCCGTAAACCTCGCCGCAAGCTTAGCTGCCGCCGAGCGCCCGACGTTGCTCGTCGACCTCGACCCACAGGGCAACGCCTCGAGCGGAGTGGGTGTACCGCCTGGCACCGTGGAGAAGACGATCTACGACGCGTTGATCGGCAACGCGCCGCTGCGCGAAGTGATCCGCAGCACCGGCATCCCGACCCTCGACCTCGCGCCTGCGACGCAAGATCTGACGGCCGTCGAATACGAGCTGTTCGAAACGACCCAACGCGGCACGCACCTGCGCGAGATCCTGCAAGGCCCGGACGTCGAGAAGTACGACTACATCATCATCGATTCGCCGCCCTCGCTCGGCGTGCTGACGTTGAACGTGCTCGTCGCAGCGCACCGCGTGATCGTGCCACTACAGCCCGAATACTACGCGCTCGAGGGCATCACGTATTTGATGGCCACGATCGATCGCGTGAAGGCCTCGCTGAACCCCGCCCTGACCGTGGAAGGCATCGTGCTCACGATGTGGGATCCACGCAACCGTCTCGCGCATCAAGTAGCGGACGAAGTGAACAAGCATTTTCGCGTGTTCAAATCGATCATCCCGCGCAACGTGCGACTCAGTGAAGCGCCCTCGCACGGCTTGCCCGCGCTGCTGTACGACGTGGGCAGCAAGGGCGCGCAGGGCTACTTGAGCCTGGCGCGTGAGCTGATCGAGGGCCCCAGTGCCTTGATTGAAAGCGCCGCGAATGAGTGAACCGCCCAAGAAGCCATTCCGAGGCTTGGGGCGTGGCCTCGATGCGTTGATGCCCGCGCGCGTGCCGGTGACCGCCGAACGGCCCGCGGCCGCGAGCGCCAAGTACGAAGGCAACGTGTTCAGCTGCCCGCTCGACAAAATCGTGCCTCAAAAGGGCCAGCCCCGGCAGCACTTCGACAACGAGCGGATCGAAGAGCTGGCTCAGTCCTTGCGCACCCACGGCCTACTCGAGCCGCTGATCGTGCGCCGCCGTCCGGGCGCGGACGACTTCGAGATCATCGCCGGCGAACGCCGCTGGCGCGCGGCCCAGCGAGCGAACTTACGCGAAGTGCTGGTCGTGGTTCACGACGTCTCCGCCAAGGACGCCTACGAGCTGGCGCTGATTGAAAACGTCCAGCGCGAGGACCTCGATGCCATCGAATTCGCCGAGGCGCTGGACCGCCTGATCAAGGAGCATTCTTACACCCAAGAGACGCTCGCTCAGCGCGTCGGCAAAGATCGCTCGACGATCGCCAATGCCCTGCGCCTACTGCGCCTGCCGAGCGCCGTGCGCGACAAGGTCGTCACCGGCGAGCTGAGTGAGGGCCACGCGCGCGCCTTGCTCGGCGCGCCGGACGACGGCGCCCTGGCCACACTCGCCGAAAAAGTGATCCGCGGCCGGCTCAGCGTACGCCAAACCGAAGCGCTGGTACGCACCGCCAAGAGCAAGCCCGAGGGCGCCAAAGGCAAAAAAGACAAGACCGCATCGACGCGCGACCTCGAGCTCCGCCTGGGCCGCAAGCTCGGCACCAAGGTCGAAG
>Ga0247774_1001108_pt1 | contig 13674 bp, 15 predicted proteins | sample UWRJL001104B6_FD_179933 | JGI IMG/M metagenome (GOLD analysis project Ga0247774, IMG submission 179933) | Plant litter microbial communities from Arlington Agricultural Research Station in Wisconsin, United States - UWRJ-L001-104B-6 | ecosystem: Environmental > Terrestrial > Plant litter >... | reverse complement strand
TTTTCATCCGACTCCGAGAACCGAGATGACCCTTACATCGTGATTCGATCTTGGATATCTCAGATCCAACCACAAGAACGAGACGCCTTCCGAATCACCCGTGAAAGATGGGAAGTTCAGGATAGTCGCGTCGCCACTCGGAACGACACTCTCGACATATTCGCGAGGATCGTTGATGTGGTCCCTAATTGCATCTTCATCGTTGATGGCCTCGACGAATGTCCATGGGTGGGAAAGAGTCGAGAAATGTCCGCCACGGATCATACGACTGAGTTTTTCGAAGCATTGCATCAGACCGCTGCGCATACCAAAACTCGAATCATGGTCATTAGTCGCGATAAGCCGGAGATTAGGGCCGCCTTCCATTCCGTTCTGGAAAGGGCAACCCTCAATACTAGACCGAATACGGGATTCCCCACAAGATGTTCGCGACGACGCTATGTTATACTCGCGGGACATAGTAAAAAAAAAGTTGGGAAACAAAACCGACGCACAGAGGGACGAGATCTCGCGAAATATGGTCAAACGCTGCGATGGAATGTTTCTATGGATGAGAATGCTGAAGAATCAGCTACGCGGCGGAATGAATGCAAGGAGACTGAAAGAAATCATCGACGAGACCCCTGCTGGAATCGACCGGCTGTACGACCGGAACTGGAATCGAATCTCGAGCCGTCCAGAATATGAGAGCAAACGCGCACGCTCCATTCTACGGTGGGCTGCATTTTCCTTGCGACCTCTTACAGTTCTTGAACTCACCGAGGCTTTGCTTGTCGACGATGACGAAGATGACGGCGATGGCGACCTATCTGTCAACGAACTTCCGGACGCTATCGATCACGACTACGTCAGGGGAGAGATTGTGGGCTTGTGCGAAGCATTGCTCGAGACACGATCAACTGTTGGATAGGAAGACCTGAGCTCCATGACAGTACATTTAGTACACTTTTCTGTCAATCAGCACATCCTCTGCAAGATGCCGGCACAGGAAGGACTGCTGCTTACAAATGCACGACTGAGGAGTGCAAATGAAGCAGCACAAAACAACATTATTGCGAAACTGTGCCTCTGCTATGTGAACACTAGAAGCGTGTGGAAAAATCCTCTCCAGCTGGCTGATGAACCGGTTGGGAGGCCATTCTTAGACTATGCTGTGAGCTCATGGAACAAGCATGCGAAAGCGGACGCTTCGAATTACCAGTATGTCGCAGCACTCATTCAGGTACTCTTTGACCTCGGCAATCCGAATTGGGAGTCATGGAGAGACTGATTTGAATCAAAACGTTCTGCATTGGTCGTCGCACAATTAGGAAAGACCAAAACTCCAGCAAGGCCGCTATGCTACGCATCTATTTTCGGACTGGAGAAAATTGTAACGTTTCTCATTAAGGGAGTAGAGGTTGATATAAACCACGAGGACACCGCAAATAGAACGGCGCTACAAGGGGCCTGTTTCAATGGGTTTGTATCAATCGTCAGATTCCTTCAAGGAGCTGATATCACAATTCCGAGTGGCAACCGAGCAAGTCCATTACATGTGGCTTCAGCAAATGGCCACGAGGCTGTGGCGCGACTGCTAATCGAGAACGGCGCCGGTGTGAAAGCTGCCAACGAGAACGGGTGGACGCCGTTACTTGCAACTTCAGTATATGACCACGAGGCCGTGGCGCGGCTGCTGATGGAGAACGGCGCCGATGTGAAAGCTGCCGATAAGGACGGGCAGACGCCGCTACATAGAGCTCAGCGGATGGCCACGAGGCTGTGGCGCGACTGCTGATGGAGAACGGCGCGAATACAAAAGTCACCGTTGAGTAGGCTTATGTGGTGGTGACTCGATGGCTTCAATGCTTGCTTAGATAAACGGGGTCACATCGGCCATAAATTGGACCTTGACGTGCTGGCCCTGGCTAAACGAAGTACTTATTAAGCGCCTCTAGCTAACGGAGTAGTTGTGAACCTGGTCGTCGCTTGAAGGTGATCATTACTCTGCATCATACACCCTATACAGACGTGCGTACTGGACCTCGGCTGGCAGGGCTCTGATAATTTGCGGATTGATAGATGAGTGTCAGCACTCCCAGGCCGTTTCAATGGCAATGGGCAGCACCCACGACATTTTCGGCCATGGCGGGCGCTGGGCTAGGTACAACGCTAGGCTTGTCGCACAAAAGAATTTGCTTTGACTGCCGAGTTCTAACCGGTGCGATCGGCCGTTGCCAGCGAATGCAATTCGGGACGAGTGGTTGTGATATGCTTCTCGTCCGACGGACAGCCCCTCTTGTCTCTGCATCGACAAACTCGTCAATCATCTTGACGTAGTTTGGAGTTTAGCTTCACTAAGGCTTAGCGGGAGGGGGAGAAGAGAACAAGATAGAATATCATTCTCATTTATTCTTCTCTTGCAGAAGAGGATGAAAGGGGAACGGGTCAAGATATAGTCATCAGCCCGGCTTTCGAGAGATTGCGGCATGTGGAGAGAGAGGATCTGCTTGTTACTCGGGTTATTTGGATTGAGAAACCCATAATGAAGGTCTTTCTCGCAGCTCGGATTTATACGGGGTCGTTCGTCCAAGAAATGTGGGGTTGTAATTGTACCCGGATTTGACCTTAAGATACTGTTCACTTCACGGTGTCGCCATCCTCATGACAGGTCTCTCCCAATTGATCTGCTTCAATCCCACAGTTCCAATCATTTCCCCCCACACAGTGCATTACCTTTTACCACTAGACACCGTATTCCTCCGAAGATTAACCAATAATCCTGCACGTCAATTTTCAGGCCCTTTTTGGGTTGGAAACCCGATTTTGGGTTTTGAGGGCATATCCTCAAAAACTTGTCGGCTCTCTCTACTCCTCGCCCCAACTTAGGCGCCCGGATGGCTATTGACAATCGAGTAGTCTTCACAAAATTCTATGCCGATATCTTTGAGCAATCTCCAAGATGAAGAGTCGGGCAAAATCTGGAGGCGGCAATCGCGGACCGCCTCGTCGCCCAAGGTCGCGAAGCCCGCGAGACAGATATCGCGATGATCAACGCAACCACCGGGACCATTCCCCAGGACCGCAGCAACGTCCGCCTCCGAATTTTTCGCCTCGCGACCAGAACCAGAACCAAAGCTTTACAGGTCGCCGATACGACACATCCGACAGTTATCGTCCAGGACCTTCGCCATCTCGACGCGAATCATACACAGACGAATACCCTCACGATCGTAGTCAGCCAGGCCGTTACGCTCCTCGGTACCCCCCGCCTGCCGCGCCTCTCTCCTCCGGTCAAGACAATTTTCAAGCGCAGCCGTTGTATTCACCGTTGGCCAGCGACACTTACCGACCAGAGTATCGGCCACCGCGGTCGGACTTCAATTTTAGTGTTCCTGCCCCATCCGGTATCAATTTCCATGTCCCACCCCCGGGCTTCCGTGGCGGTAGCAATCGACGCCAAGATACTGTGAATTCCCGCCAACAACGTCGCCCATTTGCTCGCCCCCCCATTTCTGCCCGCCCCATACTTAGTGTGAATAGCGCCGTCCAGCCTCACGTTCTGCTACGGGACGAGAACGACGGCGTGACCTACAAGGGCCTGGCCGACCTTTCTGACAACGACGACCGTCCCATGAGCATTTCGGGCGAGTCGGCCCACGGTGACAGTGAACCGGCTTCGAAGCGGCGCCGCAAGGACGGGCCGGTCGCCGCCGCCCCAGACTTGGACGTGCCCAAGTGGTCCAACCCCGACCAATTCGCCGCTCTCGCCCCCGAGGCGAACGCTGATCGGCGGAACACGGGGAAACAGGTGATCGACCTCATTCGAAAGGCGCGAGTGGAAGCGGCCGCTGCCGGTGCTGCAGTCGTTGCTGAACCTGAAGACATCATTTCCTTTGATAGTGACATCGCCAGCACAAGCTCCCGGTCGTCGGTCCCCCGTCACAGTCGGCCTCCTGGCCGCGGAGATCCACGCAGTCTTCACTCTCTTGGCTCGCGAAAGAGGACGGCCGACGACAAGATCAAGGAGTCCAACGTGCCTCGAGCGCACCGCAAAATGTCGCAACACCTTGATGATTGTCGATACGATGTCCTCGAAACTTGGAAGTCGCAAGACAAGGGCCGGCGCACGCCTTGTCCATGGGTTCAGGCGAACCAGGACTCCTCCCCTTGTCCTTCTGATATGACCTCTCGGTAAGCGTCCTATTTGATGATAGAATTTAGTTTCGGGCCTGACCCTAAACCTTGACAAGGCTCCACACGGAACTTTTGCATTTCTACAACTACTGCCGACCTCGCGAGTTTGAAAAAGCGGTGCGACAGTCTCTCGTGACCAGGCTACGACGGACGTTACAAAAGTACCCACCGGCCGCTGTGTTTAAGAAATGCGACGTCAAGGCTTTCGGATCCTTCATGACTGGCCTGTATCTGCCCATAGCCGATATGGACTTGGTTGTCTGTTCGCAGCAGATCCTACAGGGTGGTTCTGAAGACCAGAGGTTAAAGATTAAGAAGACCCTCTGGAAGTTCAGGGACTTCCTCCAGAAATATGGGCTGTGCAAAGGCATCCCCACCGTTATCGCACACGCCAAGGTCCCGCTGGTCAAATACATTGACAAGGAGACGGGGCTCAATGTTGACGTTTCCTTTGAGAACACGAGCGGCATCAAGGCCATTCCGACATTTCTTGCTTGGAAGGACAAGCATCCTTGGATGCCCATCCTGGTCATGGTGATCAAGCAATTCCTGGTCATGCGTGGCTACAACGAACCCGTCAACGGCGGCATTGGTAGTTTCACTGTCATCTGTCTTGTCGTCAGCATGCTTGAACAGTCACCTCATACCCACCCTGATAGTGAGGAAGCACGCGTCAGCCTTGGAGAGTTGCTCATGGAGTTTCTGGATTTGTACGGGAACAGGTTCAACTATCACGACGTGGCCATCCGTCTCAACCCGCCTGGATATGTTCGCAAGGTATGCAAATCCACAGTCGCTGCTTCCGTGTTACCCCCCCCTGGTCTCCGTATCTCTTAACATTGTTTTCCAAACAGGACCATGTCACGTCGTTTGTGTACAAGAACCCGGACCGCCTCTCCGTTATCGATCCCAATAACGCGGCAAATGACATCTCTGGGGGATCCAGGAATTTCTTTCTCATCTGCGACTGTTTTGCTTCGGCACGGCACGTCTTGCAGAGCAGGATGGACGAAATTGGCAAACTCCAACCCCAGAACCGTGAAAGGCTAAGCATTTTGGAGTCTATTATCGGCGCTGACTATTCTTCATTCTCACGCCAGCGAGCTGAGTTGCGCAGGTATCATTCGCGCGGTATAGGAAAGTGCGATGATGCATTTGTAGAGACACCACCGGAAGGCTGAGTGCGAGGGGGGCGACTGGCGACAGGTGCACTTCTACCTAACACTTCACCGTGTTCTTTCATTGGTTTCACGCTCATGATTACGACCACAGCAAATATATATACCCTAGGGAGGCCTTTTTGGACCGGCGTTCCGGGGAGAAAGGGCATTAGACAGCATTGCAAAAGATGGCATTGATGGCAGGGCAAAAACAGACAAAAACAGGCATAGAGGCGCATGCACTCACTGGCAGAGGAATGTACGATAGGATGCGGTTCAGCGATGAGACGACTTGCCGCAGGGCTTTAAGTCGCGCTTCCCCGACGGTTCGATCGACTGTTCACCATCCTCGGTTGGTTGACCATGGATCTTCTTCGTTTTGGTGGACGGCGTACTGGCCCGAGCCCGAAATTGAGACATTTTTCTACTTTGGAGGTCCGCCTAGCGGCGGATCTTGGACTCTGCATTATTCAGCGTTCCTTGTGATCAGCTTTTGTACTAATGAGGGAGGGACAGCGAGCGTTCTTTCGTTGCCGCTGCTTACGAGTATCACAGGTATAAACAAAAAGGGCAATGAGAGCGTCAGCCCTGGAGGTACCTTGAAGGAATCTTGGTGATGACACTCTCTGGCATCGCGGAACCTTTGGTCCTGTAATCGCCACCCACTCATTTTCTTTCTCACTGTTCCTACGCTTGATGCGCAGTTGCGGAGAGGAAACTAGAGATGAAACCAGGTGCCTTGAGAAGCACCGAAACTTTGTGGTAGATCAGCGTTGCTAAGAAGGTGCGGCAATGAAGTCTGTCTCGAGGCTTCTGCTGGCTAAAGTTAGGGAATCCAGGTCGACGAGTTCGTTCTTCCCAGACTAGCCAACATGTAGATGCCTTTCAATTTTACTTCTGGTCATGATCAAGAGGACCAGGCTGCGCGAGTCGGCATTGAAAAATCAGTAGCAAATTTTGAAACCCGCCGAGCGCCACATGCCCTCGGTACGTAATAGCACCACGGAAGCTGGTGTTGTCTCGCGTTACATGCAGCCTGGTGGATCAAGAACACGCTAGCCATCGGCGATGATTACAATTAAAATTGAGTAAAGCCGCGTCCTGCAGGTCAATAAATTGTATTCAAACCGCTGAGGCTGGACGGAATTGTCGGTCGTTATCGTCACCATTTTACGATTTTCTTGCAGGAGATTTGCAGCTAGTACGAGACACAAAATGGCGTCAGGCTTTGAACCGCACGCGCACCCTTCTAGTGGGAGCTGGAGTGATGAAGACGGCGACGCCGCTTCTGGCCCACAGAGGGAAGATGGCCAGCCGAATTTTGACCTGCCTGCAACATTCCAACAGCACCAGAGTCAGCGATCCGAAATTCAGGCTTCTACTCCCTCCCAACTCGCCATATCCGGCCAGGGCATTCCTGACATTAGGCACCGCGCGGCAACACCGCGGCCGGGCGAGACTTTGGCGAGGCACCATGCTAGCAATGGGCAGGGAAATTGGGATGATATTGAAGAGTCTATCAATTCCGATGTTGCCTCACAACCGGTCCAACCACCACCGACTGTCCGCTCTGCGTCTGATCATTCTGGAGATCATGAAGAGCAGTATTCCTTGAACTCGGAAGATTTCGGTTGGAAAGAAGACGATGGATCCGTTTCCGTGAACATGCCAATCAGCGGGAGCGAGCGTGGCGGTGATGGGCAGAATATCCCCGTTCTGCTTAAGAGGTTCGAGGCTCACAGACAAGCACTTCGAGACGCGTTAACATCACTGATGGACACGGCTGGTAACCGCCTGTTCTCGGACGAAGCAATCCGGGCACAGCTAGATTCAGGCCTTGGTACGAACCAAGGCAACGATGGGATTTCGGGTGATGGAACTTTGGAAAGTGGGATCTCATTTGGACAAAATGCATACCTTGGACTTTTCCATGCAATGGGCTCATCCCAGTCGCGGTTGAAACAGTACCAGGTCCCTGTTGCTGACATCTTGCAAGACAACCGGAAGCCACAAAGCTACGAGCCGTCTCTCGAAATTGGGCGAGGGAAGGAATCGCCTTTGGACATTGTCCTCAGAAGGGTCCGGAAGACACCGTCTAGGTTTCTTTGGGTGCACCTGCCGGCCAACAACCTTCATTGGGTCACTGTAGGCGTTGCCTGTCTCATGCTCCTTGGCCCTCGTTGACCCGCGGCTAACGTAAACGCGACATTAACTTTAGAACATTATGAAGAGGGTATGTGAAGAGTTCAGTGGCAGCCAAGCGAAAGAGGCCCGCGTCCGGACCATCAGGAGAGAGATATATGCAGAAAAGCTTGCCTCCAAAACGGCGATTCGATCCCGCGCATTGCGTCCCTCCTGTCGCAAAACAGCGGTGCCGATGGATTCGGGGCAAGCCGACGGAGAAAACGTCGCCTTTTTTGTAAATATCTCTGTCGTCCCGGGGTCAAGAGACTTCGGTTAAAGGCATCCGGAAAACTGACCAGGAGACGCAGATGCCTTATTTGCACTGGGAGAAAAGTATCGCCAGACACCACATAGCAAGTATTGTCGCCGACGCACAGGAAACCGGACAATCGCTCAACAGGGCCAACTTCACAGCAACGGAGATCTCGCGCCTCCCCTGCACACCGAAAGAGAAGATGGTTCGCTTCCACGTGGCGTTGAATTCCTGGCTCCACCTTCGGAGAACACTTGATCAGGCTTACTACTCCTCCATTCTGAAAAGCACCGAAGCACGGGATCGGGACCAGGTCGTGGAGCGATATTCTCGGACGACGTGGCCGACAAATGGGGATCATCGGGTTCTGATGGTGGACACGTTGTGGATGTGGGTTCTGTACGGGAGTAAGTAGAAGTGTCTAACCGTGGCAGGTACCCCCATTAGGGATTGGTACTAAAAAAGAAGCCGGAGAATTCCAAATGGCTGACAGGGTGTGACTAGGAGTCGTACTCACCTGCTTCCCAGGGACTTGGGATGACCAGTCCAGCGAAGCCCTCAGAACTGATGTCTTCCCTTCCATCACGCGATATGTAGGCGACGTGAAGAAGAGGGAATGGATCAAATGCGCCGGGGATCTCGCCTACTGTATCGCAGATCGATGCGCGGCTAACGTCTTTGATGCCGAACTCTCTTCAGACGAGCGCTTGGACTTCATGGGCATGTTCAGCCGTTCAATTTCCGGCGTGGTAAGTTGCCGCAGTGACCACGTCCACGTTTGGAATCAGAAGTTGACAAGTTGTCGCGGCCAGATGGAGCAGCAGAGCTCGCTCTACAAGCAAGTTCCTGCCCAGAGAGACGCCAATGAAGAGTTTCAGGCGACAAGAGAATTTCGACTTCTTGAAGAAAGCAAAGACATCGTCGATGAAGTCACCATGCTCGCAGATCTGAGCAGCACGCAAGCTGCCGTCCTGGAAAAGTTGCATGCTGTCTCGGTGGGTTCGGACGAGGCTCTGTCAAGGTCTCTCCTGATTTCAAGGCCGAAGGCGCGAGGCGAGGTAATAGCAGAACTCAGATCCAAGGCCAATTACGCCCACAAGGACGTCCTACACCTGATCGATATGAAGCAGCAGCAAGCAAACATTCTCCGAGCCATTTCCATGGGCAGGCTTCTCACGTCAACTAACACGATCCTTGCCTTAAACGGCGCCATTTTGGGGGCTTCGGAGCGGCTCTTGGCTACCCAAAATGAGTTGCTCGATAGGTCCAACCAGTTGCTAGCAGCCACGAAACGCATGGCCGACCGGGCGGACGAGTCTGGAAAGGCTACAATGACTGTGCGTGATCCATATCCTCCCGTCTGGGCGTCGGCCTGCTCTTTTCCGTTACTAACAAAGACCCTGGACAGTTCACTGTGGTCACTATTATATTTGTAAGCTTCAAACTGCACCGTAGTATATTATTGCTGAACTGACCGATTCAAAGCTCCCGCTATCGACAATAGCAAGCTTCTTCAGCGTCAATGCAAAGCAAGAAAGCGACGACGGGAAAATGGACCTTGGAATTATCTTTGCATTTATATGTACGTGTGGTCTCCTCGAGGTATTGAACGATACAGAAATTGGGTTTATCTTCCGCTACTAACATGCTGCGATTATTAGTTCCGCTTTCCATCGCCGTTATATCCGTAACCATGACACTTGCCTTTAGTACTAGTGCTAGACATACCGTTTTGAAGCCCTATTTCGACTGGAGGAGGCGACATGCTGGGGGGACACCTTCCGCATGATGAACGGGATACGCTATTTCCATGAAGCTATGCAGAAATCTAGGGTTTAGCTCGGATTCCCAACTGACCTCAATGCGCACCAGCCGGCAGCCGTCCCACCGTTCTCGGACCTTGCCATGTTGCAGAGCCGGCGCCGTGCAGCGGTGTCACCGATGGATACATGCCACCACGTGGAGTTTGTGTTATCGAAGCGTCGGTCTGAGGCCGTTCCTCACCAAATCAAGCGCCTCATGGGATGTTAGAGCATGCCTTGCCAACAATTGAATCGGACCCTGATTGCAGGCGCACATGGTAACCCAGGAAAGGAGCCATACCCTACCTCCCTACCAAACCTCCTCTTGTTCGTGCCAATTCTAAAGCTCCCCCGTTCAACTGCCACAAAGCTGCTGAAGCCATCATGTATCTCCGCCGCACTTTCGCGGGGTTTTTCCTCGCCCTCGACTAGGTGCGGCTGGCAACTCAGCCTAACTGAAGATATCCAAACCATAGCTGCCCGCAGTCAGACATGCCCGCATTACGTCAAAGTCCCCGCCGGACACGGCTTCTTGAAGTCCATGCCCTGAGTTTACTCTTCATGCCCTCGGCAGCAACGCGAACCAGGCTGCGAACGGCACGGGTGGCAATCTCCCTTGGTACGAGTTTCTCGCCTTTCGCCAATGAGACGCAATCTGCATTTCGCCGAACAGATTGAACAATGGATTGGGCAGCATTGTGGTGCCGACTTGGAGGGTATTTAATCCTGTCCTGGAGAGGGTTAGGGCGGCATGTGCGTCGACACAACCAAATGTTTCTCCACGGGCTTCTTGTATGGCGCCGCTATGAGCTACGCTGCTACTTGGGTGTTGAGGAAGGCACATCTCATGGTACGAGGGCGGGTTGGTTCCGATGGCGTATCTTAGCGTCCATGGCGTTAGCAGTCAGATACTGAACACTACCATGGGGAGGATGCGAGATCTGCTTGTAAAGAATAATGGACGTAGAGCGAAGATGCCCGAGGAGTCTGCGAAAGGGTTCGGGAACGTACATCAAAACAGACTACGCGGGGTGCATGGAGGGAAAGCCGGTTCGGTGGTTTGCTATGAGTAAGTTCTCTTTGGGATTCTCCTTCGTCTCCACATGTTTTCTCCTCCGTTCTTTTCCTCCAAGTGACGGCAGCTTTCGGAGCAGATCATAGCTACTCAAGGCTGACAGCAATCCCCGCAGGAACTAACAACCCTCCAGAGCCCTCAAAGTCGATGTATATGAGCACAAAGGACTAACCAATCCTGAAATGGTCAGCGTACCTCAAAGCCAACCGATAAGGGCGTATCGGGGATTTGCGGATGGGGAGACTTGGGAGTTCTTCTCGCGGTTCTTGGACCAGAGGAAGAAAGGGGACACCCCACTAGCCACTTATGTGCCTGCCATATCTAGCTTGATGCTTGTACAAGCTGTATGATAGTATTCAATTGAGTGCGTGGCCTACACGTAATTTGCAGGAGATACACAATGGGTTGACATTCATTCACCGAGTTGTGACTTGCAGAGACGTCCTTGAATTTTGTTGGCTATGTTCTGGAAGATTAATAGCTTTAGATGGTTTGTATAGCCTAACCACGCGTTGCATCTTCAATCGTGATTTTTTCCGGCTCACTGATAATAACGATACTATTCACTCATACAAGCTTGCCCGGCCCTAACCAGCAAAATAGAAAACCATTGTTTACTGTTTAATGGCAACTACTCAACAGCCACTGCAGTTCGGGCACATTACCTTTGTCGCGGTTTCTTTGGCTCCATCAATCAAAGCGCGGCACATGTGATTTCGACAAGGAAACGGGATGATATTTGTTACTACGGCCCGAAATACAAGGTGCAAATGAAACTTTTCACGTATTTTTCAGGTTCTCAGTTTGTCCGCGTCTCAATGTCATCACAGGCATAAAGCTTGACCGTCCACCACAGCTTCCACCAAGCCATAGAGACCAGATTCGAGAGAATGAGACTATGTATATAAGAAACCCGTTTTATTTTGCTCCGATCTGATGCAGTTTAGGTCAAGATGCGACGAGTGTACCGTCTCTTTATGTTACTGCGACCGTGACAGCAACGACTCCACCAGACCCGCACGACCGATTTTCTTATACCTATTGCTAACTTATTCCAGAAGTGTTAGACTCGAGCGTACCTAATCGTAACAAACTACCACAGAGCGGCCAAATAAGTATGCACTAAGAAATACAAAGACATGATTCGGTGTGCAACTCGGCAAGGTCGCCAGTTATCATCACAGGCAGACGGAAATGAAAACAAATCCTTCCCAGAGATATTGGCTTAGAGCTCAAGTGACATGTCAACCCTATCGGACTACCAGTCCCCAGAACTATGACGCTAAAAGATGTTCGAGTCCAAAACCATTCACTTCTTTGAACAATACTTCACCAACATGTCAATGGTCTGTGCGGTTTTTAAGAAGGAAGGAGGTAGGAGGACCCGTCATTGGGACTTCAGGCATATAAGGAGCGCATCCGTCACGAAGCATTTGGTCCGGCCTGTGCCTTTTTCTTTGCCGGGCAACCAACTCTGAACAAGCCTCCATACCCACGTTTCGCCACTGCTCTGTTCGCAAAACCCCTTTGACTTCACGACGCGAAACAGCCAGCTTGTCACATCACATTAAGAGACACCCAAAATGGCGAACCCAGACAATCCAGAAAGCTCGGCAGCTCTTCAGCCCATGGCATGTACTCCCCCCTTCTAGTGGTTGAGTCAATGCTGACAGAAGATATAGGCCCCTTCTATCATGAACATCCCAACCGAAATCATACTGATGATTGTCGAGCGAATAGCTGGCTTCGAACCAACACACAGCTCCCTGAGAGACGCCACCAATTTTGCCCGAGCTTCCAGGAACTTCTATTACAAAGATCCAGAGTCAGAGGGCAAAATAAAGGGGGCTGTTATCAAGAAAATATACGAACTCGACGTCAAGCACAACAAGAATCATTCAGTAATCATGTGGCGAGGAGCGGAATTGAATCTCCCACCCGCCATCCGGATAGCCTTTGCCGCGGGATATAAGTACTATTGGAGGAAGACTTGGCCTGTCCCTACGCCCCTAGGGCACCCGGCCAGATCCCACAGAGAATTACGGACAGTAGGACGTTTCCAATCAGCACAGGTACTTCAACTCGAGAAGTGGCTAGACGAGCAGCGATCCTACACTATTCTCCACCCCATGGACCTGACGAGGCTACGGATTTTGTTCCGCGCGCGGCACGTGCCTGACCATATCAAGCCAGACCAAGTGAGACACTCGCGCTACGTGACCCATGTGCCAGCTAGACAGCCTAGTGCACAGAGCTGGGGTGGAACAGCTGCGGTGGCCGCCAGCCCCTATGAAGTTGCCCTCTTCTCAAGACATGATGCGACGGCGATTCAAATCCTATCGACAAGGGGAATCGGGGGCTCCGCACCTCACCCAAGCGCCTGCCCATACTCGGCCCCAATCAAGTTTCAGGGGCTCCGTCGTCAGCCTAGCCATGCTTACCCGATGGAGAACGAAGTCGGGCGAACGCACTGGGCCCTCCTCTGCGCGAGGCCAGAGGTTGCCGAGTTTTGCCTCTCAGGAAAGCTCGCGAGAAAGGCAATCCTACCCGAGAAGCATCAAGGTATGGAGATATACCCCCGCGGAGAGACAATAATGCATACGGCTGCATTATACGGGTACCACGGTTGTATTCGCCTAATATTCAACCGCTACCCTTACATGATCTCCTACCGAGATAGCCAGGGGCTTACGCCTCTCCACTACGCAATTGCCAAGGACAACTTTCCGACGATCAGCCTCCTGCTCGAGTTGGGAGCCAGCATCGACGAAGAAATGCAGCCGGGGAACACACCGCTGGTTCTGGCTTGCGTAGAGCACGACTACTACAGTGCTCTACGCTTCATCGATCTCGGCGCCAACGCGGGCCCGAAGAGGATTAGTGGTGGCGGAAGCTTGCTTCATGTGCTCCTCCGTTGCTTCCTGAAACACGACCGAGCCAACGAGTACGGTAACAAGCGTCCTGACGACAATGACCTCCGAGCGAACGAGCGTACGGTTCTGGTACAGATGCTCATCGGAAAAG
>Ga0247774_1001107_pt1 | contig 13688 bp, 12 predicted proteins | sample UWRJL001104B6_FD_179933 | JGI IMG/M metagenome (GOLD analysis project Ga0247774, IMG submission 179933) | Plant litter microbial communities from Arlington Agricultural Research Station in Wisconsin, United States - UWRJ-L001-104B-6 | ecosystem: Environmental > Terrestrial > Plant litter >... | reverse complement strand
CGGCCCACGACTAGGCTGCGGGCTGCCCCGGCTCCTGTGCGGGGGTGTTGCTCGCGATGCAGCCTCGGCGAAACAACTTCCTCGCGCTGACCGCGATCGTGCTCGCGGCGCTGTCGATCCACGCGCTGCGCGGCCCGCTCAACGTCCGTTTCTCGGCGACCAAAATCCAAGACGATGTGTTTGGGCTGCCACCGCCCAACCAAGTCGTGGCCATGAGCCTGGGCTACCGTTCAGCCCTCGCGGACCTGATCTTCGCGCATGTGCTGGTCTCTTCGGGCATCCATATCCAAGAGCGGCGCGCCTTCCAATTCGTGGGCAAATACATCGAGACGATCAATGAGCTCGACCCCAAGTTCGAAGCCCCTTATCGCATGGCCGACGGCCTGCTCACGTTGCAATCCAAGGCGGTGGGCCCTGAAGCGTACCGGCAGGCGCGCCGCATCTTGGAGCGGGGCATGCGAGAATTTCCATTCAACCAGGCGCTCTGGGCTTCTGCGGGGCAGTTCCTCGCCTACCTCGGCCCCACGGCATTCACGGATCCCCAAGAGCTGGACGAATGGCGTCTTGCCGGCGGACGCACGCTGGCACGCGCCTGCGAGCTGGTGGGCAGCAATGAGAACATTCCCTATCAGTGCGTCGTCGCCGCAGGGCTCCTGACCAAGTCCGGCGAGGCAGCCGCCTCGCGCCAGTTTCTCGAGCGCATGCTGCAAGTGAATGACAATCCGGAGATCCGCGACTGGGTCAGCGCCTTGTTGAAAAAGGCCGTCGGTGCCGTCGAACGCGATCGCGTGCAGGCGCGTCGCCAGGCGTTCCTCGACGCTTGGCGCGATGACCTGCCGTTCGTCTCGCGCGGCGCCATCGCGGTGATGGGGCCGAGTTGGAATAGCGCAGCGTGCGCGGCGACGAGCGCAACCTGCGCGACGTCGTGGCGTGCCTGGGCAGCGATCCACGAGCGCCTACCTGATGCGACAACCGCCCTCGATGGCACCCCGAGTGGGAGTCCATAGCGCGGCGTGTGCCCAACTGTTTTCGTCAGTTGCGCGCGCACGGGTTGACAATTTTTGGCACTCACAAGGTTTCGTTGACGCTGAACTTCGATAAAATCCGCTAAATTGCGGCCATTCGCCAGCCCCGCACCGGCAGCGAGGGTTTGGCACGCGGCCTGCAAACTCACCAATCGTTGGACAATTCGGTCCACGAACGGTTAGCGGATCCAAAACCGCGCCGTTCGCATCTGCAACAGCGGTGTCGCTCACGAATAGCGGAACGCAACGCAGCAGCAGTCGCCGCGCGCGGTCAGTTGACCGGCTCGCGCTTTGTCACTCTGACCCATTCAGCAAAAGGATCCACCCGTGATTAGAAAACCCCGAAACTCGCGCGGCTTTACCCTCGTCGAGCTCATGATCGTCGTCGCTATCGTTGGCATCTTGGCCGCCCTGGCCATCTTCGGCGTCAAGAAGTACGTGACGAACTCGAAGACCGCGGAAGCCCGCAATACACTCGGTCAGATTTCGAAAGATGGCGCCGCCGCCTGGTCCAGGGACATCATGAAGGGCGATATCTTGGACGACGGCGCAAAAGTCGGCGGCTCAAACGCTCTATGTGGCGACGCGGAGGCAGTTCCGACAGTGGTGCCTGCCGGTGAGAAGTACCAGTCGAAGACTGGAGCGGGCCTGGACTACAACTCAGGCGACGCGACGACGGGCTGGACCTGCTTGAAGTTTTCGATGGAGGGCCCGCAGTACTACCAGTACCAGTACATCACCACGGCTCCTGCCTCCGGTAAGGGCTTCAACTCCGTCGCCACCGGCGATCTGAACGGTGACGGCAAGAAGGGAACCTTTACCCGCGTGGCCGAAATTCGCAACGGTCAGGTCGTGCTCTCGCCCACGCTCGTCGAAGTCAACCCGGACGAATGAGCTAGCGCGCAACCGCGCACTCGACGAAGGCCCGCGCTGCAAACGCACGCGGGCCTTCTCGCATTTTGTGGAGCAATTGGCGATTACCCGATATTTGCGCTACTATTCGAGCTGCTTGCTGAACAGCCGCCGCAACGTCTATCGCTCGACTCGCGGCTTCACGCTGATCGAGCTGCTCGCCGTCGTGATCATCACCGGCATCTTGTCGCTGCTGGCCGTGGCCGGCTTTCGGCGTCACATGCAGTCCGCGCGCGGCGCAGAAGCCCTGTCCGTGATTCAGTCGATTCGCAGCGCGGAAGAGTCGTACATGTCCGAGAACCACGGCTACCTGAACGTGTCGGCGCTCGACAATTGGTTTCCCCGGCCGGCGCCGGACACCAATCGCGTGGCTTTCTTCGACTCCAAGTCCCAGCATACGGACCTACCGCTCTGGCGCCAGCTCGCGCCTTCGATCAATCGCTCGGTCATGTTCAGTTACCTCGCCTACGCGGGCGTGCCCGGCACGATCATCCCTAAGTTGGCGGTGAGCAAAGGCCCCGATTTCAGTGCCGCGCAACCGCTCGATTGGTACGTCATTCAAGCCCGCGGAGACGTCGACGGCAACAGTCGGTTCTCGCTCTATGCCAGCACGAGTTTCACCGGCGAGGTTTACATCGAGAACGAGGGCGAGTGAGGGCCCGTGAGCGAGCTGCTCGCGGCGCGCTCAGTCGGCTTGTGAATCGCGCTCGGGCTCGTCGGGCTCGCCATCGCCCAGGCCAAGCTTGGCCAAGCGATAGCGCATCGAGCGAAAGCTGATCCCGAGCAGCTTGGCAGCGGCGGTGCGCACGCCTCCCGTCCGCTCCAAGGCGGCGGTGAGCAAGCGGCGCTCGACCTCGTTCACGACCTCATCCAAATTGCATCCGCTCTCCGGAAGCTCCAGCAACGCGCCCCCGGGCGCGCCCGCCGAACCGCTGAGCTCCTGCGGAAAATCTCCGAGACCGATGATGTTGGAGCCCGCCAAGGCGACCGCTCGCTCGATCATGTTCTCGAGCTCGCGGACGTTGCCCGGAAACGCATAGGCTTGCAGGCCGCGAATCGCGTCCGGCGTGAAGCCAGCCACCTCTTTGCCCATTTCGTCAGCGAAGCGACGCACGAAGCGTTCGGCCAGCATCGGAATGTCTTCACGCCGATCGCGTAAGGGCGGCAGGGTAATCCGGATCACGTTCAGGCGGTAATACAAGTCCTGGCGAAACTTGCCCAAGCTGACGTCCGACTCCACATCGCGATTGGTGGCTGCCAAGACGCGCACGTCGATCGGCGTCTCCTGCGTCGCGCCCACGGCTCGTACGCTGCGCTCTTGCAGCACGCGCAGCAGCTTGACCTGCAAGTTTGCCGGCAATTCCCCGACTTCGTCGAGCAAGACCGTGCCGCCATTGGCCTCTCGGAACAGCCCGAGGTGTTTGCTCTGAGCGCCGGTGAATGCGCCCTTTTCGTGACCGAACAGCTCGCTTTCCATCAACGCCTCGGGCAGCGCCCCGCAGTTGACGACCAAGAATGGCTTGGCGCGACGCTCGGAGGCGTCGTGCACGGCGCGCGCCACGCGCTCTTTGCCGCTGCCACTTTCGCCCGTGATCAGCACCGTCGTGCGCATGTTGGCGATGCGCTGCACGAGATCGAGCACGGCGCGCATGGCGCCGCTGCGACCGAGCAGGTCCGTTTCCTTGAGCTCCGACACACGTGCGCGCAGCCGGCGGTTTTCGAGCGAAAGCTCCTGCTTCTCCAGCGCCTTGCCGACCAGCACCGCCAGCTCCGCGGCGTCGAAGGGCTTGGCCACGAAATCGTAGGCGCCGCTGCGCATGGCCCCGATCGCGTTTTCGACCGTGGAGTGCGCGGTGATCAGGATCACCTCGGTGGCTGGGTTGCGGGCCTTGGCTGCCGCGAGCACCTCCATGCCTGTGCCATCGGGCATGGCCAGATCCGACAGCACCACTGGAAAAGGCTGCGGGTGTTGACTGATCGCTTCCAGCGCCGCGCGGCAACCGGGCGCCGACACGACCGTGTAGCCATGACGCCGAAAGAGGATCTCCAGCATCTGACGCAAGCCTGGCTCGTCTTCGACGATCAGGAGCTTCACGGACGGGGGTACGAGCGAGGCCACCGGCAAAAATCCTAGCATTTTCGGCACGCGCGGAGACCGTGCTTTCGCTTGCGAAAGGTCCGGGACAGCCTACGCTTCAGGAATTCGCTTTGTCCGAGACTTGCTTGACTAATAGACCCTTCGAGCGTGCCCTTTCCGCCTTGCTTTTGGCGTCCAGCGTCCTCTGGTTCGGCGCCTGCGGGAGCTCCACCCCTTCGGATGTTGCTCGAGGGCCGGGAGGAGCCGGAGCCGGAACCGGCGATGCGGGCGCGGACGGCGGGAGCGAGCGGCAGGAGACCGTGATCGAGTTCGTGCCCAGCGGCACCGTGCAGCTGAAGCTGAAACCCAAGGAGAGCCACCTCCTCACGGTGCAAGCGACGCCTGCGGGCTCGTTCCGAATCCGCTTCGCCCTGACCGACAGTGACGCCGCGGCCGACGCCGTGCTCGACGCGAGCGAAGTCGACACCGACGCCGAGGGCATCGCTCACGTCACCTTGATCGCACCGAGCAGGCCGGCAACGTTCAATGTGCGCGCGTCGAGCACGAGCGCCAAGCAGGTCGTGCTGCAAGGTGTCGTGGTCAGCCCGTCGGACGTGACCACGTTGCGCGTCGATCCTTCGTACAATGGCAATCGCACGATCACGGAGTGGACTGCCACGGCGCGGGGTGGCGTGCGCTGCGACGAGCTCGCAGGCAATCCTCCGCCCGACGGCGATCGGACCGGCAAGGCCAAGCTGCACGCGCCGCTCGACATCCGCAACGTGCCGGTGGGCGTCGAGCTGGCGATCACCGTGCGCGCAGGGCACTACGTGGGCGGCTGCGTGAATCTGCCCGCCCTGCGCGAGGGCGAGGGCAATCAGGTCCAGGTCTATGCCAGCGACGTGCCACTCAATTTGGCCGCCACCAGCCTGTCGCTCAGCCTGGGCGCGACCGACGCCCATCCGGCGTTCGACAAGCTGCTGCAGGCCAGCGTGGCTTTGGCGGAAAATGCCCTGCTCGGTAGCGCCACGGACGACGTGGCGGCGCTGCTGGACGGCATGCGCGACGCCACATCGGTGGCCAACCGCGAGGCGTTCAACGTGGCGCGCACGCAGAATGTTTGGGACGGTGCGCTAGCAAACGCATTCGGCAAGAGCGCGGGGCGTCGTATGCGCGATCCGGCCCAGCGCTGGTTGAGCGCTGGGCTGCTCGCGCTGGACGCTCCCGACGCCCTGGTCGGACACTTGAGCGCGCTCGGCGGGGGGGCGCTGCTCACGCCCAGCAGCGTGGGCAAAGCAAGCCCAGGCAACGCGGGCCTGCCCGGTTTTTTCGTGGGCAATTGGTCCGCCGATTCGAACGACATCCTGTTGCTCGGCATCGACCTGAACTGGGAGCCGTCTCGGCTCGTGACCGCGCTGGCGGTGGCGCCCGCGCTGGCCGAGCTGCCCGAAGCCACGAGCATCGAGCGCGCCCTTTCCCTCAGTGTCGACTGCGAGCAGGTCGCCCAAGTGCTTTTGGCCTACGGCGTAATCCCCGACAGCACGGCGTTCGCCACCTGCGACGCGAACTGCGCCGTGAACTTGTGCAACAATGCCGTGGCTGCGGCGTGGGGCATGGCACAGCTCAGCTCAGGCAACGAGATCGCGACCCTGAGCGTCACTGCCAGCGCGCCGGCGACGGTCGGAGACGACGCGCGAGCCACGGCCTTCGAGGGCAGCTGGGTGGGTGAGCTGCGAAGCGGCAATGCTACGGCGCACGTCTCGGGCGTGCTGTCGGCGAGCAGTGCTCAGCCTTGATCAGCCGCGGCTTTGGATGCCTGCACGCGCCAGGCGAACTTCGATGGTCGTGGCGTACGCGCCCAGCGCTTCACCCTCGTTGACGCCGCGACCAGAGCGGACGTCGCGCACCAAGGCGCGGAACTCCAGGTAACGGCGGCCCTCGAGACCGAGCAGCAAGGCCACGGTCGATGGGTCGCGCGGCGTGTCCAAATTACCGCCGAGCAACGCGGCGGCGCTCGCCAAAGCGCGCGCGACCAGCTGATCGGCGAGCGTGATGGCTCGCTCGTAATCGCCCTGAGCCAGCGACGCTTCCAATTCGCGCACGGTGCTTCGTTCCGGAACCGGCCACAGCGTTTCGAAGCTCAGCCCCGATTGCGGATGCAACGCCTCCGGCGGCGGAACGCTCACTACGCGCGGCACCGGCGGCGGTTCACTCATCGGCAGCGCGACCGACGCGCGCTCGAAAGCGGGCACGGGCGCCGGCGGAAGGGCCTCGAGGCGGGGCAGCGCCTGGAGATCCCTGGCCACCGCCTGCGCGGCTTCTTCGCCCATATCGGCCTCGGGGATGTCGGACAGCAAGAGCGCGCCGCTCGGCTGCCGCTGCACGTTGCGCGCGGCGCGCTCCGCGAGCTCATCGCCCCAAGCGTCGCTGTCTTCGGCGCGGCGCAGCGCCTCCATCAGGCCCCCCTCGGGCAGTTCCAGGGAGGTCCCGCCGCCGGCGCGATGCCCCGGCACGCGCCGCTCGAAGTCGTCCAAGACGGCGCGAGTAATCGCCTCCAGCGACTCGTACACGCCCTCTCCGATCGTGGCGGTGGTGGCGAAGGATGGCGCCCCTGCGCGGTTCAGTTGCCGCTCGAGCTCGTCGATCGGCAGCACGTCGAACAAGTCGCGTTTGTTGTACTGGACGACGTGCGGCATCTCGCTCAGCTGCCGACCGTGCGCGGCCAGGTTGTCGCGCAGGTTGTCGAGAGTTTCGAGGTTTGCGTCGCAGCGCGCCGATTGAGAATCGTACACGAGCACCACGCCGTCGGCCCCGGTCAACACCAACTTACGCGTGGCGTTGTAGTGGACTTGCCCGGGCACCGTGAACAGCTGCAGCTTGACGTTCATGCCGCGCACGTTGGGCACGCGGATGGGCAGGAAATCGAAGTACAGAGTTCGATCGACCGGCGTGGCCAGGCTGACCATCTTGCCGCGGTGCTCGGGCTTGGCGGTGGCGTGAATGTACTGAAGACTGGTCGTTTTGCCGCCGAGCCCAGGTCCGTAGTACACGACCTTGAATACGAGTTCCCTCGCCAAGGGATTGACCACGGGCATGACCGCCGGAGGATAGTCGGGCGAGCTAGGTGGCCGCTACTTTTTTGATTGTCACCATTTTCGCCAGGGACCCGGCGAAAGCTCGCGCTTCGGCGGCCAATGCGCGGGAACGGCTAGTACTCGCGGCTCGATTCCTGTCCTTTGACCAGCCGCCAGATCGGCGAGGCGGCCGAGAGCGCGACGCTAGCCAGGGAAAGTACGACCAAGATGGCGGCTACCACGGCAAAGGCCGTGTCCAGGTTCAGCTTGCGCGGCTCCCTGTTGAACAAGAAGCCGAGCAATGCCCCGACCACCAAGCCGCCCACGTGCGCCGCGTTGTTCACGCTGCCCATGAAGCTGAGAACCACGATCCAGACCACGTTTTGCAGCAATACCTGCTTCCAGTTGGGATCGCGCCGCGCGTAAGCGATGCCGATCACCGAACCGAACACACCGAACACCGCGCCGCTCGCACCTGCAGTGGGGCTGCTCATCCCTCCGGCCCACAGATCGCTTGCCACGAAACCGAGCGCGCCCGTCAGCAGGAACAAAAGGACGAAGCGCGCTTTGCCGAGCTCGCGCTCAGCGGTGGCGCCGACGGCCACCAGCACGAAGCAATTCATGCCCGCGTGCAGCAGATTGAAGTGCACGAATATGGCGGAAAAGTAGCGCCAAGGTTGGGCCTGGGCGAGCGTTCCGGCAATCCCGCCGAAACGCAGCACCGTGGACAGCGCGAAGTATTGCTGCCCCCACATCGGCAGTCGGTGCTCGCTCGCGAAGCACAGCGCAAATACCGCGATGCACAGGCCGACGAACAAGCGCGTCATCGCGTTGGGCGCGCCGAGTGTGTTTTTGAACAGGGCGATCACCCCGGAGGCCAGCGGGCCTGGCAGGGCGCGACCGCAGCGGTAGCAGCGCCGCTCACCCGCAGAATTCAGCCCGCGGCAGAACGGACAAAGCGTGGCCTGTGTGGGCATTGAGCGCGTGGTTTTTGGGCCGGGGGCAGCGACATTGCAAGCAATTTCGCCGCTTCCGTAAGCTCCGGGCGCGCACCCGCGTTGTTCGATTCGTGAACGTGAGCTCTAGCCTGCCTTTCGGGCAACCCCCGACCTTCGGGCCGTCCTCTGCGCACGCGACGCGCTGGCTCGCCTTTCGGGCTGCGCCCGAGCACGCGCGGCACTTGTGTAGAGTGCGAACGGTGGACGACTCGGCAGAGCTAGATGCCGAAAGGGCTTTGGTCGAGCGCGCCCAAGCCGGCGAGCGCGACGCCCTGGGTGCGATCTTGCGCAAGCACGGTCCGCGGCTGTATCGGAGCGTGCTCTTGCCCCGCTTGGGTAGCCCTGCCGCAGCCGAGGATGCGCTGTCCCGCACGTACGTCAAGGTCCTGGAACGCTTCGACCAATTCAGCTGGCAGGCGGTGGGCGTGTACCCCTGGCTGCGCGTCGTGGCGTTGCGCGTCGCGCTCGATCTGCTGCGTTCTCGCAAACGTGAGCTCTTGTTCGAGCCCGAGCACGTCGAGCGCGAGCTCGATCAGGCCGAACGGGAGTCGCGCGAGGCGGACGCGCTCGAACGGCACGATCTGCACTGCGCCAAAGAACGGGTCCGTGAGCTACTCTTGCGCATCAACCCACGCTACGCCGATGCCATCCGCATGCGCGTGCTCGAGGAACGCTCACGCGAGGAAGCCGCGCTCGCGCTCGGAGTCAGCGTGGCGACCTTCGACGTGGTACTCCATCGCTCGATGGCAGCGCTGCGCAAGGCACTCTCGGAAGGAGAAAGCCAGGCATGACCCGGGTCGATGAGCGCGACTTGGAGCGCGAGCTGCCCGAGCTCGATGCCGCTGAAGAGCGCCGTCTCGCTGAGCTGCTGCGAAATGCCTGGTCGCCGCGCGCGCTCGACAGCGCGCGCCACGAACGCTTGCTGCAGGCGGCGCTCGAGGACCCATTTGCCGCGCCGAGCGCCGAAGAGCTGGTGGAGAGCGAACGGCTGCGACGAGCGCTCGACGGCCAGGGGGATCACGCCGACCTGCGCCTGGCGCGGGCGCTGTCGGCCGCCTTTGCACCGAAGCTCGCGCCAGCGCTGCCCGCCCCAACGCTTGCCGCGAACGCGCGAGCGAAGCGACCGGGACAGGTGATTTTCTACGGCTTCGCGGCGGTGGGCGCGTCGCTCGCGCTGGCAGCAGCCGTGCTCTTGCAGCTCACTCCCGCAGCGCGCACGAGCTCTGCACCAGAGCCTGACTTGGCGACGCTCGCGCAATCGCGCAGCACCGCCGAGCTCTTCCAAGCGACCTCCGCCGGCGCCCCGTCCGAGCGCATCGATCGCATTGCCAGCGCGCGTGGCCGTGAGCTGCGCGACAATCGTTATGCGCTTTGGGGGGTGCGATGAAGCGCGCGCTCGTCTGCGGCTGCCTGCTGCTGGTCGCGGCCTGTTCGCGCTCGGAACCGAAGCCGCTCGCGGGCTGCCCCGCGCTCGACGCGGGCAGCCCCGTGGATGCGATCCTGCTCGCATTCCTGAGCCGCGCACGCGCAGCCCATCACCTCAGCGACGAGTCGGAAGGCTCGGGGGATCTGAACGCGGCTGCCCAGCCGCTCGAACGCCTGGTCGCGGGGCCCGTGCCGGGCGTCGCTGGCGCTGAGCTGGCTCCCGAGGTGCGCGAGGTGCTGGCCGACACGTTCGCGCGCCTGGCAGACCTACATGGCCGCCAAGGTGCGTTCGAGCGCGCACGAAAAGACATCCAGCTCGGTCTCGGCCATGCGCGCGAGCCGAACTACTTCCAAGGTCACTTACTGGAGACCGCAGGCCTGATCGAAGAACGCCAGGCCAAGGCGCTCGAAACGAGCGATCCGAAGAGCGCCGCCGAGATTCGAAAACGCGCGATTGCGTTGCTCGAGCAAGCCATGGCCGTACAGTCTGCCGTGATCGAGCGCGCGGCCGCGGCGCCTCCTGCCGCAGCCAGCGCACGAACACCGACACCGACACCCGCCGCTGATCGCTGACCCGGCTTCACGCGAACGTGCCAACGTGCCAGAACGCTAACGCGACGCGTTATCACGCATTCGCGGATTGCGGAAAAACCCAGCTGCCAGCTAGACTTGTAAGGATCCATCGGGGACGAAGTGGCCACTACTCCACATAGCCGACTGCCTCGCCTGATCGAGGGCATCGACCTGCGAGAGTTGCCCATCGGCCCAGCAGAGGCGTTCGTGTTGTCACGCGTCGACGGCACCTGTACCGAGCTCGAAATCGCAGACGAGGCGGGCCTCGAGCCGAAGGTCGTCACCGCCACGCTCGAAGCGCTGGTTCGATTGGGCGCTGTTTGGTTCGACCAGCCGGTACCCAACCAAGCTCCGCCGCTGCGACGGACGCCGGCGCGCCTGTCCGGCTCACCGCGAATCGGACCGATCATCGAGTCGAGTCGCGAGCAGGAGCCGCAACACCCGGCCGCGGCCTTGTACGACGTGCGTGATTTGGACGAACCCGTCGAGCTCGAGCTCGAACGCAAGCGTAAGATCCTGGATCTGTTCCATCGTCTCGACAGCCTGACGCACTACCAAGTGCTGGGCGTCGCAGCCAGCGCCGACAAGCGCGTGATCAAGAACGCTTACTTCGAGGTGGTCAACGTCTTCCACCCCGATCGCTACTTCGGCAAAAAGCTGGGCTCGTTCAAGCCCAAGTTGGAACGGGTGTTCGCGCGCCTGACCGAAGCCCACGACACGCTGACACGCGCCGCATCGCGCGCCGAGTACGATACGTACCTCGCTTCGCTCGACAAAACGCGCCAGCTCGATCAAGTCGACGACACGGTGCTGGCGCAAGTGCAGGCGATTCAGCGTCAAATCGAAGACGAAGCGCGGGCCGTGTCCAGCGCACCGCCGGCGCCGGCTTCCGGTAACGCGCTGCACTCGCAACGGCCGGAGCGTAGCCAGTCCCCGCTGCCCGCGTCGGGTGCGCAACCGCGGGTGCAATCACTGCGCCCAGGCGACCCAGAGGCACGCAAACGAGCCCTGGCGCGCAAGCTCGGCGGGCGCACCATGTCCGGCAGTCTCCCCGCAGTCACGCCCTCATCGCCGGTGTCGATCGCGCCCCCGACGCCGCAGCGACTCGAAGCACGCGGTCGAGCCGTCGAGGAGCTCAAGCGCAACTACGATCAACGCGTGTCCCAGGCCCGAGTCGAGCGAGCCGAACGCTACTTGCTCAACGCTCGCCAGTCACTTGCGAGCAAGGATCCCATCTCGGCCACCAACGCATTGCGCATCGCCGCCAGCCTCGTGCCCGATCACCCGGAGGTCGGCGCGCGTTTGCAAGAGGCCCAAGCCGAAGCCGAGGCGTTGCTGTCTGGTCATTATTTGACTCAGGCCCAATACGAGGAGCGTGAAGGGCGCCTGGCGGAAGCAGCGCGTTCGTATGCGCGCGCGACCCTCGGAGCACCGAATCTCCGCACTTTCGAGCGAGCCGCCTATTGTGCCTTGATGGCCGGGGGCGACCTTCGACTCGCAGGCGAGCACGCCCGGCGAGCCGTCGCGCTCGGCCCGGATGACGTTCAGGCCCGGGTGACGCTCGCCCGAATCTACGTCACGGCCGGGATGAAGCAAAGCGGGCTGGCCGAATTCGAGCGCGCCGCGACGCTGGCGCCCAAGGATGATACTATCCGCGATTGGATACGGCGACTCAAACGCGGCGAGGCTTGAAGCCAACGCCGCTTGGTGATGGGAAGGGCTCAGTATGGAGCGTGTAATCGGCATCGACCTCGGAACGACGAATTCCTGCGTCGCTATTTTGGAGGGCGACACGCCCGTCGTCATCCCGAACCGAGGTGGATACAAGACCACGCCCAGCGTCGTCGCGGTCACGGAGGCAGGTAAGCGGCTGGTCGGACACATCGCCAAGCGCCAAGCCATCACCAACGCGGAGAACACCGTGTACGCCGCCAAACGCTTGATTGGCAGGAAGTGGAACTCGCCACAGGTCAAAAACGCGATCATGACCTCGAGTTACACGATCGTAGAGGGCCCCCACGCGGACGTGCGCATCAAGCTGCGCGACAAGACCTACTCCGTGCCCGAGATCAGCTCGATGGTCTTGCAAGAGATGAAGATCGTCGCCGAAGATTACCTCGGAGAACCGGTCAAGAAGGCCGTGGTCACCGTGCCCGCGTACTTCAACGACAATCAGCGGCAGGCCACCAAAGACGCCGGCGCGATCGCCGGGCTGGACGTGATTCGCATCATCAACGAGCCCACGGCAGCTTCGTTGGCTTACGGCTACGGCAAGGACATGGATCGTACGGTCGCGGTCTACGACCTGGGCGGTGGCACGTTCGACATCAGCATCTTGGAGATCGGCTCGCACGGAGTGTTCAAGGTGATCAGCACCACCGGCGATACGTTCCTCGGGGGTGAAGACTTCGACGCACGCATCATCGATTGGCTGGTCAGCGGCTTTCAAGACGAGCACGGCATCGACCTGCGCCAAGATCGCATGGCCCTGCAGCGCCTACGTGACGCGGCCGAAAAGGCCAAATGCGAGCTATCGGGCGTGCGCGAGACCGAAATCAACCTGCCCTTCATCATCTCCACTGGCCGCAACGAGGCTCTGCACCTCCAGCGCACGTTGGCGCGCCCCACTCTGGAAAAGCTGACCGAAGACTTGGTCGAGCGCACCGTCGACATCTGCAAGCAGGCCCTTTCCGACGCCAAGCTGGACGTGGGCGAGATCGAAGACGTGATCTTGGTCGGTGGCATGACGCGTATGCCCGCGGTGCAGACGGCGGTCACCGGCTACTTCCGCCGCGAACCGAACAAGAGCGTGCACCCCGACGAGGTCGTGGCCATGGGCGCCGCCATCCAAGGCGCAGCGCTGGTCCAAGATCGGCACGACATGATCTTGCTCGACGTCACGCCGCACGCGCTCGGCATCATGACCTTCGGCAGCTACTTCGAGGAGCTGATCCCGCAGAACACCACCGTGCCGACCAGCCGTACCAAGGTGTTCACGACCAGCCGCGACGATCAAACCGCGGTCAAAATCTTGGTCATGCAGGGCGAAAGCAAGCGCGCCGACGAGAACGAGCTGCTCGGTGAGTTCATTCTGACCGGGCTGCGGCGCGCGCCCAAAGGGCACGTCGAGATCGAGGTCACCTTCGAGATCAACACGGACGGAATCGTGAGCGTGCACGCCAAGGACATGGAGAACGGGCAAGCCCAGTCCATCCAAGTCACCGCCACCAGTGGTCTCACGCAGGACGAGATCAAGAACATGATGAGCACCGCCCAAGACTATTTGGTCGAGCGGCGAGTAGACGAGCACTTCGAAGGCGCCAAGCAAGAGGCCGAGACGCTGATCGCCGACATCGAGCGGCTCTTCCCAGAAATCGAGCGCGTGGTTGGCTCGGCGGACTTCGGCCGCGACGCGATCGCCAAGGCCCGCACCACGGTCGAGCGCACGCGCGCGGCGATCAACGCCAAGGACACTGGCCTGGTGAAGGAACAAGTCGACCAGCTGGCACGCACGCAACGCATGTTCAAAGGGGTCGTGTCGCGCGGCTAACGCTTCGCCGCTCGGCTCCTCGTGAGAACAGGCATGAGCAAGAACGATCGTCCC
>Ga0247774_1001106_pt1 | contig 13692 bp, 9 predicted proteins | sample UWRJL001104B6_FD_179933 | JGI IMG/M metagenome (GOLD analysis project Ga0247774, IMG submission 179933) | Plant litter microbial communities from Arlington Agricultural Research Station in Wisconsin, United States - UWRJ-L001-104B-6 | ecosystem: Environmental > Terrestrial > Plant litter >... | reverse complement strand
AAGATCTGCATCAGCTGCAGCTCGTACACGTGCTCGGTCGCGTACGTCTGCACCCGCTCCGTCACCCACGCGTCCCGCTTCAGCTTCAGGTCCCCGAGCCGGCACGTGTTCTCGGGGCTGTGCCACACGAAGGTGTAGTTGTGCCCGTACAGGTTCGCCGCCTGCGTCCCGTCCGGCTTGGGCCCGTGCCAGTTCTCGTAGCGGGGGGCCTGGAAGGTTACGCCGCAGATGTTGACGTCGCGGCTCGCGGCGCGGGACTGCAGGCGGGATTCCGCGCGTCGGAGGAGCTTGAGCCGCGCGGCGGCGAGGGCTTCTGAGTCGCGCTTTTCGGACTCGATGCAGCTCTGGCAGGGACGGCAGGTGGAGGTGGAGCTCGTGCTGGTGGTTTTGGACGTGGTTGGCTTGCGGCTTGTGGTTGGCGGCTTGGAAGTTGTAGGCGGTTTTGATGATGGGGATGGGGGCTTGGATGTCGGCTTGGGAGGTGTGGTCGTGGGCTTTGGCTGGGTCGGGGGCTTGCTCACAGGCGGCTTTTGAGGAGGGTCGTTCTTCGGAGGGTCCTTAGGGGGGTTGCCGTTACCGTTACCGTTGCCTCCGCCGCCGGGGGGAGTGACAGGTGGCTTTCCACCGCTTGGATGCTCGACACTGGCTTGCGCACCTATAGAATTGGGATTTAGTGTTTCGTCTTCCGGAGATATAGTGATGTTGAGTACGTACTACTGACCGAGTCCAGGGCCGAGTTTAAGGCCGCAGTGGTAGCAGCCGTTGTTGCCGCAGCAGCAGCAGCCGCCGCCGCAGCGGCCTTGGTCAAAGAGTCGAGCAATTCTGCCAGCGCGGCCTTCTTTGCGGCGTCGAGTTCCTTAGTAAGGGCATCCTTGGCAGCTACAGAAAACTCCATGTTAGTGGTGAGATTAACTCGAAGCGTCTCCACTTTGGATACCTCGAGGGTTAATCACGACGAACCTCTAGTTGCTTCGTTGATGAGATCTTTGAGGTGTTTCGCCAGGTCTTTCGAGGGCCTGCTTGCAAAGTCCTTGGCGGAATTCTTAATGTCGTTGAAGATGTCGCCGTTGCCAGAGTCTCCTTTTGGCGGATCACCGCCTTTGGGCGGGTCATTCTTTGGAGGGTCATTCTTCGGCGGATCGTTCTTTGGTGGGTCGTTTTTGGGAGGATCAGAGCCCTTGGGAGGGTCATTCTTCGGGGGATCATGCTTGGGAGGCGGCGTCGAAGTTGGTGGTGCAATGATTGTCTTTGGGCCGCCCACATCTGGAATATCCTCGCTGGCATCCCCAACGATGAGTCTCAACCAGCAGTTGGACGTAAGAGCGTGATCGCCGCACGGCTGACACTTGTTTTTGATAGCGTTGAACCTTCAAATCGTTAGATTAGCCCGTGGCTACCCTGATTTCGCGACCTTTTTTTTTTGGCTCCACTCACCCATTTTTGGCTTCTTTGCCTAGCATCTCAGACCTGGGCCCCCCTGAGTTGCAGTTGAACGTCGCAACGCATTTTGCATCACCGCTGGTGGCCACGTAGGTTACCGTCGCCTGATACAGGCCATTGTCAATCCAGCGATTTACAGCCTTTTCGCACGCTTCTTTCGCTTTGACTTTGGCGCAAGGGGATTTTGTGTCCGGCGGTGCGCCCGCGATGCAAGAGGTATCGCCGCTGGGATTCCAGGGGATGCCTTGGCCTGAGACCGCGACAGCCAAGGCGGCGATCAAAGTAGAGCAAAGAAATTTCATGGCCCTAATTCAAATTTACCAGTACGGTAGAGAGATGATTGCCAGGAGACCAAACTCGTAGTAAAAGGGAATATATAACCGTATATAAGTAGAGGTAGTAACAACGTAACTTGACTCCCTAAATTCCTAATCTGCCAAGCAGCCCCCTTTCAAGTACGACCACCGCGGGACCTAAGCACTGCTGACATCGTATGCTAGGACCGCAGTCAGCGAAGTGAAAAAAGTATAGCAGATATTTATGATCGTAAAATCCCATTCTCGCATTCTCGTCGTCGGGTCTAAGGCGGTTTTTGGGTACGTAGGCCGATCGGCCCGAGAAGTTGTGGCCAAGAAATGCACGAGTTTACGCCACTCTTTTCAGCCCTATCGATCCCCAGCTGCCACTGGTTGGTTCGTTTCAGGAACAAGTCTCATTAACCGTGGCAATTGGTTGTAGACGTTAAACCAGCGGACCCCACACTCGGAGGCGCCGTTCTCTCACGTCAGCGAACCACACACCTCGCCAGCACGGACTCTACTAGCTTTCGGATCCGAAAAGACAAATCAACGATCTTTCGGACTTTGTATCAGTAATAGTCCCCGGCATCTCTTATCGTTCAGTAAGTGAATCCATTCATTCGTGGCATTCGCAGCGGATTGGGGTAGAGCCGGGCTGCCTCTTGATATTAGCGAAGACGGCGCTGATGCCTCGGCGGCACCGCTCTGGCAGGGTATCCTGCAGGTCTGCGTCTCTTGGAAGCAAAGCAAAATCATGTGCACATCTGGGGAGAGGTTCTTCTAGAAATAAAGCTCTGGAAACCAATTCACCTCATAACCTTTTCATACACTCTTCTAATACTGATGAAATATAACTCCATGCTCAGCCGCCCGTAGATCTCAATTTTTACTTGGCTACTCAACGGAAACACTCGGCGGTCATGGTTCAACTAGAAGCCAATGAATCTGCCTTCGTGTTTCTGCTCAAAAATGAATAAAGTTTAAATTTATTATCTGACCAATAATCGATTCTGGCGTTCATCAAGCCCATGCTAACAGTTTACATGCCAAGTAGGCATGCCGATTTAGAACTTGAAAGTAGCCAACGGTGTCTACACCACAATGTATACTTAGCTATTAACTAGAATGTCTTCCTGCTGCATTTTGAAATGTGTACCTATTTCCCACGATAGAATCCCCCGCCACTTCGCGAAGAGCTGATCTGGTCGAAGTTGACTAGGCATTTTCCATCCGATGGAGATAGATCAGGGGTAATCTCGATGCGTGGAACAACATGGCTTTGCTCGAGGGCGAAGCAATAGAGCTAATTCTTTGATTGATGGGTCATAGCTGAGAATGATGAAATTAGCCCTTTAATCGGCAATTTAGCATATAGGTATTTACTACCCAAGCATGTTTCGGCGAATTTTGTTTCGAGCTATATTAAAGCAGCGAGAGGTTCCGTGAGTCGCAGGGCTGGGAGGCGTCGAGATTGGTGTCATGGTATTCGGGCTCTTGTCCTTTGCGGCCGTCGATCAACTCACCCTTAACAATACAGTACTCAGACATGTCTCTAGCATCTTCATCATGTTGTCAGACATAAAGCCTCGCCTTAATAGCGCTTGTGCCTTGGTTAGATGTTTCGTTCACTATATTCGCCTGCCCAATCTCGCTGTGCATATAGGTGCTATTAGCCAACTCAAATCATCTAGAGCGTTTACCTTGCCACGAGACTTTGGTAAATTTCCGCGACATAATCGGAGTAGGATTTGTCTAGCCTCCTCATAAAACAGGAAGGCTTAGATGAGATAGCTCAGGGTAGGTACGATATAAATGAGGACTCTTCGTGGCTTCCTGGGCTGGTGCTCGATCGTGGTAGTAGTTGTCTATTGTTAAGATCCCCAAATTCCGTCCTAAATCTGGCACGAATACAGCTTTACCCCTCATGCTATTTAATCGCAAGCACCATGAAAGCAAAACTGCGGCTGTCACCAAGAACGAGACGACACGGAAATGAAGAATTTTCACTTCCCCTACGGCAAACCTCACCTTGAAGCGTATAACAGCCCGGAGTGACCAGAACTTCTGTGGACAACGATCGTGGAGCAACGGATGGTCATAGGGCTACAAGGCCGTTGCAGGATGGTTGCCTGCTCGACGCAGCCAAGTGGATCCTTGTCACACGATGTGAATCCAATTATGCCAATCAACGGCTCACCCCCGCTGCCGTGGACGCCTTGCTTTCAAGGCGATCAGGCAGTCGTTGCCTTATTGCCTGCCTTTCTGTTGTCCGCTGTGTTCAGACATGGGGTTTCAGGATAATGGCAACGAACAAAAAGTACATATAAAACGCGGCCTGAGACGGGAGTCTGGCCCTAGAGTTACCCAGATTTATTCCCCGGATAGCTAAGCAATACGACAATGCCTTCGACCACACACCTCTCTCTCAATTCAACCCCCGCATACATTGCTGAACCTCTTTAAATTTCTTTTCTTATCTCTATTCTATTTTTCTGGGTGTGGGTGGTAAATATGTCCAATTTGAATCGCGAAAATGACAATGGCAAGAATGACGCAGAGGCTGAATACGACGTTCGGAAGAAGCGGCGAAAAGTTGCCTCAATGGCTCGAATCTGTTCTGCCTGCCGGGGACTGAATTTAAAGGATGGCTTCTCCCGCGTGGCTGAGTACTATAAACAAAAGTTGGCATCAAAAACCCAAAGAGCGCCTGGGATATTGCAATTGGATGGCGAGACGCACTATACCTACCAGGATGGGTTTCTTATTCATCGTTTTGGGGGTCGGCTATCGACTACTCCCGACTGCCGCATCTGCAATTTTTTCCGGCAAATGAGGATTCAGCCGAGTCGCAACAAGATGTACAAACTCATGGCATTTTATACCACCGACAGCGCATTTTGTTGTCTCAAATATTTAGAGGACAGCGAAATTTGCGGCAAGATAAGCGGCTCCAGCTTCTTGGCAGTTGTACCAGACTGCTCTCCCATACCACCAAATACCCATATACATGGATGGGTGTATGAGGACATTCCCGCAGTCGGTGCTATCTTCAACTGGTGTGTAGAAGACGGGGCTTCAGAGCTGGTCGTTCGCCCACAGAAGGTGGACAGTCACGCCCGGTTCGACATCCTTCGCAATTGGCTCACGTTCTGCCGGGAGAACCACAGCTCCGACTGTAGTCCTGCGATCTCGCCCAGCCTCATCACGAAGGCATTTCGTCTCATTGACTGCTTCAAGGGCCCAGAAGATCCAAAATCGTGTGCTTGGGGTACTCCATACGTTGCACTAAGCTATGTCTGGGGAGAATCGGCGGCGGATGGGCAAAAATGGCCCGCGACAATCCTGGATGCCGTTTCAGTCACCAAGCGAATGGGATTTCGATATCTGTGGGTAGACAGACTTTGCATTGACCAGGGCAGCGACGCGGAGAAAGAGTATCTGATATCTAAGATGGCGGCAATTTACGAGTATGCTGAGTTTGTCATTATTGCAGCAGCTGGCTCTGGGGCAAGCTATGGCCTCTGTGGAGTAGGAGATACACCACGGCGAACACAGCCGTCTGTTCAACTTGAAGATGGCACAACTCTCCTCTCAACATGTCCGGACCCTCGTGCCGAAATTTTAAACTCTACGTATTGGACTCGAGGGTGGACTTACCAAGAAGCCATCCTCGCCAGGCGTCGTCTCGTTTTCACTGAGCACCAGGCATACTGGGAGTGCCGGTGTATGGCCGTCCATGAGAGTATCACCATACCACTTGATCTCGTGCACGAGGAGCAAGGAACCCGAATGGCGCGTTTCATGCGTTCAGGCATCTTTCGGGGCCCCGATTACAGCGGTGGGGCAGCGGCGGATCCCGGAGAAGGGATTATTTGCAGTGACCTCGACCGGGAAGTGCATTTCGGCTTCCAAGTGGCGCGAGATGATCCTATTCGCTCCCGGCTTAGGGGCCTGGCCGAGCACGTCCGGGAGTTCACGGCGCGGCGACTCGGGCGAGATAAGGATTCCCTGAAGGCGTTTCTCGGCATTGCCGAGTGGTACCGCTCGACTCATCAATTGCACTTAATTCTGGGTATCCCCGCTTGGATTGGCGCCATGCCAGGAAACCGTCCCGGCGCTCAGATAACCTTTGCCTATTCGGTGTCGTCGTGGTATCATCTGCGTGGAAACGAGCCTCACGTTTTTGTGGCCGAGGCGTGCGGCCGTAGAACGGACTTGCCCTCGTGGACATGGGCCGGATGGAAGGGCAGGGTGACCTGGCGCTCCCCTCCCGCGAACGAACACCCCGCCATAATGTGTGAAATGATTAGGGAGCCGATTGATTTGATTTGGGGAGCAGATATCAGTCTGCATGCGGATTCTGGATCGGCACTGACTATCCACCTCCGGAACGTCAGTTCCGTTTCCGAGCTCGAGGGACACGAAAGCGTTAAACTTCTCACGGTAAATGAGCCTTTGATCTTGAGCAGTTTTGCCTTCCATTCCGTGGACGAGAAAAAGGAGAATTTTGTGTATAAGAGTGTAGTAGGGAGACCAGGCGAGAAAGTTGATGGGGATCGGCCAGCGCATGATTTTGAAAGACTCCGGCTCAAACATGAACCCGGCAAACACTTAACAGGCCGCTTGGTTGTCATTTGCTTGTCTGTTGAGATGACAAAAGAGGAGTGGATACAGAAACATTCCTCCGGCAAGCTTGTGAGCGTATTGATGTGGGCAAGGCGAACGCCGTGTACGACGGGGCCGGAACAGCTGGCGGAGCATGGCATGGCAAGGTTCCTCACTTTAAGGCAGGTGGCATCCCCGACATCCGCCCCACGATGGGAGCGCGTGGGTGTATTTCAATTTGGGCTTGTTGGGTTTAAAAATTGTGAACTTGGGAGATACCGTACGGAGGAAGAGCTACTTGAATGGCTCCCTGTGAAGTCCGGCGGGCGGCAAATGATTATCCAATGAGAGACTTGCTGTTCTGATCACGAGTCAGCTACTTGACAATCAAGGTTTCTCGGGGCTTTGCAAAACGAAGATTGAGTGACTACTCGGTTGAGAGACCTTTGCTTTGAGTTTAACTGTGCTGCTGTGGTCATAGCTTCATTTTGTATCTTGGAGATTTTGTCTCGATGTCTCGGCCAAACGATATCGAGACACCAGCTCTCTAGGTATGGAGACGCGTATGGAATTCGATGTTGTATTACTGGACCTCTGAGTTTCCCGGATTCTGCTGTCGACCGGAGCACACTGCACCTTATCCGAATTTTGTAGACCTTTAGACGATCCCCGATTAGGTCCGTGGAGGGTAGCGCTGGTATAAATTGGTATTTCTATCTCGGTATTTTACGAGTTGGAACGCGGCTGTATTGTAGACACCACTTTGCTACATGCCATTATTCAATAGACTCCCAGTCTCCAGCTATTTGAGCCATTGATTTTAACTAGTCCTTCAAATTTAGCAGCTTATAAATACCTTAGTCAGGCAGAAAACTAAAGTTGTCAGTATGGCCTGGAAGCCCATCTGTGGAATTCTAACACGCGTAAGAAGCCCTGCAACGTCAAAAGAGGCCGGTGCAACCGGCGGCTTGGCCTCGTTCTCCCCTTATATACCAGAATATGAATTTTAATAGCAGAAAATGGGCAGCTATTGAGTCCTCAAACCGTAATGTCTGACGCCTAGATGGAGGTAATAAGGCCGCCCTGACGGTAATGTTTCCAGAACCACTACCACAACCGCCATGCAATAATGCCACCCACAACAGCACAACGCGCCTCCTGAATTCTGCCCTTAATTTATGAACGATTAATATTTCTACAATTTTTCGTACATGTTAAGCAATCCGATATTCAACAAACTGTCTCTGTAAAGGAATGGTCATGTCATAGGCTAAGCCTGACTTTGGAACTCGGGTTATCTCCGCTGAGCATCACAGTCGCTGCGCGCTTCCCCATTGCTGCCCGACATATGCCGGAATGGAATCCACGATTTCATCACATATTCTTTTGTTTTATTTTCTCCTTTCTTTCTCTTTAACGTCTTAGCGTAACTCTCCTAGCTTCTCGCAAAGACATTCCATACACGGTTACATACACCTAATTCTATAATACATGTACCCAAAACTAAATCTACGAAATTTATCCCCGGAGAGTTTTGTTCATTCATTAAATGGTAGGTTTGGCCGAGGTGGCCGGAAACGAGGCTCGGCGGCTGCGCAGCAGACACACACCGGGATCACCACAGCTCAGGTTAAAGCAGTGGGGGCTCGGGACCACGCCTGCCCATGCAAATTACTATATCGCATCTTAGGCATGCCGGAGTAACTGATTAAATAGACCGAAGAGAACTCAGGCAAAGATTCATGGCGGCCCATGATAGCTGAATCTAAGATAATCCTGCCAAAGGTATTCTTGACCCGAACGGAAAGCCGCCATGAAATTAATGAAACGATCAGCTGGTGAGTACGGACGTCTTGGCTTATTTTAGTCTCTTATGTGAAGCTTTCAATGGCGCGACCATCTGTTACTTGTCCCTTCCTCGAACTTTTGGTGCGCGGACTTTTCGAGACATAATATCATTACGATAGTATCTGTTCGGATATTGGAACCTCCTGCTCTGCTTCCCGGGTGTGTCCTTTCTACAGGATCTTCACCGCCATCAATGGAAATTGCTTAAAATAACCCAGCCCACCTCTGTAAATTGGCAACGAAACGAAAACACCGACACGAAAGAAATCATCGGGATTCTTGTCTTTATCAGTATGGCAGAGAAGCAACCCGTAGGCGACCCGCATACCGTCAGAATCCCATTCTCCCTCACAAGTCTTGCACATGCATATCCTTTCCCTCCCCTTCTCCTGAGGGATATCATCGAGATCGTCATCGGCAAAACTTTCTTCCGATCTCTCTTCGCTCTCTGTTGAGTAGTCAGCCATATCATCCTCATCCACTGTATCCTCGTCTGCCTCTCTCTCTGAACCCTCTTCATCTGGCACTGCGCTCGACCGATCATTTTCTCCAGACTCCATTGCTTCAGTCTTGTTATTTTCCGTGATAACTTCTCCAGATTGTCCGCGTAGATGAGTGAGATCTGCAAAGGCCACGTTGCTGGGAGGAGCTTCTCTGGTTCCTCGTCGCGCTCGCTTCCGGCTCTTGTAGGGCCTGATGTGATCCCCCAAGTTATCCATGACTGAATTCGTGTCGCTGCTAGTTCTAGAATGCGATGAGGTCGGACAGCTCGACGTCCGCTTCTGAGGCACCAAGTCTGGCTGACCTGAAATGACTTGAGGCTTGTCCAACTCTTCTCCAACCTTCTCACGCCTAGAACAGAGCGGCAGACCCCTGCGGTAGAGCGTCTCCCGTCGCAGACTAGCACTCCTCAGCAATATCATAACAACATTTTCTGGAGAAAAAGTGGCTGAGATGGGCTGTGGGTGCCAATCCAGGAGACAGTCTACCAGGTATTCTCCCTCCAGCTTGATTTGCTTCCTCGCGAGAACATCGCTTCTTGAGACCGGGACAATTGATGGATGTATAACTGACGGAAGTGGACAAACATGTCCCGTCATGAGCAAATGACCCCCACTCAGCTGCCCGTATGGGTGGTGGGGGTTCTTGAGAGTGACAACTGGCTGGATACCCTTGTGCTCTTCCCTATAACCACGTCTACCCGACCAAATGCCCGAAATCTGAGTTCCAAGAGCTTCGTCGATTTCATACATGATGGGGCCACGCCCGGCCCAACTCCAACTTGGTGCGATGAATCGAGTCGCATCAGCAAATCCGATGCGCAAATCTCGAAGTGTGGACGGCAGCTTATCCTGTGTCCTCAAATACCAAAGCAACTGCCTTTCAATACGGGCTTGCCACAGCCCGGCAACGTAGGTGTCGTCCGGGAGGGCTTTTGCAAACATCGAGGCAATCCCAGAAAGTGCAGGAAAGGTGTCAGTGTTGTAGGTGAAGTGGCGACGAGAGAGGAATATTGCGTGGCTTTCCCAGTCGCGATATACTTTCTTCTGACTCGAGTGGGAAACATCCTTTTGCACCGAACTGTCCCAGCCTGGCGTCCGGGGTTCGATCCCCTCGGTGTGAATGACGGAATCGCACAGGAAATGGGTACGAGACCCTCCAAACCACAACTTCCTTGTGGACATGGCTTTCTCTTGGTAGGTCCACCCCCTGGAAATCCACTCGCTTTCCACTTGGTCCTCTAAGGGTTGAAAATCTTTGAAAGGGCCGCGTGGTGAGGGCGATACTCCACAGTATCGAATGTGAACTGCGCTCTCCATCTCTGGTCTCAGCCGAGATCGAAAATTAACCTTGGCAATTCTCCTTGTCCGGGTTAGGAAACCTTGGAGACAAGACGAAGACGCAAGGCCGCAGAGTGTAACCTCTGCATTCGCATAGACCGATCCCATCATCGAGGCTTCAAAGTTCCAGTCATCGAGATTGTCCTGGATGATGCATAGGGCGTCGATCCACAGGTACGGTATACCAAGAGCTTTAGTTGTTTTTATGGCGTCTCGAACGACCTGGGTGAGCTTATTGGCATCGATTTGTTCCTGGTGAGCACCTAATGTTTTTGTTGTCGTTCTTAGTTGCAGAGCTGCGTGTTCGAGCGGGCCCCAGCAGTAACTCAGCGCGGCATACGGATACGTCTCGCCCTTAGTCTTATCAGACGCAGTGTTAGTAGGCGGCGAATATTTTGCAGTATTGACGAGTCTAAGCGAGTCTCCACGGATATCCAAGAGCCTAGTGGGAAGGTAAGCTGGAGTGGATATATCATATTCGTGGTTGTGCTTCTCTTTGCAACGTTCAAGCTTCCTCTTCATCCAGGCAATGTTTTCGTCGCTTAGTCGATTACCCGTAGGCAGCTTATGCATCCTCAGCCAGGTAGAGCAAGACTCTAAGATGTCGTCAACATCGATCAAAATTTGCCGCGCAACAGGGGGCGGCTTACATACCAGACTCCGTCTCCAACCCAAAACACAGATATCTCGTCGTCAATGGTTTCAGTTCATCACGAAGTTCTAATGAGCGTTGGAATGAAAGTCGTTTGAGCAAATGATGAAATAAATCGAGATCGAAAGGCGATGGGCTGTGCGATTACAACTTACCGGTAACTTGAACACGGGCAATGATCCTTAGCAAAGCCGCCCCCTTATGCCCATGAACGCGGGAAAGTCTCCAAGGAATGATGCACGAGATAGAAACTGCTTCTTTTGCCGGTTGAGATGTCGTGTCACTCGTGAACATCTCTGTCGCCACATCCCGCCTGAGCAGAGTGCTTCTTAGTAATGCGCAAAATTCGCAGCCCGCCTCCCCAGACTTTTGCAGGACTAGCAAGTCGGGGAAGACATCTTGCATCGGGTTATCTGAATCGTGCAGCTCAAAGTCTCTTTCTCGATCATCTCTATCAAACTTGAGGTAGACTGGGCCGCTTTCGCCGTCGAGGCCGGAGGAGTAGCCGAGGCTGTCATCAAAGTCAAGAATCTTGCAAAACGAACAATGCATTGTGAGTCCGGCTAGCGAAATATGGTTTTGCGCTGGCGGCAGCTAGGTTTACAGGGATCATTCAAGTACCACCCCCTCACATAGGCGGCCAGGCAAGGACGACGATTTTGTGATGTTCAAATTTTGCATTCAAATGTCGCTCTTGATCACGCAACAGAGAGGCACTAGTGCCAGCCACAGATGTGGCCGCCCGCAACCAGCTGGCAGCGCCATAGTAGGGGTGCTTAGTCAACAACCGGGGGAGTCAACAACCGACACCCTATGCGTAACGGTCCAAGGAGTGTATTTGCAACTAACTAGGAGGGTATTCCAAGATGTTAAGCTTAGAGAAAGAAAAGAAAGTGTATGATAAATCATGATTCCCGTTTCAGTATCCAAGGTTCTCGCTCCATCGGGCAGCAATCGCGCAGTGTGTAGTGAGTGTGAAATTCCGGCCTGGGTAGACCGAATGCCAAAGCCAGGCTCAGCTTGTGACATCAAGCTCTCTGGGGAACCATTACTTCTAGACAATTTTACATTGAAAATAACGGGGTGAGGAAGAGCACCGCTAGTTATAGACACGTATTGCAGGAATAGTATCCATGTACACGACCCGGGTTGTTTCTTCTCAACAGTTTGACGGGCCTAGCCGTAGTGATGCCACTAAACGGTGCCTTTAGATTGTCTACCTAAAGCTATAAGAATAAAAGAGGAAAAGGGGAAGAAGTGAGCTGTCTATTAGGGTTGCTTGAGGGCGAGGCGGCACGAGCTCGTTGTGTCTGCGTCCGCCCGCCGATGCGCTCGGTCGGCGCCGACATCCCCGGCACCTTTCACTCGGGTCCAATTCATGACACTAGTTCGCCATTCGTCTATCCGTTTTCGCTAACGGTAACGGTCTAATCACATGGTATCCCTATTTTATACCACGATACCTAATGTATCTAAGCCTCGAAGATAATTATCGGCGGAAGTGCCCACCGCAACGCGCAGACCCTAGAAATAACCGAGATCTATAAGCGATTACCATGTTACGTGCGGACCGGTAGCCTCTTCCGCTCTGCTCTCGTAAATATTTTAGACATTGCAAAAAGTCTTATCTGAACACCTGTCTCGTCAAAGTTGTTAATATCCTCAGTAGCAAACTATATTTCGTAACTGTCTGTCCCTTAACTATAACCGGTGTAATCAAGCTTAGGCAAGCTCTAGGGCCTGGTATAGAGCGCGTTAGTAGTTGTATTTCACGGTAATATTTCGACTTGAGGTTTAGGTTACGTTGGACGAAGTTTCGGACTCAGTATTTGCCGACCGTACACACCCTTCCGTGCGAGAAGTAAATCCGCTATTCGTCGAATATTTTGAAATTGACCTGCTTGAAAGGCTTCAATCGCTTGAAGCATTCTAACCTCTTTTAAGACAGTCTCAGTAATTGTATTTGTCATTTTGGCCGGTTGAAGTGGACCGGGTCGTGTCGCTCTAGGGAATTTGTCCCGTTGGGGTATAGATTACGCTATCGTCTTCGAATCTATTCTCTCTACGTATCTTCTCCTTTCCTAACTATCTTCGGCACGGTCTTTAACGCCGCGAGCAAAAAAAAACCCCAAAAATCGGATTGAAAATTTGTTAGTATAATAACTTAGGATATTAATATTCGTAGATTTACCTTTCTAAAAAGTCAAAAAACTACTATAATAATCTACTCGAGATAGACGGAAAATATAGTAGAGTAAAAATGTTGAAAGGGCTAAGAAGTTAATAATAAAGAGAGCTATAAACTAGGCTCTACGAGCAGATTCTTAAGGTAGGCGGGTAAGCATTTATGTGTTCCTCGGTGGTCTCAGCTTTGGGCCCAGCAATAGAATAGGTTCTTCCCCGCAAAAAGTTGACAGCTTTTGTTCTCTGAGCTCCAGGCACTCAGAATACTGCCTATCCGGTCTAAGGCAATCCAGTTACTTCCCCTGATGATTTCGTGGCTGTCGCCTGAGCAAAGTAGCGAGGTGTGGTGTGGTTGGCAAGGGTCGACGAGGGCAACATTCGGGAGGCGCAACGTACAAAACTGTCTTTTACGGAGTCTGAATTTAAAATAATTCACAACGGGTTCGTCTAGCAACGCTGTTAGTATCGACAATCTGATTATAAAAAAAATGTTGTGGTTTCTTGTGGCGGTGACATGATGCTGTTTGTGACATCTCTTAGGATTTTAGAGATTTCATCAGCCAGTTAATACTTGGATGCAACGTTTCAACGGCTAGTTGTGTTTGAACTACACCTCAGATAACCTAGCGAAATCAATTCCTTCCAGCAATGCTTAGAGATACGCAACTGAAAATTCTAGACCCGGATTTCAGTCGGTTGCAAAGTTCGATGGTATTGCTTCGACAGCGTATATATGTCTCAATACTCAGCGCACTGATTAAAATATTCATCTGTAGCGTAGACTCTTGATCCCTTCTTTCTATGCTCCCGGTTTGCGACCATA
>Ga0247774_1001104_pt1 | contig 13697 bp, 16 predicted proteins | sample UWRJL001104B6_FD_179933 | JGI IMG/M metagenome (GOLD analysis project Ga0247774, IMG submission 179933) | Plant litter microbial communities from Arlington Agricultural Research Station in Wisconsin, United States - UWRJ-L001-104B-6 | ecosystem: Environmental > Terrestrial > Plant litter >... | reverse complement strand
TCCTGAGCTTCCTAGGGGTCTCGCTTTCGCCCGAGAAGGCCTCTAGGGGCACCGCCATGGAGAATCGGTAGACACAGAAAAAGAATTATGGGAAATAAACTACCGAGCCCAGATGGGGGGGGGGGATGATATGGTGTTCAAGATTCGAGAATGAAGCGAAATATGATGATGGCAAATGGAAACATAGAGAAGGAAATACCCGAGTGTAAATCCTATTGTCGATTTTAGTCCCCGTTTTGACTCAGTAGACTAGTTGACAGAATTAACATACGGAGCTGTCAGCAAGAATTTGTGTCTCTCTGCTTGTGTAGTTCTAGGATTGTGATAAACCGTGTGTTTAGGCGAAAAAGCCCAGTCATGTCTTATGATTATCTGCGGATTTAAAGTGATGCGGCGGCTGTTTGAGCGATGAGTCCAGAAAGTAAACTACAGAGGAACAAGCGAATGAAAGCTTTGAATCCGCGGCCAACAGAGCAGCAAGTTTTCGCAGATCAAAAGTGCCCCAAAATCTAGCCAGTATTAACGACAGCAAATTAAAAACAATTGTGAAACGCTCCCGAAAGTTAAGCTAGTTCTCCGTAAGAATCTTGGTAAGATTCGGTGGGTTTAGATAGCTTCCGGTCTTGTGCCGGCCATGGGATGTTCTCCGCATTCCGGATATCGCTAGGCCTGACAAAAAAAAAGTAGGGTATGCGATGGTCACCTTTTGCTTGTTTGCCAGCACAACAAGATACGAAGGGAAAGGTTCCAATCTCGAGGAATTCTCAGTATGCGCAATTTCCTCGGAAAGGACTCGGCGGTCAGTGTTAAAGTTTGATCGGTCTCATTACATTCTCGCCATTTGAGGGATCCGTGTGATAGATCTCTCATTATCACCTTCAAACAGCTTTTGGCACGGCCCATGTCTTCTTCCGAACAGGACAGCTCCCAATACGAAGTCTTAAGTCGGAACACAGCCGAATGGTTTGAGCCTACCAGGCTAGACCCGCTCCGCGCCATGACAGGTATACAAACGATGAGTAATTCTGTACGGCCGCATCAGCACCCCACCACCCTTACCTGTTTTTCCTAGCTGGATAACGCTGTCTAGATCTGGAACCTTGACATTCCCCCGGGAGTAGGCCAGAATTTTCTAGTCCTTGACCGGTTTGAGCAAAAATAGACTCAAATAAGTTGTTGGGCCAAGAATTAATGCCATACGGAGTATTGAATTGTATTTGCGATATACTGAGATTCAGATATCTGACTCCCTTATCAGTATCTACCACAATCTCTTTCTATTGGGAACACTTCAGGGAGTTCTGTGAGCTGAGGGGCGAGAAGAGTCAGAGACTGAGAAGAGTGGTGTCTGTTAGCGGCAAGGGTCGTTGCTTGATTTGCGTGTTGATGGTGCCGAGAAGGGTTGTAAAGCCGATGGGTTGGTGAAGCGCAGTAATTGTCGCCCGCTTTCAAGGCGTCGCAACGCTGCGAGTCTGGCGCAAGGACTAACCGCCGCAGTGAACAGAAAAGTGAACATGGTAGATGTCTAAAGTCATAACAATTCCCGTTAACACCTTTTGCGTCACGTGATCCATGTAGACAAGAGATGTAAGGAGGGAGAGCTGCTTTGACGCTGTCATCGAACACGTATGGCCCTAGGCTTCGTTCTCGCCAGCAGCTAACCCGAGCAACAGCCTCGGTAACAGAAGCAGGAGCAGAAGCAGCGGGCACGCCCAATCCCAGACCAAAGGACCTTCAAAAGCTAGACCAAAGTGTAATCTCAGACTGACAGCCGCTCCGGCGAGGAATATGCACCCACTAGTGGTAGCGGCAGAATATAGCCAGTAGCAACAGGCATAGCCCTCCATTGAAGCACAAGGCCCCTCGGACGCTGATATAAGAACTGATATCTAACGTATCCTGGCTTAGGCATCGGCCCGGGAGGCGACGCGGCTACTTCCAAGATCACCATCGACCTCCTCCTGCTGGTAAGAGAACGGGCCTACTTCCGGCAGGGCAAAATATTCAGAATGCGCAGTTGTGAATACAGAAGAGGAAATGCTAATGAACAAGCAGCAAAGACTGCAGGATGAATATATGCAGAAGTCGGCGGCCTCCTTGGTACCGTGACTTGCGACGCGACGCGCAGCAAGGATGATTGTAGTACTATTTGTTTCCCCTTTTCCGGAAGACGCCTGAAGCGGGCGAGTTGTTTTGAAGTGTTGATAGAGGAGTGAGGAGTTGTATTAGAAATGAGAGTAGCGTTGATTCCGGGGTTCTTGTCACCATTTCCCTAAAGCGTTTACGATTTCAGTTGGGATTAAAAGTATGCTTGGAGAACTGGAACGAATAACAAGGATGGTGAGGGGATGAAAGACGGGTATCATGTATTTGAGTAATGGAGATATAGGGGTAGGGATGGAGAGCGACATGACGACTAACGTTCGCAGGTACCACCGTGGTATAGGGTTCCTCTTAATGACAATCATCACTCGACTTTTCTCGAAATTTGATATGGTGGAGTTTCACTCGTAGGAAGGTGATGATGCGACACAAGAAAAAAGACGGTTAATGCAGTAATAGGGTTCTTGAAAACATCAAGGACACCCAACCTGTCCGCTTTCTATTAGACAATCGGGATATGTACACTGTCCACCTTTACCCGACCACACATCCTTTCTATAACAAGCCATCATGCGCTCTCGGCTTTGACGAGCCCCGTTACTGTTTCCTCTATTTGCTTGTCGGTGAGACCTGTGAATATGCCAGTTAGCTTCTGTCTCCACTTCGGATATAATCCTTCACAATATCCCTGCTTCCCGGGGCAGAAACAGCAATGCATTCCCTTTCCCATCGCAGGACGCGCCGGTGAAGGAAACCGAGAGATTCGGCAGCGAAGAGTTGTCGCGTGTTGTACTGTCTACTGACGATACGAACTAACCTTCTAATGATTGCATCTTTTCCTTCCCAAATTCTAGATTCCAGTTTTATCCCCAGTTAGCGTAAGGTCACACACTCTCTGCTAACGAGACGATCGCGCAAAGGCCTCCAACACAAGGTGATCGTGAGGGAATAGATGTTCGGTAATCGAAAAACGCACCATATCTCGCGTAGACCTTCGGTACGGTCCCCTGCGCATCCCGGATCATGATGGGGATGTGGGGGTTGTTCTTCTTCATTGTCGGGTACGCTCTCGTGAGGAAAGACCTGGTTTTTGTGGAGCTTCTTTAGCATTTCTCTTTCCTCAGTTCGTCTTTCCTTCCATTACTAGGTGATAAAACACCTCTCGCTTCCGTGCGGCAATCAAAGGCTTTCGATTGGTGAAAGCAACACTCTACATTGAGAGCCAAGCAGCGCGCAAAGAGAGAAGGGCGGTGGGGGTGGCTATAGGTAGGATAGCTCTTTGTTACCTGACAGGAGCACTATGTTCTGACGTCTGGCAGAACAGGAAGCGGACCTCCTTGAGTGCTTTTGCGAAGCCGTATTTACTCGACATTTTGTGGCGTTTTTACCCACGCTTGCTTCTTTTCTTTGTCAAAAGAACGTTCGAAAAGGTTCTTTCGGTTTGGCGGACGTTCGTCGCGGAGCCCGTCCGTGGATGTTGAGGCAGTTCCGGTCGGGCTGCTTTTAGAGGGCGTTTTGATTGAAAATAGGTATGTCGTCGTTTCGTCGATGCGGCTCTTGGAGCTTTGTCCAGGATTTGGAGGGGGTGCAATTTTGGTTGCTGGAGCCTTATGCCATTAAGAAGATTAATGCAGAAACCGAGATGAAGAAGACGGGCGGCACTTTGGAAATTGGGATAAAGTAATATTTCTAGACAAAGTTTATGAATCAATGCGAATCCAACCTCGTCTGTCGGGAAAGCTCGGGCCATCCGCCGCAATGCCGGACAAACTGCCTAGACTTTTTCGTGCCTCACAGCAGAGCTCGACCCTAGAATTTCTCTTCGCTTCCACCACGGTCTACAATCTTCCCGCAACGACATCACTACCGTCAACCACCATCCCCGTTGAACCAACAAAACGCCATTTACTTTTTTTAGTCGACGAAACCCGTCTCTCTCTCTCTCCCGACCGATCCGAACACAAAACAAAGACAAGATGCCTCGCAGATCTGGAGGTGGTGGTCGTGCCGGTCCCCGAGCTCCTTCCCGACCTATGGTCCCCGCCAAGGCAGCACCGCAGCAGAGCCGGCCGACGTCGACCATGGCACCGCAGGCTGGGACGGCGGCTCCTCAGGCGGGAGCGGGTTCTGGGCCGGGACTGTTTGGGCAGATGGCCAGTACTGCTGCGTAAGTTCTCGTCCTTGCCCCTCCTCCCTTGCGGGAACAACCCAATTTTGAGATTGGAGAACCTTTGGGGGGGCGAAAGAGAGGGCAAAAGATGTCTTATTTGAAAGAGAGGATGGGACGTGTTCTTTATACCTGGCGTCAGAGCTGGGAGTCCAAGGGACGACTTGAAACTTCAATAAGAGCAGACATGCGGATGGGCAAAGGGTCATTCCATGGAAGAGCAAAAGAAGAGCTAACAACATCAGTGGTGTTGCCATTGGCTCAACCATTGGCCACTCCCTCGGCAATATGTTCGGCGGCAGCGCCCCGGCCGAGCAAACCCCCGTCGCGGCCGAGCAAACGAACAACCAGCAGATGCAGAACAACTGTGGCGGTGCGGTCCAGAGCTTTACGAAGTGCATGGATGAGCATGGCGGGAATATGCAGATATGCAACTGGTATCTTGACCAGCTGGTATGTTTCAGCTGTCCATCTTCTTTCCATTCGTCTGGGACGAGACGGAATGCTAACACCATGTAGAAAGCGTGCCAGCAGGCTGCGAGCCAGTACTAAGCCTTTGGGATGTTCTGCTGCACGCAGCAACGATGTATATTGGACAAGGGTAAGTAAAATGGTAGAAAAGCATGTGAAAGGGGGATACTAGGTCTCTAGTATTGCATTCGGAACGGGAAAGAAAATTCTCTACTCTGCACACCAGTAAGGCAAATTTACATGGTAATGTACAAATATAAAATACCACTTTCTCCTTGTGCATTGTAAGGTACAACGGCTCGTAACATCATCAGTCTCCAATTTCTGTTTGCAATGTGCTTTCCCTAGGATGATTTTACCCCGTCCTAGCTCTCGTCGAACTCATCTTCTGGCCGGGGTTCAAAGTTCAACTGTAGATAAACGTCAGCAAATCCGTACTTTCCTTCGCAAGTTCTAAACGTCGGAAGATGGGCCGAAAGAAGCTCACTGAGTTGCCGTTATAAAGCTGGTAATCCCTCTGTCCCTCTCTTGTCTCCTCCCTCCCTCTCCTCCGCCTCAACCCCTCCTGTCCATCTCGTTGTTCCGCATCCGCAGCGGCCGGCTGTTGTTGCTGTTCCTCTCGTCGGGGTGCGGGAGCCGTGCTGAACAAGCTCGTAAAGAAACTGACAATCATCCCTACGAACCATATGAAAAACCCCACCACGGAACCAACCACACCCTTGTTCTCGCTCGCCGACCCAGAGCCGGGGCCAGCATACGCACTGCTGTACCTCGGAACCGGCACGAGGATCATGGTACTCGACGGCCCCAGCCCCAACTCCCCCAGGCTCTTCTCCTCGTCCGTCTCCTCAATCGTCTTGTTCGGCAACGGCGTCAGCACAACCTTGAATTTATACGGCGCCCCAGCAGCACCCCCGTCCTGCCTGTCGGCATCGATCCACCCCCTCACGTCCTTGGCCAGGCTCGCCCCCTCGGGAAATCTCGACCGCATGCTCGACCCGTCAAACAGCCGTACCTGCAAGGAAACCATGCCGCCACTCCTCTTCACGCCGCTGCTCGGCGCATTGACGAGCGAGGCTGCCACGTCACCCGACGTCAACCCCTTCCGCAGGCGCTCGCGCTCGAGGGCACGTTCCCGCCGGTCGGCCTTGTCGTCCTCGATCTGCTTCAGGATGCGTCGGCGTTCTTCCTGTGACTCTTTCTGCTTCTTCCGGATCGCTTCGGCGTGCGAGGTTTGGGCGGTTGTTGGAGGTGGTGACTTCTTCTGGTCCTGACTGTCCCCATCGCCATCGTCGTCTTTGGCCTTGTCCTTGCCCTTTGCTTTCTTCGCCCGGGCGTAGGCTTCGAGGGCTTTCTTCTTGGCCTCCTCGCGCTGCTTCGCTAGTCGTTCGGCGCGTTCGGCGAGCACAGAGCGGATGGCGTCGGTGCGTTGGTCTGTGTTAGAAAGTGATGTATGGGAGCTGGGCGGTTGGGTGGCGCTGTCCGATGCTTCTGGGGCGCGCGCAGTAGGTGGTTGCTCTATGTTGACGGGTGGGGATGACGATGAGGGTGTCGGTTCTTGATGGGCAGAAGTGCTTTCAGCAGATAGTTCTACTGCCGATGGTGCTGGCACAGGAGCTTCTGGAGAGTCGACAGCAGCGCTCTCCGCGGCGGCAGCCTCGGGTCCCCTCAACGCGGTCCGAACCCTCTTACTAAAATCCTCCTTCCTCGTCCCCGCGGCAATGTACTCCTCCAGCTTTCCATTCCTCAAGACAACCAAAGTAGGGTTCTTGGGGATAGGGAAGAGAGCTGTCAGAAAGCCGGCTTCTTGGGATCCGGCCTTGAGGCGGAGGAGTACTGAATGATCTTGAAAGACTTGCATGATCTATATATGAAATAGCATCAGTAAAAAAATCATTTTGTATGAATTTGAAGTGTATAGGGGTGGACGCTACGGATTTATCCTTGAGGAAGTCATCCTCCCAACGTTGGCTCTCCTCTTGCTCATCTGCGACGGTTGATATTAGCTTTTTGCACGTGCTGAACTGGGCGCGCGCAGGTGGCAAATTGCGACTGACCGGTTACGAAGCAAGCGACGGCCTTGCTGGATTGCATCGCCTCGGCGATGCCTTCTTGAAGAGTCCCACTGTAAAACATATTTTCTGATACGGCGACAAATGAATATGATTGAAGGGGCAATGTGGATGATGCAGCTCGAGGTAGATGAATATAAGTGGGGCAGGAAACGGAACCTCGCGGCCTATTTTAGAGCACGAGGTTGACGTATCGAAGATCAGGACAAAGGAGTTCAACAAAGCTGATAGGACTATGAGCTTCAGGTGAGCACAGGGAAATGAATCTTGGGATTCAGAAATCTAGAAGATATAAGCGTTAGGTTCCTGCTGCCCGGCTGTCGATGATGAACAAAAAGGGATGCCACTGAAGCCAGGCTGGCAAGGAAGTGGCAATAAGAGCACGGACCAGCAAGAGTCACTTTCCGTTAAACCCTACGCCTAATTTTTATTGGTCCCGTTGCTTCAAGTAGGCAAATCAAAGAGACAACTTTTGAGAATCAGCTCATTCTTTTCCTGGGTTCTGTTTGTGCCGCTTTTAATAAGTCTCTACCCTTCTACTCGAAGACTATTTTGCAGTCCAAGGAGTTTCAATGTGCGACGATCCGTCTTCTGTTCTGCTTTAAGTCTTCGCCACGAATGGCCCACCACCCTTACAAAACAACACACTGTAATGTGAAAAGGTTGCCAATCCCCATATGTAAATGTTTTTCCCCAGTCCCGCAAGAAAAATCGCACCCTCCTCTCAGTCCCGTGACTCCATCTTAGCACACCCCTTCAGGTGTGTTACGATTGCCTTCTCCTTGATCTGGGAGGTTTCTGCTTTGAGAGACTTTTGGTAGTCGCATTGAAATTCCCGAGATTCTCTCGTGCTGTTCCTTCTTGAAAACATACCGACTTGTTTGGGAAAACAAGAGGCAAGTCATCCTTTTGCTGTAAGATCAAATATGAGGAGATGAGAACACCAAGGTCGAAAGCAAAGATTCGTCCATGCATTAGGTTCAACTCCATTGCCGTCGCCTGTTAAACCATGCACCAGACTTGAAAGTCGGACAAATATCCCAATATAAGTTTCAGCCTCCGAAGGCTCCGTACCCATATTTCCCGGCCATACACATCATAGATATCGTTTGCTGCATCACCTTTCCTGAACGCCCATGCCCCCCACCTTATCGGATGAGTCTACTGCCCTGTCCCTTTCCCACGAAATAGAATCGCCGAGTGTCTCCTGGCCACATGAAGTCAAACCCGTCGTCCAGGAGTATTGATCTCCTTCATCATCGATTCGCATCGATATCCGCTTTCGCACTTGCTCGGCTAGAAATGTTTTTTTTTCAAGACCCGCTCCAACGTCTTTGAAATATACAGTTAAAAATAACTTCAAAAGAAAAATGCTCGCCCTCCATGACAACCCCAAGAAACACTATGCCGAAAAGTTTCCTTGGCTTTCGTGTCTGGGTGCTACCGGTCTCAAATCAGCAGCGAAGGGGCTTGTTCGTGGCTTAAAGTATAACGCATTTAGGGCTGTTGTCGCGGTCTGGTCGCCGCCGCCGCTTCTTCTTCCTCCGCCGTTCCACCTTGTCGTATGGATTTTCAGCGTAGTGGTCCCCTTCATCCTGTTGCTCCTCAAGAAGGTCATCCCTCCTCAGCATCTGGCGGCAGAGATCGATAAAAACCTCGTTGACGTTTTCTGTGAGCCCAAAATGTCAGCTGAACCTTGTCCTGCCCCCAAGACATTTAGACGCCACGAAAGGCCGCCATCAGACATACTCCTGGTCCTGGCGCTCGCCTCGTAATACGGAGCGCCCCATTGTTGCGACACAGAAAAGGCCCGCGGACGGCTCACGGCGCGTTGCTCTTCGAGGTCTGCTTTGTTGCCGACAATGACAATCGGCACGTTCTCGTCGTCCTTGATCCGGATGATTTCCTCGCGGAGCTGCGCTAGTTCTGCGAGCGACGACGCCGACGTGATGCTGAATACGAGAAGAAAGCCCTGACCGGTTTTCATGTACAGGTCTCGCATGGCCACTAGTAACAAGCCACGCCGTTAGCACCGGCCCGACCATACTATGCCCAGTTCAGGTGAGGTCGGGGACCAACCGAATTGCTCTGTGCCGGCAGTGTCGAGTCTTTCGTCAAGGTTAGCAAAAAAAAAAAAATTCAACCGCCACGCCAAGAATCCCCAATTGTCAAATCCCAACAGGCGTTCTCACATTTCCAATACAACTTGCCGGTTCTGTCTCATAAGTCAGCCAACAAACTGCAACACCTGACTCGAGCGCTGGCGAGGCCACGACGTACATCCACGTTAATTTGTGTCCGGTAAGTATCCTCGATGGTAGGGTCATAGCTCTCAATCCATTCGTTGTGGACGAATTGAGCTGTGTTTGCGAAATGTCAGCCGCCGATGTCTCCGGCATGATGTAGAGAGCTGGAGAGCCCTACCTGTCAAGCACGACTTGCCAACGCCGCCTGCGGGTTGAGGTCAGGTGTTAGTGCACGTGACGTAGCCTCGTAATTTAGAAACACTTGCCCGCCCCCAACACGACAACGTGCATTTCGCGACTGGGTTACCCATGTTAGCCAAGTCCGTTTGCGAGAGGTATACAAGAGCACGAAAAGGGTAAAACATACCATGGTTGATACCGTGAGCGCGGCATCGTTTTTATGTGATGGACTCTCGCATTCCCTAATGCCGGTGGACAAGGCGCAAGTCTCCGAGCTCCAAGCCGCTTCCGTATTGACAAAAAAGGGAGGATCGTCGTCGAAAGGAATCCGCCGAAGGGGTGGAATTGTTCAAGGAAATCCTGCTCAAGGTTGCACAGGTGTCCTCGTTCTCAACCCTCGGAAGCCTCCCGCTCTTTCTTCCGAGCTCAAGACAATCACCCTCTCCCACTAAGAGCCTTGAAGCTCAAGAGACGGTAGCTATTCGCAGGGAGCAGTCATCGACGTCATGAGGAATGAGGTGCGGTTGTTCGCCTCGGTAGGGCAGTGCAAGTATTCAACAAAAAAAAGAGGGATGGAAAGCCCTCTTGATTTCAGGGAAAGAAAGAGGGGGAAACAAGACGTGGAGAAAATTGCACAGAAGTATTAATGATGATCAGTTGTTGCTGCTCATTTGGGAGAAAAAACGAGAGTAAGAAATAGGATTCTTATAATAGAAAAAGGAATAACGAGCACCCACCCAAAGTCTTCCGCACGACAGCTCCTTTGGGTCTCAAGCAGCGGCGCGTCTGACTGGTATTAGCTTTTTTCTTTGGGTGCCAATGGGAGTTGAAATCTGGCAGCGGTCCAGAGGTTGCAAGCAGTCGTCAGAAAAATGTACTGGCAGGGCAGGCAAGATCGTTGGACGGCCGGCTTTGTTGGTTAATGAGGCCTGCAGTTTGGCAGGTGCCTGTGGAGCTAAACAGTAAGGCGCACGGCTCCGCAGGCGCAGACGCAGGCGCGGAAATCCACTGATCTCACCCCGAGAGAGGAATCAGGAATATTATCTGGGAAGGGGAATGTACGCCCCTGGCCGGGTCTTCCTGTGCTGTGGGTCCGAGGTCAGGCCAGGCTAGCACCAGCTCTGCACCACATCAGCATCAGCAGCGAGTGAGAGCAAGGGATGTGGGAAATAGCCCGGCGCGGGTGTTCCACGGACGCGATGCGACAGCAGGCCGTGCAGGGAATTCTGGTTCGCTGGATTCGGGGTGCCGGAAAAAAGTGGGGAGGATTTCTCGTCCCTTTTGTGCTCCCCCCGCCTGGCTGCTCGCAGGGATACTCGTGAAGGTTTCGGTTGCTCCAAAAGGGCTCTTGGCTCCGGGAAGAGGTCGAGGTGTGACGAAAAGAAACACAGTTCCGGAAAATTGCCCGAGTCTAGATCCTAATTTTTTATTGTTTTGGGAAACCCCAGGTCAAATGGGCGTGCAAACCCAAGATGTTGGTATTCCCGGTTCGGGGCAGCAGTGTCAATCGGGAAACCGAGCTGGCAGAAAGGGACGGAACGTGTCCGGACGGGAGAAGAGGAGGCAATGCGTTGCGTCCTCCAGCTCCGTTCTTCGGTAGAGAGGCGAGACAGCAACGAAGAATTGATCCCCACGGCGCGGGATTTGGTTGAAAATTGTCAGGGCGAAGGAAGAGTTTGGCGCCAGTGAGATCGTGGGGGCAGAAAACGTGACAGGCTGGTGAGATGCGTGGATGCTGGATAGGCAGGCAGACGGCAGGCAGATACGAGAACGTGTCTTCCTATGTTTGAATCGTTGCTGGTTGCACAAACTCTGATTCGAACCACGGGCCGTGAAAAGAAGAAACAACAGGGCTGCGTTTAGGACCCGTGTTTCAACGCCAAAAGGAATCTGTGGCTCGTACTAATACGAAAACATCTCGTCCGCGAAAGAAAAGGAAGAACGGTGTGAAGGTAAGGCGGTTGGAACTTGGAATGGGCGTTCCAAGCTTCCAGGGTCCAAATCACACGAGGCCGAGTCCGGTCGATATATGGTATTTAACGGGAGAAAAAGACTTGGCCTCTCCGGTTCCTGCCCCGCCCTCAACCCTCATAGATCAAGTACTTTGTACTTTTATCACGGTCTCGTCGGCCTCGTCGGCCTCGTCGGGCGCCATTTTCGCATCGACGAACTGCAGAAGGGTACGAAGAATCCGAGCAGGATGTGGGACGGACGTGGCGTCAGTGCTCTGGGGCATTGTGGCCGTCGGGCACGGACGGCCAAGCTTGCAATCGAGAGAAGTTGGAAGCAGATCTGCCGCTGGAACGAGGTTCCGATCTCTGAAGATTTGGATTAGATGCTACCCAGTATCTTCGCACCTAGCCAGGCGCCAGTGCCCGACGCAGTACCTTCGAATACAAGGTCCGGATGCGGTTGACATGTGGTCATAATGCGACTAGTGAGGCCGGCCGATTTGAATCTCAAATCATTCAGGGCTCGGGAGATGACCAGTTCCTACCTGCCGAACCACAATTCCGTGATTGTATTTGTAAATCTCGTCCGTGCATCTTTTTCCCAGCCTGCAAAGTGGACGAAGCCACATATTAGTGTCTGCTCCGAACCCATTGCCGAAGTCCGCACAAAGTCCGTCCACACAAAATCCGCCCACACTTACATATAATTTGCATTCGACGCAAGGTTGCGAGGCTGCATTTGGGCGTGCGTGCCCAGTTGCTGCATACATCTGGAGCTTACCCGTCGTCGCGGCTGGCAATTTGAGGCACGACCTCTCCTTCCACCAGACGCTTCCCGCGAACCCGCGAACCCGCATGCGGTGCTTGGCTGCACACACGCTCTGTCCAATCTGTATCAGCAGATAACCGCGGTTTGATGACCACCAACTTCACGAAGGAACTGCAGCAGCAGCAGCAACAACAGCACAGCAGCTCTTGGGGGCGGCTCGCCTGCCTGCCCCTCTTTGGGTTGCGAGTTATTATTCGAATCCGGACCAAAGCTCTACGCGGGCCGTTACTTATTGGCATACCGCATGCCTTTTTTTGTTCCGGATTGCCTCGGGGACTCGGGCTAGATGGAAGTTCGCGGAGCAGGGTACATTGATGCCAGGAACCCAACCATCTGCTCGATCTTTTTAGATCTTTCTACGGATGTAGTGGATTGCTAGTACTAGTAGTGTTTCAAAATATTTGGAACGGCCAGGAAAGTCGGGGTTTCTTGCTTGCTTGCTAGTCGGCCGTTTACAAGCCTGGGTCTCGCTTTTTTTTTCTTTTTCTTTTCTACTTGACTATCAAAAAACTGTCAGAAGTAAGGGGCAGTTCCATCTCCAAACTCGGAGGAACGAGGGGCACAACAAAATTTCGAACTGATTTGTGGTCCCTGTTCCCCGGTTCCGTAGCAGCCCGTTGATGGGGAGCGGACCCACCATGAACTGCTTCTGAATCCTGGCAACCTGGATGGACCCTGAAAATGACAGAGCACCGATATGCCTTCGGATAGACTTCCGTCATCCACGCAAGCTATTTCATCGCACAAGGAGCTGGCAAGTGGATTGAATGAGGGGATTTCAAGACAAGGAACAACCTTTTTCGAGGCCCAATGAGAATCACGATCCTCAAATTGCTGCCTTTAATGCGACGTACGTACATATTACACGCAGCAGCGAGAGTTGAGGAAACTCGTTGCGGCCACAGTGGAGCCCGTCCTTAGAAGCTCCCTTTTTGGGCTCTGGTTGTATGCAAGCCTGCTGCAATACACTTTCGGTCCCGCTCGAGAACTCTCCAAATAGGCACTGGTCCCCCTCCTCACAAGTACTGACGGAAGATATTTGCTAAGCTGGTTTACCACGGCTGCAGGGCTTATCTCTATCAATCGATCGGTGATCCGTGCTTTGCTTCCTGGGACAGATGAAATCGTCGTTGAGGATCTCACTTTTCTTGGAATAAGAGCCCGAACTTGCCCGATCCGCAACCCCGACTCGCAGGTCCAAGTTGTTACAATGCAACTCCAGCGAAGAAGAAGCACGCGAGCCGCGTCTCGATACATCGGCCGATATATTCAGACACACATCTGCGCGCACACACCCAACACGGCCATTGCCATGATCATCTCTTTGTAGAGGGTGGTCTGAGGCTCTCTGACCCGCTGCAATGCCGTGCCATGTGAGCCGACTCGACTGGCCCGCTTGAACATGCTCAAGCCAGTGAACGACCAGATCGGCCTCATTTTCTTTCGAGGGAGATGCCTGGCCACGGGAGAGGCCGCGCCATCACTGCCAAGCACCCAATCCTCATCGCCCCGAAGCGCTGATGCCACTTCTGCCGACCATGTGAGAGCCTACCGCCTGCTGACTACTGTTTCCCGCGAAGCCATCTTCATTTTCCACTTGCGCAACGCACGTCCATCACTGTGCGGAACTTGCCTGGCCAACTGCAGGTGATATTTGATCCGACGGAGAGCGGAACG
>Ga0247774_1001103_pt1 | contig 13700 bp, 8 predicted proteins | sample UWRJL001104B6_FD_179933 | JGI IMG/M metagenome (GOLD analysis project Ga0247774, IMG submission 179933) | Plant litter microbial communities from Arlington Agricultural Research Station in Wisconsin, United States - UWRJ-L001-104B-6 | ecosystem: Environmental > Terrestrial > Plant litter >... | reverse complement strand
ACGTTTCTCATAGAGCAAGTCGGTCCCAATGAGAGGAGCCTCGCGAGCTCGGATGAACCCGAACTCTGGAACAATTTAACTCAGGTGTACAAGGTGATTTGAACCGTCGATGTCGAGGACTTGACGAATTTATTGAAGAATTTTGGCCAGAAAGCAACCCAACGTGGCGGATTGTGTGCCTACATTCTGATAGCCGAACCTGGACTCTCCCAGGATTCGAGACGTGTGGTTGAGGCTCCCTCTGCCGAGCGGTAATACACAAGAAGGAACCAAACCCAAAAAAACCAGTCCTCTCAAAATTTTAGGATCCGTGATAGGTGGGTTTGGGGTGTCGGAAATATCCACCATTCGTCCTACGCCTTCGGCCCGATCAACTCTTGACGTCTGACTTAAAGAGCCTTAGTAACTAGACTTGGAACCACGGCAATGGCAGCGAAAGGAAAGAAAAGTCGCAAATCCACAACTACCGGCACCCAAAATAATTCAAGGCAGTACGGCCGAGCAACAACCACTCTATCTAGCCGCCCACGATGATGTATACTTGCAGCATCAAGCGTCCCCTTTCATGTACGCAATCGCACTTTGATGACAGTCTAAATGCAGTTCTACTTGGTACATCGGTATCGAAAATACCCGGCCATGTCAAAGCTCCAACCCCTGAGTTCGGCACCGGGGAAATAAATATGCGGCCCTACCCCTGGGACCCTCGGCAAGCACACGTGGGCGCCACGGAACCCGGATGAGGTGCCATGGAAGCGAAGAAGTTGACAGATGGAGGCATGGACGGAGATGTACGTCAACCGATCGATTTTGGTTGGAAATGCAGACAGGTTGACAGGATGGGGGCGCGGGTGCTATGGGGCGTCACGGCATGCCATCTGTCAAATCTTTTCCCGAGAAGGCGAGCATGCCGGCGAGAAAAGCCCCCAAGTCCTCTCGTTCGCTCCCCATGGGGAGGAGAATTGAACGCCGCGAAGGTGCCGTGGAATGTTTAATCTCATCGGCGAATAAGGGCCTGCTTGCCCCGGGCCTCTCTGGGCCGGGTAGTATGGATTTGATGGCTCGCTTGTGCCACCACATCGGGAAACCGGATTGCCCGCCAAGGTGTCAGTGCGGATTTGGGGAGGGACTGACGAATGCGCAGACACATTCTTGGGAGAAGACTCAGAGGGCCGAGTGATTTGATGAGTGCGCTGGTCTCTTGCCTAAGCGCTCGTGGCTCGGAACATTCTCGATAAAGGGGAAGAAAGGCTATGACGGGCTCGAGGACAATGGCTGAAGTCTTGTTTGGCTGAGTGGCAACTGCTGGCCAATATACCTGGCCAATCGCCTGCGTGCCTCTAAATTCTGGGGTAAAGTGTGGGGAGGGAGAAGAATATTAAGTGTGGAGCCAAACCTTCATCTACGAACCGATCACGCGTGGCCCCCTCGCCTTTACCCGGCCGGCTGTTTTTGCACCCAATTTTTGATTTTTGCTCAAGAGTGTAAACGGGGCTGCGGCCAATGGGCGGCCGACTACTGAATTAATATTTTGTCGCCAGTTATCGTCACGGTTCGCGGAACAGGACATGCCTGGGCGGCCTGGACCTAATCACTGCCAAATCGATCTTTCATTTTGCGACTTCTCGGCAGTTTGCGTTCGGGCGGTCGCCCAACGGCAGTGGCGAGCTTGGCCAAGCTACCCTTGATCAACTGTGGGTATTCGGGGGGGCGTCGTTCGGGGAACCACAGCAGTGGAGGTGGTTGAATATGACAAAGTTCACCTTATGTGGCAATCTGGGAAAGAGGAACACACGGTTCAGCGGAAAGCGACCCCCCTTGGCAACTGCCTTTGGCGCAGAAAGTAGGAAAATTTGACAAATTTTAGGATAAGCACGTGTCCGCGGGGACTCCATCGAGTAGAAACGAGTAGAAAACTCCCCGGAATGAAGAGGTCTGGGAAGGTATAAGTGCAAGGCATGGTACGACGTGACCCGTGGTTGACGGCTTCCTGGATTTCTCTTCTCAGCGTCCCCTCCATTGCTTCCTTCGAGTGTGTGTGGCCTGCCTTTAGCATACTTGCCAAGTCTTGCTTTGCAATCCTTCTTTCTTTTGAGAGAAACCGTGCCGACGCACACAGACAAGAAAAGAGACGGAAGAAATCTAGTCCACTCGCCCAAGATGTGGAAGGCCATCACCGCCGCCGCGCTTCTTGCGCAGTATGCCAACGGCCAGGCAATGCTTCGGTTTGCCTGCTCGCAGCTTGTTGTCGAGCGAACCGACCCCATCGTCAACCCCGGCGCCATCTTCACCCCCCATCTTCACCAGATTGTTGGCGGCAATTCGTTCAACATCACCATGGACCCCGACCACCACGACCTGCCCAGCCTGTCCACCTGCACATCGTGCTCCTTCAAGGAGGATCTGTCCAACTACTGGACGGCCGTCCTGTTCTACAGGAACAACCAGGGCAAGTACATCAGGGTGCCGACCCAGGGTAACGGCGGTCCCCAGGGCAAGCTCGTCCACCCCGGTGGCGGCGGCATGGATATCTACTACATCCCCAACGGCCGCGCCGGGAAGATGGTTGCCTTCAAGAAGGGCTTCCGCATGATTGCCGGAGACGCCGGTAACAAGGACGCCTCCAAGGTCAACAAGAACGCTCTGTGCCATCGCTGCTGGACCGCTCCCAACGAGAACACCTTCATTGGTGGTGCTCCCTGCACGGGGCAGGACACCGTCGAAATCCCCTCGAGCAAGACTTGCCAGCTGATCCGCCAGACGCTCATCTTCCCAACGTAAGCTTTGCTTCTGCCAGTCAGGTCACGTAACCATGCTAACGCGAAATCAGATGCTGGGATGGCAAGAACCTTGATTCTCCCAACCACCGTGACCACATGACCTACAATACCGGTTACGTCAGTGCCAACGGTGGCGGCGCCTGCCCGGCCACCCACCCTATTGCCGTTCCTCAGATCATGTACGAGATTATGTGGAACACGACCGAGTTCACCAAGCGGAACGACTGGCCGACCTCTGGGAACCCGTACACGCTCTCCATGGACATCGGCGGCTCGGCCATTCACGGCGACTACGTCTTTGGCTGGAAGGACGACACACTCCAAAAGGCCATGGACCAGAAGTGCAATCTCAACCGTGATTGCGCGGCTGCCGGTATACATTACCAGCCTCCGGAGGAGTACTCGAAGTGCACGATCAAGCAGTCTGCTGTTGAGAACGTCGATGGCTGTAAGTTTTTTCTCCCTCGTAGCTCTCTTTCCGAGAGACAAGATTTCGAGACAAGCAGTTACTAACACTTTGCCAGTCATGGATTCCATGCCCAACGGTGCCATGGTGCTCAAATAAGGAACGAAAGAGGTCAGAATTTGAATCATTGGGGCGGCGCCGGGGGACTGTTTTGCAGCAGCTGGATTTGTGATTTTGATATTCGCAAATTGCAGAAATCTTCACACGGGAGTCGACTTCCCTTTTCTTGTATTTTTTGGCCTATAATATTCCCATTAGAAAAGAGACAAAATGCAAACATTAGTCGTCCATTTTTGTTGTTTTCATTGGCGAGTCTGCCGGCCTCGCTTTTCAACGAGCATCCTCATTACGGGAGGTTTTAACTTCTCTCTCTAATTCTTTTTTTCTGAAAGATAGCTCCACTAGGAAACATGAAGCTCTTAAGTGTCCATGTACTTTTATATTCTTAGATAGCAACATGGACATTGTTTCAAAATCTAGGGTTTAATTCGGCAGTGAGTCATTTTGGGGCTTTGGGTGCAGCCATTCGGGTGGAAGGATGTTTGACCCCTATCGGCGCGAAAAGTTCTTGAGGGCACGAATTTCCTCTGGGGATGAATTAGGAGAGCCTCTATTGAACGGACCAAACTCGAAACTAGGCCCATGCAACTGTTCGGGATTCAGTGAAAGCGGGGCTCCATCCCACTGGGGAATTGGTGAGTGAGTGAGTGAGTGAGCGGGCGGGTGAGAAAAGCAGCCGAGCAGTCCCCTGGTTTGGCTGTTGGTCCAGCAGTGTTCTTTCAGTGACCAAGATACACGGATGTACACGGCTGAGAGGCGGTAGGCTCCGATTTTTGTCTTCAAAATGCCCTCGCCAGAGTAATTGATGAGTGGAACGTATCAGTCGTCTCATTTCAATGTTTTGGAGGGTAAGTATGAGAGCAAAAGATGCAAGTTCTCTTTGCACTTTGCTGCTCGCACTTTAGCAAGTGTCTTGATTCATTGCTTTCTAGCCTAATGCACTACCACATCTTCTTCCTCTACCGGCCTGGGCAAGTCACGTAAGGGAAAACGCTCGCCTGCCTTGACAACCCATTCCTTCCCGTTAGGCTCAAAGCACCAAACATCCTCCGGCCCGGCATTTCTCGCCCATTCTCCGCCCTCGACCTTCACGCCGCACTTTTCCGGTATGCCCATCACCTTGATCCCCCTCTCCCTGCTCCACTTCCGACACAGCTCCGCCAACCGCCCGACAAAGCCCCCTTCGAAATGCGGATAAACGCTCCACCCGCCCAAGAAATCCGCCGCCGTGCAATCCTCCATCCCGATGGTGTTGTCGTCCAGCCCGCCGATGGCCGCGTCGATGATGGAGACGTCCCGGCCCTGGACCAACGCCCCGGCACTCCCGCCGTAGACCCGCACGGAGCCCCGGGCGTGGGCCTGCTTCAGGGCCTGCATGAGGCCCCGGGTGCGCATGTGGTCCAGCAGCTCGAACGCGTTGCCGCCGGGGATGACGAGGACGTCGGCCTCGTCGAGCCCGAAGGCCGGGGGGGAGGTTCCCAGGGTGACGTGGGAGGCGGGGATGCCGCGGGGGGCGACGGCGGAGGCGACCCAGGCTTGGAGGTCGGGCCAGGAGGACTGCGGCTGGGCCCAGGGCCACACCGCGATGTGGTGGGTTGTCGGGTCGGGATTGGTGAAGAGTTGGTCCCAGAGCTGGGACTCGTCAGATTCAGAGCCCCCGCCGCCGAGGTAGCAGGGTGAAAGAGGCATTGTCTGTAGGTGGTGTTGAAAGGGGCTGGTAGGGTTATGCTTCTATTCAAGTGCGGAGCATGGGACTGGTTAATGAACCTGTTTGGCGATAAAACGTGTCGGAATTCTTGACAGAAACTCAAAGCTAGAGTTTAACCACCGGGAGAAGCTCTCGGATATCATACCGTGTCGCAGCTCCAAGTTTCAAGGCAACAAGCTTCCACGTGATCAGAGGAAGAGGTCAGTAACCCCAACCGCAACCGTAATTATATACTCTTTCGCTAAGCCTTCGAGGCGTATTCTACTAAGGAAAAGCCAGAATAAGCTCAATACATGGCCCCCTTTTAGAGATCTATACGTGGCATATAGGCTCCAGCCAATCCTCATTCTTGATAGTTGAATCTAACTAGTCCCTGTTCGTGAGAGTCGTGAAAGTTGTTTTATCTGGGGTGAAAGGGCAATTTATTCTTTGTGGCCTGTAGACCTAAGATGCGTATGTATGGAGGTCATGGAAACTTGCGGTTAGACAGGTAGACGAGAACGAAGACTTCGCATAATTGGGTTGATTCATATTGTTGAGATGAACTGAGCGCATCAAATAAACTCGTCCACGCACACAAATAGCCTACAGGAATCCTTTCCGCCTATGCGTCCTCAGCCTAGTAGCACACCTGGGTATTTGGCACATCCCTTTTCTAGCTTGACATCCCTCATCCAAACCCCCCCGTATTACAAAACGCTTCCCGAAATTGCAACCGAGCAACCCTACTGTAAATGCCGAACATGCAAGCGGACTTCAAGAACAGACCCAAACAAATGCGACAAAAACGCCATATGCAACCCCCTTTCCGTAACCCACTCACTCCAAGCAAAAATGTTCGTGAAAAATCAAACCATATTCCCAGCATCGTTTGTCAAACTTCGACCGGAAAAGTCATACCCTCCACCTTGCTCGTTCTGCCGCGCCGGTGTCCCTATCCTCGACCTCGAGGGGGACCGGGACCTCGGCCGGCCGATGTCCGCCTTGGACAGCTTCCGAGAAAAGTTGTTGCTCCTCGGCGTCCGTGACGGCAGCGGCGTGTGGTCGCCGGCTTCAAAGTCGTCAAAGCTTGCCCCCAGCTTGGTGCTCGAGCTTGGCGTTTGGAGGGGAAATCCCGCGGACGTGAGGGGGACGTCGATGGAGAGCCCCGGCACCCTCACCATCTTGACGGTCGAGGGCGATCTCCGTTGGACGTCCTTGAGGAGGGCGCGAAGCACAGGGATGGATGCCGCCATGATGGTGACGGCGCTTTCGGCCACGCCGAGGATGATGAGCGGGACGGTGTTGACTGGGTAACTTTCGGTTAGATACTTGATAAATGACGAAGGGTTTTGAGGAAAGAGACTTACTGATGTCCGATTTCGCAAATGCCGGGATGGTTACCGTCTTCCCGATAGAGGTCAAACCGGCGCTGGTTGTTCATGTTAGCTTCTGACAGCAAAATGGGCGTGACAAGGGCGGGGCGGCATACAAAACACCAAATGACATGGCCACGAGGACGCCAGCCCGTTCGCGCCTGTTAATTGTCATTCTTCCAATGATCCGCCAGGGCAGTATGGCAAGAATGATGTCGAGGAGACCGGAATAGGCTACAATTCGTGTTAGCCAAATGCGGGGCTCAAAGGGAATCTCCGAACATACCTGCGGCGGTGCTGTTGAACACGACAAAGATCTTCGAGTCCCAGCACTTCCCTTTGATAAAGGGGTTCCACGTCCTCTCGATGGGCGTGCACTGACTCCAGGTGAAAGCCGCAGCGAGGCCCAGCATGATGTTCACCGACACAATCACAAACCAGATGAACAGCCTGACCCGGCCCTCTGATATGCGAAGAAGCGTAATGGCAAAGCTCGTCTTGCTCCAGGCCGCAGCGAGGATGGAGAAAAATCCCGAGAGGTTGAGAACCAGCAGCATCGGCGGGAGTTCTTCGTTTGTAATGTCGTAGATGTGCTTGCCGAAGCCGTACGTGGTCGATATGCTGGCAAAGACTCCCGAGATGAGGAGCACAAGGTATGATGCTATCAACACATGGTCGTCCCACCAGAGGCCGCGTTGCCGGTAGAGCTTGCAGTAGATCCTCAGACCAAGAAAGCCGCCCGACGACACGATGAGGGTCCAGATCGTGAAGTTGAGTTCCTTGATAAAGTCGTTGTGTGGGAGCTCGGGCTGGGGCGTGATGCCGCTAAACTGCCGAGAAACAAGCGTCGTCGCCATGCTGATGACCTTGCGTCGCCAGAACACACCAATGGTTGGTTGCTTCTAGCGGAAATCCATGTGAAGGAGCGACGAGAGAGAACAAAAGAATGAGGCCCAAACAGCCAGCCGAAGCACACTCGCCTAGGATGAATAAAGGTAGAACCAGTTGATGCAAGTTCAAGATGAAATCCGGGGATGACGGGATTCAAAAACAAAAGAGAAGAGAGGGATGGACCGGGAGAGACGCGATCAGAATATTATAATGGATGGAACATATCTCAGATCACCAGCAAAGACCAGTTTGGATCACCAGGCGTCGGATCCTCGCGACCAGGACTCCAGAAGCCATTGACCCGCAACGCCCCTGCATCCTGGTCCCCGCGAGCACATGAGACTCTGACGACTGATCGACTACGTCGATCGATCTATGGGACTGCCCTTAATGCCGAGGCATGAGGTGAAGAAGAACTAGCGACGAGAACTTGCCAGCGGTTGAAGCGCACCAGTTAATTGCATGTGCGATGCATTTCATCCTGTCGGGCATCAGAACTCTTAGGTGCCTCGAGCACTTTGCTCTCGCCGACTGCAGCCCTCGCCGATCAGAAGAATCTCGAACTGTCGGCCCCGTTATGGTGCCATGTGCACAGCTCGAAGTGTTTGCTGTGGCAGATTATATTGCTGATTCATGTAGTCACGCCTGACATGAGATGACATTGTACTGTCAAACATGGCAGAAGCCTTCAGACCCACCTTTCAATCGATGGTGGGGTAAATCTGGTTTCCCGGAATCAGTCCCAGCTGGGGGACAACCGGAGTGGTGCACTCGGCCAACGGAGCGGATGAATGCCGCATTGTTTTCCCAGAGACATGAGACAGATCGGCTCGACGAGCCGAGCTGTGTGCATGGAAAAATCGCGAATTCGGCCGGTGGGTCTAACAGGTCGGCGCCGATCACCAAGCTCCTATGTAGCTCTCCCCTCGGTAAAAACGATGCGGGTGCTGTCCAAGATGCAAAGCGTTTCAGTAGACGGATGGAGAAACTAGTGCTCGTGCAGCCACCATGCGATGCCCACCATCGCGGCCGCATATTCGGCTGCAAGGGAAATCTTCAGAATTTCAAAGGTGGGTGGAATGGAGAAGAGAATGCTGGTTTCATTTGAGCCTCCCCTCCAACGCAACTTTGCGGACCGGGCAAGCAGCGGATGGCTCACTCCCGAGGTCGTGCTGAGCGCAGGGGCACTCGCTGCCGCGGCCTGGTCAACAAAGCCAATTGGGTAGCAGTTCCTGAAAATCTGACTGATCCTCCATACAGTACTGTCGCATGCCACCAGGCGGACCAAGCCTGGTGGCAATTTTAGGCGGTCCCTCGAACCTTATCTCTACTTCAATAGTCTATCCATCTGTATGCGCTAAAGCCCACCCCTGTAGGTTCGTAGTTCGCTACTAATTGACAGGCATGCCGTGGACAGATGAAGTGGCCGGTCCGTGACCCAGACCCTCAAAACTATTCAACCACTCCATCACGTTTGGTCGAGTAAATATTTTTGGACCGTTCAGGCTGCCACCGGTCACTTTGTGTCGCCCAGATGGCCGTACAAGACATTTCTCGTTCCTCCCCTATGTTTTTGGCCGATTCTTTCAGATGTCGACAATGCCCGTGAGCAGGTAGAGAAAAATTCAGATAACCAATTCGTAGACATGGTAAAAGCAGTAAACTCACAGGCTTTTTACCAAGATCTATTTTCCTGATGGAAAAAAATTAACAAGTTTTTATTCCCAGAGCCAGAGATGTTCGGGCAAGACGCCAATTCTCGAATAAAGAGCGGCAGCAAGCCACATGTCAGAGGGCGGAGGTCAGGCCTTGTAGCGGCCCAGAAAAGTAGTCGACAACTGTGCTCAATCAGAACGCAAACTGTCCGCAGAAATAGTGTTGAGTAGGTGTATCGGTCGGCCTGACTGGATTTGGACGCATGCGGCCGACGACTCCACTTTTCCGCGGTGGTTGGAAGTAGCCCTACTGCAAGCTGCAAATCCCAGCCCTCAGCCGCTCGTCCGCTCCGCTGTCTGGTAGCTGACAGTTGGCAATTGGCCATGCCAGCTCGCGCCGCGAATCACCGCCCGGGTCAAGGTTGCACGGTCAGCGCCGAGCGGCACCTAAACAATGCGGAGAGCAGCCCATCGTACAAACGCGGCCTCGTCTTGTTTGGATTTCAGTAGGACATTCCAACTTCAACATGCCAGGCATCCCTTGAAACCCTCTCGCCACTTTTACCAAACCTGCTTCGAGTCGTCTTCGGATGGACCGTCTGCTATTTCCTACTCGGATGACTGTGGGAATGCTGCCTGTCTTACAGCTCCCAACCTCAGAGCCAATAGATGACAGGTAGGCAGACACTAAGGCACGCCTCAGGCTTGTGGCTTTTGGAAGCTGACGCTCAGCAGGATCCTTGTTGGCTAGGCAAGTAGTATCCTCGACTGGGCGGGGGAGACTCTGTACCTCTGTCCCCATGGGTGCTATCTTTATCTTGCGCCAGCGCATGTTGTGCGATGGGCAATCGATCACACTGGCAAAGCCGCCTGGGCCCCTAGGCTCAAGAAGACGCTATTATGAGTTACATGTCGACAATACGAGTACGTACGAGCGTGTACCATAAGAAACATGCAGCCAAATGTGGAGCGAAAAATCGGAACATCCCGAGGCAAGATTGGACCTTGTTGCCGGACGAGAATGTCTGTTGACACGCTTCGACATGTCCAGCGATGCGAGCCATTTGTGGCGTCCAGCACTCGTAGTCTCGTGCATCGTGGCCAGGCCGACTTTTGCAGACTTGCATTAGTGGAAGGAAGTGCTTCCTTTGCAATTCCTGCGGACCATGGGTTGTATCCGCCACCTCTCCTGCCGGTAGCCGGCATCGACAGGATGGCTTTGACCGTAGAGTGCCCTTTTTAACTAGACTACGTCGTCGCGCCCCTAGAGATCAATCTCTCCCTTGACCTTCGCTCATCTTGGGAGAATTTTCTTTCCTCGGCCCCTCTAATATTTTTCCTAGTTCTTTCGAAATGAATTAACGTCCCAAACTACTTTCGTCATCTGCGGTGTTCCTTTCGTGTACCTCATCACGTCACGCCAGCCCTGTCGTCATGGTGAATCGTCGGTGGCCGCTCCTGTGGTCCTCGTGGCTCGCCTCGCTCGGCCATGCCCTTAACGATCCTCTAAATGATTTCTGCCGAAGGTTCGGACATCAGACCGCCATAGTGGACAATCATCTTTTTGTCGACGGCGGGTTTATTAACTACAAACCGTTTGATTCAAATTCCCTCAATAATTCCAGTGAGACCCTACCCGCATTCGAGCCCCTTTTCAACTGACTAACCGCGGAGCCTGTAGACCCTTTCCTCACCTACTATGATCTCACTGGCCTTGCCGCTGGCGGCGACATGCCGCCGATGTATGCGAACCTGTCTAAGAACGCGACGATACCGAGCGTAAACGGCGGGAAGCTATGGGAAGACGATGTGAACAAGCGAATCTACCTCTTTGGGGGCGAGCTGTTCAACTCAGCCGTCCCCCAGTTCACTCTTTACAGCTACGACGTCTTGTACGACGAGTGGATTTCGCACGGGCAACCGCAGGGGAACGATATCATCAACGCCGTCAGCTACGGCGCCGGCGTGTCGCTCTCAGACAGGGGGGAAGCCTACTACTATGGCGGTTGGATGTCAAACAACTCCGTCCCGGGCTGGTCAGGGCCGCCTCGCGCGACGAACCGGCTCCTCAAGTACACCATGGACAAGAACACGTGGAGCAATCTCACGGGGCCCGACGACGACGCCCGCGCCGAGGGCGAGATGGTGTTTCTGCCCATGGGGGATGCCGGCTTTCTCGTCTACTTTGGAGGGAGCAAGGATCTGTACGGGAATGGGACAGTGACGCCCCAGCCCCTGGACGAAATATTCTTGTTCGACGTCGCGAATACGAAGTGGTATAAGCAGAAGACGTCCGGCCGAACCCCGGAGAATCGGCGTTTATTCTGCGGCGGCGCGACCTGGGCAAAGGACCAGTCAAGCTACAATATGTAGGTCCTCCGACGGCTATTCCGTTCTGTTGTTTTCACTCAAGAAACACGACCGATATGCTCGGTCAATGCTAACGTCCAAGCCAAGATACATCTACGGAGGTCACGCATACCCCCCCGACACCACCGGTTACGATGACATCTACATTCTCACAATCCCGAGTTTCCAGTGGATCCGTGGGCCGTATCCCCCAAATAGTAATGTGACGGGTGCTTTTCCAAAAAGCATGATGTCTTGCAACGTGGTTAAAAACGCGCAAATGCTCGTCATTGGCGGAACCTATTCGAACGATTCAACAGCTTGCGATGCTGATGTCATTTGGGGAACACACAACATGAACCTGGGCGAGGAAAATCCGAACAAGGCGATATGGGCCGCCTACCAACCCAACTTGACCACCTACACCGTGCCCACTGATTTGGTTACGGCGATTGGTGGAAATGGAGACGGCCAGGCAACTGTGACTGCTCCGCCAACAGGCTTTGATGCCCCAGACTTGGCAGTGTTGGCAACCAGGAAGGCAAAGTCGGCAACGAGGACACCAACTAGATTCATTCCCGGACCAACATCGACAAGTAAGCCTCCAAAGGATAAACTCGGCAAAGGCGCCCTGGCCGGCATTGTCATCGGGGCCGTGGTTGGCGTCGCCCTTCTCGGCCTCGCCGGATTCTGCATCTTCCGGCGCTTGCGGAAGAACAAGCCGGGGCCCACCCCGGAACTCCAGGGCGGCACACCGCAAGTCCACCAACACCAGTATCAGCAGTACTACCACGACCCTCAAAACCCAGCCGCTCAGCAATACGGACCCTCCCCCACTCTCACGACTCCATCCTACGTCCAGGCTCCGACTCAATACCCTCCCCCTCCGGCCGTGGCGCCGACTGAACTGCCCACCAGCGGCATGGGTTCCTACGTCGGCTCGGATCAGCAGGCGTACTACGACCAGAACCGCGGGTTCAGCCCCGGGGCCAAGTCGGTCGGCAGCTACCACGCGCGGCAAATGTCGCATGAGCTGGAGGTGTCGCCCAGGGCGGACACGACCAGCCCGACCGTCACGGCGGGGGCTCACTCGCCAAACCCGTCGTATCCGGAGTCGTATGCAGCGACCCCCGTGGGCTATGAGGGATATCCACATTATAATGGGCAGCAGGGTGGTGGTGGTGGTGGTGGTGGTTTTCAACAGGAATCTTATCAGCAGCAACCGCCACGGTGAGCAGGGCTCCAGGACGGCGACGGAAAGCGAATATGGGATGGGAACATTATGTAAGACGTAGTCTTTATACTGTCTGTTTAAGGATATGATTGCTTGTGTTATGGTTGATAGGCAGAAAACATGCTTGCAGGCCGCATCTGTTCGGATTTAGAAGCATTTTCCCCCTTTCTAATATAAACGACTGGTACACTTCTTTGAATGCTAAATGGGCTTTATGTGCGGGTTGCCCCATCTGTTTTTGGCCGAGCACAAAGGAAGGGGAATCCGAGGGAAATGTACCAAATCGCTAGACGAGAGACTGACGACGGTCAAACGAGAGGCAAGACGAAGTAATTCCCGTTTTTGAATCATTCAACGATGCCGTCTATCTATAATTTCTCCTAGCACAACCGTCGGCGGCTCAAAGGGACAAAAAATATTACAGCACTTCTTCAGCCGATCCCGAAACTGCGCCGTCATTCCCCTCCTTGTCTACGTCTTTATCACGTCTTCACCCTAAACCTCTACAACGTCCTCAGGAGGAACATCTTCCCTCATCTCGCTCTGGAACGCGCCGCCCAAGCCCCAGCAATAAGTCCCACCAATGACGGTCTGGCGAGGGTAATTGGTATTGAAGCCGCCGTGCTTATCAACTCCTTCGACGTTCCGAATCGAGGAAATATCGAATAGCTCCCAACACGTGCGAGTATCCGCATCCATGTCGATTAGTTTCCAAATTAGGTTAACACCTAGACCGGCATTTATTTCAAAATCTAGAGGGAGGGCTATTTTAAGACCTAGAGGAACGGTCATGGCAAGGCCAGGACGGGAGGTTATTTCAAGATCCAGACGGGCAAAATATTTCAAGACCTAGGGGAAGGGTTATTTCAAGACCCAAACCTGAAGGACGGAATAAATATGTATTCTCACGTTTTGTGGCGCCGTTGGTGCCGTGCAAGAATGGCTGGTCTTCTACATGATGTCAAGAATACCACTGTGTACATTTCCATATATATTTCTTTGGACAGTACAAAGTCTCAACTCTCAGAGAGTCTGCAACACTTTGAAGATATCTCAGAAGGTGTGCATCAATCTTAGCTGGACTTGCACCACTGAATGAGATCTCTCATAAAGCGCGTACTGTCTTTAGTAGGTGGGTTCTGGCAACCTAAAACCTTAAGGTCAGCCGTGGAGAGATGCCGTGTGAGTCTTCCTACCTTCCT
>Ga0247774_1001102_pt1 | contig 13700 bp, 10 predicted proteins | sample UWRJL001104B6_FD_179933 | JGI IMG/M metagenome (GOLD analysis project Ga0247774, IMG submission 179933) | Plant litter microbial communities from Arlington Agricultural Research Station in Wisconsin, United States - UWRJ-L001-104B-6 | ecosystem: Environmental > Terrestrial > Plant litter >... | reverse complement strand
CCACTCCTAAGCCGCGCGATCGCCCGCCTCCTAGAGGTATTTGTTCGGTTTCAAATTGATGCAAACCAATCATTAATAAACCCAATTCCCAATCATGAGCATTTTCAACTACTGCTTTAAAATCAAAGGGAGTTGCGGCGGGGACAACTTGGTAGTCGTAAAGTTTGCCATCTGCGGCGGTTTCTGTGTCTCTGTCAATGGCTACTCCATCTCGTTCTTGATATTGTCCAAACCACGCATCGGGTTGTACGGTTAAGTCGCGAACTTGGAATTTGCTGGCCATCCAAGGAGTGCCAAATAAACTGCCAATATCGTCTGTTAGGTCGAGCAGTTCTTGTGTTAAATTCAAGTCATTATTTTTGTATTTTTCTTTCAAACCTTTGACTTGATTGTTTCTAGTTGGAGTTGTGTAGTTAGCTGGATCTTCAGCTAGAGTTGGGTCGATACCTCGGAGGAAACTTTCTAAGCGCGATCGCAGCGCACCTTTAAAACTAGAACCGGGAATTAATGGTCTACCCAAAGCATCTTTGATTACAGGTAAATCGGAGCCAATGGGTTCGGTAGAGCGACCTTTACTAATGCGTAATGCCGTTACAGTTGTCAGTCTGCCTGTGATTTCCAATCGATTTTTGAAAATGTCAAACATTTATTTTCTTCCTAATTTACTTGGTTTCTTTTCCTTCTACATAATTATGAGTTCCATAATGTCGCAGCATTAGCTTTCCCTGTGAGGCTTTACAACTAACTCGCCAATGGATTCCCACATAAAAATGATCGACTCCTTCTTTGTCTTTTGCTCCTTTGTATGGAGAATAACTAACGGGTTTTACTAAATATCTAGTATCACCGTTAGATTCTTCGAGTAAGCCCGAAACTTTAGCCAATCTTTCTTGGAGTTCGACCTTATCTTTGGGTTCACTAATATTTTTATAGTCTTTTCTAAATGTATCTTGGTAAGATATCCTAGGAAACTCTTGGAGTTCCTGGGATAAAAAATCATTTTTACACTGATTCCAAATAAGTTGTCCCCAATTAGAAATAATCATTTTACCATCAATTTCTGCAATCATAGCTTCGGGAATTTTTTCAGTTTTTGATGGAAGTAGCCCAGCACCAGCATCGAGCAATGCTAGAGTAGGTACATGATCCGTCAGGCGGGAAGAATCTACGGTTATTGGCAAACGAGGTATAGTAATTAAATTTGAGCTTGCTCCTTCAAAAACATAGATAATTTTATCGGCATAAAACATCCCCATTGTATTCATACATCCTTGCAATGCTTTGAATCCACCTACCAAATTGAAATATATTTCATAGTTTTTTTCCTTATCTTCCTTTACTCGTCTATCAAGCCAATCTAGTAAATTGTCAATTCCCTGATTAAAAAATTTATTATTGGCTGTTGAAAGTTTTTCAGGTGTGTACACTTCAACACTAACTTTTTGATTTCGTAAAAATTCTTCAACAATATTTGCTGTAACTTGTCCCTGTGCTGTATCTGTAGTAATTAGGACATGATGGTCTAGCTTACCTTTTTCTAGTTGATCGTCATACAATCCATAAATACCATTCAGTTCAGCACTAGCTTCTCTAATCTCTATGGTATTAGCTTCTTCAAGCTGGTTTTTAGCTCTCTGCTTTAAGTCTTGAATAATGCAAGCAACATTAGGATCAGATTTAATCTCTTCTTGAGTCCGATTAGCAGTGTCCTGTAAACAAGAAGCCCAATCTGGTTCAGACTCACTATCAATTTGATTAGTAAGTAAACTTGTACCAACAGTTGAAATAACTAAACGAGGCTTAATTTGGCGAGGCATAACTTGTTATCCTAATTTTTGGTTTATCAATTTTGAGGTTGGTCTAAGTTGATTGAGCTAATTTTTTCTCTCCTACCATTGCTGTATGCTCTCGTGCCAAGTAACCTAGATAGAGCTGTGCAATTTTGAGATGAATCTTTCTTTCTATTTTCTCCCGATTCTGGCTATCGGTTAGATAAGATTCCAGAGGATTGCTTTTAGGTATAGCCTTTCTCAGTCTTTGTAAAATCTTTTTAACGTCCTCATTTAAGTTTTCAAGTTCTTTAACTAATGCCATAGCAAATAGCTCTTGCTCGTTGCAGCTTTTCCAAATAGGACTAGCATCTTTGCGACCTACCTGATAGCGAATGTAGTTTTTGATAACTTCAAGGGAAGAGCTGGCATCAGTAGCAACCGCAAGAACATTCTTGAACGGAGATTTTTTATCTTTGCTATCTATTGAGAATTTTTTAGCGAGAATGTTTACATTTTTAATGATTTCATCCATCTGGTTACTGATTTCTCGTTCAATTCTCAGTTCTAATTGTTCTTCTAAGGATAAATCTAGAATTTCTAACATATCTACACTGCCTCCTCTCTAAATACAAGGTGAAACTGGTTGCAAATTTGAATTTGTCCGAAACCTTCGCAAGTTCGATCGCCCAATCCCCTCATTTCCAACTCTCCTAATCTCTCAATCCAAAGCCCTGGTTGAGTTGTACTGAACAAATAAACCGAACCTTTCTGGGTGATCAACTCGACATCTTTCATTAATCCCCAAGCCGCATTCCAACCCGACAGATACTCGTAACTGCTGTAAGCTGCTTCCAAATGCAAAGATTCATCTTTATCTTTAACCCCTGCAAACTGGTGCAACATCTTTTTAGATATTACAGTTGTACGCCGCCAATTTTCAGTCAGTATAGCATCGGCTTGCAAGTCGAGGGTGAAGTAAGTTCGATTTGCTTGTAACTCTTTGATAGGATTGCCAAAAACTCCCCATTTATCCCATCGCCATTCTAGCTTTTTATTGAATTCAGCGATGCGACCGCTCACATTTATTTTAGCATCAACAGGCTTTTTTGTGTTAATTTCAACTTTTCCTAATCCTCTGGAAGTCGAACCGCCCAAGCGAAAGTTTTGATGACGCTGCTGAATGAAATCTCGCAGAGATTCTGCTAAATCCTCCTCGACTAAAATCGCACCTCGATAGTAAACAGGATTTTGTTTTTTATCCTGAGATTCATTCAAAACTTCCAGACTGTAAAGTATTTCTTCCTCCGATGTAGCCCTGCGACGATTAATCCCAACTCGCGTTAACAGGCGTTTGTTAGCACTTAGGCTGTGATACTTTTTATTAAATTTACAGTAAAAACTAATGCCAGCAGGATCGACTCTCCCTCCGTCTTCCGGGCAATTAGGATCGTAGGGATATCCATAGCCTTCAGCACAAAAGCGATCGATTAAAGTGTCAAAAACACCATTTTTTTCGCGATCGTTCTCTTTGCGTTTGAAACCCGGCTTATTTTTAGAACTGAGTGCAGTTGCAGGTAAAACTCCATTTTCTTCAAATCTATCTTTAGAGATTATCTTGCCATTAATTATCAGCGCTGGGTAAGCATTTTGGAAAATTGCTGGATTGTCACTCAAGAATAAAGCTTGAAAATCGCCGCCATTTTCGGTCAAATCGGTCGATCGCCCATTCGATAGATCCAAAATTTGAGCAGCCACAGCACCCCGAATCACCGTACCGGGAATATAGTCTACAGCTTCGCCAATCGAACCGCCCGCTTTCTGACGGGCGATCGCCAAACCAGACAAAGCCTTAATTTCCAGTTCAATTCGCTGCATTTTTCCTTCCCCTCGCTAGAAAATCCCAATCTGCTTCAGTCCCTTCAAACTGCGGTAAATTTTCCCAACTCAGCCATCCCAAACCGGCAGATTTACTTCCACCCAGTGCGTGAATGTGTTTAAAACCAGCCAACATCAAAGGTTTGGCGTAGCTGGGGCAATTTGGCAACAGATGAATTTGACCTTCAAACCTCAGTGAAACATTAGGTGGAGAAGTCTCCAAAAAGTAGAGTTTTTTCTCTTCAGCGGTGCGGCGACGGCGATTCACTGTCACCCCCGGACGTAGAAAATCTGCCAAATTTTCCGGGTCTTCCGTACAAATCAAATCCTCAAAAATTACCCTAGATGGCAAAACAGGATCGCCGAAAATTTGACTTATTAAACAGTGATAAGTCTCATCATATCCTGATACTTCGTATTCGCGGCGCTTAAATTTATCCGGTGCGTTTTCTCTGCGGATTACCATTTTTCCCGGACTAGGAGACTCGCAAATCTCCCAACCCAAACCTCTAGCAATTTTCTCGCATTCGTGCCGGAGGCGACCTTTGATTTGAGAACCGGGAATTAACAGGTTTCTTTCTGCATTGCGGACAATTGGCTTATCTGCAAGGGAAGCGGAGGAACCGCCCGCGCCTACACACAAAGCTGTATCAATTACTGCTGTAACTGTGTAAGTGTTAATTGAGCTTGATAGCGTCCTGACAACAATCATGATTCAACCTCCGCCTCTACCAAATCTTCGGAAATAAAGTCGGAATCTTCTAATTCAATGAAATCGTAAATATCCAGAAGCTCTCGCCAGATAGTTTCATAAACTCTTTCCTCTAAATCGTACATCCAAGGTGCTACATTGCCTTCATTAGTTTTAGCTTTGCACCAAGCTTCTTCAAATTCTTGTCTTAATTCTTTCTTTCCCTGCTTGAGTCGGGTTCGGAAATAGCGGTAATTGAGGATGGTTGTTTGTTTTCCTTGTTCTAGGAAACTGCGAATTTGGTAGAGTTGCGATTTCGGAAATTCAGCCTTTTTCAGCGCTTTGACAGACTCTATCAATCCGCCAATTTCATGCAAAGTGTAAGGTGCGGCGTATAGCTTAAGTTTTTGAGGACTTTCTTTGGTTAATGCTTCTTTGCGGAAGTCCTCGATGCTGGATGCGATCGCAGTTACAGATTTCATCACAAAAAAATCTACTGTACCTCCACAGTATCCGTGCTTTTTTAAATTTTTAGCACGTCTTTTGGCGGATTTTAGTAATTGTTCGTAAAGTTTTTTTGCGTAGTAAATCGGAGTTTTATAGTCGGCAATCAACACGCCGATCGATGTACTTAATTGACAATTAGCAGTTCCTGCATTTTGACTTAAGTAGCGGTGGCACTTACTGAGATCGATAGGTTTTTCTGATGGCTGAGTTTGATAGTCACCTTTGATTTCCACACCGGTTATCTGAACTTGTCTGAGCAAAATTTGTTCAAACTGTTCTCCGATGGTTTTGGCGATCGCCAATGCCCGATCCGCAGGTACAATCAAGATAATATCATCGCCACCAATAGTAATAATCTCAAAGGGATGAATCCAAGCGCCATCTTGAAGAGTCGATTCTGACTTTTTATTTCCTTTAAGTTGGCGAGCCTGAAGATGCTCAGCTAAGGCGTGAAAAACAGCATATTTAGTAGCATTGTCAACATCTTCGCTAAATTCTTGATATTTTTGGGGAGTGCTAATTTTTTGAATATAGCCACCCATGTTATTACCATCAGCATAGATGTAGGCTACAAAGCCATTACTCACACTGCCAAGCTGAGTTAAAGATTGAGCTATTTCAACGTCTTTAAGCTTGTTGTCGCCCCAGTATTTCTGAAGTTTTTCGTTTTCTAAGAAATCCTCAAACTTGTCAACCCAACCTTCAATGACATCAGCAGCCCATTCTTTGTTTGTGTACCAATGAGTTTCTTTGATTGTCCCATGCTTAGCCCGATCGCCCGCTTTGCGTTGGCGCGCAGAAACCTCCGAAAACCAAGGATTGCCCGGAAGACCTTTTTCATTGGGATTGTCGGGATTGTCGGTAGCCCGAGTGATAGCCGATCGGCGATCGGCCTCATCCCTTTGCAAATAAGGGTGCGTTTCCAACATCGGCGGGTAGCGACGGCTGGGGCGATTTTCAAAGTCATTGCCACTCCGTCGCTGATTAAAAAGCACAGCCAATTTAGTAGTTAATTCATTAAAACTCTTGCGATTTGCAAAGGCCTCTTCCACACAAGATGGGTCAGCAATACAGGGTTCGTTTGGCCGTTTATCTAGCTTGCCAAAATAAGCCTCAACCAGCGGCTTTTGATATTCTTGGCGGTATCGATCGAGCCAAAAGGTTTGTTCTATCGGGTCTCGCAGCAAACCAAATCGAATTTCTAAAAGCTTAAACTTGTCTCCAACCGCGCATGAATTAGCAGTTAGGGTTTCAAAGGAATAGCGTTTTTCAATGGCATCAGCTAACTCATTCACAAAAGCTGCTGGACAGAAAGCTAAGATATTGCCGCCAGTAGAATAAACAATCATTTCAGGAATCAAAGCTTCTGAAAGCTTGGGTTCGCCAAGCTTGGGTTCGCCTGGAAAGTTTTCATCCAGCCATTTTCTTACTTTTTGGAAGTGAACATTGTAACGGTTGGATTCAGGAGTTTTGTTAAAAAAAGCAGGCAAATCAACTAAGTTTATCCGATCTAGAAGTGCAGATGCACCGCGAATATCTGGGAGTTTCGCCTCGTCAAAAACATACTGCTTAATCTTAGTTGCACCACCGTAAACTAAGCCAATTTCCCCGGTTTGATTCCACAAATTATGGTATTGATTTTGCAAATCAGTAATTGTTTCGGGAAACTCTCCTTTGGGGATATTATCGGGAATATTCAGAAGTTCCCGAACCCGATCGACAATTTCCCTCACATCCTCCGGCACTTCCTCCCCAGAATTCAAAGCCCGTCGCATTTCCTGCAACACGCCGATCTCAAAGTGATGTTTGCGTTCATCGCCCCAAGCCAGACACCAAGCAATACCAGTCGCGATCGCACTCCAACAACTTTTCATATGCAAACCACTCCCAATCAGGTTTAACAGCCCCCAGATTGCCTCAATAATTGGTAATTATTCAACCTGCAATTCCATCTAATTTCCTATTGTCACCTAAATTTTCCCGAAAATCACCAGCCCGAAAAATAATCGCCCAAATCCCCAAACAACAGCAACTCTCGCAACTCTCACAACTACCCCAACACTCACCACCAAAGATTTTTCTGAGGCGACTTGCTCTGCATCTACCCAAGATGACAGCAAATAAGGTAAAGTAAACGGCACAAGAGTCTAGAACTCTCCAACGACCGCAACTGAGCAAACCCGCCCCTGACCAGCAAAACTGGCCGGTACAGGCGGCATTAACCGCTAACCGTCAACCTCTAACAACCCAGAAAAATGCAAACCTACTACTACGTTTTAGCCAGCCAACGCTTTTTGCTAGAAGAAGAAGCCCTAGATGAAGTGTTTAAAGAAAGAACTCGCAACTACAACGAACAAGAAAAACAAATAGACTTCTGGTTGGTCAAACAGCCCGCTTTCCTAGAAGCACCCACAATGGCAGAAGTTAAAGCAAAATGCCCTCAGCCAGCCGCCGCTATAATTTCTACCGATCCCGTCTTCATCACCTGGTTGAAACTGCGATTAGAATATGTACTGACAGGTGAATTTCCAGCACCATCACCAACTATTCCCGATGCCCTTGCATCCCTACAGAAAGCATGAATAAACTTGCCCAAAATCCGACAAAACAACTCACAGAAATTAGAAGTCAATTGTACAAATTTATTTTGTCTCTACCACTATTTTCTGCTACTTCGATCGCCCTTTTGGTCTTGACAATTTTATCGACTTCTGTTAAAGCTCAGTCGAGCTGCCAACCGCCCCAGTCCGATGAATATCTACTGTTAATTGTCACCCCAAAACGCGAACAGCAAGAAAGAGCAAAACGCTCTTTCCCCGGAAATACTGACAACACAGTTTGTCGGTACATCAACGACACGGTGACGCGAGTTGGTGGCTTTCGTAACTCGCAAATCGCCAGCGATTGGGTTAAATACATCGAAGATGTTGTCGGATTGCAAGCTTACGTAGTACGATCGCCCGCAGCGGCACTACCCCAAAATTTGCCAGTCTACAACCCTCAGCCAGCACCAGGTTCTGAACCAATCACCAATTCTCCCAGTGGCAATCTTGCCTTCAATCCCCAACCCCTGGGCCCTGGTTATGCAGTGTTAGTAGATTATTTCAACCAACCGGAATTAGCCGCCCAAGTCAGGCAAGCATTAGGCACGCAAGTAGGCTTAGCTTCCTACGGGCAGCGTCCCTTTTTATTCGTCGCTTATACAACGGATCAAAACGCCGCTACTGCTGCAGTAAAAACATTGAGCGATCGAGGTTTTTGGCCGATGTTAGTAGACAGCCGCCGAGTTACCGTCATTGCTCCCGCTGTTCGCTAAAAGATAACCTACCCCCACGATCGTTCCGATCTTGAAATCGCTACTAAGCTGAGGCGCATCTAAATTTTACAGTCAACTTTGATGAAATTATTGTGGGGTGGGCGTCTCGCCCGCCCGAAAAATACAACGCAAGATGCCCAACAGCTTGCACAAACTCTCGTCCTAGCAGAGGGGGACTAATAACAATTATTGTTGTTGTTGTTGTTGTTGGGATTCTAGCGGGCTGCTTCCTAGCTGACTTTCTGCCCGCTTTTTTGCTTCCATTGCCGCTCCGTAATCCGGTTTGTAGCGAATTGCTTTGTCATAGGAGGCGATCGCATCTTCGTATCTTTTTACCGCCACCAGTGCATTGCCGCGGCTGTACCAGGCTTCCGAGTAGTCAGGCTTGACATAGACAGCTTCATTGTAAGAGACTAGCGCATCTTCGTACCGCTTTAAATTGTACTGAGCATTTCCTCTATTGTACCACCCTTGATATTCTTCCGGGTTTAAATCTAAGGCTCTGCTGTAACACTCAATTGCTTGTTCGTACCTGCGCAATTCGTGGTAAGACCAGCCTAAATTATACCACGCTTGATAATAATCCGGTTTTAATTTTACAGCTTTTTCGTAAGCTTCTACCGCTTCTTCATGCCTCCGCATTTTCAGCAAAGCGATGCCTTTACTGTACCACCCTTGATAAAAATTTGGCTGAAACCGCACCGCTTTTTCGTAGGCCTCAAAAGCTTCTTGATTTTTGTTAACTTCTAGGAAAACATTGCCTACATTGTACCAAGCTTCATAATTATCGAATTTGATTTCAACTGCTTTTTGATAGGATTCAACGGCTCGATCGTACTGTTTTAATTTTTGGTAAGCTTGTCCCCGATTGTACCAGGCACGGTACAAGTTAGGCTGAAACTGTACCGCTTTTTCGTAGGAGGCGATCGCCTCTTCGTACCGCTGCGAATCTAACAGAGTATCGCCTCTGCCTTCCCAGGCTGCGGCATAGTCGGGCTGGATTTTCAAAGCGTTATCAAAAGATGCGATCGCCTCTTGAGACTGTTGCAACTTCTCCAAAGCATAACCGCGTCCCGTCCAAGCTTCCAAGTATTCCGGCTTTAATTCTATGGCTTTATCATAAGCTGACTGCGATTCTCGATATTGTTTCAATTCATATAAAGTTTTGGCTTTTTCCTGCCAAACCTCCGCGTAGTCAGGCCTGAGATTTATTGCTCGCTCGTAAGCTGCCAGAGCTTCTTCAAATCGGCTTAAATTGTAAAGAGTATTACCTCGGTTGTACAGGTCAGTTGCATTTGCCGCATTAAAAGTATTTACACCATAAATTGATGCTATAATACTGATGCCAATTAAACTGGCGATTGACACTATTTTTAAATACAGTTTTTTTCGGGATTTGAGCGGCCCCTTCGCAGCAGCAACCGGAGGCAATACAGGAACTGTACCGCTGAAAGAATTTTTCAATTCTTTAATAGCTTGCAGCGTTTCGCCGGCACTAGAATAACGTTGGCGAAAATCGTACTTTACCATCTTATCTAAAATCTTCGCAAATTCAGGACTGACTGATGTTTTATCCTGCCAAATAATTTCCTCTGTATCGGGGTTTTTTGGCATTTGGTGAGGATTTATGCCAGTGAGGAACTGAATTGCGACCGTACCTGCGGCATAGATATCGCTGCTGAGTTTCGGGTTGCCGTGAGCTTGTTCGCTGGGCATATAACCGGGAGTACCGATGCTGACACTCAAGCTATTCTTGGGCTGAGGATTGGTGATTTGAGTAGTAATTTCTTTGACTGCGCCGAAGTCAATTAAAACTAATTTTCCGTCTCTATCTCTGCGGAGGATATTCCGGGGATTGACATCGCGGTGAATCACATTTTGCTGGTGTACAAAGTCTAAAATTTCGAGAAGTTCCTGCAATATACAAATGACTGCATCTTCCTGCATGACTCCCGCAGTTCCTCCTTGGTAAGGGGAACCCGCCGCAGCCCCCCCTTGGTAAGGGGAACCCGCCGCAGCCCCCCCTTGGTAAGGGGGGGTTTGGGGGGGTATAATTTCTTGACTTAAATCGTGGCCTTCTATAAATTCTTGAACTAGATAAAACTCTTGATTCTCTTCAAAAAAAGCAAAAAGTCGGGGAATGCGATCGTGATTTCCCAATTTGTACAAAACTTGTGCTTCGGTATCGAATAAACGTCTAGCTACCTGTAGAGTTTCGGGATCTGTTGCTTGAGGTTTAAGCTGCTTGACGACGCAGAGGTGATTGCCTGGTAGCTGCTTATCTTCAGCTAAGTAAGTTTGAGCAAATCCGCCGCCTCCCAAGTGACGGATAATACTGTAGCGATTGCTGAGTGTGATTCCAAGCATGAGATTTACCTAATATTTCTTAGTCTGTGAACTACGCACCTTACTTTTATTTAACTGGTAGGGTGCGTTATCAACTTATTGAGAATTATCTTCCAACCAATCACTCAACTCTTCCAAGTTTGAAAAATCCCATAGGGCGTTTACTAAATTTTCTAATTTGTCGCTCGATAACTGCTGAATGCGCCTTTCTCTATCGGGGTTTAGTTGACCTACAAGGCGATTCAGCGAAATCATAATTAACTCTATTTGTGCTTCTTGTCTGCCTTCTTGTCTACCTTCTTGTCTGCCTTCTTCCCGGCCTACAGCCACTGAACTTTCCTGATCTTGAGCAAAGAACTCTTGCTGCTGTAACGTGTTCAATTCATCCTGTGTCAAACTAACTTCGTTGGCCATTTCAAAAGCTTTCTGAATTTGCGGAACTGTAGCCATTGTTTCAGGTACTTCATCCAAAGTGCCAGTGGTTTTGATAAAGTAAATCCACTTGTCCGTAATATTTTCTAGTTGCTCCAATTCTTTCTTAAATTTTGGCAACTCTACAAATACTAACTCAATGTCATTCTGTAGATAATCAGACAGGCGAGTTCTTTCTTTGAAGACAAAATGCGAAATTACATCTTGATGCCCGCTAAACATTTCAAAATCTGTGATAGTCAAAGCAATCACAGGTCGCAATTGCTGGTATAATTCTCCCCTTGTTAGTTGTAGTGCATAAGTTTTTGCTGCATTGTACAAAACTCGCTTCCCAAATGCCTGCACCTTCAAAACTTGCATTTCGATAATCACAAATGTGCCATCGTTAAGTAGCGCTTTGACATCTAAGTAGCTGTTTTTAACTCCGGCTATTTGAGGGGCAAGATAAGGGTCAAGGATTTCTAAGCTTTCAATGATGGATCTGCCTTCATAGAGTATGGCATTCAAGAAACTAATCAAAATGTCGTTACTCTGGGCAGAGCCAAATATTTTCTTGAATGCAAAATCAATTTTGGGATTGATAAATCTCATGTTATTTTTCTCCCTAAACATTGGTATGGTGCGCGCTGCACACCATACTTTAATTTTACTTTAAACGGCTTTCAAGATCTCGTCATCGACTGAAAAATCTATCTCGGCTTTGTCCCGTCCCGAAATTAGATAATCATTCTGGAATGAATCTTTTAGCCCCGAAACTAAGTCAAATTCCGGCTTCCAGTTAAGCTCGGTGACAGCTTTATTCACTGAGGCAAAAAAGTGCTGCAAGCGCATCGGAAAAGCTTTCTTTTTGCCGAAGTCAAATTGTTTCGGATCGTAGTGTACAATCTTAATAGCATCAGGGGATTTGCCTGCCGCTTGAATGCAGGCCCGGGCTAAACCGTCAAAGGTGACAAATCGATCGCCCGAAACGTTGTAAATTTGCCCTCGAGCCCTTTCGTTCCCCAAAACCGCCGCCATTGCTTTAGCCAAATCCTGACAGTGCCCCAACTGCGTGAAGTGCATTCCGTTACCGGGAATCGGAATCGGTCGATCGCGCACAATGCGATCGAAAAACCAAGCCTCCAAATCGTTATAATTTTGTGGTCCGTAAATGTAAGTCGGGCGAATCGAAGTCCAAGGCAAACCGGACTCGGCCAAGTAAGTTTCGGTTTCGCATTTACCCAAATGTCGGCTTTTAGGATCGGTAGCGTCCCCTTCAATATGAGGCATTTGATCCGACTTCAAATAAACCCCCGCAGAGCTCATGTAAACAAAGTGCTGCACCCGCCCTTCAAATATTTCAGCTAAAGGCTTTGTATCGCTGAGTTCGCGGCCGTTGTTGTCAAAAACAGCGTCAAACTCGACCGTCGATAACTTTTCTTTTAATTGTTCGACATTTGTGCGATCGCCCTGAATCTGTTTCACGCCCGAAACCGGTGCAGGCTTGTTGCCCCGGTTAAACAACACGACTTCATGCCCTTGTGCTGCTAAAATCTTAGTAAGATAAACCCCGATAAACCGAGTACCGCCCATCATTAAAATTCGCATTATTTTCGATGCTCCTTACAGTTAGTGTAAATATCTTACAATAAAGTTATGCCTTACGGAAAAACCGGGTTTTTTAGGAAAAAACCTGGTGACAGCCATCAGCCCTGGTATAAAAACCCGGAACGATTGAGTTTTTGTGCGCCAGTCCTGAAAGTCAGTCCTGTGCTTTACTAAAGTGCGATCGCTCAAAATAAACATAATTTCAATTTGCCTAAAATAGCCCTATGCAAGTTCCCCGGCTGCATCCAGAAACAATCGAAGAAGTCAAACAAAGAGCCGACATAGTAGATGTCATTTCCGGGCGCGTCGTGTTGCGAAAACGCGGCAAAGAATTCGTAGGTTTGTGTCCCTTTCACGACGAAAAATCTCCCAGCTTTACAGTCAGCCCAGCCAAACAAATGTACTATTGTTTCGGCTGCGGTGCAGGTGGCAATGCTTTTAAGTTTCTCATGGAATTGGAGAAACGCCCTTTCAGCGAAGTAGTATTAGAATTAGCTAAAAATTATCAAGTCCCCGTCAAAACTGTCGAACCGGAACACCGACAAGAATTGCAGCGCCAAATTTCTCTGCGGGAACAACTGTATGAAATCTCAGCACTAACAGCCAAGTTTTACGAACACGCTTTGCGGCAAACCCAAGGAGAAGAACCCTTAGCATATCTCAAATCAGAGCGCAAGCTGGGGGAAGAAACTATCCAACAATTTCAATTAGGTTATGCACCCCAAGGTTGGGAAGCACTTTACACTTATTTGGTAGAACAGAAAAACTATCCGGCGCAATTAGTAGAACAAGCTGGATTAATTGTACCGCGCAAATCAGGAGGCAGCGGCTATTACGATCGCTTCCGCAATCGCATTATGATTCCCATTCGCGATACCCAAGGCAGAGTCATCGGTTTCGGCGGCAGAGCTCTCGGCGACGAACAGCCGAAATACCTCAATTCTCCCGAAACAGAACTCTTCGATAAAGGCAAAACTTTATTTGCCTTAGATACAGCCAAAACAGCCATTAGCAAAGCCGATCGAGCAGTGGTTGTAGAGGGGTATTTTGACGCGATCGCACTTCATGCCGCCGGCATCTCCAACGCCGTCGCTTCCCTCGGCACAGCCTTAAGTTTAAACCAAGTGCGGCAGTTATTGCGCTACACTGACTCCAAACAAATTATCCTCAACTT
>Ga0247774_1001101_pt1 | contig 13701 bp, 11 predicted proteins | sample UWRJL001104B6_FD_179933 | JGI IMG/M metagenome (GOLD analysis project Ga0247774, IMG submission 179933) | Plant litter microbial communities from Arlington Agricultural Research Station in Wisconsin, United States - UWRJ-L001-104B-6 | ecosystem: Environmental > Terrestrial > Plant litter >... | reverse complement strand
TCTCTGATCCCAGGGCTCATCTCCAGCCATGGTATAACAATTGCCATTGAAACCAAATCATTCATAATGTATTGACCTACTTTTCACATATATGAGCGGCAAGAGGATCCTGAGGACCGGGAATTTTCATTGACGAATTTATACATTCAGAGTCAACGCCCGGCCTCGAAGACTGCGGGGCTCATGTGCAGAGTACACCAAGCCCGTCAGCAGGGCCATCGAGAGCAGCACAACCACTCCGCATATTTGCGGTCGTGATCGCCTTATCCCAAACATGAGGCGGCGGGTAGGCAGCGATCTTCTCGGAGCGGGGTAAACCCTGGGTCCATTGGGCGAGATCGCCTTACTCTGCCTTGTGTGCTTGAGGCTTGTCCAATCGCGAGGACTCAATAGACCAAAGCTTAGTGATATGGCATGTCTGTAGAGGGGACAAAGTTGGTATTTCTAGGCATCAGCGCTAACTTTGCCGAACTCCGACCGCGCACAATATGCCACGCTTGCTTCCTCAGTTCCGAGGAAAGGTTGCTAGCCAACTGGCAAACAGTTGGCTATTTCCTGCGAACAGCCTTGTGACTAATATTTGTGGCGTATAGACGACCTTGACACTCATTAGAAGTTTCAAGTGCGCCACGTGCGTTGTTTGGCGAGCCGATTTTGATACTATTTGCGGAGTTCGGCCATCTCGGAGAGTAGATATAGACGGAGTCTCCTCTTGTTCCTCGAGGCCTGGAGCTGTGCTGTGGGGTGGGAAGGATGAGCTTTTGCGACGTCTCCAGGAGACCTGTTGCTATTTCAGCGAGCTTGTTGCTAGGAGGCGATGGCAGTGCGACGCCTGCTGCTAGACTACTTGCACTTGGGAGACACGGGTCCGTTCCAGCCGGCTAGGGGCTGACAGACGGATTGCGCCCCGAGACTGGGCCGTACTCGGGTTATCCGCGCGTTCGGCGAACGGTTCAACCCTAAACATTGGTATCAAGCCTGTCTACCAGTCAGTAGTCGTGTTATATCACATCTCATTATTTGAAATGTTGCATAGCAAAAGCGTAACAAGAAGGGAAAAGATGTGGCGCAGCCAGTCCTCGTAACCTGGCCCCTAACCCTATACCGATAGGTGGTGTCAGAAACGCTGCCTCGGACAGCTGCCAGCGGCTGTCCGCTGAGAGTAGCGATCATCACCAGCGATCATCGGCGACCACACTAGACTTTGCAGAATTTTGACAGAGCATCATCAGCATAATCAGACACACGAAATACAGGCAAAATCAGCTCTATTTTGGTCGTAGACCGTCAATTGCATACAGCTGCGTTATCGGCATTATTCTCTCGTGTTTCTGACAGGTGGGTCGTGTGGCTTCTGCGCAGTGTCAGCACTCCAGTCGTGTCACCACTGTATCAATAACCTACTACTTGGGTAAGCTGGTACAGATGACTGTGACTGGTATTATGTGCTGGCTTTTTCTTCTTGATTGTTGAATCGAACTGCGGGAGGCATTTCCGAGGGTGCAGAGTTTTACGTGTCTCACGCGTGACCCTAACCCTATACAGAGTGGTGCGGAACCGCAGTGGCATCGCGGCTGGCCATATTCCCGGCATATTACCGAGCGAAGAGAAACAACCTCCGCGAATCATGGCGGCATTCCCATATTCATTCGCCCCTTAATTCTATTATCAACCCAGCGCATCCGGGATTGAACTTACATCCAGTATCATGCGACCACACCTAAAGTCGAGACGCGGTTGCAACAACTGCAAGATCAGACGAGTAAAGGCAAGCTTACGAATGAATGACCAGTCCGATTCCCATCAGCTAAATAAAGGATTTCTCGTGCAGTGCGATGAGAGCAAGCCACGATGTTCATCGTGCGCCCGGCGCGATGATGAATGTGAATATCTGGTTCCCTCTCAGCGGCAGCGGCATCGCCTACCTGGCCGTTCTGTCATGGCATTTCCCGTGCCGACAGGAGGACCCCTTCCATCAACCCGGCGGATCGAGGACGTCGTCAACCCACGCACCATTAGATCGGGCCCGGCACTTGGGGCCAAGGAATTGCTCAACCTGCGACTTCTGCATCACTATACTGTCCACACCGCACCGTCCATTGCCCAGACCTTAAGACTCAACGAGCATGCCTCGGACTTGCTGCGGACTGGCTTGCCGAATCTCGCTTTCAATCACGTCTTCCTCCTGGACGCCATCCTCTTCGTGGCCATGATCCACCTTCGCTCGGCCGACTCGCGTGTCTCCGGCGACTACTTGCCTATTGCCCTCTACCGCGACGCGGCCCTGCGCAGCCTACGGCAGGCAGTCGGCGCCATGTCGCCGCAAACGGCCCAGGCCGTCAAGGCCGCGTCGCTCCAGCTCGGGACCGTCTCCCTCGCCGCCGATCGCGTCATGGGCCACCAGGGGCTGTGGACGGCCAACTGGCTGGCGCTCGCGGTAGGGGCGCAGAACTTCCTGGCCCCGCCGGAGCCGGCTGGGTTCCGCAACGTGTTTGGCGGGCGTGAGTCGCCTGCTTTGGCTATTTCGCACCTTGACGATGTTCCGCTCTCGTACCCGACTCCTGTTGGGCTGGAGAGCCTCCTGGCTATACCTGAAGACGACCCGGATTGGATCCATCGCCATGATTTGTCGGACGCAGTAGCTGGGATTGCTAGCATCATTGGCAGCCTGGCACGTTCACCCCAAGAAGTTTATATCGAGTGTATGATATTATCTTGGGCCTTTAGGCTTGTTTCACGCCGGTTCGTCAATCTGGTGCAGAAATCGAATCCCAGAGCTCTAATCATACTCGCTCACTACTTGATTCTCCTCAAGTTTATGCCGAGTGTTTGGTTATTCGAAGGCGTGGCTGAGTATGACATGCGCATCATAGAGAGCACTGTTGCAGCGGAGTGGCAGAGATATCTTGACGTTCCGCAGGCCGCCTTGCGACTTGGTGACCAGGCCAGCCTTGCAAACTTTCTGCTCAGTCAGCTCCCAGGCGATACCAAAGCCGAACATGAACCGCCTAGGTCTTTATTAAAAGAAGGTAGCTTTTTGACCACGGCGTGATCTCTGTATGTATATATACATCCGTCATGGAAACTAGGGAAGCCTTATCGACGAGTCTAGGGTCCTTTGCCTAGGAACCGACGCATCAACTGAGCGATACCTCTTCGGTCCGCAACTTCTTCACCCCTCTGTTGCTTGGCACGTATCCTGCGGGGTGACGCACGATCAAGATGACAAGTACCCCTAGCATCAACAATGAGTCGAAAATGTACAGGTAGATTTCATGGGTCATCAACGTCCCGTCGCGCGGCCCTGCAAATTCAATGAATCGAAACAAAGACCTGACAAAGATAAGCCCGCTCGCCAAGTAAACGACTAGCATAACGCCCTTCCACCCCCGACCACGTTCGGCATCGAGCCTCAACGCCGTAGCCGTTGGCCTCTTCGCCAGCCGGTGGTGGAACACCCCCGCCGCGACGATGAAGAAGCCAAAAACGGCAATCTGCGCCATGAGCCCCGCCAGGATGATGGCCCTGCCGCGCTCAAAGTCGCCCGACGCGGTGAGCGAGGCGGCGCCGACAATCTGGATTACGAAGCAGCCAATGTCGGCCCCGACAAACATCTTGGTCGTCCACGCGGGGCGCACGAGGGCGAGGGACTCGGCGCGCACGAGCACGGCGAGGCGGCCGAAGACCATGTAGAGCGAGGCGGCGAGGAGGGCCGGCGCGACGAGGATGCTGGCCACCTGCACGATGTAGGGGGGCTTGTTGTGCGGGTCGAGGACGGCGGCGGAACGGCTGGCATAGCCGGCGACTTCGACTGGTTGTTGACCAACCGGTTAGGTTTAATGTTAGCCTTCTTTCTGACGTTCTGCAGCGGCGGTTAATTTTGTGGGAGGAGGGGACACAAACGAAGACCACCGCAGACAAGTGGTATGAAGTAGAATGTACGGCTCCGGACGACGAGATAAATGTGCCAGGAAGTAGCGATGGTGAACCCGACCAGGAAGATGATGGCAGCAGAAAGGGCCGGTTCGTAATAGACAAAGTTGTTAGGCTTGTCCGCCATGGTTGCTGGCATTATGGGATCTGTTGGAGCTTTGACTTGGAAAGACTGTTATCGAAGAAGTTTTCCGTCCCCGGGTCCGCCTCCAGGATAACTTATTTATTTGGCCAAACAGTTGGAGTTCTGCCAAGCAATTAAATATCCGCCTCCAAAGCTGACAGGGGTCCGAAAGAAGGCATGCTTCACGGCTCGGATTTCGCATCGCACTCTGATTGGTCATTCAGAGCTGTCCCGCTCGGGCAGTCCCCTGACCTGCCTGCCCCTACCTCCCCCGGTCGTCTGTTGGTTGGCATATTTTAAGAGATGGGAATTTTTTGTTGCGCGGTACAAATTGAAAGTCGACTTGTCATGTTATCGGAACCTTTGAGACCTCGGGAATTGAGCCGAAAGATAATATGTGGATTTTCAACAGCTACATCAGCAAAATTCGGGAATACCCGTGTCCCCCATCCAAGTTTCTACCCAGGCAAGGTTCGCTGCCGCCTGTATCAATTGAATTGCCACGTTACAACCCACGAGATCTTGCCCTCTCCAACGTCCTCGCCTTTTCGAGGCTCTCCACCTCCCATCCATCTCTTACAGCAATCTCAACATTGATATACGTCTTCTCCCTCCCTAAAAACTCCACATTCTCCATCCAAGCCTTCACCGTGACTCTGTTTCTCTCCCGTGTCTCCCACCTTCCAAATGCCATGCCCGGCGTCCGCAGATCGTCGGACGCGCTCCCCCGCTGCTCCGCCATCTCAACGAGGCGGCAGATCCACGCTCTGCCCCCCGATTCGTCGTCGTCATCGCCGTGCTCACCGCGGTAGTGCGCCGCGTCCCAGATGTGCTCGGCGCGCACCCCGGCAAGATCCGGCCCGCCATGGAAGATGTACACGTCGGGTTGACCCTTGGGCGGGTACGTGTTCACGCGCCGGAGGAGGTCGGTGCTCGAGACCTCGCCGGGCTCGATGTCGACTTGGCGGCCCCAGAGGATGAAGAAGGCATCTTTGCCGCGGTACATGGAGAGGGCGCCGTAGATGAACGTGGTGTTTTCGAGAAGGCAGGCTTGCACGGGGAGGGTGGCGGGTGAGCGGTAGATGAGCTTGGTGGTGGCTGGGTCGGGGGCGATAGCGAGTATCGAGTAGCCTGCCTTTCCTGTGGGGAATCGGAACTCCGCTGTTGGAATCCCGACTCCGGGCATGGAGAACTTGCGGTAGTCTTCTAGAATGATGTAAGTTCTTGTGAGTTCTGCAGGATCGAATTGCAAGTCGCACCAATCCTCCGATGCTAAGTTTCATCACATTAGCAAACATTGCACTTTCAAACATCCAAGGTACATGGAAATTAGGAGCGGCAACTGACCATGCGCATTCGGCAGTTTATGCCACGATCGTGGTGATCCCCGCACGACGGAACTGCCATGAACGACCCGAACAGGAGGCCGCCCGCTGGGACAGAACGAATTCTGCGCCGTCTGTGTCTTCCGGAGCAGCAATCCCGCTCGCACAAAGTCGTCGCGAACATCCCCGCAGTTCAGCACGGCAATATGGGTGCTTCCAGTGTCGGGACACTGACAAGGCGCAATGTGGAGCTTGAGGTGAAGTCCGGCGTTCGAGTAGGCCAGGTCGAAGCCCTTTGAGTCAGATGAGTCTCGCAGCGCGGGTAGGGGACGAAAAAATCTGCCACTCTTGAAGGCACACGGCTCCTCCGCAAAGAGGCGATAATGTTGGTACGTCCACATCGGATCTTCTCGCTCGTCCTCGTCGGTGCTAAATGCCTCGCCCCTCCTCTCCTTCACGGGCGAATCCTGGTTGACCATGTACTGGTGTCCCTCCCACCATAAGAGTATGGTCTGATCGTTTGTATGTCGTGCAATCTCCTCTTGCAGCCTCGTGAAAGATCGCAGCATTCCCTCGCCGTACAGCAGAGGCATGTTGACGTTGAAAAGCCCCAGTAGGGAATACGCAATGTCTTCAGGCCGACACGTTTCTCTCGACTCGGCCCAAGTCATCTTCTCCGCGATGCTGTACTGCTCGAGAATCGCTTGGATGTTGAGAGGGCATTCACAATGCTTGCTATCGAACCTCACAAGAGATGGAATCACCATCTTGGGCTCCTTGGGCTCGGCCTTCCCCACCGGCTTGATCTCGCGCATCGCGCACGCCTTCGTGTAATGCCTATGCAGGACCCTTGCATCGATACCCGTAATCTTAGCTACCTCGATGCAGAGCTCCACCCGGTCCCCAAACTCGGTCCAGTCCGCATCAAAAAAGTGAAGCTTCCTCGGGGCAATCAACTCCTGCAGTGTCCAACCCCTCGTGAACCACCTGGCCAACGAGAGCTTGTCGCGCCCGTGCGCGTAGTCCTCGATAAAGGCATAGCATATCTCCGAGTTTTGGTACCACGCGAACATGGAGTTGATGGCCTCGGACAGCTCGGCGCTGCTCGACTTGTCGATGCAGCATGTGTCAATCCAGATGTAGCGCAGCCGGTCGCGCCGCGCCTGTTCGGCGCTCTTGAGCACCTTGCTGAGGCCCTGCTGCTTCGACCCATCGCAGCATTGCAGGAGCGAACGCCCGTCGCGCAGGTCCTCGAAGAGGACTTCTTCAGCGCCCCACGTGTGGGATAGGATGGCGTATTTCGGCTTATCGCCGTCGAGGAAGCTTTCTAGTTTCAAGGTTTTTGTGTTTAGAAGTCGCATTGTTGAGCGGGGTAAGATCGACAGAGCAGACGCAAATTGCCAAAAGACTATTCTATTTGCTTTTGGCTTTCGGTTCAGGAGATGTTAATCAAAAGCATTGCACCATTACGGAAGCGCTTGAATGAATATAATCGCATGGTGATGCTGGAGGATGACGGCCCGGTCCACAATTAAATTTCGTTCAAACCATACCAGAAAATGAAGTTCCCTCATATCACTACGGAAGTGTGTCAGACGCAGCCGTTACGGACAGCCGTTGGCAGCTGTTAATTAGCAGGCTGCAATCGTTGAAGCCCGCCCGTTCAGCCTCTCTCAGAGCATGAAAGCTTCCCCCCGCAAGCTGAAATCGCAGGAAGCGCAGGATGGAGAAAAGGTTGATCCAGAAGGCTTTTTAGGAGCTTTCAAGTCATTAAATCAGAGTAACGGACACAGAAACAGCAGCTAAGATCTCCACGCCTCCGGCAATCCTCTGCGACGTGCAAGGACCCTACTCGACGACGCGAGACAACTAGCAAGTCTCATCGACTTGCTAAAGTCGCAATGCAAAACATATGTAGGAAGCGCTCTCGCTGTTCCTCATCCTTGTGGTTTCCATATGCGCAGAACCCCATAAGATACATTCTCGGAACATGTGGTTTTTGCAGTACGCCTGTAGAGGCAGTCTTTTTGGGCCAGTCGGATTGCTTTGTGACGACAATGTTTGTTCATAAGCATGAGAAAGATCGGGAACAGGACGGCTACACTCTGGTACCATGTCGACTTCAATGCCTGGGGTTCCTCTGTCAAGGAGACTGTAACTTTCCCACCAATACTTATTAGTATTCAATTTAAGATATAGGTAGTGGCAGTGCACTGGTGGCTTGCAGTTCATATTAGTAGTAATGTGTCCTGCTAGTGCAGTTGAAAGATGCTACCGAATATGTTTCTCAAACTTAAAGTCTCACACCAGTATTATTTCGCGAAACTCTGTAGGGACAAGTAGATCAGACATGTACATAAGACCCTGAACCAATACGGCACCAACAATCACATAATTCTGACCCCGGTCAACCGGCCGCAACGCCAAGGGTAGGGGCACACCGTCTAGCAAGAAGATCCTGTCCCCTCGCCTTAAATCGTCCGGCCCCGTGCCCGCCAGCCCCGACGAAACGGTGAAGACCTTCCGGCCATCGCGAGCCATGGCACCTACCCTCTCTTCGAGGTACAGCGTCGCGTCGCGGTCGCGTGCTAGACCCCGCGACACCGATTCGAAAACTGCGGCCCCGGCCAGGAAAGGATCCGAGGTGGCAGCAGCCCCTGTCCGCGAAGAGTGGGGAGCAGACAAGACGCGCTCCGCGGCATCGTATATCCTCTTAAAGCGCAGGAAGTCGACGGACTGGGTGCCGAAATCCCGGGGGAACGTCACGTCTCGTGTCAGCTCAGGCCGTGGAGGTAGGCGCCGGGCGAGCCAGGCTGGCCAACGCCGTCCCGGCCGGCAGATGGCTTCGAGGGCGGCGTAGACGACAGGCAAGACGTCGCCTCGGGGGTGACGCAGGGCGAGGGTGTCCTTCACACGGGCGATGTACGTGACAAGGTCGACGAAAGTTTGTCGATATCGCAAGCCGGGACGGGACGCCGGATCCAGAGGTGAGATGCGCGTCTCGTAGCTGATGTAGCCGCAGTACGATGCATGGATATGCAGGCGCCCACCAGAAATAAGAGGTCTCCGGACGTTGCATCGGTAGCTGGGCAGGCCTCCCCGGTGAATGTTTCCAAGTTCTGACAGAAGCCAGGGATTGGCTGGCGGCCGTGACCAATCAGGAACCCAAGAGGGAGCGTTTGTGGCTCTCCTCAGTCCGCCATGGCATATGAGCGAGAGAAAGAGCGGTAGGTGCTTGATGAGCATTTCGAGAAACCGTGTATACGTCTCGCCAACTGGCCTGCTGTATGCCGGGTTGTCCATGTCCTCAACGGGGCCGCCGATGCGCTCAAGAATCCCCAGCATCCCAAATGCCATGTCGTGCGGCATGGTGCTCTTGCGGTTCTGCAGTGCGAGCCGGATGCCGTTAACGGTCCTGTGTTCTAGCGTGTCGGTTCCGGTAGTCGCCTTGGCTCCGGCCCGGAGCTGCCGCGTCTCGGCCCATTCCCGGGGCGGGATGGCAAATAGGGCAAACTGGGCAATACGGAGGGCAAAATCGGAGATGGTCAAGAGGAGGAATACTAGCACGAGTGTCACGATCCACCAAGGTGGGAGCTTAGTGTTCTCCTCCGAGCGGCGCGCTATAATCACGAGGGCTAAGATTACCCCCCCGAGTATGGAGGTTTTTAGGAAAGACAGGATCCTGCCCACTTTTCGTTGGTAGGACCACCGCGCTTCTTCCTGGATGAGATGGTCGCGGAAGGTATGGGCCGACCCGTCCATGCTTCCGGTGCCTATATAACGGGGCGGGCGTGGGATGTCAAGCCAGATGTCCATGAGCGACAGCCAGTTGTACATGACTGGTCGGGGGAGCTCCAGCGGTTTCCTCGGCCTGAAGACGATGCTGTCACGCAGGAACGACCAAATCAAGCTTCCATCGTCTGGCAAGTAGTAAATCGCCCTAAAGAGTTCTTCCCAAGTTATAGTCTCCTCCCCGCTGACGAGGATGGCATTCTGGGCAAGGGCAATCTCTTGGAACGTCCAGACGCGGCTAATCCATTCTCTGTCCAGAAACCGTTCTAGATCGTCCTTGTCGCTCTTCATAAAGCTCCCCCGGAGACCTCCCCAGAGTAGAGCCAGTCGTTCTGTGAGATTGAACCGCACGTTAGCACAAATTTTGCAGAGCTTTCTGAGCGAAAAGCTCTTAGCGAAGCAGCTGGCATACTCCTAACATCACTCCACACAATGCCTTGAGACACCTTGTCGTGAGAGGGCCTTCGTTGCTGATCAAAAGCCACCGCAGGCACCGTCACTGAATGCGCTTTCAAGAACCTAATAGCACGGTCCGACGCGCTGCTTCCCTCTCCGAGCCACACGTAGACGGCCTCCGCCCTGGTGTAGATGTCGCCCATGTATCGGATCTGGGCCACCTTCTCGTCATCGTCCTCCTGGTTGACGCAAATAGCGTCCACCCAGATAGTCACGGCGCCGAAGACGCTGCGCACGTGCCGGAGCGCATCATAGCACCCGCTCGTAATTTCCAGGCTGCAGCTGAGCGGCTGGCAGACAATTGTGTCGCTCGGGGTGGCTTTCGCGCCCCAGACATATGAGAGCGCAGTGAAGCGCGGGGAGTGGTTGAGGTTTACGACCCGGATGCGGCCCACAAGGTCGTCACCTGGTGCAATGGCTGCTTTTAGATCAAGTAGCCTGATGCGGTTGGAGCCGACGGGGAGACTCCGGTAGAGGTTTGTTGGTGTAGTGGAAAGGTTCTGACCTCCGTATTGTGGTCGTTCAACGCGGTCCTGCATTGTCGTGAATAATCTTAGCCGGTGACATCAATGATTCCGCATCTAATGACCGCGCCGACTTTGAGTTATTCTCCGAGGAAGTGATTTTCTTGTTCGTTTTTGAAATCCGAAAACATAGTGACTTTTTGGAGATAAAGCAAGCGACGAAGGGATTATTGCACAGCCACACCAGCCGCTTCGTTAAATTTCAATGCAATATCAGGCGTCAGCCCCACTGACCCTAAACAACCCTAGTAACCTGTGCTCCTTCGAGAACAGCCTCAGTGCAAGAATTGGGCTCCGGAGCACTTTTTCCCCGGACCCACTTGTTGCGGCACCTATTAGGCCATTCTAGGCCGTATACTCCTAGCCCTAAGTCGCCAACACACAGGCCGATGCACGCAGCGATAATGAGGGGCTACCTGACAATGCTGCCAGCTCATGATTGTGTAAGAAGCGGCTGTGGGTAGATGCTAGCTGTCTGTTCGTCTCCGAAACTGACACGTATGTGGACGACGAATCCATGTACTTAGTGTGACATCGACCAATTCATCTCGAAGATGTAATCAAATATCCTAACGCAATAACAAGCGATAAACCTCAACACAACTAAACTCAGACCAATGGTGAACCTAAAACTATGATGATGGATGGCGCGGGTTCGAAAATCATGAGATAGATGCAGTAAATGACGAACAACCAGATAGGAAACAAAGTCTTGTAGGTATGCACGGATACCAACGCTACCAACTTCATAGGAGCTTGTTGACAAAACACGGAAGAATTAAGCGGTGTTATTCCCATTACTGTTCGGCATCGCGTGACAGATGGCTAGCATGTGAGTGACAGGGCCTTCTAGTTGAAATATTCTTGTAAATTTCTTTGTTCGTGTGCGAAACTGGATATGAACTTCGCAAGGTACGATTGTGGCATTTCAAGGGGCTTATAGAAGATGAGCTTCGGTCATGTGCTTCCAGAGAATGTGACGGCCGAAATGTGGCAGGAAATGGTTGGTAAAGCTTCTTGGCGTGGCATTGTGCGCAGACGGAGACAATCCGCGTCATCCCTGATGAAGGGTTTGTTGATGCGTGATATAAAGAATAAAGACAGTCCCGCCTAGGTGGTCGGAATGTTTGCTCCGATGCCTGGCTTATTTCATTTGATTCACACGTTCGCGACTTTGCATCTTTCAACTTCCTTATTTTATATACCTGCGCCTGGCTTCTAGCTTGTCTCGGTCAACCCAGTTTGACTCTCCAATCCCAACCCGCCTTCAAGCCTTGTCCGGCTCGACATATTCATAACACATCGGTGACGACCTAATATCCATAATCTCTCCCGTCGTCATGTCCGGAATGATGCCCAACATCTCATTGATGTGCCCCAGGGTAACTTGCCCTCCCTTGTCGCCTTTCGCCTCTGGGGCACTGTCAAACGTTTCCAGTCAGCAATTGTCACTTCCCAATATAGTTCCCGTATCGGGTATGTTTTATCCAACTTACGGAAGGTCATCAGGCCGCTTGCCCCCGCCGAAGCCGGGTCCCCCGAACCCAGCCCCGCCAAACCCCCCGCCAAACCCTCCTGCACCGCCGGGCGGGTTAAAGCTTCCCGGTGGGCCGAAACCCCCGGGTGGAACAAATGCTCCGGGAACACCCGGTGCGCCGCCGTCACCATTTCCGCCGTTATCGCCGGAACCACCACCAAAGCCGGGAAAGCCACCAAAGCCACCCCCGCCGAACCCTCCGGGTCCAAACCCGGTCTGCTTGTTCCGCCCGGCCATGTCGGTCAGCCGGGTCTCCAGATCGCGCGCCTGCCAGTCCCACCACAGTTTGTCGATCCATGCGTGGTGCAGATAAAAGATCGGATCCCCGGGGGAGCTCTGCGGGTTCACCAGCTGCGCTCCGACACCGGCGTGGCCGGCCGAGTGCGGCGCCCCCTCGATGCAGCCCCAAGCCTGCTCGTACGTCGGCTGGCGCATGCAGTTGTCGATGTTGGCCTGGGCGGCGGCGCTGCTAATGCGGTCGTTGACAGACCGCTGGATGCAGTGGTCGGTAATGTCGAAGCCGGGGCCGACATGGTTGGTGTAGTTGGCAAAAGGCCCGTCCTGGATGCACCGATCAGTGCCCACGCCATCGCCGCCGAAGCCGGTCACGGGATCGAGGACGTCCGAGGTGGAGAAGGTGCCAGCATCGTGGGTTTCGTCCCACCAGGGCTGGCCAGCTGTATAGCCGCATTCGGTCTCGAGCATATATTCGTGGGCCCACATCATAACACGATGCCAAGTCAGGAAGGAGCCCTTTTTTGAGAGGTCTTAGTAGATCGATTGGGTAGAAGGGGCAGGCGGGAATTGGAGGGAACGTACGACAAAGTGGGCAAGTTCGAATTGCATGGCATGGAGGGATTGGAACTCATCAAAAAGGGTTTGAGCTCCGCGGAGGCCGGCCTTGGGAGGCTTGGACATGATGCACAGCTCGGCGTCAATGTAGGCCTTTTTCTCCGAGTTTGACATCGTGTGCCTTTTCCAGTGGAGAGAAGTTCAGGTCAGCCTCGCCGTTGTAGGATCTTGAAGTGATAAACTTACCAAGCCTTACGCTGCTTGGTGGCCTTACATCCTTCCTGGCGTTTTGGCGTCATCGGCACAGCAAGAGCCGTGCTAGTTCCCAAGAGGAAGAGCAGAAGAGACTTGATAGGCGCCATGGTTATCGATCGAGCGAATCACTGTAGCTTCCACGGTGCACGCCACGAGCAGATATCAGAGAACAAGAAAAATCCGAGGAAGCGAATATGGTTATGCATATAACAAAATCCGACGGGGGCGGTAATGTGTAGGGCCGGCCGGGGGGTGGAATACAAATCCGTACGGTGAATCAATCCATGACCTCAGTATTGTTCAATCTTTATCTTGAATTCTGATACTGACCACTAAAGAGAGAAAATGGTAGGGAATTTGCGTGCAGTCTTTGACCAATAACGCTGGAAAACAATTACTAGACACTTTCACGCCGCCGAGACGACACCACTTTGGCGCGGAGGAGCTCGCGGTAGTTTCTAGATACAACCAACGAATCAGATGACGAGTAAGCCAGCGCTGTAAGAAATTTCTCCACAGGTTCTAAATTAGCCAGCAGTTTTATTCAATCTATCTTTGCAGCGCACTTACGCGTTGCGTCGCCGCTATTAAATTCAGCCGAGACCTTCTGGACGTGGACCTCGGTTCAAGGTGGCCCCACTTACCGAACACAATGCGTGACGATGGACGGCTTTATGCTTTACTGGTAACTTACCTTTACTTATCAAATATGAGAGATATTGTCCACTGCAATCAGACATACCAGTTTCCCCATACAGGCTTTTGCACATCGTCGGCCCTCACCCCGAACGTCAGGTGCCCTAAAGCGCCGTTCTTTGCTGTGTCCTCCTCTCCCGAAGCTCTTGTAGCATTTTCGTAGAAGGAAGCCGGCATCTCCACAACGCCCCAACGGATGTCGCTCTCTGCCAGGCAATCTCCTTTCGATCTGGACTCTTGCGCGAAAGAGTCCGCACCGCGCCCATC
>Ga0247774_1001100_pt1 | contig 13701 bp, 13 predicted proteins | sample UWRJL001104B6_FD_179933 | JGI IMG/M metagenome (GOLD analysis project Ga0247774, IMG submission 179933) | Plant litter microbial communities from Arlington Agricultural Research Station in Wisconsin, United States - UWRJ-L001-104B-6 | ecosystem: Environmental > Terrestrial > Plant litter >... | reverse complement strand
CAGGACCGCAGCCTGTGGAACACCCGCCTGATCGCCGAAGGCGTCGACGTGCTCCAGGCGGCCCTCGCCCGCGACCGGCTGGGCGAGTTCCAGGCCCAGGCGGCCATCGCCGCGCTCCACGCCGACGCCCCGACGGCCGAGGAGACCGACTGGGTGCAGATCGTCGAGTGGTACGACGAGCTGGTGCACCTCACCGACAGCCCGATCGCCCGCCTCAACCGGGCCGTCGCGGTCGGCGAGGCCGACGGCCCGCAGGCCGGCCTGGCCGCCCTGGCGGGGCTCGATCCCACCCTCCCCCGCCACACCGCCGCCGCGGCGTACCTGCACGAGCGTGACGGTGACCCGGCGACCGCGGCACGGCTCTACGCCGAAGCGGCCCGATCAGCGCTCAGCCTGCCCGAACGCGACCACCTCACGCGGCAGGCCGCACGGCTCAACGCGCGACTGCGCGGCGAGCGGAGTCCCGGTGTCGTCGCGCCGGGCGGACGAGCGAGGCGGCCTGGTCCGGCGGTCGGCTGAGGACGGCGCGAGACGCCGCGCGGTAAGGCCGTGGGACTTCGTTACTGGGCCCTCAGGACGGCTGCCAGTCCGGAGCGCGGCCGGACGCGCGGAGCACGGCCTCCCAGCGGTCTCCTCCCGCGGGCGCCGGCAGGTGGGGGACGCCCGTGCGCCAGGCGGCCTCGACGACGTCCGGCCGGCTCGGGCGGTGGTCCTTGTCGAGCGCGCGGGCCAGGTCCCAGGCGTGCAGGTGCCACTCGACGCACACCGCTCCGGCGTAGTCGCCGGTCGTCAGCTTGGTCCCGCGGTAGGTGAGGTACGGCTCGTCCCACACGTCCGGCAGCCGGTCGGCGTACGCCTCGGCCGAGACCGCGAACGCCACGATGTGCTCGCGCCCGGTGGCGATGGGCAGCACGGCCAGCTCCGCGGCGGTCTGGCGGGACAGCTGGCGTACGAGCAGCGCGGCGGGCGCGTCCTGGGCGAACAGGCGGGACAGCCGGCTGTCCGGTGCGTCGTTGAGGTACTCGTGGAAGTTCTCCGCCACGCAGCGCAGGTGGCCGGCCAGGTCGATCGCGGCCCACTCCCGGCAGGGCGTCGGCACCGACCAGTCCGAAAAGTGCGCGGCCAGCTCACAGATCGCGACGACGCCCTCTCTGCACGCGTGCAGGAGGTCGCGCCGGTCTGGCGGCCTGCGCTCCAAATGATCCCCCCGGACAGAGCACTTCCTACTGACTCGCTTCGCCGCGAGCGGACCGGGCGCTGTGGCCCACGACGATTCGCTGAGCTGCTGAGGCTCAGGGTCGGACGGCTCCCGCCACCGAGCCGTGTTCACGCTGGCCGAGCACACGTGACGATCAATGTCTGCCCCAGTGTGCACAGCGGACGGGCCGGTGTGCCGCCAGGTCACCGCGCTGATGACCCGATGCAAGCGAACGATCTACGAGACGACGGCCAACGTCGTACGAGACGCTCTCAGCTCGCGATCGACGGGCCGGTGCGGAAGCTCAGCTTGTGCGTCTCGCGGAGCGTGCGCAGCCGGTCGATCTCGTCCGTGTAGGGGCGTACGGACGGCTTGGCCCGCGCCCGGCGTGCGGCGATCTGGGCGGTACGGCGCTGCTTGGCATCACCGTGCTCATAGGTCTTGGTCCCCATGGCGACACGCTCGGCGGCGTCGGCCGCGGTGATCGCCTCGAACAGCGCGCGCTCGAAGCCGATCGCGAGCGGGCGCACCTCTTCGTACGGGCGGCGCTCGGCCTGGGCGGAGCGGAGGCGGGCTTCCGCCTCCTGCGCGCCGGCGAGCCTGTCGCGCAGTCCGGCGGCAAGGTCCTTGTCGGCGGCGTAGCGCTCGGCGACCTCCGGGCTCGTCTTGCGACCCAGGCTCATGACGGCGCTCCTCTCCCTCGTTGCGGTCCGTGCCCAAGAGTAGAGGGTGGCAGTGGGTGACGTGCGGCTGGGACACTTCCCGGCCGCCGCCTTTACATAGTAAGGTACCTCCATGTCGCAGCGACCGCCGCTCACCCGTGAGCGCATCATCGAGACCGCGCTCCATCTCATCGACGGCCAGGGCCTGAGCCGCCTGACCATGCGCCGGCTCGGCGACTCCCTCGAGGTGGAGGCGATGGCGATCTACCACCACCTCCCCCACGGCAAGGAGCAGCTCCTCGAGCAGCTGATCGCCCATGTCGCCGCGCATCCGGTCCCCCCTGGCGCCGGCGGCGCCCGGGACCGGCTGCGCGCCTGGGCGAGCGGATACCGCGACCGGCTCCTCGACCACGTCGGCGTGATGCCGCTCATCGTGACCCGGCGCAACCCCGGAGCGCTCGCCGCCACCACGCAGTCGGTCCAGGACCTCCTGCGCGCCGCCGGGCGGACCGAGTCCGAGGCCGCCGTCGGCGCGCACACGCTCCTGGGCTACCTGCTCGGCACCGTCGCGCTGGAGGCGCGCGAACGCGCCGCCGAGACGACGCCGGCCGACCTGGACCAGGACGCCCGCTTCCTCGCCGGGCTCGACGGCGTGCTCGCCGGGATCTCCTGACCGAAGCGTCACGCGGCGCGGCGGGACCGTCGCTGTGAGCTCTGCCACTGCACCGGCTCCGGCTCTCCCGTATGATCATCGCGCCGAAACTCTCATCCCTCGGAGGGGCTGGATGGCGCGATACTCCCGGCTCCGGCAGATTCAGCGACTCGACCCAGAGCGCGACTACCAGGAGATCTTCCGGCTGAGCGTGGAGTACGAGTTCCCGTGGGACGTCACGCGGGCCCTCGAACTCGCGCTGTTCCGCACCTACGCGGTGCCCTCGATCGGCGGTCTGCTCGACCGGACCCGCGAGTTCGGCGACCGGGGGCAGAAACGCTACGACGACACCGTCGTGCTGATGTACGAGATGACGCGCGACGGCGGTATGGACTCCACCCGCGGCCGGGCCGCGGTCCGGCGGATGAACAAGATCCACGGCCGTTACCCGATCAGCAACGACGACTTCCTCTATGTCCTGTCGACGTTCGTGGTCGTGCCGGTGCGCTGGATCTCCAAGTACGGCTGGCGGCCCTACAGCAGGCACGAGGTACGGGCCGCGGTCAACAACTTCCGCCACATGGGCCGTCTCATGGGGTTGAAGGGCGTCCCGGAGACCTACGAGGAGTTCTCCTCGTTCATGGACGACTACGAGCGCAAGCACTACGCCTACAACGAGCCGAGCCGGCGCGTGGCCGAGGCCACGATCGCCGTCTTCCAGGACTGGTTCCCCCGCTTGGCCCGCCCGCTCGCCCGCCGCGGCCTGCTGGCGATGACCGACGCGCCGCTGCGGCAGGCCCTGGGCCTGAGCGCCCCGTCCCGCGCGATGGAGGTGGCCGCGGACCGCGGCCTGCGGGCCCGGGCGCTGCTCGTACGGCTGATGCCCTCCCGCCCGGCGTTCCTGCCGAAGAAGCCCCGGCCGCGGACCTACCGCGACGGCTACACCCTCGGTGACATCGGGCCGGCCTGGGCGTGTGAGCACGCCCGGCCGAAGTGATCAGCCCGCGGCTCGGTCCTCCACTCAGTCCTCCACGACGAGGATCTCCAGGGTCCGCCCGGCGGGCGGGCCGCTGATCCAGCTCAGCGGGTGGTACGGGTCGAGGTGGCCGACCGCCTCCGGCACGGTGCCCACGATCTGGTCGGCGTGCACGACGCACAGGTGGTGGCGCGGGATGAGGGTGAGCGCCCGGCGTCCCTGCCCCCGTCCGCCGTCGAGCACGACGGTGCCGGTGTCGGCGATCGCGAGCGCGCAGCCGGTGACCACGCCGTCCATCTCGGCCAGCGCGGCCGGGTCCAGCGGCGGGTGGTCGGTGAGCGTGCGCACCCCGTCGAGACCGGCGAGCCAGGCATGCGGCAGGCCGGCCGGCACCGCGATGCGCTTGGCCTCGCGCGCCCACAGCATGGCCGCCATCGCCGTCACCAGCTCGTCGGCGGCCACGTGGCGCACCGCGGCGCGACGGGCGGCGACCCGCTCCCCGAACCGCGCGATCACGTCGCCGCGCGGCAGGGCGGCATGCCGGCGGTAGCCGCGGGGCACGGGCGTGGCACCGGCGTCCGGGCCGGGCGCGGCGGCGCGCACCCGCCGCAGGATCTCCTCGCGCGCGCTCATCGCCGGTGCCGCCACCAGGCACGGAACGTCTGCCGGGGCGGTGCGGGCAGGTCACGCGCGTCGGTCCACTTTCCCAGCAGGCCCGGCAGCCTGCGGATCCGGCCGTCGCGGGCCAGCAGCCGCGCCCACCGGGCCCGGCGCACGAGGGTCCGCTCGTAGCGGCGCTGGTCGCCCATGCTCCACGCGATGCCGCGCATCAGCAGCAGCTCGGGCGTCGGCACCGGGCGGCCGCGCCGCGACTCGACGACCCGGCCGCGCAGGTGCACGAGCAACCCGGGGATGTCGATCTTCACCGGGCACACGTCGCCGCAGGCGCCGCACAGCGTGGACGCGAACGGCAGGGACGCGCCCAGCGACGCCTCGACGCCGCGCGTCTGTGGCGTGAGCACGGCGCCGATCGGTCCCGGCCGGCCCGGGGCGTACGGACGCGGTCCGGCACGCTCGAAGACCGGGCAGACGTCGCTGCAGGCGGAGCAGTGCACGCACCGCAGCGCCTCGCGCCCGACCGGGTCGGCCAGCACCTTCGTACGGCCGTTGTCCAGCAGCACGAGCTGGAATCGCCCGGTGCGCGTGGCGACGGCGGGCCGCATCGGATCGCCACCCGCCCTGGACAGCAGCTGGAGCAGCACCTCCAGGTCGGTCCAGTCGGCTACGACGTCCTCCAGACCGGCCACCACGACGAGCGTGCCGGGAAAGCTGAGGCTCTCACCCCGGTCGGCGATGACGAGCGTGCCGGTCTCGGCCACCAGGAAGCCGGCTCCGACGACGGCGGCCTTGCTGTGCGGGCCGGCCTCACCGCCGTCCAGGCCGATCTCGTCGGTGACGTCGGAGCGGACGAGCGCGGCCTCGGTGCCGGCCGGCAGCAGGCGACGGATGATCCGGCGCGCCTCGGCGGCGTCGCGGGCCCAGTGCACCTGCCCGCCCTCCTCGATCACCGCCGCCTCGAGGGCCTCCAGGTGGGCGCCGAGGTCACCGAGAGTGCGGTCCCGGATCGCCGCGCCCGCGTCGCGCAGGAGCTCCCAGTCGGGCGCCTCCTCCGTCGCTTCCGCGCGGCCGGTGCGCGCCGCGGCCGCCGCCTGGCGCCGGGCGCGGCGCGCACCGGGTTCGGCGAGCTCGGGCCGGGCGGCGTCGGAGAACCTCATGGCGCATCCGATCGCGGTGCCTGCTCGGCGGACCGGGAGCCGGCCGGGATCTCGGTCGGCTCCCCCGCGCCCAGCCCGGAGGCGAGGATCTCGGCGAGGTGCACCGCGCGTACGCCGCTGCGCAGGCGGGACAGTGCCCCGCCGATGTGGGCGAGGCAGGAGTCGTCGGTGGCGCAGACGACGTCGGCACCGGTCTCGTGGATCCGCGCGATCTTGTCGGCGACCATCGCCACCGACGTGTCGGCGTTCTTCATCGCGAACGCGCCGCCGAATCCGCAGCACTCGCCCGCCTCGGGCAGGTCGGCCAGTTCGATGTCGCGGACCGCGCGCAGCAGCCGGAGCGGCCGGTCGCCCAGTCCGAGCGCGCGCAGCGACTGACAGGTCGGCTGGTAGGTCACGCGGTGCGGGTAGGTCGCGCCGACGTCGGTGACGCCCAGCACGTCGACGAGCAGCTCGGACAGCTCATAGACGCGCAGGCCGGCCAGCGCCGGGTCCATCCGCGGGTAGGCCGTCCGCACCGTGGCGGCGCACGACGCGGACGGGGTGACGACCACCTCGTGGTCGCGGAAGATCTGGGCGAACCGGCGCGCCAGCGCGGTCGCCTCCGGGTGGTAGCCGGTGGTCCAGTGCAGTTGGCCGCAGCAGGTCTGAGCCGGCTCGAAGGTGACCTCGTGTCCGAGATGTTCGAGCAGACCTACGATGGCCCGTCCGGTGGCGGGAAACAGCGCATCCCCCCAGCACGTGACGAACACGCCGATGCGCACGTGGGCTCCCCTTCCCTCCGACGCAGTACAGCATCCTAGGGTGGAGATTCAAGACTGATCATGGAAACTCGAACAGAGTCGCGCTCTGTACCAAGAGTTGTTCTTTGGCCGTTATTGATGCGACTGAGGACCGATAAGTCGTAAAGTGATCTGTGTCACCGGTGATTACTGGGAGGCGAAGGGGCCAACTGGAAAACCGCCCGGCCGTGCTATGTCGCCGTGAGGTGAACCACAGCACACTTGACAACGTCTCACTGGAAGAGACACACCGCACATCGACCCAGTAGTTAAGACCGGAGGCACGCGGATGTGCCAACATCAGCCGCCATGTCCCACCGCGACGGCGCGTGACCGTGAGGCCGCACGCACCGTCACTTGCCACCCAGAACAAGGGTGGAGTCTCCTCTGCAACGGCATCGTGCTGTTCGAGGACACTGGCGAGCTGCTTCCTGACGGGGGAATCATCGCTCCACACCGCCCGACGGACCTTCCTGCTCCGTCGGCGGCCTGACGCGTTCCCTGACCGGGGGACTAGTCCTTTTGGGTGATCATCCTCGGGGGATTCAGCTCTGACCGCTCCACCGGCCCAGCCAATGGGCCGCGACCGCGCCGACCTCTGACGGGGTACGGGCGAGATCGTGCCGCTCCCCGGGCACGACGTGCACGCACGTCGCGTCGGCCGGATCCGGGACGCCGAAGGGATCGCGGTCACCGTTCACGACCACGACCTCCACTCCCGCACCGCGCAGCTCGTCGACCCTCGTCTTCGCCGGGTTCCACGGCGGGCGCAGCGGAAACGCCAGCGCGAGCACGCCCCGCGCACCGGCCTTGAGCGCCGTACGGCACGCGACACGAGCGCCGTTGCTGCGGCCGCACTGGATCAGCGGCACGCCGCCGAACCCTTCCCGTACCTCCGCGACGACCGCCAGCCATGCCTCGTCCTGTGCCGCCGCGGCCCCGGGCGAGCGCCGGCCCGCCAGACGGTAGGGCTGCATGACCCGGGCCACCGCGCCGCCGAGCCGCAACGCCTCCTCGCGCACGGCGAGCAGGTCGGGTGCCTCCACCCCGCCGTTCGACCCGTGGGTCAGGAGCAGCAGGAACGCCGGCTCCGAACGGCCCGGTGGCCGGTCCAGGACGACCTCGGCGGGCCCGGCCGGCGTCACGACCTCCACGTCGCCTCCATGGCAGGCACCGTACTCCCCCGGTCCTGACCGCTTCCCGGTGTGGTCCTCCCTCACAGGGGCGACAATCTGATCATGGCTACGAAGATGACCACCGATGAGTGGCGGGAGTTCGTCTCCAGCGGGACGCGCACGGGCAAGGCCGGGGTGACCACCGCCGACGGGGCCCCGCACGTCACGCCGATCTGGTTTCTGCTCGACGGCGACGACCTCGTCTTCACCACCGCGGAGTCGGGTCTCAAGGGCAAGGCCCTGCGCCGCGACCCGCGCGTCTGCCTGTGCGTCGATGAGGACGCCCCGCCGTACTCGTTCGTCGCGCTGTGGGGCACGGCGTCGCTGTCGACCGACCCCGGCGAGCTGCGTCGCTGGGGGACCGCGCTCGGCGAGCGCTACATGGGCGCCGAGCGGGCCGAGGAGTTCGGCGCGCGCAACGGTGTGCCCGGAGAGCTGCTCGTCCGTGTGCGGATCACCAAGGTGGTCGCGCTGTGGGACATCGCCGACTGATCACTCCGCGTCGGACCAGCCGGACGGCGCCGGGGCGTCCGGGCCCGTGACCTCGCGGAGCCGTTCGGCGAAGCTCTCACGCAGGGCCTCTCCCCAGGGATAGCCGGCCGGCACCTGTATCAGCTGCGCGAGCAGCTCGTGGGCGTCGGCGGACATGGCGTCGGTGCCCTCGGCGTAACGCATGGCGGCCAGCGTGTACATGTGGTCGACCGCGCCGAACACCTCGCCGGTGAGAACGGGCAGAGCGCCCGCACGCAGCGCGGCCTCGATGTCGTCCTCCCACCACAGGTGCTCGCCGCCGTCCGCGGCGAAGGTGCGCCGCAGCCGGGCGCGTACGTGCTCGCCCAGCTCCGGGTCGGCCAGCCCGCGGCGCCACACCTCCTGCGCCGACGCGTCGCGTCCGCGCAGCGGCAGCGTTCGCGCCAGCAGCTCGATGGCGAGGGGTACGACCTCCGGGTCGGCGTCGTCGGTCGGCGTGACGCTGCCGAAGGCGGCGATCGCCTGCTCCAGATGGGCGATGCCGAGGTTGACCGCGAGACGCGCGTGCGTCTGCGGGTCCTGTTTGCGGTCGAAGACCTCCAGCACGCCGTCGAGCGCGCGCTGGGCCCGCGCCGGCTCGCCCCAGTCGAGCAGCCGCAGCGCGAGGTCGTGCGCCGCGATCGGGGCGAGACGCTCGTCGCGGGTGGCGATGACGCGCTCCCACCACTCGCAGGCCTGCGCCGCGTCGCCCTCCTCGTCCGCGATCTGCGCCAGCGCCAGCAGGGCGGGCGGCAGGTAGGCGGGGTTGCCGAAGTCGACGACGACCTGCCACGCCTTCCGCGCCCGTTCGCGGTCGCCGGAGCGTTCGCACGACAGCGCCAGATGGTAGGCGGCGCGCGCGCCGTACTCCGGGTCTCTGGTGTCGATCGCGACCTGGTCCGCCTCGCGGGCGCCGGCGTGGTCGCCGGCACCCTCGAGCACGACCGCGAGGCCGAGGGCCGCCTGCGCCCGTTCGGAGGTGTCACCGGCCGCCAGCACCTCGCGGAACAGCTCGGCGGCACGGTCGTACCGGCCCTCCTCCGCATGCCCGCGGGCCTCCTCGAGACGGGTCGGCGAACTCGCGGCCGTCTCGTCAGGCGGGGTCGTCATGACTCGCTCCGGCTCTGGGGGATCCCGTCACCGAACGTACTCACCGGCGCCTCGTAGGCGTCGCTCGCACTCATTCCGTGCCCTTGGGGGTAGGCGGCGTAGGGGATGAGCCTAACGGGACCAGGGCCGCCCCGTCCCGCAGCGTGACGGCGATGTCCGACTCGGGCCAGTGGAAAGCATCCTTGACACCACGGCGATGTAAAGCGTACTTTCCAGAGCAGACGTAAAAGGAGCTTTACACCATGCGGAATGACGTACGGGAGCTTCGGGCGGCCAAGGGTCTCTCCCAGCAGGCGCTCGGGCAGGCCCTCGGCGTGTCCCGCCAGACGATCAACGCGATCGAGCAGGGCCGGTACGACCCGTCGCTGCCGCTCGCGATCCGTATGGCCCGCTATTTCGGCAGAGCCGTTGAGGAGGTCTTCCATGTCGACGACGAGGACAGGTGAGACGGGAAGCAGACGACGGTGGCTGATCCCGGGGCTGTGCGTGGCCTTCGCGGCCGCCTACGCCGCGGTCTTCCTGGCCCACGGCCGGCCCCTCGCGGCCACCATCGGCGCCGCCGTCATGCTCGCGTACGCGGCCGTGCTGGTGGTCTTCTCGCGGCGCAGTGAGGCGGTCGCGCTGCTGCGCGAGGACGGGCGGGACGAGCGCCGCGCGATGATCACGGGGAGGGCCTCCGCCACCACCTTGAGCGTGCTGGTGGTCCTCTCGCTCGCGATGGTCTTCGTCCAGCTCGTACGCGGCGTGGAACCCGGCCCGTGGGGTGTGTTCTGCGGCGTCGGCGGCCTGACGTTCATCGTCGCGATCGTGTACCACTCACGGCGCTACTGACGCCTGGCGGACGACGGGCCGGGATCCTGGGGTGGATCCCGGCCCGCTCACGTTCACGACTCGAACGCCTCCGGCGGCGGGCACGAGCAGATGAGGTTGCGGTCGCCGTAGGCCTGGTCGATGCGGCGCACCGGGGACCAGTACTTGTTCTCCCGCAGCGAGGGGAGCGGGTAGGCCGCCTCCTCGCGCGTGTAGGAGTGCTTCCAGTCGGTGGTGAGCAACGACGCCGCGGTGTGCGGGGCGTTCTTCAGCGGGTTGTCCTCGCTGTCGTAGTCCCCCGTGGCGACCCGCTCGATCTCCAGGCGGATCTCGATCATCGCGTCGCAGAAGCGGTCGAGCTCGGCGCGGTCCTCGCTCTCGGTCGGCTCGATCATCAGCGTGCCGGCCACCGGGAAGGCCAGGGTCGGGGCGTGCAGGCCGTAGTCGATGAGCCGCTTGGCGACGTCCTCGGCGGTGACCTTCGTCTCCTTGGTGATCTTCCGGATGTCGATGATGCACTCGTGGGCGACGAGGCCGCCACGGCCGGAGTAGAGCACCGGGTAGTGGTCCGCGAGCCGCTTGGCCACGTAGTTGGCGGCCAGGACGGCCGTCTCCGTCGCCTCGCGCAGGCCCTCCGGCCCCATCATCGCGATGTAGGCCCAGGAGATCGGCAGGATGCCCGCCGACCCCCAGGGCGCCGCCGAGATCGGGCCGCTGCCGGTCTCCGGACCGGCCTCGGGCCGCAGCGGGTGGTTGGGCAGGTGCGGTACCAGGTGCTCGCGCACGCCGACCGGGCCGACGCCGGGACCGCCACCGCCGTGCGGGATGCAGAAGGTCTTGTGGAGGTTCAGGTGGGACACGTCGGCGCCGAACTCCCCCAGGCGGGCGAGGCCGACGAGGGCGTTCAGGTTGGCGCCGTCGACGTAGACCTGTCCGCCGGCGTCGTGCACGCTCTTGCAGACGTCCCCGATCGTCTCCTCGTAGATGCCGTGCGTCGAGGGGTACGTCACCATGATCGCGGCGAGGTTGTCGCGGTGCTTGTCGATCTTGGCGTGCAGGTCGTCGAGGTCGATGTCGCCGCTCTCGACGCTCTTGACCACGACCACGCGCATCCCGGCCATCACCGCGCTGGCGGCGTTGGTGCCGTGCGCCGAGGACGGGATCAGGCAGATGTCGCGGTGGCCCTCGCCGCGCGCCGCGTGGTAGCCGTGCACCGCGAGCAGGCCGGCCAGCTCACCCTGGGAGCCGGCGTTGGGCTGCACCGACACCTTGGCGTACCCGGTGATCTCGGCGAGCCAGGACTCCAGCTCGCCGATCAGCTCGACGTACCCCCGCGCCTGCTCCAGCGGAGCGAACGGGTGGATCTGCGCGAACTCCGGCCAGGTGATCGGCTCCATCTCGGTGGTGGCGTTCAGCTTCATCGTGCAGGAGCCGAGCGGGATCATCGAACGGTCCAGCGCGATGTCCTTGTCCTGGAGCCGGCGCAGGTAGCGCAGCATCGCCGTCTCCGACCGGTGCGCGTGGAACACCGGGTGGGTCAGGAACGCGCTCTCGCGTCGCAGCGCCCCGGGCAGCGCGGAGCCGGCCTCCTCCGGGGCGCCTTCGGCGCCGAACGCCCGCAGCACCTCGGCGACGTGCTCGGCGGTCGTGGTCTCGTCACAGGAGATCCCGACGTGGTCGGCGTCGACCGGGCGCAGGTTGATCCCGCGTTCGCGGGCGGCGCGGACGACCTCGTCCGCACGGCCCGGCACGCGGGCCAGCACCGTGTCGAAGAACGCCTCGTGGACCACTTCGGCGTCGAGCCGTCCCAGGCCCGCGGCGATCGCCGCGGCGCGGCCGTGCACCCGCTCGGCGATGCCCGCCAGGCCCTCGGGCCCGTGGTAGACCGCGTACATGCTCGCCATCACGGCGAGCAGCACCTGGGCGGTGCAGATGTTGCTGGTCGCCTTCTCCCGGCGGATGTGCTGCTCGCGGGTCTGCAGCGCGAGCCGGTACGCCTGGTCGCCGTCGGCGTCGAGCGAGACGCCCACGAGACGGCCCGGCAGCTGCCGCTGGATGCCGTCGCGTACGGCCATGTAGCCGGCGTGCGGCCCGCCGAAGCCGTACGGCACGCCGAACCGCTGCGTGGTGCCGACCGCGATGTCGGCGCCGAACTCCCCCGGCGCCCGCAGCAGCGTCAGCGCGAGCAGGTCGGCCGCGACCACGACCTGGGCACCGCGGCCGTGCACCGCGTCGGTGAGCCCGGCCAGGTCGCGCACCGCACCGCTCGCGCCCGGATACTGCACCAGCGCGCCGAAGAAATCGCCCTCCGGGAGGCCCTCGGACAGGTCGGTGACGACGACGTCGATGCCGAGCGGCAGCGCACGGGTGCGGATCACCTCGATCGTCTGGGGCAGCACGTCGGTGTCGATGAGGAAGGTGTCGCCGCTGCCCCGCGGCGCGACCCGGTGCGCGAGTGTCATCGCCTCGGCCGCCGCGGTGCCCTCGTCCAGCAGCGAGGCGTTCGCCACCGGCAGCCCGGTGAGGTCGGCGACCATGGTCTGGAAGTTGAGCAGCGCCTCGAGCCGACCCTGGGAGATCTCCGGCTGGTACGGCGTGTAGGCGGTGTACCAGCCGGGGTTCTCCAGCACGTTGCGCAGGATCACGCCCGGGGTGACGGTCCCGTAGTAGCCCAGGCCGATCATCGAGGTGAGGACCTGGTTGCCGGCGGCCAGCTCGCGCAGCCGGGCCAGCGCGGCGACCTCGCTGAGCGCGGCGGGCAGCGCGAGCGGCCGGTCGGTGCGGATTCGGGCGGGCACGGCCGCGTCGATCAGAGCGTCGACGCCGTCGTATCCGGCGGTCTGGGCCATCGCGGCGCGTTCGGCCGCCGACGGCCCGATGTGGCGATCGGCGAACGGGACCTCGGTCATCGGGGAGCCTCCCAAGAGGACGGGCACGGGCACCACCGGGCATGCCGATGGCCGGTCTCCCCCTCTGTCACCTGGACCTGAGAGCTTCGCCGCGATCAGCCGCGGCTTGCACCTTCGGTGAGGATCGGTGGCCGGCCGGGCAAGATGGCCACCGCGTCCCGCTTTCCAGAGGTGCCTGGCCCACGCGGTCCTTTTGCCTGAGAGGTTCCGGGGAGGTTTGCTCCTTCGGCGCTCCGGCGCTGGCTGTGCCGGAGTCTCTCCCGCGCGGGTTCGACGGCGATCTCCAGCCTACCGGAGGCTTGCGGCGCGCACGTAAAGCGCTCGGCCGCCGTCCGGAAGGCTCAGCGACCCGCCGTACGGTAGCGGCGGACCGCCAGCGGAACGAAGATCGCGAGCAGCGCCGCGGACCAGAGCAGCGTCGCCACGACCGGGTGGCGCAGCGGCAGGGCCACGTCCCCGGTGGGCACGCCGGGGTTGCCGAACAGCCCGCGACCCGCCGCGACGGCCGCGCTCACCGGGTTCCAGTCCGAGATCGTCCGCAGCCATGCCGGCATGCCGGCGGTGGGCACGAAGGAGTTGGACAACATCGAGAACGGGAAGATCAACGGCACCATCTGGTCCGCCGTCTCCTCGTTCTTCACCAGCAGCCCGAAGAGGACACCGGCCCAGGACAGGGCGTAGCGCAGGAGGATCAGCAGGCCGAACGCGGCGAGCGCGGACAGAATGCCGTGGTGGATGCGCCAGCCGACCGCGTAGCCACAGGCGACCAGGATGACCATGCCGACGACCCCGACGATGATGTCCGCTCCCGCCTGCCCGAACGGCACCGCGGACCGGGCCATCGGCATCGAGCGGAAGCGGTCCATGACGCCCTTGGAGGCGTCGGTGGCGACCGCCATCATCGTGCTCATGAGGCTCGTCAGCGCGGTCATGGCGAAGAGTCCGGGCATGAGGTACTCCCGGTAGTTGCCACCGCCGGGGACCTTGATCGCACTGCCGAAGACATAGCCGAACAGCACGATCATGATGGCCGGGAAGAGCACCGCGCCGATCAGCTCCCCGGGTTGCGACTTGAGCTGGGCGAGGTTGCGCCAGACCAGCGTGGTGCCGTCCGCGAGGCTCCAGCGGATCCGGCCGGCCAG
>Ga0247774_1001099_pt1 | contig 13704 bp, 5 predicted proteins | sample UWRJL001104B6_FD_179933 | JGI IMG/M metagenome (GOLD analysis project Ga0247774, IMG submission 179933) | Plant litter microbial communities from Arlington Agricultural Research Station in Wisconsin, United States - UWRJ-L001-104B-6 | ecosystem: Environmental > Terrestrial > Plant litter >... | reverse complement strand
TCCACAAGCAGCAGCAAGGAAAACTGGCGATCGCGGTGAAAATTGGGTTATTGTGGTGAACAAGCCTTCCCTAAACGGACGATCGGCCATGAAAAAGTTTTTCCTTCTGTGCTTATTTTTAATCGGGCTCGGCTGGGCGATTTCTAATTTCCCAGGACTTGCTACTCAAGGCACTTACGACTCGATTGTGCTGGATTTTCGCGAAGATTTGGGCGCTGCTGAGATTGCGAAAGAAGTAAATGCGATCGCCCAACAGTACCAAGTCGCACCGCAACTCAACAGCGAATTCTCAGCGGCCGACAATGTATATGTAGTTAAGGGCGATCGCACTTTGCTAAACGCCCTGAAAAAATCAAATTTGGCTAAAGATACCGAATACATAGAACCCAACTACGTCTACAGCGCCTTCGAGATTCCCAATGACCCCATGTATACCAAGCAGTGGAATCTCCGCAGCATCAACGTAGAATCTGCCTGGAACGAAACCAAAGGCAGCGGCACAACAGTAGCGATAATTGACACGGGCATTACTCCAGTCGCTGACTTAAAAGAAACCAAATTTGTACCCGGCTACGACTTTGTAAACGATCGCGCCGAAGCCTACGACGACAACGGCCACGGCACTCACGTCGCCGGTACAGTCGCCCAATCAACTAACAACAATTATGGCGTTGCGGGCATCGCCTACGAAGCAGCTTTAATGCCGCTAAAAGTGTTAAGCGGCAGCGGTGGCGGCACGGTTTCCGACATCGCCGAAGCGATCAAATTTGCTGCTGACAACGGCGCCGACGTGATTAACATGAGTCTCGGCGGCGGCGGCGAAAGTCAGTTAATGTCCGATGCGATCGACTACGCCCACTCTAAAGGCGTTGTCATCATCGCAGCAGCCGGCAACTCCGGCGAGAGTTCCGCTTCCTATCCCGCCCGCTATCCCCACGTCATCGGCGTTTCCGCCCTCGGCCCCGACGACGAAAAAGCCTCTTACTCGAACTTCGGCGCCGGGGTTGACATTGCAGCCCCGGGCGGTTCTGAAATGGGCAAGATCCTGCAAAGTACGATCGACCCGGAAACCGGCGCCGAAGTCTTTGAAGGCTACCAAGGCACTAGCATGGCTTCTCCCCACGTTGCAGCCGTTGCAGCCCTTGTCAAGGCCTCCGGCATCACAGAACCAGACTCGATTCGCAGCATACTCTTGCAGTCCTCGCGAACAGTCACTGAAGATCCGTTAAACCATTTTGGTTCAGGACACCTAGACGCAGCCGCAGCAGTTCAGCTAGCCCAGCGCGGACAAATCAACTTCCGCGATTTCTTCCGCTGGCTGCGCGACAACGGCTATCTCAACCCCCGCTTTTGGATTGACGGCGGTGCAGTCGCCCTGTTGCCTAAGATTGGAATGGTGCTCGGTTCTTACCTGCTGGCTTTCTTTTTGCGGAATTATTTTCCCTTCGCCTGGACTTGGGGCTTTTCCGGCGGTTTGATTGCTGGCAGTTCTGGGTTCTTTGGGCTGCGCAACTTGTTTGTATTTGACTTGCCACAGTGGCCGCTGCGGGTGATGGGCAGTTCTATTCCCGAACTCGGCGGTGCAATTAATGGCAGCAGTATGCTGAATCCCTTTTTTGCTAGCGTTTTGATTCCTGGGATTTTGATTGCTTTGCTATTAGGACATAAACAGTGGAAGTGGATCGCGATCGCAATTTCGATCGGTTTTACCAGCAGTTTAGCGGTGAATGCTTTTGTCTCTCCCGCAGTTTGGGGATTGGGAAGTGGTGTGGTAGCACAAACATTCTTGATTGTCAATGCTTTGCTGTGTTTCGGATTGGCGCGTTTGGCGATTAAAACAGAGGTGCAGTCAGCATGAGTATTACTGTCAAAGGCGAAATTGAACGTAAAGGATTAGGCCCGGGCACTTGGGCTTTGGTTGCCCAAGATGGGGAGACTTACGAACTTAAGGATGCTCCTTCTGAGTTGAAAAAAGCTGGTTTGAAAGTCAGTGTTAAAGGTGAAGTCCGCAAGGATGTGATGACTTTTGCTATGATCGGCCCGGTTCTTGAGGTGCAGTCTTTTGAAGAGATGTAGGTCGATCGACTAATCCAGCTTTCGAGCAAAAAAAAACCCCGGCCTTAATTGGCTGGGGTTTATTCATCAGGGTGCATCTACTAATTTAATCTCCGGCAAGAGAGCACCTCTTTCAGGACACTCTGGCAGAATTTGGCAGAATTTGTGGCGAGGGCATGCGATCGACAAAAAAAAACCCGGCCAAAATTGGTCGGGAGTTAATTAATCAGGGTGCATCTACTAATTTAATCTCCCGCCCGACAGCACCTCTTTCAGGACACTCTGGCAGAATGTGCGAGAATTTGTGGCGAGGGCGTGCGATCGACAAAAAAAACCCCAAACCAAAATTGGTCGGGAGTTAATTAATCAGGGTGCATCTACTAATCTAATCTCCCGCCCCAGAGCACCTCTTTCAGGACACAATGGCCGAATTTGCGAAAATTTGTGACGGCGTGCGATCGCTCAAAAAAAAACCCCAAACCAAAATTGGTGGGGAGTTAATTAATCAGGGTGCATCTACTAATCTAATCTCCCGCCCCAGAGCACCTCTTTCAGGACACAATGGCCGAATTTGCGAAAATTTGTGGCGAGGGCGTGCGATCGACAAAAAAAACCCGGCCAAAATTGGTCGGGAGTTAATTAATCAGGGTGCATCTACTCATTAAGCTTCCTGAGAATTCCAGCGCCATCCGGACAACCTCAAACTTTTTCAGCATCAGCCTCGATACCCCAAAAAAAAACCCGGCCAAAATTGGTCGGGAGTTAATTAATCAGGGTGCATCTACCAACTAAGCTTCCGGTTCGAGGTGTACCTTTTCGGGACAGTTTTGAGAATTTGCGGCGAGGGCGTGCGATCGACAAAAAAAAACCCGGCCAAAAGTGGTCGGGAGTTAATTAATCAGGGTGCATCTACCAATTAACTTTCCTGAGAATTCCAGCGCAATCCGGACAGTCGCATCAAATTTTTCAACAGGGCGATCGCTTGAGGATAGGCAAAATCTGAATTACAGAGTTGGGGGCGATCGCATTTGGGATGAATTGACCCGCCCGGAGTTCGATGCAGGATTTAGTCGGGCGATCGACTGTGTATTAGTGCCGTTTCTTTTGATTTGAAGGCGGTTTGACAGGCTCTTCTCTGTTTAAGTAGTATAAAAGCGCGATCGATCCCCCTATCAGGACAGCGGCTCCTATCATAATACCGGCTAATACTTTTAAACCAGAGGAGTATACCATCAGAATTAACCCAGCATAAGGAGCGCTTAACAAAATAACACTACCTAATGTTTTTAAGGGTGTCCACTTAATCTTGAGTGTATTGGTATCGTAGGGTTTACCAGTAAGTTGGTAGTGGTCTTTAGCTGAGCCTAAAGGTCGTACAGGCGGTACTATGGGTTTTTGAGGCGACATCTTATTTAACGTGGTGAAATATAGTATTGGCATCAATTTGTTCAAGAGATTTTAAGGGAATTGCAGCCCGCTCGATTTCTGTCTCTGTAAACATAGATTTAACAGATACAGTAACATTAGGAACATTCCATACTCTTTTCAATAGAGCGGGAAAGTCTTCTTTACCGAAGATCCTGACATGATCGTGCTGACCGAACAGTTTGCTCCTCTGTTCGTCTGTTAAGCTCGGAGATATATCTTCGATTGTTGTAACGCCGCGAAAGGGAACAGTTAAAAAATGGTGACCGCCCTTTTTAAGAATCCTATTGAGCTCCACTAAAGTATCCTCTACAGAGCAGCAAATATGCTCTAATACATGATTGTGGAGGATGACATCAAATAGTTCCGACGGCATTTTCTGCAAGTCATCGCACATATTGATAGGAAATATGCGGCAGTAACGGCTTTTATATCTAAGCGGATCTATATCGCAGGGATGATAACGATCGCCCAGCAAAGAGTGAAAACGCATCAGTAAAGGTAGCTCGGGAGCAAAGTGCAAAACTCTAATTCCAGGCTTGAGGATTTCGAGTCGATCGAGCACCATCCACAGCAATCTAGTCCTCTCAACTGAAAGACAGCGCTGACAACGGGCATTCTGGCGTCCGTTAAAGTCCAGAAATTCTACGGATTGACAAACAGGGCAACAAATATTTAAATTTGCTTCTTTAACTCGATCGGGCTGAAGCATAAAAATTTCCTCCAATTCAATTCTTTTTAACAGTCCTGGACGCAAAAACCCGGTTTCTTCACGTAAGTTGGTCATATACCCTAGATCGCTACAACGAGAAACCCGGTTTTTTTGATAAGCGTGCGTCCAGGACTGTTCAATCCCATTCAATCAAAAGCTATCTCTTTCAGGGCGAGTGCGCTCAAATACGGCTTTTCTGTCTCGCTCTCATGGAGCTATCCATCAGTATGTCCCTGCACTTTCTCTCCCACATTCTGCCTTGTGGCTGTCGCATCCGGATCTTCTTGAATAAGCCGATAATTTTACAGTCAGTCCTGGACGCACAAACCCGGTTTCTTCACGTAATTTGGTCATATACCCTCGATCCCGACAACGAGAAACCGGGGTTTTTTGATCGAGTGCGTCCAGGACTGACAGCAAAAGACATACAAGTGAAAAGCAAGTCTTGGGCAAGCTGTCTGGCTTACCCCACAACAATTGTTGGAGATGTCTAATTTAAGTCGAATTCCCTCAGACGATCGATAGCTTTTGCCTCGAAAACAACCTCCGCTCCTGCAAGCAAGTTTTCTCTAGATAAAATATCCTTTAAATATTTAATGCTGTAAGGATCCGTAACAAGCACAATATCGTAGTATTCTTTTCTCTCTCTCAAAAAGCCTTCTAGTTGCAGCAAGCCATACCCTCGCATAACTTCAACTTCTCTAGAAATATCGGCATAAATATCAGTCCAGTTTTCTGTATAAGTCAGGTCGGTTAAGTAGAGGGTGACAGCGTATCTCAACTCTACCAGTATTGAGAGGATGCGGTGATTGTAAGCGCAACCCGAGTCCAAATAGGGATGAGGAGCTCGATTGTCGATATAGAGAAGCCGCAGGCGGTTGTCTCTGGGATTAGTGCGAGCAAATAGTATGTTTTTTTGCTCGGACGGATATTGATGCTGAAGCCAGTCTTGATGTTTCTGCTGCAAAATTGTATAGTTTCGCTGCATCAGCGCGATCGCGTGCGCGCTGGAACTAGAATGACTGGAACTGGCGAACTCGTAGTGAATGAGCGTAACTTTCGGATCGTAGATGACTTTTTTACCCAGCTTCCAAAGCCGGACACAGTAATCTATTTCTTCGCAGTAAGCGGGTTTGTAATCTTCGTCAAAACCGCCCAGTTTTAAAAATAATTCTGTTGGCGTGAGCAAGAACGCAGCAGAACAGTAATCCACCGCACGCTGATACATATATTGAGGTGCCGCAGGAGAATCTCCCCGTCCGTATCCCGAACAGCAACCATCTTGCCAAATGATACTTCCAGCTTCTTGAAGCGTACCGTCGGGGAAGGTTATTTTGCCGCCCACTGCACCGATATTTTCTGAAGAGGTAATGGTTTCTACTGCTGCGGTAATGCTATCTCCTAGAAGTTGGGCATCGTTATTTAGAAATAAAATAAACTTGCCTGTCGCAAGTTTACTAGCTTGATTGCAGGCTAGCAAAAAATGCAGGTTTTCTGAATGGTGAATAATTTTTGCTCCTTGAATTTTGGATAAAAGTTGTTGCGTTGAATCTGTAGAGCAGTTATCTGCAAGGATGACTTCGTAAGATTTAAAGTTATTCCTTAAAATTGAAGACAAACAGCTTAGAGTCATTTCTGCTCGGTTGTGCAGGACTAAAATAATGCTGACTCTGGGCTGTTTGATGGAGGGGAAGCGGATCGTAGAGCCGGTATCTAAGAAGTTGTCTAGAGCAATTTGATTTAAGGTTTCTAAGGCTTGTTTGGCTCGCTCTAGTTTACAGCTTTTATTAAAGCTGGAGTTAGCAACAAATACGCCCTCGGAGCGAACAGTTTCTAAAGGAGCTAAAAGGTGCTTTAGCTGTGAAACCTCCGCTAGCTCGGGTTTGAGCTGAACCGCTTTACGGTAAGCGTTAGTCGCTGCATCTAACATTCCTTTTCTGGCCAGAGCTTTTCCTAAATCTAAGTATAGTTCTCCTCGCTCCGGCGCTAAATCTATAGCTTTATAATAGTTAGTAACGTCTTCGGAGTTTTGCTGAATTCTGCCGCTATAATGATTTAGCAATAACTTTAAATCTCTTTGAACTTCTTCCTGTACCGCGGTGGCTAATTTTCGATAAAGAATGTTTAGATTTCGCGGGTTTTTGAGAGCGATTGTATAAGCCAATATTGCTTCTTTCCACAATTTTTTATTAACAAATAAATCCCCTAACAACTCGTAGTCATTCCTATATGTAATGTCAAAATTGGCAGATAGTTTATAGCAGGATATTGCTCGTTCTAAATCATGTTGACTCTGGCAATATTTATTTTGATTTAAAGCCTCAATAATTTGCATTTTAAAACTCTCTAAACAACTTACAGTCACAAAAAATCTTTGACAAAGATATCCTAATTGATTAGATGCACCAGGCAATCGCTGAGAACAGTGCGAGCGATAGCATCGCACCTAATTCGGCTTTTTGCTGACAAAAGTAATCAGTCTTTGAACCTCGCGGTCTTGTATCTGAGGTTGCAACAGCTCGACTTCATAGCCGATATCTTGCAGGCGATCGACAAGATCTTTTCCAAAGTCAGTATATACTAAGGAACGCAGGCTACCGCTCTTATTAAGAGAGGGAGCGCTGTGATATCGAGGTTCCATTAAAATCACATCTTTCTCTCCTGAAGTATCAACGCGCTCGACTGTTTTTGAAGGCATTGGATGCTGTACGGGAATCGTAAAAACATGACAGCCACCGGGCTTGAGGATGCGAATAATTTCTTTAAAAGCATCCCAAGGTCGCCTTACGTGTTCCATAATATCTGATGATACAATCAAATCAAAATGGTTGCTGGGATGAGTCAGCCGTTCTAGGTTTTGACATTGGATTCCATCTTTATATTGCCCCGGTTCTACGTCCTCCCAATAATAGGAAGCTGCGTAGTTGGTGAACTTGTGAAAATACTTTCTAAACGGCCCAATAATTCCCGGCTCGTAGATATAGAGTTGCTGAAATTCCGGGTCTTGAGATAATACTTCCAGCGTTGAGTGTTTTTGCTTAGAAAAATACTTCAAAATTGCTTGGGCTTGACCCCGGTAGCGCAATGAAGACTTGCATTTTTTGCATTGATACCCTTCTCTGAGCGAGGAGTGATTTTTGATAAAAAGCTGTTCTTCTCCACAAACATCGCAAATGCCTTGATAGCTATTGTCTGAGCTAATTTGCGCGGCTGGTTTGGTTGGGCTGGGTTGAGTATCAGTCAAATGGTTCATGGAAGATACCGATAATTTTACAGGAGTGCTATCCTTACTTGCAGCGATTTTTGCCTGGGTAACGCGCCGGATTTTTAACTGTTTGTTGGAAATTATAGGCACATCTGACAAGCGTTGATCGATGAGAGATAGCATATTTTTTACCCGCGATCGCCAGTCGATTTGCTCGAGCAGGCGCTGCCTTTTTTGTATTTGATCTGACGGGCGATCGCGCTTCAGGGCAACTTCAATACAGTTAATAAACTCTTGAGGATTGGCAGCGACATAAATGTTGTCGTAAAGTTCGCCAATATTTGAAATTGGGGAGGAAACAATGGGTATGCCTGCCGAGTAATATACATAAAGTTTTAAGGGATTCATGCTCCGCGTTAGCTGATTATCGACATGGGGAATGATTGCTACATCAAAATTGCGGATGAATTTGAGGGCATCATCGTAAACTTTTACGCCCAGCAGGTGCACGTTGTCTAATGTTTCTAGCTCGAAAATTTGAGAATTTCCGTGTGCAGACCCGATAATTACAAAATTCCAGTCTTTTTTGGCGTTGGCAATAAACTTGAGAAGAGCGAGATCGATACGATCGGAAAGATTGCCAACATAACCAATAATCGGGCCTTTTAAGGCGGCAAGTTCGGGTGGCTTTGAGCCGATGCTTTCATCTTCAAATAATTCAGCCCCATTCGGAATCACAGTAATGTCAGAATTCAAATCGCTGAAAGCGTCGCGGACTGGTTCGCAGTTTGTGAAAATAACATCTGCTCGTTCAATAATCTGCTGATAATTTTTCGTTAACTGCGCGGCATAGGAAGGCTTGATATCCCATTTTCGCTGGTCGTCAATCAAATCAGCAACAACAAACTCGAATTGCAACTCTTCCAGCAGATCGGGAAACTCAAAACAAACCGGACACACCCAGGCGATCGTCTCTCCTTCAAGCCCAGATTCTGCGATGACTTGTCTGACAAAATCGGGATAGTCGGTTTTCTTTTGCAAGTTGCGTCCTAAGAAGCTTTCCTCAACGCGATCATCTCCATAAATAAACGTCCGTTTGATAATTTTTGACGTATCTTTCAGTCCGAGAAACCGTTCCACCGTATTGGTAAACACTAAATTACCTTGGTGGAATTTGGCTCGCGAGCCGTGTTGTACTTGCTCGTGCAATTTCTGCAGCGAAATCGGTGCATCGAAATGAATAATTTTGTTCACCCGATCGCTCTGGGCCAAGTATTTAAGAACCATATCCTGACGGCGGCCGTAAATGTCTGAGTCGTTCTGCTTCCAAAAGAACAGGATATTTAACGGCTGACTCAAGTGGAGCGAACTCACATCGGGAGTGGATTCTACTGTTTTGTTACCGAGGTTTTCTGAAGTAATAACCGGAAGTTCGACTCCTGACTCCGCAGCAATTAGCTCGAAAACATCGGAGAACAATTGAGGCCAGGGCTGGGATTTTTTTTTCGCCCAATCGAAGGCCGATCGAATCCGCTCTGCATTGACGCCGTAGCTGAATTCACTTAGGAAATAAAACCGTCTGTGGCGATCGGGTAAAGACGCTTTACTGTCTGAATTAATTAAATTTTTGATTGCTGATTCCAGCCGCTCGTCATCGACAGCCACCGTACATTTTGCTGCGATGATATCTGCTAATGGGGGTACGTCCGTTATTAGAACGGGTACGTTCATAGCGATCGCATCGGTTAACTTTGCAGGAATTTGATATTCCGAAATCGGGGAATTCGGATCTTGTAAAATGCAGATCAGATCCGCCATCGACACCAATTCTGGAAGCCGTTCCCAAGGCTGGTTCTCGTGAAAGTCTATCCTTGCCTTTTTGTACGCAGCAAACCGAGCGGAAACCCGCTTGTCATTAATCGTGCCGATAATGCACAAAACCAAGCGGGGATCGTTAATTGTTTCCAAGGCCTCGGCAATGCGAAAAATTCCCTTGTGGGGACGGGGAGTACCGAGGAACAGAACGACTTTATCCCGATCGCCGTAACCGAATTCTGCCCGAATTGCGGTTCGATCGTACAGTGTAGGATCGAAAACTTTTTCATCGCGAGCGTGTCTGACAATCAAGCCGCCGTAGCGCTGCTGCAACGCTACGTTCGATACAGTTAAAGCATCCGCTAAGGGAATCAGATTTTCACAAAAGCGCGTCCAAATTTCGCTGTAAGGTTTTTGTCCTTGCGGGCTGTCAATCTGCTGGATCAGTTCTGTCCATGAAGCTTCTGTTTCGTTTTTAAAGAAAGAAAGTTCGCAGTCGTCGATATCGAGAATCAGGGGACATTGGCTGTAATACTTGATGAGCATACCGATAAACAAGCTGGGAAAACGCGCTTTACCTACGTAAACGAAGTCGTATTTCTGAGCCTGCGCGAGTTCCTTACACCCTGTGACAAACTCCTTAAAACTATCAGCAATAAAGGTGCGATTTTTGATGTCGGCGTTTTGCAGCGGAGGCCAAAGTTCTTGACCGTAAAACGGGAATATCGGGCCAATTAATTCGACATCGCAATCCCCCTTCACCATGTCCGCTAGCAAAAAGGCTCGACCTACGGGATTGTGGCTCATATCCCAAGAAACAACAGCTACTTTGGGTTTTGACTCAGATACTGCACCCTTCTTAGAAATGGGGAAGATGCCAGTAAAGCCAGAAAGTTGATTTGCAGTTTCTACACCTAATTTATCGCTGGTTAATTGAGTTTTCAGCGTCGAATCTTCTCTCAAAGCTTTCAGCCTGCATTCTGCTGCTTCCTCACGCTGTCCGATTTGTTCTAAAACTTCTGCTAACTTTAAATAAGTCGCCCCCGAGCGCGGATTGAGGGCGATCGCCCTGCGGTAGGCATCGATGGCTTTTTGCAATTCCCCTTTTGCCTGCCAAACTGTCCCCAATTCTACGTGCAGTTCGGGTTCGTTTGGTGCAATTTCCAAAGCTTTAGTATAGCTTTCGATATCTGTTGGATCGCGGTCGATCGCCTGACGGTAGTAACTGAGGGCTAAATTTAAATTTGACTTTACTCGATAGTGTAAGGCATGGTTTAACTTTTCTTCTACCTGGGGCAAATCAGGCTGAAGTTGAAGCGCGAAGCGATAAGCAACAACCGCTTCATCCCACTTTTGCTGCTGCACTAAAACTTCTCCCAAATTGTAGTATGACCAAGAAAAATTCGGCTTGAGTTCGATCGCCTTTTCGTAGGCCTCCCCTGCCTCCTTCCATTGCTCCCGATCCCGCAGTATATCGCCTAAATTGTTGTAAGACCAACTAAATTTGGGGTTCAGCTCAATAGCCAAATTATAAGCAGCGATCGCCTCCTCTAACCTTCCTTGTCCTTGCCAAATATCCCCCAAATTGTGGTGAACTTCCCACAAATTTGGCTGAATTTCAAGAGCTTTTTGATAAACTGTTACCGCTTCATCCAACTGCTTTATTTTAACAAGAGCCTCCCCTAGACTTTGGTAAATCTCTGCCGCTTGATAATCAATCTCTAGAGCTTTGCGATAAGAGGCGATCGCCTTCTCCCACTCCCCCTTTTTAGCCAAAGCTTTCCCTAAACTGTAGAGAGGTTTAGCAGCAGGGAGGTTAGTAGTCATAACACTGCGGTCAAAAGGTTTTTTTCGCTGTTTTTCCTGTGTATCAGATGCCGATAACTCGCTTTTTAAAATAATTGCTTTTGGATTCGCTCCGTCATAATTATAATTTTCTAAACCCGATGGATTAGAGGACGGGTTATTGAGGGGAAATGGAATAATATTAGATTGGTTGCTCATACCCTGTACCTGTTATAATTTGAGACAAGTAAATCCGCTTAATTTATTTTTCTTGCTATTTGCTAAGCATCCGGAAATTTTCTAAACTTTGCTTAGTTCAATGGCGCGGTTGTAAGCCTCGATCGCCTTATCAATCTCGCCTTTTTCTTGTAAAGCATCCCCTAAGTTTTGGTGAACCTCCCAGATATCCGGTTTCAGTTCAATGGTTTTTTCATAACATCCGATCGCCTCATCCAACTGATCCCAACTGTCCAAAACATCCCCCAAACTTTGATAAGCTTGAGCCAAATTGGGATTTAACTCGATCGCTCTCCGATAACAGGCGATCGCTTCTTCCCGCCGATCGAGACTTACCAAAGCTTTCCCCAAACTGTAATGAGGTGCATCGAAATTTGGGTTCAGATCGATCGCTTGTCGGTAAGCCGCGATCGCCTCTTCCCACTGTCCCATAACGCTCAAAACCTCCCCTAAATTGTGATAAGCATCCGCATAACTCGGCTGCAACTGAATCGCCCGCCGGTAACACGAAATAGCCCGCTCCAACTGACCCAGTTCTAACAAAGTATTGCCCAGAGTAAAGTGTTCATCAGGCTTTGCCCAATTGATATCCAGAGTGAGAGCTTCATACCAGCATTCGGCCCCTGCTTGCGGCTGACCGGACTGCAAAAATACCCTCGCTAAATTCCGATAAGCCGATGCTAAATTCGGTTTAATTTTAATTGCTTGTTGGTAACAAGCAATTGACTTTTCCCACTGTTTCTGCTGAGCGTAAAGGCTGCCTAAATTGGCGCGAACTTCAGCAAAATCAGGATCGATTTCCAGGGCTTGAGTGTACCAATGCCTCGCCGCCTCTGCTTTGCCCATAGCTTGGGTAGCATTCCCCGCAATCTTGTAGGCAACCGCCACATCCGGTTTTATTTCAATAGATCGCTTGCACTCCGCGATCGCCTCTTCAAATTTCCCCTGGGCGTAATAAGATTCTGCCTGTTTGATGTATGTTTCTGCACTGACCGAATTGACGATCGCCACAGGTTTGCCGCTGTTACTATTACCGCTATCAAGTGCGGATAATGTTAGACTTTCGGCAGATTTTGAATGACCGTTGTTCAGATTATTTGCTAGTGCTGAAGAAGCGATCGTATCCCCAGCTTCCACAGCGGCAGCAGGTTTGTCACTGTTGCGATCGCCCTTTACCTGCATCGCGGGGGCAAAAGTATCTGCTGCTTTACTGCCAGATACCGAAGAGTTGCCGTTAAGTGCTGCCACTTTCTGCAAACAGACAGCAGCTTCATCCAACTTGCCTTGTTTTGTCAGCGCTTTCGCCAGATTTTGGTAAGCCACAGTTAAATTCGGATTTAACTCGATCGCGCGGCGGTAACACGCGATCGCATAAGTAATTTGACCTTGCTTAAACAAAAGGTTGCCCAATTTTAAATGCTGATCTGGCGATACCTTTTCCGGTTCCAAAGAATAAGCTTCGTACCAGCACTCGTTCGCCTCTTCCTGTTTGCCCTGCTGCGTCCACACCCTAGCCAAATTCCGGTAAGCTGGTGCTAAATTCGGTTGGATAGCAATCGCTCTTTGGTAGCAAGCAATTGCCGGCGATTGCTGTTTTCCCATAGCATACAAAGTCCCTAGATTTACGTAAATATCTGCCTCGTTAGAATTAATTTGGACGGCTTTTTTATAGCACTCGATCGCCTCTTCTGTATTGCCTTGCACTTGCAAAATCTTGCCCCACAGTTTGTAAGCAGCCACCGCATCTGGTTTAATTTCAATAGCTCGCTTGCACTCAGCAATAGCCGGCTCGAATTGTTTTTTAGCGCAATAAGATTCTGCCCGCTGAATGCAGTCATCAGCAGTTTCTGGTTGCCTAAAATCGGCAGTAAAACCGCTATCAACAACTGTCACAGCCGACAAAACATCAGCCGAGTTTTGAGTAGCAGGTGCAGAATTTTCCGAAATGGCGATCGTATTTAACTGTTGGGGTACAGCAGGAATTGTTGTCGGCTGCTGCAACTGTACGCGAGGTTTTTCAGCGGAAATTGTGGAATCGAGTTGCAAGGAATTAGCTCCAACATTTGCCGACAAAGTAGATGTTTGGGGATTCGGACGCACCTCAGCTTTCGCGTTAAAATTCAGAACTACTGTTTTGAACAAATCCCCAAAAATGTTAGCAGGACGTTCAATTATTTTTCGATAATTGGCAACTTCTTCCTGCACCTTTTTTTGAGCTTTGAGAGCATTTCCTAACTGTTGGTAAGCTTCGTTTGAATTGGGGTTTAACTCGATAGCATGGCAGTAGCAGCGTATAGCCTGAGTTACCTGATTCTGCCTCAAAAAATTATCGCCCAGATGAAGGTGTTCTTCAGGAGTTGCCTTGGCAGGTTCCAGAGAATACGCTTTAAACCAGCACTCGTCAGCCTCCGATAGCTGCCCCATTTGCGTCCACACCCGAGCTAAATTTCGGTAAGTTGATGCTAAATTC
>Ga0247774_1001098_pt1 | contig 13711 bp, 12 predicted proteins | sample UWRJL001104B6_FD_179933 | JGI IMG/M metagenome (GOLD analysis project Ga0247774, IMG submission 179933) | Plant litter microbial communities from Arlington Agricultural Research Station in Wisconsin, United States - UWRJ-L001-104B-6 | ecosystem: Environmental > Terrestrial > Plant litter >... | reverse complement strand
GGGCGCGTGAGCTGGCCGCATTTCTGCGGGGAGTCGATGCGGAGTGCATCGTTCTCGCAGGCGACATCGTCGATCACCTGAATCTTTCACAGAAGGTCTTCTGGAACGAAGAGCACACGCAGGTCGTGCGCGCGCTGCTGGCGAAGCGCCGCGCGGGTGCACGGCTGATCTACATTCCGGGCAATCACGATTCGGACCTGTCGATGGTCGCCGAGCTGCTGGCGGGGCAGGTGGAAGTGCACAGGGAATGGGTCCACAAGACAGCGCGCGGCGAACGGCTGCTCGTCGTGCACGGCGACCAGTTCGATGGTGAGATGGAACACGCCTGCCCGCGCTGGAAAGCCTGGCTCGGCAACGCGCTCTACGACTTCACCGTGATGGCAAACGACCGGGTGAACGATGTGGGCCGTGTCATGGGCCGCCGTTACTGGCCGATCGCCGAGAAGCTCAAACTCTCGATCGATGGCAGCGTGCGCTACATCGAGCGCTTCGAGCAGGTTGCCGCGGCATACGCGCGCTCGCAGGGATTCGACGGAATCCTGTGTGGGCACATCCACCGCGCCAACCTGAAGCACTTCGGCGACACGCTCTACTGCAACACCGGCGATTGGGTGGAGACCTGCTCCGCCATGGTCGAAGACGTCTCGGGAGAGCTGCGCCTGGTGCGCTGGGAACAGATGGGCCGGCCCGCGACGGACCAGTCGCGTGTCGAGGGTGTGACAGCAGGGGCTGGTCGCGCGCCCACGTTCGGATATGATCGGCTGATGCGGGCGCTACATGCGCCGGAGTAACGACCTAATGGAAACCGCCGATCTCAGCCATCACATTTCCCGGCGCTTCAACGAAGACCTGGAACGAGTGCGCAGCAAAGTGCTGGCGATGGGCGGCTTCGTGGAGCAGCAGCTCCAGAAGGCCGTCACGGCTCTGGTCGAAGGCGACAGCTCGCTCGGCGAGGCGGTCGCGATGGACGACTACAAGGTCAACGACATGGAAGTGTCGATCGACGAGGAATGCAGCCGCATCCTCGCCACCCGCGCGCCGGCGGCTGGCGACCTGCGACTGATCGTCGCCATCATCAAGACGATCACAGACCTCGAGCGCATCGGCGACGAGGGCGAGAAGGTGGGCTACATCGCTTCGCGACTCGCGACGATGGAGCGGCCCGCCGACAAGTATCGCGAGATCAAACATCTCGGCCGCGTGGTGTCCGAGATGGTCCATGACGCGCTCGATGCGTTTGCGCGCATGGACGATCAGGCTGCGCTGAAAGTGGCGCGGCAGGATCGGCTGGTCGACGAGGAATACGAGTCGATCCAGCGTCAGTGCATCACGTTCATGATGGAAGACCCGCGCGCGATCCGCCGGGCGCTCGACATCCTGTGGGTGGTCCGTGCGCTGGAGCGCATCGGCGACCATGCCAAGAACATCAGCGAATACGTGATCTACATGGTTCACGGCAAGGACGTTCGCCATACCTCGCTGGATGACGTGGAGCGGCAGCTCAAGGAAGGGCCGGCGCCGATTCGGGTGGCTCCGAAACCTGCTGCCGGCTGACGCCGCGCCCTTCACACGACATCCACCGCCTCGAACTTGGTTGCGTTCACGAGCGGAGCCGTCGCACGCCAGTTACCCGTCCACGAGCGGAGCCGCTGCATGCGCTGACCCAGTCGTTACGCAGGGCCACGCGTTGGTTTCGCGCGGCGGGGGCGGGTTCTCAAGGGGGGGCGGTGTCACGTACGATCCGTGGCGTGAAAAATCTTCGGCTCGCCAATCTCGTCGGGTTCCTCGCGTGCGCGGGGCTTCTGGGCTACGCGTACTACTCGCAGTTCGTGCTCGGGCTCGAGCCGTGTCCGCTGTGCATCTTCCAGCGCATCGGAATTTTCTCGCTGGGAGTCGTGTTCCTCGTCGCGGCGGCACATGGCGCACGCGGCTGGGGGCGCTACGTTTACGGCGTGTTGATCGGGCTTGCCTCACTCATCACCATCGGCATCTCGGCGCGGCACATCTGGGTTCAGGCCCAGCCGCCGGGGTCTGTGCCGTCATGCGGAGCGCCGCTCGATGTCCTGTGGCAGTTCACCCCGGTATTCGAAGTCATCAAGAAAGTGCTGACCGGCGGCGGCGAGTGCCAGGAAGTGAACTGGCAGTTCCTCGGGCTTGCGATGCCGGCGTGGGTGCTGATCGCGGCGTTGGCGCTCGGGGTTTACGGAGTGCTGGTGAACGTGAGGCGGGGTGGGCCGCCGGCATTGGCACTGGCTACCCGAAGCTGAATGGGGCCTCGGATTCGGAGCGGGATTTGGACCCGGCTTTCAGGTTTCGCCTTCGGCTCCCAGCTCCCAGGCTTCCCCGCTCACTTCGCCAACAAATTCCTGAGCGTCTTCACGTACATCTGGTGAAGCGCATCGATTTCGGACACCTTCACGCACTCGTTCACCTTGTGAATGCTGGCGTTGACGACACCCAGCTCCACCACCTGTGCTCCGGTCGGCGCGATGAACCGTCCGTCCGACGTGCCACCGCCCGTGGAATACCTGGGCGCGCTGCCGGTCACTTCCTTCACAGCGGCGCTCACAGCCTCTGAGAATGCGCCAGGCGAGGTGTAGAACGGCTCGCCGGACAGATACCACTCGATCGTGAACTTCACCCCGTGCTTGCGCAGGATGCCTTCGACGGTCTCTTTCAAGCCATCGAGGGTCTGCACCGGTGAGTAACGCAGGTTGAACCGCGCCTTGAGCTCGCCCGGGATCACGTTCGGCGCGCCGGTACCGGCGTTGAAGTTCGAGATCTGGAAGGTGGTGGGCTGGAAGAACTCCGTGCCCTGGTCCCATTCGCGCGAAACCAGCTCTGCCAGCGCGGGCGCGAAGGCGTGCACCGGATTTACCGCGAGCTGCGGATAAGCCACGTGACCCTGCACGCCATGCACTGTGAGGCGGCCGCTGAAGGAGCCGCGCCTGCCCACCTTGATGGTGTCGCCGATCACCTTCTCGCTCGACGGCTCACCGACGATGCACCAGTCGATCTTCTCGCTGCGCGCGTTCAGAGTTTCCATAACGCGCTTGGTGCCGTCGACCGACGGACCTTCCTCATCGCTCGTGATGAGAAATGCGATCGAGCCTTTGTGGTCGGGATGAGCCTTCGTGAATTCCTCGGCCGCCGTGACCATGGCGGCGAGGCCGCTCTTCATGTCCGCGGCCCCGCGGCCGTAGAGCACGCCATCCCGTACGGCGGGGGCGAAGGGGTCTGACTTCCACTCTTCGAGCGGCCCGGTCGGCACGACATCCGTGTGGCCGGCGAAGCAGATGAGCGGAGCGCTGGTGCCACGACGGGCCCAGAGGTTGTCGACGATGCCATGGCGCATCCGCTCGATCCTGAAGCCGGCGGCTTCGAGGCGGCGGGCCATCACGTCCTGACATCCCTCATCGGCGGGCGTCACGGAGCGACGGGCCATGAGGTCCTGAGTGAGCTCTAGCGTTGCGGACATGCGCGGAACGGCCCGTCGGGAGGCTGGCGAAAAGTTGCGCGTTTATACGGTGCGCGCACCCCGACGGCAAGTCTTGTCACACACACGCAATACAAACGACATGTGACGAATCAAGCGCTTGTCGTGACCTGTCGCTTGCGCAACGTGGCTGTAACAATCCGGTCGTAGTGTGCCGCCCGTCACAACCGGAGGTACTCTCGTGACCCACAAGTTTTTGATGTCCGCTGCTGCTGTTGGCCTCGTGTTCGGCCTGGCCGTCGCGGGCACGGCCCAGGCGCAGTCTTCGCGCGATTACATCAGCATCGTCGGCTCCTCGACGGTATACCCCTTCACCACCGCGGTGGCCGAGCAGTTCGGTCGCGCGGGCTCGTTCAAGACCCCGAAGGTGGAGAGCACCGGCACCGGCGGCGGCATCAAGCTGTTCTGCAACGGCGTGGGTGTGCAGCACCCGGACATCGCCAACGCCTCCCGTCGCATCAAGCAGACCGAGATCGACACCTGCGCCAAGAACGGCGTGAAGGACATCGTCGAGATCAAGGTGGGCTATGACGGCATCGTGCTTGCCCACAGCAAGAAGACGGCGAACATGAAGCTCACCCGCAAGGACGTGTACCTCGCCCTCGCGAAGCAGGTGCCGGACCCGGCGAACCCGACCACGCTCGTCGCGAATCCGTACAAGACCTGGAAGGACGTGAACTCGTCCCTGCCGGCGACCAAGATCGAAGTGCTCGGCCCGCCGCCGACCTCCGGCACGCGCGATGCGTTCGTCGAGCTGTTCATGGAGTCGGGTTGCTCCACGTACGCGTGGATCAAGACGCTGAAGGATGTCGACGAAGCGCGCTTCAAGAAAGTGTGCGACTCGGTGCGTGAAGACGGCGGTTACGTCGAAGCCGGCGAGAACGACAACCTGATCGTGCAGAAGCTCGAAGCCAACCCGACCGCGATCGGCATCTTCGGCTACAGCTACCTCGAAGAGAACGAGGACAAGCTCGGTGGCAGCCTCGTCGAAGGCGTGGCGCCGGTGTTCGAGACCATTGCGTCGGGCAAGTACGCCGCCTCGCGTCCGCTCTTCATCTATGTGAAGAAGGCGCACATCGGCGTGATCCCGGGCATCAAGGAATTCGTGACGGAATACGTGAGCGACAAGGCGCTTGGCCAGGAAGGCTACCTCGCCGACAAGGGTCTCATTCCGCCGAGCGATTCGGAGCGGACCAAGATCCGTACCGATGCGCTCGCATTCAAGAACGTGAAGCTCTGAGTCCGGCCATAGCGACGCTGAGCGCAGGCGGCGAAAACCATCGTTTTCGCCGCCTGCCACGAAGTGATGTTCCGAAAAAAGTGCGAAGCAGCTTTTTTCCAATAAACCAAGGGTAATCATGAATAAGAAGCTCGTTCAGGCTGCCGTAGCGGCGGCCCTGGTGGGTGCTGCCTGCGTTCCGGCAGCACAGGCCCAGAGCAGCGATCTGGAAGCTTTGAAGGCACAGCTCTCGGCCCTGCAGCAGAAGGTCGAGGAGCTCGAGAAGCAGCAGAAGGCTGCGACGGAAGTCCAGGACAAGACGCTCGACCAGGTGGCGCAGCAGCGCGCCAACGTCGGCGACTGGGTCGGCCGCTTCCAGTGGAAGGGCGACTTCCGTTATCGCAACGAGACGATCGATCAGGAGTTCGTGCACTCGAACCGCAATCGCGACCGCATCCGCGCGCGCTTCGGCTTCTTCGCGCGGGTGAATGACACCCTGCGCGTCGAAATGCAGGCGACGACCACGGAGAACCTGAGCGGCGGCTCGAACGGCGACGCCCGTTCGTCGAACCAGACGCTCACCGACGCGAACTCCCGCAAGGAGATCGACATCGATACGGCCTATGCGGAGTGGCAGCCGAACGCGTCGAACAAGTTCACGTTCGGCAAGATGCGTTATCCGTGGGTGCGTCCGACCGGCTCGCTGTTCTATGACGGCGACATCAATCCGGAAGGTCTCGCGTACAACTGGCAGCAGGGCACGAATGGATTCTTCGCGAGCGCGTTCTACACCCGCCTCGCGGAACGTAGCGCGAATGCGGACTCGAACATGCTGGGTGCACAGGTCGGCTGGCGTGAGGACATTGCTCCGGGCGTGCGTCTGACACTCGCGGCGATGTACACGGATCACAGCGCCGTGCAGTTCTACAACGCCGTGCAGGATGCGAACGCGGCTCAGAATGCCTTCGGCAACACGGTGCTCACCGTGGGCTGTAAAGCGGGCGCGACGTCGTGTATCGCGTCGGACTTCGACATTGCCGAAGCGTCGGCCGAACTGGCCTTTGCGCTCGGCGGTCGTCCGCTCACGTTCATGGTGGACTACGCCAAGAACACCGCGGAAGACGTCGTCGGCGCACAGGCCGGGCTCGACACGGCGTACAGCGCCGGCGTGCAGTACGGCCGCGTGGCCCTCGCGCACAGCTGGGAAGTCGGCGCGGTCTATCAGAAGATCGAAAACAACGCGCTCTACGGTCAGTGGATCGATTCTGACTTCGGCGGTGGTGTGTCCGGTACGGACGGTTGGGCACTGAAGGCCGGCTACGGCTTCGGTCGCAACTTCCGCATCAACGGCACGTACTTCCTGAACAACCAGAACATCGACGTGCCGACCACGATCGCCGGGATCGGCCCGGTGACGGATCGCAAGTACAAACGGCTCCAGCTCGACATCAACATGAGCTTCTGAGCGAACGACCTCCCGGTTCTGCCCGGACGTAATTTCGGGCAGACTGGGAGGGCTTTTCGGACTGAATTTTTTCTGGGGATCGCATGACACCAGCGGCTCTGCTCGTCGTCCTCGTGGGCCTCGCGATGGTCGGCTATGTCATGGGCAAGTCCCGCGCCATTGCAACCGTCGGCGGCAATCGCGGCGTTCGCAACCTGCACTCGCTGCCGAGCTACTACGGCGCGCTCACCGCACTGTGGTGTGCGGTCCCGGCGCTGTTGATCCTGGGTCTGTGGGTCGCATTCCAGGACACCATTCTCGTCAAGCTCGTCACCGCGCACATGCCCGCAGCGGTGCGCTCGCTCTCCAGCAACGAATTGAGCTTGGTGCTCAACGACGTGCGCAATGTCGTCGATGGCAATGTGCCGCTCGCCAATGCGCGGCCTGAAGTGCGCGCTGCGGCCGAGGAATATCTGGAGCTGCGAGGCATCAGCCGCACGGCTCTCACCGCGCTCGCGATTGCGGCGGCGCTGGTTTTCATGATCGTTGCGCGTGCGCGCATCACGCCTGCGTTCCGCGCGCGCAATGCCGTCGAGCGCATCATCGAATTCGCGCTCATCGGTTGCTCGCTCATCGCGGTGCTCACCACGGTGGGCATCATCGCGTCGGTGGCGTTCGAGGCCGCGCGGTTCTTCGGCAAGGTGCCGTGGTACGAATTCCTGTTCGGCCTGCAGTGGAGTCCGCAGACCGCAATCCGCGCAGACCAGGTCGGCTCGTCCGGCTCGTTCGGCGCGGTGCCGCTGTTCTGGGGCACGGCCATGATCTCGGGCATCGCGATGTTGATCGCGGTCCCCATCGGTCTGTTCTCGGCGATCTACCTTGCGGAATACGCGCATCGCCGGTTCCGCACATGGACCAAGCCGTTCCTCGAGGTGCTGGCAGGCATCCCGACGGTCGTCTACGGATTTTTCGCTGCGCTCACCGTCGGCCCGGCACTGCGCACGTGGGGCGAGGCGATCGGTCTGAGTGTCGCGTCGGAAAGCGCGCTCTCCGCCGGTCTCGTCATGGGCATCATGATCGTGCCGTTCGTCTCTTCGCTGGCAGACGACATGATCACCGCCGTCCCGCAGTCGCTGCGCGATGGTGCTTATGCGCTCGGCGCCACGAAGTCGGAAACGATCCGCCAGGTTGTCGTTCGCGCAGCGCTGCCCGGCATCGTCGGCGGCGTGCTGCTCGCCATTTCGCGCGCCATCGGCGAGACCATGATCGTCGTGATGGCCGCGGGCCTCGCGGCGAATCTCACTGCCAATCCTTTCGAAGCCGTCACGACCGTGACGGTGCAGATCGTCACGCTGCTGGTGGGCGACCAGGAGTTCGACAGCCCCAAGACGCTCGCAGCGTTTGCGCTCGGCCTGGTGCTGTTCCTCGTCACGCTCGGCCTGAACATCCTGGCGCTGCACATCGTGAAGAAATACCGGGAGCAGTATGAGTAATCCGGGCGAACGTCCTGCATCGACCAGCCGCACGCCGAAAGAAACGGCGGCGCTGGTCGCGAAGACCCTGAACCGTCGTTACTGGGCCGAGCGTCGTTTCCGCTTCTACGGCCTGTCGGCGGTGATCCTCGGCATCGTGTTCGTGCTGTTCCTGTTCATCACGATCTTTGCGAAGGGCATGTCGACGTTCCAGCAGTCGTACATCAAGCTGGAAGTGTTCTACGACCCGGCGATCATCGATCCCAACGGCACGCGCAAGCCGGAAGAAATCGCGAACGCCGATTACCTGCAGCTGGTCCGCGCGTCCATGAAGGCGCGCTTTCCGCAGGTGGAAGGGCGCAAGGAAACGCGCGACCTGACACGACTCGTCAGTGGCGGCGCTGCATTCGACCTGCGTAGTCGCGTCATGAGCACGGCCGATCTCATCGGCCAGCGCGAGACGCAGTGGGTGCTCGCGAGCGACGACGTGGACATGCTCATGAAGGGGCGCATCCAGCGTCCGACCGAGGAGCAGCCCGGCCCGCTGTCGATGGACCAGGTCACCTGGATCGACCAGCTCCTGAAAGAAGACGCACTGGAGCTGCGCTTCAACACCACGTTCTTCTCCCACGGCGACTCACGCGAACCGGAACAGGCCGGCGTCTGGGGCGCAGTGATGGGCTCGCTCTTCACGCTCGCCCTCACGCTGTTGCTGTCTTTCCCCATCGGCGTGGCGGCAGCGATCTACCTGGAAGAGTTCGCGCACAAGAATCGCTGGACGGACATCATCGAGGTGAACATCAACAACCTCGCGGCCGTGCCTTCGATCGTGTTCGGCTTGCTCGGCCTGGCCGTGTTCATCGGCTTCTTCGGACTGCCGCGCTCGGCGCCGCTGGTCGGTGCGCTCGTGCTGACCTTGCTGACGCTGCCGACGATCATCATCGCGTCCCGGGCAGCCCTGAAGGGCGTTCCGCCGTCGATTCGCGAGGCGGCGCTCGGCATGGGCGCATCGAAGATTCAGATGGTTACACACCACGTGTTGCCGTTGGCCATGCCCGGCATGCTCACCGGAACGATCATCGGCATGGCGCGGGCACTCGGTGAGACCGCGCCCCTTCTGATGATCGGCATGGTAGCCTTCATCGTCGATGTGCCGAAGAGCTTTACCGACCCCGCGACCGTGTTGCCCGTGCAGGTTTTCCTGTGGTCAGACAGTCCGGAACGCGCCTTCGTGGAGCGCACGTCAGGCGCCATCATCGTGCTGCTGGGCTTCCTCATCGTCATGAACGCCACGGCCGTGGTGCTGCGTAACAAATTCGAAAGACGCTGGTAGCACTCTTACGAGGACTGCATGCCTGCGCCACAGACCAAAGAGAGCGTGTCCATGGATTCGAGTACGGTTGAACAGAACCGCGAAGCTGCCGCTGGGCAATCGCCTGTCGCTTCGCCGGATGCCGGCATGAACCTGAAACCGAGCGGTCGTCGCGCGGCAGCCGCCGAAGCAGACTCGCTCATGTTCAGGAACGGCGACCAGCAGACCGTCGGCACGGTCACGGTCGAGAACCCGCTGTTCCACTGCAAGGACGTGAACGTCTATTACGGCGAGAAGCACGCGATCAAGCGCGTGAGCATCGATATCGGCCGGGGCGAAGTGCTGGCGATGATCGGTCCTTCCGGCTGCGGCAAGAGCACCTTCCTGCGCTGCCTGAACCGCATGAACGATACGATCCAGGGCGCGCGCGTCACCGGTTCCATCGTGCTCGACGGCAATGACATCCATGACAAGAAGCAGGACGTCGTGCAGCTGCGCGCGCGGGTCGGCATGGTGTTCCAGAAGCCGAATCCGTTTCCGAAATCGATCTACGAGAACGTCGCGTACGGCCCGCGCATCCACGGCCTCGCAGCCGATCGCGTCGAGCTCGACGAGATCGTGCACACCAGCCTGCGTCGCGCGGGCTTGTGGGAAGAGGTCAAGGACCGCCTGGCCAATCCGGGCACCAGCCTTTCCGGCGGTCAGCAGCAGCGCCTCTGCATCGCGCGCACGATTGCCGTGAATCCTGAAGTGATCCTGATGGACGAGCCATGCTCCGCGCTCGATCCCATCGCGACTGCGAAGATCGAAGATCTCATCGACGAGCTGCGCGCGACGTATGCAATCGTCATCGTGACGCATTCCATGCAGCAGGCGGCGCGCGTTTCCCAGCGCACCGCGTATTTCCATCTCGGCGACCTCATCGAGGTGGGCGAGACGGATCGCATCTTCACGAACCCGCGCCACAAGCTCACGGAAGACTACATCACGGGGCGCTTCGGCTGATGATCGAGGGCCATACCAGCCGCGCATTCGATGGCGCGCTGGGCGCGCTCCACATGCGCGTAATCGAGATGGGTGGCCTGGTGCTCGACCAGGTCCACGAGGCCGCGCAGGCCTATACCGAATGGGATTCCAAGTGTGCCGAGCGCGTCATCGAACGCGAGCGGCTCGTAAACGCTTATGACCGCAGCATCGACGCGGAACAGCTCACGCTGATCGCGCGCCGTCAGCCGATGGCGAACGACCTGCGCGCGATCATCGCGATGTCGAAAGCCGTGGGTGAGCTCGAGCGGGTGGGCGACGAAGCCAAGAAAATCGCGCGCACCGTCATCGGTCGCACGAATCGTCCTGGGCCGGCGACCACGCGCGATGCGCGCCACCTGGGGCGCCTGGCCTCGAGCCTGGTGCGCCTGTCACTCGAGGCTTTCGATCGTATCGATCAGTCGCTCGCCGCCGAAGTGATCGCACGGGACCGCGAGCTGGACGCGGAATATGCCGCCGGCCTGCGTCGGTTGCTCACGCGTGCGATGGAAGATCCGCGGCATTTCGATACGACGCTCGAAGCGGCGTTCGTGTTGAAGAGTCTGGAGCGCATCGGCGATCACGCCCGCAATCTCGGGCGTCACGTGCAGTCTATCGGCAACGACGCTGCGCGTTCAGAATACGAAGCGGCCAGCATAGTAGGCGACGGCAGCAATCAGCCCGCTAGCCGGTATGGTGATGAACCACGCCAGCACGATGTTCCAGGCTACTCCCCACCTCACCGCTGAAACTCGCTGGGCCGCGCCGACGCCGATGATCGCACCCGTGATGGTGTGAGTGGTCGAGACCGGAATGCCGAAGTGCGAGGCGATGAACACCGTGATCGCGCCGCCCGCTTCGGCGGAGAATCCGCCGACCGGCCGCAGCTTCGTGATCTTCTGTCCCATCGTTTTCACGATGCGCCAGCCGCCGAACAGCGTGCCGAGTGCGATCGCGAAGAAGCAGCTCACGATCACCCACATCGGCAAGTGCTCTTGCGTGGTGACGCCCGCGGAGATGAGCAGCATCCAGATGATGCCCATGGTTTTCTGCGCGTCGTTGCTGCCATGGCCGAGGCTGTAGAGCGCGGATGAGAACAGCTGCGCCACCCGAAAGAACTTGTCGACCCGGATCGGCGACGAGCGGAAGAAAATCCACGACACGCCGATCATGATGAGCGCGCCGAGCAGCATCCCGAGCAGCGGCGAGATCACGATGAACGCAGTCACTTTCAGGATGCCGGGAATCAACAGCGGCGCAAAGCCGCCGGCCTTCGCGATGGCGGAGCCAATGAGCCCCCCGATGAGCGCGTGCGAGCTGCTCGACGGAATGCCGTAGTACCAGGTGATCAGGTTCCAGGCGATGGCGCCGATGAGCGCGCCGAAGATCAGGTGCGAGTCGATGTATTCGACGGCGATGATGCCCTTGCCGACAGTCGCGGCGACCTTGAGCTCGAAGAAGCCGACGGCGAGCAGATTGAAGAACGCCGCCCAGATCACCGCCTGATAGGGCCGCAGCACTCCGGTGGAAACGACGGTGGCGATGGAATTCGCCGCGTCATGGAAGCCGTTCAGAAAATCGAATACGAGCGCGAGCGCGATCAGCAGCACGAGCGCATGGAGCGCGAAGCCTCCGTCGATCACTTTGAGTCCAGCATCACGCGTGTTCGAGCACGACGCCTTCGATGATGTTCGCGACGTCCTCGCACTGGTCCGTCGCGGCCTCGAGCAGCTGATACACCGTTTCGAGCTTGATGAGCTGGCGGACGTCGCCTTCCTCCCGGAACAGCTTGGAGATGGCGGTGCGCATCACCGTGTCGGCCTGGGACTCGAGCTGGTCGATCTCGTTGCACAACTTCAGGATGCGCGCAGAGTCTGCGAGCTTCGCGAGCAGCTTCACCGCCTGTTGCACGCGGACACAACAGGCATGCAGCAGCTCGGCGAGCTGCACGGCTTCTGGCGTGAGGCGCTGGATGTCGTAGAGCTGCAGGGCTTCCGTGACATCCTGGATGAGGTCGAGCACATCATCCATGCGCGAGATCAAACGATGGATGTCGTCGCGGTCGAGCGGCGTGACGAACGTCTGATGGAGCAGCGAGACCGTCTCGCGCGTGACGCGGTCCGCGCCGTGCTCCATTTCCAGGATGCGTGCGACGCGCGCGCCGCGGCCTTCGGTGTCGTCGAATCCGCGGAGCAGGTCGACGAGAGCAACACTGCCTTGGACGATGTACTCCGCATGCTGATCGAACAGCACGAAGAATCGTCCTTCACGCGGCATCAGACGGGAGAAAAATCCCACTGACTATTCCGCCGCGCGCAGCAGCTCGTTGATCGACGTCTTGCTTCGGGTCTGCGCGTCCACCTGCTTCACGATGATCGCGCAATAGAGGCCATATTTTCCGTCTTCAGAGGGCAGGGTGCCCGGCACGACGACAGAGCCAGCGGGTACACGACCGCGATACACCTTGCCGGTCGCACGGTCATAGATGCGCGTGCCCTGGCCGATGAACACGCCCATCGACAGGACCGCGCCCTGTTCGACGATGACGCCTTCCACCACTTCGGAACGCGCACCGATGAAGCAATCGTCTTCGATGATCGTGGGCGCGGCCTGCAGCGGCTCGAGCACGCCACCGATGCCGACGCCGCCGGACAGGTGCACATTCTTGCCGATCTGCGCGCACGAACCGACGGTTACCCATGTGTCGACCATCGTGCCGCTATCGACGTAAGCGCCGATGTTCACGTAGCTCGGCATCAGCACCGCGTTCGGCGCGATGTATGAGCCCTTGCGAGCGATTGCGCTCGGCACGACGCGAACGCCTCCCGCTTTGAGATCCGCTTCGGTGGCCTGCGCGTACTTGAGCGGCACTTTGTCGTAGAAGCGCGTGTAGCCCGCCTCGACGACTGCGTTATCGTGCGTGCGGAAATAGAGCAGCACCGCTTTCTTCAGCCACTCGTTCACGACCCAGTGGCCGTCTTTCTTCTCGGCGACACGGGCCTTGCCCGAGTCGAGCAGTCCGACGGTGTCTTCGATGGCGCGCATCAGCGCGGCGTCGGCGGTGGAGGGCGTGATTTCAGCGCGGCGCTCGAACGCCGCTTCGATCGTGGCTTGGAGGGTGGTGCTCATGTGGGGCGCAATGGTGCCGTTGCAGGCGTCCCACGTCCAGCCCGCGTGCTATTTGCGGCTGGTGATGAAGTCCCGGATGCGCTGCGCGGCCAGCACACATTGGTCCACGTTGGCGGTCAGCGAGATGCGCACGCGGCGCCTGCCAGGGTTCTCGCCGTTGGATTCCCGGGCGAGATAGCTGCCCGGCAGCAGCGTGAGGTTCTGCTCGGCGAACAGTGCGCGCGTAAATTGCTCGTCGTCTTCGTGCACATCGGGCCAAAGATAGAACGCCCCCTCGGGCCGTTTCACATCGAGTACAGGCCCGAGGATGGGCATGACCCGCGCGAACTTTTCCTGATAGAGCCGACGATTCAGCGTGGCATGCGCGTCGTCGTCCCAGGCCGCGGCGCTCGCCACCTGCGTGGGCACGGCCATCGCGCTTCCATGATAGGTGCGATAGAGAAGATAGCTTGCGAGCACCGCGGCATCGCCAGCCACGAATCCGGATCGCAGACCAGGGACGCTCGACCGCTTGGAAAGGCTGTGAAAAACGACGCAGCGCTGAAGCTTGTCACGACCCATTGCCAGCGCCGCTTGCAGCAGGCTGGGCGGCGGGCGGTTCTCGTCGAGATAGATC
>Ga0247774_1001097_pt1 | contig 13712 bp, 8 predicted proteins | sample UWRJL001104B6_FD_179933 | JGI IMG/M metagenome (GOLD analysis project Ga0247774, IMG submission 179933) | Plant litter microbial communities from Arlington Agricultural Research Station in Wisconsin, United States - UWRJ-L001-104B-6 | ecosystem: Environmental > Terrestrial > Plant litter >... | reverse complement strand
CCTCGGCGGCGGCCCTTCGCACGTACCCATCCTTGTCCTGGAGGAAGCCGATGAGCGCTGCGATGGCACTCTCAGAAAGGCTTGATTGCTTGATGAGCGCCCAGGCGGCGGTCCTTCGCACGTACCCATCTTCGTCCTGGAGCAAGCCGATGAGCGCTGTGATGGCACTCTCAGAAAGGCTTGATTGCTTGCTGAGCGCCCAGGCGGCGGTCCTTCGCACGTACCCATCCTCGTCCTGGAGCAAGCCGATAAACGCTGCGATGGCACTCTCAGAAAGGCTTGATTGCTTGCTCAGCGCGTCGGCGGCGGTCCTTCGCACGCACCCATCGCCGTCCTGGAGCAAGCCGATAAACGCTGCGATGGCACTCTCAGAAAGGCTTGATTGATTGCTGAGCGCCCAGGCGGCGGTCCTTCGCACGTACCCATCTTCGTCCTGGAGCAAGCCGATGAACGCTGCGATGGCACTCTCAGAAAGGCTTGATTGCTTGATGAGCGCCGCGGCGGCGCCCCTTCGCACGTACCCATCTTCGTCCTGGAGCAAGCCGATAAACGCTGCGATGGCACTCTCAGAAAGGCTTGATTGCTTGCTGAGCACCGTGGCGGCGGTCCTTCGCACGCCCTCATCGCCGTCCTGGAGCAAGCCGATGAACGCTGCGATGGCACTCTCAGAAAGGCTTGATTGCTTGCTCAGCGCGTCGGCGGCGGCGCTTCGTACGCCCTCATCGCCGTCCTGGAGCAAGCCGATGAACGCTGCGATGGCACTCTCAGAGAGGCTTGATTGCTTGCCGAGCGCCCAGGCGGCGGCGCTTCGTACGCCCTCATCGCCGTCCTGGAGCAAGCCGGTGAGCGCTGCGATGGCACTCTCAGAAAGGCTTGATTGCTTGCTGAGCGCCTCGGCGGCGCCCCTTCGCACGTACCCATCTTCGTCCTGGAGCAAGCCGATGAACGCTGCGATGGCACTCTCAGAGAGGCTTGATTGCTTGCTGAGCGCCTCGGCGGCGGCGCCTCGCACGCCCCCGTCGCCGTCCTGGAGCAAGCCGGTGAGCGCTGCGATGGCACTCTCAGAAAGGCTTGATTGCTTGCTGAGCGCCCAGGCGGCGGCGCTTCGTACGCCCTCATCGCCGTCCTGGAGCAAGCCGGTAAGCGCTGCGATGGCACTCTCAGAGAGGCTTGATTGCTTGCCGAGCGCGTCGGCGGCGGTGCTTCGTACGCCCCCATCGCCGTCCTGGAGCAAGCCGATGAACGCTGCGATGGCACTCTCAGAGAGGCTTGATTGCTTGCTGAGCGCGTCGGCGGCGGCGCTTCGTACGCCCTCATCGCCGTCCTGGAGCAAGCCGATGAACGCTGCGATGGCACTCTCAGAGAGGCTTGATTGATTGCTGAGCACCTCGGCGGCGGCGCCTCGCACGTCCCCGTCCTTGTCCTGGAGCAAGCCGATGAGCGCTGTGATGGCACTCTCAGAGAGGCTTGATTGCTTGCTGAGCGCCTCGGCGGCGGCGCTTCGTACGCCCCCATCGCCGTCCTGGAGTAGGCCGATGAGCGTTTCGACTAAAGTGGATGGTAAGTATGTTCTGTAGTGTAGAGCTTCCAAGATCCTTGACTTTTGGAGGCTTGAACCGGCTTTGAGGGCACCTCGCAAGGATTGCTCCGGAAATTCGGCTTCTCTGGCTAGAAATACATCTCCTGCGATACTACATTCGAAGAGCAGCCACTGTTTAAGCATGGTCTCCAGCTCCATTCGAAATAGCGGCTTTGTCGAGGGGACTTCGCTTAAGCAATGCATAACTAGTCGTTGATGCGCAGGCCCTAAAAGATCAATTGGCTCGTTCTCGATTATTTGGAAGAAGCCAGTTGTCTCCTTAGGGGGGAGCAAGCCAACAACAAAGCGCCACAGAATATCGTAGCGAGCCTTATGCTTATGCTCTTGAAGGAAGCTGCGAGGATCTATATCGACCTTTTCCACCTCTTCGCCACTAAAGCCCAGATATTGGAGTTTCGTTCCGTCTTCCCAACACCGCACAAAATACTGCGCTGCGAAGTATTCCTGAAAGGTTAGGTGAAGGAAGTGGCAGCTACGACTGTCGCCAATTGCCGTAGGGTCCGAGGTCCGTAGAAAGGAGAGACTCTCGAGTCTCTCATCAAACGAGAAATCGGCATCGTGGGGTTGGAACTGCTCTGCTACGGCGTCCCGATGGGATGGCTGAAACTCGATTACGTCGCTGCATATACCACTGAAGGCGAGTCGCTCAAGAAGGCTGTTTTCCACCTTGGCGAAGCGCTTGATGTTGGCTTCGAGAGCATTCCGAATGGAACTCTCTTGTTTATCGCTATATCGCGGGATATCTTTCCTCCATAAGCGCTGCACGATGTCCTTGTAAATAATAGACATGGTCTGAGGGACAGGTTTGCTACGGGAGCCGTCCCAGGTATAGCAGAGCGCGTCTAGTTGAATCGGGATTCGAACAAGATCCCGGACCAGCGAATGGTCTCGGAGGAATAGCTGTATCTCTTCGGCCTTTTTTGGATTGCGAACGATGCTTTCAACATAGTCCTTTACCTGCTCAGGATGGAATCCGATCGTTTCCAGTTCGAGATCCGGAGCCCTAACCCTAGTAGGAAGTTTGGCATGCGGCCGAGAGGTAATAACGACGTCAGGCTGGCTCAATAGATATCTGAGGAAGCTGGCCATATCGCCGTACAAACTATCGACCACCTCGTCCAGACCATCGAGAATAAACAGGGTTCTGCCACCCTTGGAATCCTCTATCTCACGCCATAATGCCTTAGCGAGATTTTCCCCCTCTGTATGTTGAGCAAAATACTCATGGTGAAATAGATTGTGAAAGTTGTATCCGGGGATCTGACGCCTTTCCTGCAGCTTTAGATTCCGCAGAGGCACCCAAAGTAAGCGATCAAACAGCCCCATCCACATCTTATCGTGGATAAAGGCATGAGTCATCTTCTTGCATAAAGTAGTCTTGCCAACGCCCGCGCGGCCTCGAATCAAAATTCGTCGTGGATTGACTATTCGGCCGCCGGGTTCCTTGCGAGGGTTGAAGAGTGTCGGCAACTCGACCTGACACGTCTTATCTGGTATCTCAATCTTCAGCCGAGCAGCGAGTGAAAAGGGTGATGACCGAGGTACGATACCTCCCTCCTCCTCTTCTTGGGATCTTCCCCTGGAGCGATCGCGGACGTCGTTGGTATGCTCCACGATGACAAGGTTAATGTAGCATTGTGCCATCGGCAAAGTCTCACCCGAAAGCCGATCGATCTTAAGCCTCTCTGCGGTGTAGTGCTGATTACATATCCAGGCGTCTGCTTCCTTGAGTACGGATTTTTTTCGAATGCTACAAAGAATGTCTTTAATTTTCCCGGAAACGAGTTCGTAACCGAGATCGCGAGGGCCGTAAAACTTGTTCATCTCAACATGGGCCCTCTGTGGAAGGGCAACTGGGTCTTTGACAATGTCGGGACAGGCAGAGCCAGGTTCAACTAGCTAGAAAGGTATCAAAAAGTCGACTTTTATCTTCAAAGAATAGAAGGATAACTAGATTCAAATTAACAGAGGTTTCTGACTTACTAGCTTTGGTTTCTTTAGCCTATCCGCCAACCAGGAAGGGAACCCCTTTCGCAAAAGGTTGCTCTCCTTAGTTTCGTAGAAAACAGCCAACTGACATGTTTGGTCTCGCTGCATGTGCAAACTTGTAAAGTCTCTTACAAGATCCTCGAGATAGCGGGTCGATGCCTTCACGCTATCAAGTAGGTCGGTTACTCTACTGGCGAAAATAGCATAGCCTCTCAGAATCGTAACTGCTACTCCAGCGACATCCTGGAATGCAGTTCCCCTGAACGGCGTAGCAAGGAAAACGATGCCCCTAGTCGCTCTCCATAGAGAAGCATACTCACTTTGCTGCTTAGCAGCGATAACTAGGGCCTGAATAAGGATGGTGCCGCCAAGGCATGAGGCGATGAAGAGGATCGGCCGATCCACATCCGCGCCACGTCGAGATTGGATACTCAGTAGTAAAACTCTAGCTAGCTCCGTAGTTGTCATCTGGATTGTGCTCGCGTCTATGAAAAGACTAGCTGGCCAGTCGCAGGTGAAGATTCGAGCTGGTCCGACCACGGCAGGCAGCATTCTAGGATCCTTCAGCCAGTCGACTTCGGACACCTCCGTGCTGCTGTTGCCATCTTTAGACTTCCAGACCCACGTATCGGGCGACTTTGTATCCAGGCCATGGATGGCAATGATATCGACGTTCGCCTCAGCCTCGTTCTCGGGGGCACTAGCTAGAAGAAGAGGGACGTGTGCCTTTTGCGTCGTGCGTTGCGTCGCGGTTCGAGCGGGGGATTCTTTGGTTCTGGGATCGGCTTCAATAGGAGAATGGGGGATCCGCGGAGTAGTGCCCGCAGCATTGGTACAGGAGGCAGTCGAAGTCTCGAGACAAGCGAGGGCAGTAGCAGGCTCATAAGGCGTCGAACTTGGCGGAGTCGCCTGGCTCTTAGCAATAGGCAAGGTCGGAGGGGAAACGCGTGTCGTGTTGTCTGCTGAATTGTTAGTAGATTAACAACTTGCGAGATATTCGAGGATCTGGCCGTGAGGTTCTAACGTACCTGGCGATGACGATGTAGTATGCGGGGTCGCGTTGCGGCCCCCACCTAGGCAGTGATTTATCTTCAAGCGCTTCTTGGAGGGCCCCATAGCTTTGCAGCTAAATTCGACGCCGTCTCGGGACCAAGGTGGAATTGACAGGTTGATCGAGCGTCCTGGGGTCTTAGGCTGAGGTAGAATAACCAGAGCGACAGCTCATCCCAAGCCAGTGATGGAGACGGTGTCAGATGTTGAAAATGGCCGCGTTTACGAAGGAAGCCAAATCCACACGAGGCAGGCTCGGAAACAATGCAACGGTGGCCCGATGGCGTTGAAGACAGATCCGATTGGTGCCCGATATCGACATCGATCTCTACTCGAGTCGATTCACAGCGCCTGACGGCCAAGGCCTGGCTCGGATTTCCTTCAGTTTGAGAGATGGCGCGACATGCTCAATGGTGTGTTGGTTTTATTTGTCGACAACAAGCTACACCACTGTTACGATGATTTCAAGCTCATCGCGTACGCCAGGAAGGGGCTGGAAAGGCCACAACTGTCAGTGATATGTCAAGTAACGATGCAGATATGTAGATAGAGTATCGATGATCTCTAAGTTGTGTCTCTCGTGTGGCCGCACGAGATGGATGCTCTGGGGCCGCACCGACCTATCCGTAGAGCCAGTACGCAGACCTACTGTACTGTAGACGTCCGTGCCCAACGGGTCTTCAACCAGTTGCTGACGCCTGGCTCTTCCTTCGGCGCAACACGTTCGCACCCGTATGTGCGTTTCTAGATACCCTTGTTAAATACACACGTACCGTACTCATGGTCTATCCTTGCAAATTATTAGACAAGTGAAAACGGCAAGGCAGTCCGTATCGCAACCCAATGTCCTTCGCAAAAGAATCGTCCGGAGTTCCTGCAGTATCTGAAGACGGCACTAGAGTATTCTCGGTCGCGCCGTCGCCTTTGCTGCTGTTGCTCCATTCTTAGTGGTGTTGGCTGGCGGCTAGAAAGCCACGGAGCCCAACTGACAAGGACGCTCGTGGCACGTCCGTGTCCGGGTTTCGGATACCACTGGAACGCCCGATCCCTGGATGGCCGTCAGTGATCACTGTGACGCAAAAAGAGTTTTTTTGGTCCTGGAATCTGGTTGAATTACTGTATGATGCTGCTTAATGAGAAATTTCCTCGGAAGCACGAAAACAAAAGGAAACTAATAACTAGCTAAGTGGCCCCAGTGATCAGTCGAGGCTTGCCCCGTGATTGCTGACTCATAGCCCCCAGTGATATTCCCCGCTCTTCCTATATTACCCTCTCACTTCAAGATCTGTCAGAAACACGAGAGAATAACGCCGATAACGCAGCTGTATGCAATTGACGGTCTACGACCAAGATAGGACTGATTTTTGCCTGTATTTCGTGTCTCTGATTATGCTGATGATGCCCTGTCAAAATTCTGCAAAGTCTAGTGTGGTCGCCGATGATCGCTAGTGATCATCGCTACTCTCAGCAGACAGCCGCTGGCAGCTGTCCGAGGCAGCGTTTCTGACAAGATCCATGAATCTGGGAAAGGGTCAGAGCTGGCTCTTCTACATGTCATTCCTTCTAAAAATAATGTCCATATTAACATCTACCCGGCTTCTCTAATAAGGCGTTGATGCTCTCCTAAGAGACAGAACCTCATATTAGTAAGTTCGGCTTATCGAGAAGGGGTTACACTCCAATTGGAGGACAGAAAGAGATGGTAGGCGTGCATGAATTGGATTAAGACTCTACTTTTTTTTTCTATCAATTTTCTACCATGTTCCCAGTGCCTTTTTTATTTTCAGGTTTGAAATGAAGAATTCTTAATACAATAAATAACCTTGAAAGACACTTGTATAGCACAGCGCCATTTGTGCGGAGGAAGAGAGGCAATCCATCGATCTGCTTTTTGGCTCGCTCTAATACTCCGTTCTCTGTCGGTAGGCACTTCGTACGTACGAATAGCAATCACTCTGTGCTATGCATATATCCTCAGTATTCTCATTCTTGATCTCTCTTCTTCTACAGAGTGTCCACGATGCGGGCAGCCGACAAGCATGTCGGTTGCCCCTGATACACGGGCCGTAAAGTGGTCCGCGCTTAGGGTGCGTTGCCCCCCCTTTCTGGTCATCGCCTGATGGTTCCGAGGCGATGGCCCTATGAAGCGATTCCTGAAGCGACATTCTCAGTTATAGTCGTCGTACTTGATTAGTCGAGAGACACATCCGACTATTCCTCATAGCCAACGGCAATCAAATAGTCCTATATCTTCAGATGACCTTTGTTCAGTGCAATCTCGGAGGCAGTGGCATGGAGCGAGATGACATGTGCTCCATTGTGACTCTTTTCTTTGAGCACGAGGTAGCAACTAGCGTCAGCGTGAATATCCGCTCCTCCATCAACTAACACTCCCCACGCAGTTCAGATGTCTATTGGCTGCAGCAAGGTGTAGAGGTAGGAAAATGGTCCGAATCTCGAGTGTTGAGGTGCAAAATCTGCGGCTTGTCTTTCCGTATCTCGATTAGGCAGTTTTCGTTGCCGAACAACGCGGCGAAATGACAAGATGAGGGCCCGGGTGAGTTTGTGTAGTAGTGAGGCTGGCTAGAGGAGACGTATAGACGATGGTTTTCGACCATCCAGCGATCATGCCTTAAAAGCTCCCTAATGCACTATGCCTGGTCCTTGCAGCATGTGTCAAATGGAGTGGTGTAATTCCGTTAGAATCAGGGACGAGCGCTGTCCCGGTAAGGGCGTGCGTCCAATAGATATGGAATGCATTGATTAGCCTCTGGACAACTCCGGGATTGCCGGCATATACTGCATGCCAGAGGGTGTCCTTCCGAGACTGTCTCGGCTCCATAATAACGTCGGATCATGCTCGGCCAGATATTCGACGACTTCTAGATTCCCCGTGACCGCTGCTCTATGAAGTACAGTCTCGCCACTCATATTTTGAGACAATGCATCATTTTTCTTTCCATGCGCAAGCTGGAATAGTTGGTGGAATTGAGGTCAATCGCTGGAAGTTGCGTCGAGAAATATGGGTGGTTCGGGTGTTATTTCATGGGCAGTCGGCTCCCTATTTCCGCCGTCGTTCATCCCTCTGTTTGGAAGTAGAATCTTAGCGATTGTAGAATGTCGGAAGAGAAATGACAATTGCAAGGCCGTAAATCCTTCGTATGTTTCCGCCGTACAAGAGACTCCCGCCGCTAGCAGCATCTTCAGAGCGGTAACACTACCCCAACAGCAACCCAATGGATGGGACGGAAGCTATGGAAACTGGACTGGTATTTGAGTAGCGAGTTCTTGGCGTGAATGAGAGGTATCATTGCCAGAATGCCGCCATTCTTGCAAGCCAAGGCGAATTTGAGATTGCGCCTCTCAACTGGTGTGTCCGTTTTGAGGCGCGGTTAGGGATCAACGATGGACATCAGCGCAAGAAATCTCCGGAAGTAAAATACAAACCGAGATTGAGGAGAAGCCGGACCTAGATCTCCATCAACCGGCCTTTATATCCCCGGACTGAGACGAAGGAGAGCTGGGCAAATCCTCAACTCGGAATCTAAATCAAGGCTTCCTCGTCAGGCACCTTCAGTCTTCTTGTCCCCCGCATCGAGAGTTTGTGGCTTTCCTGTATAAGCTGCACAACGCTACACAGCCGTTGCCAGTAGCTTCGAGCTCGCTATGCGGATCCGTCTAAGCAGCTATCGTGCAATACTGACGAGCCCTGGCGCAGCTATAGGTGCTCTCGAAAGACCTATCTGCTGAGATCTAGGCTACGAGAGGGTTGAAGAAGAGATTCTTCTGTGCAAAGGTTCTACTGAAGAAGGACACGCTAAAGAGGCATGAACGGCGGCATTCTATTGCTGTGAAGCCTCTTCTGCTCGCGCAGCAGGCCTGCATGTATTTTTTCGCCGTGTCGTCGAAACTTATATTCCGCTGTCTAATGTAGCCGCTAGGTCCCTGCAGTGTATTCTCCCGGAGCAATTATCTCCGGCGTTCAGAAGTGCCTTGGAGAGCAACAGTGCTATTCAACACTCTGTGCATAATTATCCCAAGCTGGCCACTGACCAATTCCAGTCATCACCGACGAAATTCGAGATACGCGACCTGCCCGGCAACTTCCAGTTGGGGTTTGCAAGCCTGACCAGGGCCATTGAAGTACGTCCCCCGAGAACAGCGGGCGGCAAGGCGGGTCAGTCATGGCGAAAACAGGAACAGTCATAGCAGCCTGCTTCGGCCATAAAAATTCGCATACCGACCTGGCATTGTTACCGGACTCTGTATTGCACGATCTTCTAATGCCAGAATGGCTGGACGGGTTCGGACTGTCTATTCTCATGGCGCACAAAGGTTGAGCCTCCTGAGAGACTTAACGAAAGGCGACGACGTGAGTCCCTCCTCTAGTAGTCCTTCCGTTTCACATAGCTTCGCCATGCTTCTTGGTTAGAGCCAGTAGCTGGGTGCTTCCGCAGTTTTAGGATAGAGGGTTTTACTAGGTTAACTGGTTCGGGACTGCGGGGTGAATTTTGAGAAACAGAACTAGCTGTTCCTCCCACGGCGTCAGACGCTGTTGGGGTGTTTACTATATGCGTCAATAACATGGTCCTCGCTATTGCCGTGACGGACATGACCTGTCGAATATGTCAATGCCACATGCAAGGCGGATCATGGTGACTAAGGCAGCCCGCAGACTTGGCTAGGAGTACCTCACTAGCCGGCATCCCGTAGACTGGTACGGCGAAAACAAGGTGGAAGCAGTCTCAAGGCGCTTTGAAGTCTGTGGAGACTATGAGGGAGTTTGGAGATCGCACACTGTTCGAATCGAGTATGGACCGGAAGTGCGGGATTGGAGAACCTGGTGGTCAGAACAGACTGACATTTTTGCTGGCAACTCTGGAGTTTGGTGGAGAGGAAACCCCAGTGGTGCCGGCAGCTGGATCGAATATGAGGATGGGAGCGACAACGAAGAGGATGAACAGGATGCTAAGAGCGGGTTATTGTGTCGGTCTCTATAGTGTTATAGCTCGAAAGAATTAGCTGGTTCAAGTTTAAGCGTCGGATCTAGGGAATCTGGGACGTCGTTGGTGGATACTCACGGACTAGCGATGATGCAGAATATCATCACGGACCGGACATGAGCAGGGTACAGCAATCATCAATTGACATCCCTGCAGCCATTCATCTCTAAAATGTCCAACAAAATAGTAGATTCGGCTTGTTATTCCGATACAGATTTGGATATGAAATGGCTCAGAGATGTACATCGTTAGGGTGATTGGAGGTAACGTTTCGGCACTCGCTGACCGACCAAAAATGGCACAAAGCTGACATACTTGGACCTTATCGTGGAATGTGGCATGCATGGGTGATGTCCAGTCATCCGCTCATCCCAACTCGCGCAAGTCCAAGGCGGCGAGGGGGGTCCCCCGCTCAACTGTCATGCGTGATTGGCGGGCGAGCTGAGCGGACCCCGGAATTTCGTCAGAGCCCCACCATGAAGAGGAGAAGACGTCATCTAGCGCCTTGCAATGAATGCGGTGTTTTCGGATCGACGAACCAGATATCTCGTTCGTCGAGATTAGCGAGTCAAGGTTGAACAATTGTGCGTGGGATGGTTGTCCAGCCCAAATCACTTGCATAGTTAGGCACGGAAATCGATCCAATTAAAACAGGGGACAAATAGGTTACTGCGAAATCGAACGAAACAGAGGTTGACGCGGTCTTGATTTTAAGTGGACAAGGGTGAGACAATCCTCGAATTATTATAACCCCGCCTCTGCCATTCTCGCTCGATTGTTCACACGATCCTGAGCGCTTCCCTCTTTCCCAACGTAGAAGAATTAGAAACGAAAACCCAGTTCCCCGAACCTATTTTCCCGCATCCTGAAACCTTCGATTCACCATGGATTTCCTCAACAAGGTCACTGGCGGTGGCGGCGGCAAGAAGCCGGAGGAAAAGGAGCATAAGACCGGGGGCGGCGGCTTCATGGACAAGGTCAACGCCCTGGCTGGGGGCGGACAAGATTCCGAAAAGAACGAGGATGGACTTGACAAAGGTTTGGCCCGTTCCATTCCACGCAAGCCAATGGCTCCCTATTTCTGCCAATGCTTCCGACCGAGGATCCGTTCTGTGGACGTCTTTGTCTTGAGGCAAGGCTAATTGAGTGGTGGAACAGCCGTCGACTACGTGCAGGAACACGTGCTCGGCACAGGCGATCAGTCCAACGAGTCGGCTGTCGAGCAGGCCAAAGACGAGCAAATTTCCGACTTTATACGGGACAAGTACAAGGAGACGACGGGCAAGGACTTTTTCGTCCCCGATAAGGATAAGAAGTATGGCTCTTAATTTTTGTCTTCATGGTCGGGCAGGTCATAGGTGGGAAAGGCTGCGAGATTGAAGCTTGAGGTAAACGCATGTCTTGGGAAGGTTCAAATCACTGAGCTCGGCCAGAGATGCATTGATAGAAGGTCTTCATCTGGATGACACTCTGGGTCTCCAACCCCCCAAAGCTTAGTGACATGCCTCTGAACGTCATTTATTCAAAGCGTTCACCCAGACATCGAAGGCTGAACACCAAAATGCAACTATATTCCCTCTTCCTTATAAAGCCGACGGCAGAACCCGAAATGGCACGTTTGTCGTGTCTTGCCTACAAATAGATTTGGTTGTTCATGGTGGCAATCATAATGCATTGCACTTCAAAGACCCTGTACCCCCCTAACCCTTGTCATTAACAATGTTCAAAGAGCCCTTCTTGAACAACACCCTTCCTTCGGAAACATGCCGCAGTCGAGACGACTACCATTCTTTAAATAGCGTCATATAGTTCAACCCGACAGTGCATGTTCCAGAGTGACTGCAATCCACTCGCCGCGACAAATTCTACGAGAGGAGACAACTGGCTCTCCATTCCTCACGTACAGTCCACCCTATTGGGAAGAACCGAGGCAGTGTGTTTTCTACACTAAGGAGCTCCTTTATGACTCGTCCGTTGAGTCCGCTACAGGTTCTATCCCAACATCCTGGCAGACTAACATTAGGTGCACATTGAGAAATCATCGCAACATGTATCATACAATTCGCGTCGTCCACACGGTTTGTGCCCACAAACGTTTTAAGATTCAGGAATTCAATGCCCACCGCCCGGGCAAGCAAACATGCCCCGAGCATGTTAGCAACTGCCGGTCGCAGGCCTTTGGCCCTACCTCAAGCTCTCCACGCCACCCCGAGTACAACACTCAAGTGGTCATGGGCTGGTGCGACGAATGCCTCGAGTGGTTCTGCCCTCTCAACATCTGCTACCGGCGCATGATTCTGAATTTCTGGGCCTTCAAGGCGGCTTTGCGCGTCGGCGATGCCCTCCCCTCACCCACCGTGGATGCCGAGATTTTCTTCAGCACGGACCTGGCAAAAAGGACAATTTTAAAGAGAACGTCCCGACTTGGGAGGAGAGAGCCATCGCCGGCGCCCTGGGGGTGTGGGATTCTCTGGAGATGCGGAGCAAGGTCTGCAACAGGGTCGCAACATGCGATGACTGTGCGGCGGAAGCGCTTCACCAGTCTACCAACGGGGGTAAGTGGATTAGAGGGCTTCGCGAGGCGACTCTCGCTTGGGCGCGGACGCAAGGCGGGGATGAGGAGGTCCAATACGAGCTCACCGTGCTTGAGAGCTTGTACGAGGATGGCCATTTTGCCGATAAACAGTACGATTTCAGGTCCGATGAGTTGAGGGCGCGGTTTATCAAGTCTCAGCTGCGCATCATCGAGGACCGCGGCAATCGGTACCGCCAGCATCGTGAGGAGGAGAAAAACGGAAAAAGGAAGTCGGACAAACGCCCAAGTCTGATGGCGGACGTAGAAGCTGCTGGGAGGAACGCACTGAAAACCCAAGGCCCGATATCGCCACCAATCCCCTGTTGCCAGGACACTATGGAGGAGTTCGTCGTCAGGGAATGGCACAAGCATCTCGAAGCCTTTGGACTGGCAGGAGACCGACGACATCCTCACTCTCCGATTATTCTACCTGTCTCTCTGAATTCGATTCCCATGTCGCCGCAAGAATGCTCAAGTCTTTTGGGCGACGGAACGATTCCTTGGTAACAGACTTTTCAAAGGGTTGATGGAGATGGCACAGGCTCTGCTGTGCCAGCGACGTCTTGTCTCAAATGCCCTCGGCCGATATCGCCCAAGCCGCAATTCGTCCTTCACAGGTCCCACTCACATGCCACCGTTTCTGCTATAGCTCCATCTGAGAATCTTCCAGAGTCCTTTAAGAGTTGGGATGCCCCAGCCACTCGCATCGCTTGCACCAACCCGAGTGGACAGGTCGGATCACACGGCTAATAGCGCCAACATACCCTCCCCGACCAGCCAAGCAGTATGAAATGTGCTGCCTTCACCAGCGTGTCAAACAGGATCACTGCGCCGGCTGTTTTCGGGACGTCATCCACGAGTTAGCCGTACGCGAGAACGCAATTCCTCTCATGAAGAACTTCGTAAGTGTCCCAACTAGCCCAAACGCTACCGTCGGTGAGAATGGTGAGTCCAAGTCGACCGTGCAAGCCTTGTGCTTCTGCTACTTGGGCGGGCTTGGTAATTGCATGACATGTTCGACTAGGGAGGAGAGCAAGAAGCGGGGTGTTAGTTGATTCTGATAGAAAATCTTCCTTTTATTTCCCTTGCTCGACATATTTCACGATGCAGTGAATCACTCTTGGATAAAACCTCCTTAGAGACCTCCTTGTAACATGCAGGACCACTATACAAAGAAAATTAATTGAGAATAGGTCTTAATCGAGCTCAAGTGTTTCTGTTGTGTACTTTCACGAAGTGGCAAGGTGTGTTTAAGCTCGAGTCTGACGGGTTGGAAAATTTCAACGGTCAAGGGTTGAGACGTTTTGGGGACCTCTGCAACAATCTCAATCGCCAATGATCGGAAATAAGACTACTGCCAATCTATTTCCCCGCTGGTTCGGGAAACAGGCCTAGATCGCAGATGGACTTTAATTTAGATTTGTGCGACCTAATGACTTCTCATGGCTACCAAATCTAGGGCTGTTGCCGATAAATGGCAACATCATCGAAACCG
>Ga0247774_1001096_pt1 | contig 13720 bp, 19 predicted proteins | sample UWRJL001104B6_FD_179933 | JGI IMG/M metagenome (GOLD analysis project Ga0247774, IMG submission 179933) | Plant litter microbial communities from Arlington Agricultural Research Station in Wisconsin, United States - UWRJ-L001-104B-6 | ecosystem: Environmental > Terrestrial > Plant litter >... | reverse complement strand
GGCTCTCCTGAGTTTATGGTGTAAAATAGATCAACCAATACAGTTAGAGTAATGAGTTTTCATTTAGACTATTTATTAGACTTGCCTGGAGTCAAGGTTGAAACTTGCACTCAAATTGAAGGACAAATTTACTTTCGATTGAGGGCTTTAGCCTCAGAAATAGTGTGTCCTCACTGTAATAATTATACAGAAGAACTGCATCAAAATCGACCTACATTAGTCAGAGATTTGTCAGTTTTCGGCCGTTTTGTGTATTTAGAAGTGCCTCGTCGGCAGTTTTACTGCCCTAGTTGTCAACGTTACATTACAGAAAGATTAGAATTTATTGACAAAAAAAGACGGCATACTCAACGATACGAACAAAATATTTATGCGCGTGTTCAACAGTCGAGCATGGAACAAATTGGGCGAGAAGAAGGATTGAGTTATCACGAAATCAAAGGTATTTTTACTCATGTCAATTTCCGTAAAAAAAAACTGTTGGGAGTCAGTTAAACGAGTAAGTATAGATGAGATAAGTATGAGAAAAGGAAAAGGAAGTTTCGTAACTGTTGTCAGTGACATTGAGGGGGGTAATTTGATTGAAATGATTGACTCTCACCGTCAGCAAGATATAGTCGAAGTCCTTATGAGGCAACCGCTTGAGGTTCGAGAAGAAGTTGAGGAAGTGAGTGTGGATATGTGGGGAGGATTTCCAAAAGTTATAGAACAAGTATTCCCAAATGCCCAACTTGTTATTGACCGTTTTCACGTAATGAAAGCAGTTAATAAAGACTTGAATAAGTTGCGTCGAGGAATAGGAATCACAGACAGAGGCAGCAAATATTTATTATTGAGTAATCGAATCAACCTTGAGCAGGCTCAAATTGAAAAGTTGGAAATGACTTTGAAGAAATCAGAATGCTTAAGAATTGCCTATGAGATGAAAGAAGAGTTTCGAGAAATATATGAAACCAATATGACCGTCAAAATAGCTCAGACAGAGTTCAAGAATTGGCTGAATCATGCGTCGCTCTTTTTCCAAGAATCAGCTTCGACAATTGTCAATCATTTTGAAGGAATTTGTAACTACTTTCTTAATCGCACCACAAGTGGAGTGATGGAGGGGATAAATAATCGAATTAAGTTGATTATGCGACAAGGATATGGCTTTTCTAATTTTGACAATTTTCGAGAGCGTGTATTAGCTTGCTTTTCTAATTAGATAAAAATATCACCGTAAGTTCCAGAGAGCCGTACGTGGATGCCAGCAAGCACCAGGGATTTTCAGCCGTTTTTGAGGAATATAGCGGTGGGCGCTTTCAATTTCTCCAGACCCCACAGGGAACCCCGCAGCCCGGAAACGTTGGTAATCAACGGCATCACAGAAACGTTCCAAATATTGCCGTAAATTTTCCACCCTCGTTCGACCAGTTCCTTGATAATCAGCTAAAGTATCGATAACTTGCTGCACACAGCCACATTCAACTAAATCCATCTGCTGTCTGACCCAGCCATGACGTTGGCCATCCGTTAACCCCATCGCCTCTGCCGTAGCATAAAGATGCTGTTTAACATGAGCACGATCTAGAATAAAGGTGAGGTTGGGAAACTGTGCGAACGACTCCTCGGCTCCAAAATCTGTTAATGCTCGTTTTAAAGCAGGTGAGCGACCGCCATGTTCAATTCCTAACTGGTCTTTGACCGGACGTGCTGAATCGCCTGTTTTTTGGTTCCACAGGTAGGGCGATTCAACTTCTAGACACCCGAATAAGACTGCGTATTTGACTACCTGGCGACGGTGTACAGTTAAACCTTGGGTCTTGGCTTGTGCGGTTAGGGTGGAACTTAACCCTCTTCTGTCACTCTAGGAAAACAAAAATAAGACCAAAAATTTCAACCGTAGATAGAGCTAAGATTTGAGCGTTTATTTTCTAACAGAATGGCTGAAATCAAGATTTTTAGTAAAAGTCTTATGCTATAAGCATCCCAGATTATTTTTTACCTAGAGTGACAGAAGAGGGTTAATTGCTGGAAAACCTTTGTGACTACCTGTAAACCCACCTGCCTTAGTATAGACGCGATTAACCGCTCTAGCTCCACCAATAGGATTTGCTTGTCTTCTTCAGACTCCACAATGGCGGAGAATAACTGGATGGCTAGTTGAGAGATCAGATGATTGTAATCTTGTTTCATGGCTATGTTCTAAAAAACGACAATATGAACAGACATTGCCATATTTCTCAGTTTTTGGGGTGTAAAGAAGGCACATTAGCATGATAGTTGCTCTCCAATAGCTATCCATACTCACCAGCTTGAACATATCGTTGGCCACAGTCGAGTAGCTCCTGTGGCCTTAATTGCGCTCGAAGTCAAACTCATTTTTATTCTATTTTTAACTAAAAATCAGTGGTGGCTCGCCCGTTCCTCTCCTACCAACGGGTTTTGACCACACCCGTAAAGGTCGATCGCCTGCGGATTTTCAAACCTTAAACGACTACGATCCGGCGATTGTTGCTGATTTGATTCAACAGAGTCAAACCTCGAGCGAAGCGTTAAAACAGACCATCCAAACGAAATCAGGATCGGATCTGTTTGATTTTATCCTGGAAGATATCCAGCAATTAAAGAAGACTCACTCTAATTCACAGAGTTTTGGTGTGTTTATGACTGCTATGAATGCTTCATCATGGCTCAATGAAAAAATTAACGAGTGGTTAGGTGAAAAAAACGTAGCAGACACGCTTTCTCAATCTGTACCAAACAATATTACTTCGTCTATAGCAGCAATCCTAAATGATTATCAAGACTATGATACAATTATATGCAATACTCGATCGTGAATAAAAAGATGAATAACTTAAAACTGCCCCTCAAAGATATGGAAAAGGAAATAACTCAATTAGAATCTTTCATTAAAAGTGATATCGATGCAAGAGAACTTAAACGAGCAATAGCTGTAAGGATGGCTGTCGAAGGCAAGTTCTACCATGAGATTAGCAAAATTCTCGGTGTAAGTAAATTTTTTTTTGGTCATTGGAAAAAACAATTTCAAACCAAAGGCATCGAAGGAATCAAGCTAGGGCATAAAGGGTCAAAAGGGTATTTAACAGCTCTACAAAAGACTGAAGTAATTGAGTGGCTAAAAAATAAAGAATATTGGAATTTAGATGAGCTGGTTACTTATGTAGAGCGAGAGTTTGGTGTGATTTATAAATCAAAACAGAGTTACTATGAACTTTTCGACCGGGCGAAAATTAGTTGGAAAAAAACTCAAAAAATCAATCCTAAATTTGATGAAGAACTGGTAAAAAAAAGACGGAAGAAATTAACAATATTTTATTCAAAAACAAGGCTGGCATAGAAGCCGGGCAAATAATAGTATTATTTATAGATGAATGTCATCTACTTCATGGCGATCTGACTGGTTAGGTTTGGGGTCAATCAAAAATCAGAATTGAAGTCCCAATTACCAATGAAAAAGATAGACAAACTTATTTTGGCGCACTCAATTATCAAAGCAAAGAATTCCATGTTCAGAGCCATCCATCTGGGGATGGAAAATCAACAGTTAAATTTATAAAATACTTACAAGATAAATATAAAAATCGCAAGATTATCTTGATTTGGGATGGAGCCAGTTATCATAAATATGGCGAATTTAGAGTAGAGATTTTTTATTAGAAGTAAATGGTGACAAAGAGCCTGATGAGTGGTCAATTACTTGTATTTTATTTTTTGCTCCAAATGCTCCCCAACAAAATCCCGTTAAAGATATTTGGTTACAGGCTAAAAACTTTTTAAGAAAGTATTGGTATTTATGTAGGTCTTTTAAGATTGTAAAATTTTTGTTTGAATTTTTTACTAACGAACATGAATTTGATTTCCCCAAAATACATAAATATAATTGCACGGAAAAAATTAATTAGGATTGCTCTAGGTCTAGAAAATCATTTAGGATTGCTATACGAGACAACCACTAAAGCCAGCACCGACGATCGCGATCGTTGTTAGAGGATCGGAAGTCAGCATTTTAAGACCCCTATCAGCATCAAAAAGAATAAGAATGTATCTATTGTTAAGACATCGGATCTATAAAAAGATATCGCTGCCTCGGTCTCCAACACTTAAGTAGTTGGACACAATTAATTACAAAAAATCTGGGCTGAAATTCTTGCCTAGTAAAGAATCAGTATTGTAATTAATTCTGTCTGGTCACTTACCCACAAGCGGGAATTTTTAATTACCTGGTTTCCAAACTACTTCTTCAACTTTGAGCTGCTTGGGGATTAAGCCGAGTTCAAAAAAAGTATCCGCAATTTCCTGTTGCTCGGCAACCATATCAGCTTGGATCGGTTCAAATCCATAACTCCGCCGTCGAGTCACTAAGTAGGTAAGCGGGATTAAACCGAGCTATGTAACAATATGTAAACAGGGCTAACTTAGCCACGCTTAGGGCATTTGGATACTTTACAATCCTTAACATAATTGTGTTTGACAGCGCCTACCTACTTACATCCAGGGTAAGAGCATCTCAATCATGCTTGACAAAAGCATTTAAGAATTTGCATCATATAATCATTGTTCATCGCAGCCCGTTTGATTTTTTGTCGCAGACTACGCTGGAGAGTTTTTTCTTGGTTGACCGCATTCAGCGCCAGCCGTCTTACCAGAGCGAAGTTCTGAGGACTGTTGAGGGAACGAATGCGGGATTTGTCTTCATTAAAGGTTACATCTAAACTCCAATGCACTTGATTTTCAATGCCCCAGTGTTGGCGAATAGCACGACCATTCCGCTTTAGCATCTACTGGCAAAGAACTTAGGTAAAACTGCACCTCACGAGTGGTTTTGTTCCACAGATGACGGACTCTTTCAACAATAACAATAGTACGCAATCCTGCCCATTGTTCTTGCTTGTAAAGTCCTCCTAATTGGGCAACTGATACCGCCCAGACTTTTCGAGTTTCGACGCGATGATGACCCTTTTCGGTTCGGGAATCATAACTCATTTCACTTTCCATGAATTTCTGAGTTTTTGCAGTTGCAAACCAGTCTTTTACTTGATTGTAAAGAGTGGGATGATTGCTTTTTAGTGCCACGACATAATCGGCTTTTTTCTGACGAATCAGTCGGACTATTTCTGTTTGAGTTCCCATCGCATCAATGGTGATAATCGCTCCTGAAATGTCGATTAATTCTAGTAGTGCTGGAATAGCTGTGATTTCATTGGAGTGGTCTTCAACTTTGACTTGCCCGAGGACCAAACGCTGTGCGCTCGCCCAAGCGGTCACTAAATGTAAGTTTTTTAAACCTTTTTCTCGATCGTAAGAACCTCGCAAACTTTTGCCATCTATGGGAATAATTTCTTGCAAGACTGAACCCATAATTTGTTGCAACCATTGCGATAACTTTTGCTCTAAAACTTTCGGCTCTAGTTTTTCAAAGACCCGCCGAAATGTATCATCGCGCTTGTATGCCATTGGGTAACTCTAAAAATTCTTCTAACCATTGTTGCTTGCTGAGTCCATAATTTTCGATGTCTTCCCACCCGTGGGCACCGGCAATCGTAGCTAAGATGGTAATTACAAGAATGTCTTTGAGTAAGTGTTGTTTGGTTCGGTCTACTCTTGGGTCTGGTAGATCGTCAAAATAAGTTGATAAGCTGATTTGTAAGTCTTGCATGGAGATGGGTTGAGGCCGCTCGATCGTCGGCGATGATTTGGGCTCATTCACAACACGATCGAACAGGGTAAGCGCATCTAATTTTGTCTTTTAAAATACAGATTATTTGGCTAAAAGATGAGAAGGCAATATTTTTACAAAAAAAATGTGTTTAGTAGTAGTTTAATAAACACATTGTTAAATTTATCGGGGACTATCTTATGGGAGCGGGCTTCAATTCTACTTGTTCAAAGCGTCAAACTAAGTTTAATTTGAACCTGCCCAGTGCTACAGCATTAACAGAACAGATGCAAAGCTATTTTAGCGAGATAGAAGACTCGCGAGTACAACCTACCCAGAGCCATCTGTTAACAGATATTTTAATCATGGGAATTTTATCAGTCATTGCGGGAGGTAAGGCATGGGAAGATATGAAAAACTATGGGTTGAGCAAATTTGATTGGTTACGAGAATTTTTAGCTCTACCGAGTGGCATTCCTTGTGCAGATACTTTTCGAATCGTCGATTGAACGGATTAATCCTCAAGTATTTGAGCGTTGCTTTCAGAGGTGGGTTCAATCGATAGTTAAAACAATTGGAGCGCCAGTAATTCCTATCGATGGCAAGACACAAGCGAGGTTCCTACGACAGAGAGCACCAGAAATCAGCGTTGCATTTGGTTAGCGCCTGGGAAGCGTGAACATCGTCTGGTTTTGGGGCAAGTCAAAGTAGCTGATAAATCGAATGAAATCACGGCAATTCCTGCCCTATTAGAACTGCTTGACCTCGCTGGAAGCATTATCACAATTGATGCAATGGGTACACAAACAGCAATTGCCACTCAAATATATAGTGCAAAAGCTGATTATATTTTAGCGCTTAAAGCCAACCATCCTACACTTCATCGGCAAGTCAAGACTTGGTTTGACCAAGCGCTAGCTCTCAAATTTGAAGGCATATCCTTCAGCTACAACGAACGGATAGAAAAGGGACATCACCGTCTCGAAAAAAGACAAGTTTGGAGCGTCCCTGTTTCTCAACTATCACCGTTGCATCAACAATCGGATTGGGTGGGTCTAAAGACCCTCGTAATGGTAATACGAATTCGGCGTTTATGGAATAAAACTACTCATGAAGTCCAGTTTTATTTGACTAGCGTAAGATTGTGACGCTTGTAAGCTTGGACAGGCAATCCGTCTCCATTGGGGCATTGAGAATGGTCTGCATTGGACTTTAGATGTCACTTTCAAAGAAGATGCTTGTCGTGTCCGAACGGGACATGCACCACATAATCTGGCATTACTACGACGGATAGCTCTTAATGCTTTAAACCGAGAGCAATCTTTTCGGCGTAGCAATCGGCAAAAATCCAATCGAGCCGCAATGGATAATAACTATATGCTGACTATTCTTGCTGCTTGTTTATACCACCCAACATGATGATGCCTCTAAATCCCCTTGTCAATAGGGTTTGAGATGCGCTTACCCTGCCCATTTGACCCATCACTATTAGTCCACTTTCGGCAGCGAATCAGTGCGAATTTAATCAAGAAAGTGAACGAACGAATGGTGGAAAAAATGCGCGAAACCACCCCAAAACCGCCCGAAAAAAAAATGATTCGGACGCAAAAAATGAATCAACCAATCAAGGAAAATTAATCATAGACGCGACCTGTGCCCCAGCAGACATTAGCTATTCGACGGACTTAGGACTATTAAACAAGGCTAGAGTTCATACCGAAAAAATTATTGACATCCTCTATAAATCCCTCAAAGTAAAAATCACAAAAAAACCCAGAACCTACCGAAAAATAGCCAGGAAAGACTACTTAGCAGTAGCCAAACAACGACGACCTAAACGAAACAAAAAAATCCAAGCCCTTAAAAAACAACTGCAATATATCAAAAGAAACCTCGCTCATATTGAACAGCTAATCGAATCAGGTGCGACCCTACAAAGTTTGAGCCACAAGCAGTATAAAACTTTGTTAGTCCTCACAGAAGTCTATCGCCAACAACTCGGGTTATTTGAAAATAACAAACAGAGTATAGAGGACAGAATAGTAAGTTTAAGCCAACCCCACATCCGTCCAATTATCAGAGGAAAAGCAGGAAAGCCCGTAGAGTTTGGAGCCAAACTGTCAGCGAGTTGCAATGAAGGATATGTATTTTTAGACCGGATAAGTTGGGATAACTTTAACGAATCAGGAGACTTAAAAGCACAAGTAGAAGCATTTAAAAATTACACAGGATACTATCCAGAATCAGTCCATGCAGATCGCATTTATCGAACAAGAGAAAACCGAGCTTGGTGTAAAGAAAGAGGAATTAGAATTAGTGGCCCCCCTTTAGGAAGGCCACCAGCAAATGTTAGTAAGGAAACCAAGAAACAAGCCTGGGAAGATGAAAGAATTCGTAACTCTATTGAGGGCAAATTTGGGACTTGCGAAAAAGAAGATTTAGCCTGAATCGGGTGATGGCAAAACTTGATAATACTTCCGAAACAGCCATTGCTATTACTTTTTTAGTAATGAACCTTTCTACCTGGTTAAGACGGGTTTTTTGTGCGTTTTTATGTCAAAAACCGAAAATCACACCTATTTACGGTTCAATGATTATTAAAAGCTATAGCAGGGCAAGTTATAGTCAACAAAAAGTTATGTTTCGCCGAGCTTGAATTGCCCATCAAGTGCGATGCCTACGGCTGGCTACGCCTACGCGATTTTTTCTAACTTATTCAGCAAGCCCTAAATACAAAATTCTGTTCGGTTGTTTTTTTCTCAGGGCAGAACGATAGCTGAGAAATTGACCCAGAGCTATATAAAAGCTGGCTAAATCAGATGCACCGATAAAAGATTTAATCTCTACAGCAATCTTGAAGCCATCTTTCTCTGCGGCTAAAATTTTTTCCCCTGCTAAGTCGATAAAAAAATCAAGTTCCTCTACCTTGATAAAAAGAGGATCGTGAGTGATGATCCATCCCTCTTTTTCTAAAGCTGAACGAACAGCATTGTGAAAGATATCTTTAGCGGACATATCATACCCACGAAATTGCTTAACCGAGCAGTATTGATTGCCATTCCGCCATCATATCATTACAGCCATTCGCGATCGCACTCCCCAAAAATTCCCCCCACCCTTAAATGTGGCAAGGGGGCGGACGCCTGAACCCGTAGGGTCAGCGTCTGGGGAATTGCCACCAAGAACAATTGATGAGCGTAGCGAATCCTTGTTTTCAGAAAGCATATTCGTACCCGTCAGCTTTATGGATAGTTTTCAAGTATTTCGGATGCACGTCAAAACTTTTGCCTCCTGTAGTTAACTTGAAGTTTGGTTTAAATCGAATAGCGATTCGACCCGTGTAGGTTCCTGCATACTTCCCGACCAAAACATTAGCTTTCACCAAGTCTCCCGTCTGAAATCCCATGAAGAATTTTTGGCTTGGGGCATGACGAATTGGGTTGAACTCAGCGGGTTTGTCACCTCCCCCGCTGGTCTTCAAAACCGTGCTTGAAAGATTTCCCTTCACACGGCTCCTCAACTGTGGACGCTTTGTCATAGCAAGCCTCTTGCCGTTATTCAGGTTTAGGGGGGAGTGTGGCGTTTGCCTATCTCCTCTTTGGGGGTTAGATACATAACGGAGATTCATCTATCAATACTCCGTAGATTCCAACCTGCCGTTGTTTCCCTTCAGCGTGATTTCTCTCATATGTGTATAGTTACCGTGTATCTGGTCGTGGCAGATTGTGTGTACAAGTTCAAGGTTTCCCCATGAATTGTTTTTGTGATTTTTGTCCTTATGGTGGACTTCCGTATCCAGTACATCGGTGATATATAACCCACAATGAGTACATCTTTGTCTTTGTTGCTTGAGCAGAATTGATTTTCGTTTAGGCAACTCAGGATGTTTTCCAGTTCTTGCAGCCCAGTAGGCTATATCACCGTCGTAGGGGCTTTTTTCGCCTTTGACCTTCACATACTCGTCTTTAGTACCAGGACTGATGACTTTCGTGTCGGAATATTTATATAGCGTTGCCCCTGTTTTTGTGTCGGTGAATTCCCAGCCTTCCCCTCTGTTTATACCCCAGTAGCGTCCAGCTATCCAGGTTTTATTCTTATTGGGGTGGCGACGTTTTGCCCATCGCCGTAGTCTTTGGTACATCAGGTGGTCTAGCGTATGGAATGTTTTAGAGCTATTGACTGTCCTGTAATAGTTCGCCCATCCCCGAACAACGGAGTTAAGTTCTTCTATTAGCCCTGCCTGGGGTTTGGCTTTTGCTTTACCCTCCAAGATTAAGTTATGGAGTTTGTCCAGGTGAGCCTGTACCTTATCTTTGGCTGGGGTGATTAATGTATTGAAATTAAAGCCAAGTCTTTTGATTTTGTCTTTTGTCCGGGATTGGTGTTTTCCAACTTCGTATTGTTGGATGTGAAAACCCAAGAAGTTGAACCCAGTTTCATACTCTTTTCCTCCGTCAAGAGTATGTGTGATTCTAGTTTTTTCTGGCTTTAATTCCAAACCCATGCCTTGAAGCCAATCAGCTACTACTTTTTGGGCTTGTTGGATGGTTTTTAGGTCTTCGTGCAGTATTACAAAGTCATCGGCATATCTGATTAACCGAACGGTATTACTTGTGTACCGTTTTCTTTTTCCTTGAGGGGAAACGTAATATCCCCCGCCAAAGGATTGGTTAATCCGTTCTTCCATGCCGTGAACGGCAACGTTAGCCAGAAGGGGGGAAATTACGCCCCCTTGCGGGGTTCCCTCTGTGGTGTCGAAGTATTTCATTCCATCCAATACTCCACACCGCAACCAGGCTTCGATTTGCCTACGAAGGTGCGGCATGGTATTCAATTTTGTGAGTAGAGCTTTATGGTTTATGCGGTCGAAACACTTGGCAATATCCGCATCTAATACCCATTTGGGCATCTTTTGGATACTGCTATTAACGGCATCAATCGCATCTTGACATGAGCGTCCTTTCCTGAACCCATAACTATTCGGCTCAAAGCGAGCCTCCCATTCTGGGTCAAGAGCTAGTTCGACTAGCTTCTGTTTCGCTCTGTCTCTCATTACGGGTATACCAAGGGGGCGTTTTTCATCTCGACCGGGTTTGTCTATCCAGACTCTTCGTGTCGGCATTGCCTTGCCATCTATTCGCAGGTTCCTAGCAAGTTCCATTCTCTGACGTGGGGATAACGCTTTCACCCCATCGACGCCAGCCGTTTTCTTACCTTTGTTTTCCTGCGTAACCCGTCTGACAGCCAAAAGCTTGGCAGCTCTGGACTTAATCAGTAGCTTCTGTAGCTTCCGAACTTTCAGAGTTTCACCACGCTGCGAGGCTGTGTAGATGCGCTTTTGTAGCTTATAAACCTTACGTTCTAGCTTGCGCCAGGGAATGTCCTTCCACTCGTCAGGCTTACCATCCGTACTCTGGTTTTCACATTTTGGGTTACTTGCCTTCATCTCAGGGTATATGTACTACTACTTGTACCTCTACATCTTCCAACCAGTCGGGCTTCTGTCTGCATATCCTTGGGCTTTCCCCAAGGCGTTAGCTTCTGAAGCCATCCTATTCCCCTGCCTCATGCGGCTGACTACCTGCTCAGAGTATCGACCTACTCGGAGAGATGACAGGGGACTTAATTCGTTCCTGATTAACCTAATTGCGTCAGGGGTGGGTTCTCACACTCCTCCGGGGTTAGTATAGTTATCTAGCTGATAACTTGCGTGAACGCTTTCTGGTGACGGATTCAATTCACCAGCCACATTTCCCCATTGTCTTTTTGACGGCTGCGGTCGTAGCTTTTGGCTACTCTCTCCTCATTTCCGCAGCTTCAAATTAACGAAGGTTTCAAGTGAGTTTACTGAACGTTAACCCGTCCTAACTTAGCTAGCCAGATTACCCTCTGAGGTAAGGTTTATCTGTCGTTTCTCCCCCCTGCTAATTTCCCGATTTTGATAGTCAGTCGCCATCCTGGGGGAGATGCTTCAACCTAAGCGTCAAGGCGGCAGGAATTACCCTTATTAGGGTTCACCTACAGGTCAATCAAGTTGTCAAGGTTCTGTTCCAACCAATACGAGAGGTTGGTTATCCTTGCCCCTAGTTCGTTTCAGGCTGCATAGCCTTCCACTTTGTAGGGAACGAATCGCACAAAACCGAACTTATCGGTTCCGCACCGCTGTCTTCTCCCGTGTCCCTTGGCTTTAACCATCAAAGGCTTAATCCCTTTAAGTAAAAGTTTTTCTGGGGTAGATTCTCCAACGCAGGTGGCATCAGTCCAGTGATATTTCTCAATCCCTCTGGTTTTACGGTTAAACTTTGTCCTCACTCCTGTACCCACCTCTACAGGCAAGCCAGTTGATTGAAGCCTTCTGTACAATTCCCAACGAGTCGCATTGACAGCAGTAGCATCCTTGAGAGGTGAGGAGGCTTGGACTAAAACTCGATTGAGTAATTCAGGTTTTTTCTTCAGAAACTCTTCAATAGGCTTGTTTCCTTTAGCCTAGACATCTCCAAAAACAATTAAAGCCTTTGTGTAAGTAGGCTGTATGACGTAAATGCAATCATCCTAAATTAGCGACTCTGTACGCTATAATAAGGCTTTGAGATATTTATTGTTGATAATTCAGCCAAAATATCTAGTTATCTGCGTTGATTTTAACCTGATGATGTAGCAGATATTTCTCATGGTAATATTAGCGCTCTAATTCGTAACCTTACTATTCCACAAATCGTCAACACTACTTGCTCATATTTTTGGGGATTCAACCTAAATCTTTCTTGGACAACTCGAAATATTTTGAGGGAGCGAATTCGATGTTCAACAAAGATTCTTTTAGCCGAAAATGCTTTGTTTTGTTCTTTTTGTTCAGTTGTTAATTCTCGATTTCTGGGTTTTTTAACCGGAGTTGTAATTAAAGCTTCTCCTACGTAAGCTTTATCTCCCTTAAATCTTTGTTGAGGGTCAAACTGTGAGCGTTCTTCTCGGAATAAAGTTATATCGCTTTTAGGTCCAGGTTTCCCTGCCACAACATCAACGATATCTCTACCATCTGGCATGACAATTATTTGACTTTTAAATGTATGATTACTCTTCTTGCCTGAAAAGTATTTTTCTTGTTCATCCTGAGCTCCAGGTCTCTCTCTGACTTGTTCGTAGGTATCTACTATTAATTCATATTCTGTGAGTATTTCCTTGACTATTTCATAGTCAGCAGCGTTTTTTTTTACTTGTTCAAGTAAGCTACATGGTAGCAATTCTCGCAATTGAGGCAACCAATAGTTAAATGTATCATTAGCTGTAGACTCACTTACTCCCAACTGGATGCCCAGAAGTTGAAATGTTGTCAGATGCCTCAGATAGACCAATGTTAAAATTATTTGTTCGGGAAGAGATAGTTTGGGTTTTCTACCGCCTCCACCAGCAATAATTCTCACTTTCTTGGATTCTAGTAAAGCTTGTTTTTCATGATGTAATCGTTCCGCGTTTTGGATTAATTGTTGTAACTGCTCATAATCCAGACCCATTAATCGCTGTGTTTGTTTAGGATGCTCTTCAATATGATTGAGTATGTCGCTCATGTTTCTGTGTCAAAAAAGCTTTATGATGTGATCTTACAACGAACTGTTACTATTTTGGAGATGTCTCCTGATTACAGGAATGACAACTAAGGCAAAGATTACTGACCCGATTAGAACCTCCTTTGCTTCGAGCCAAAATATGCTCAATCTCAAACGGAACATTCTCAACGCTGCAATAAGCGCATTTTCTCCTCCATTTCATCAACAGGTACTCTTTGACCTCAAAGCCAAATAGTTCACCGCGCTGATACTCTACTGAGCTAATGAAGGGATTCTGCATTTGTTGCAGATCAAATCTGACCAGTTCCTGGGAGATTGCGGTGACTGGGCAAACTTTTCTGATTCGTCTTACCCAGGTTTCGATGTGGGCAATCCGACTCTCAAGAGACGGTGGCAGCCACCCGTTTTTACGGGTTCTGTTTAAGAAACGCGGTTTACGGTAACGGGTTTTACGGTTACGGCGTCCCCGTCTTAAAGCCCTACGAGACTCAAG
>Ga0247774_1001095_pt1 | contig 13724 bp, 15 predicted proteins | sample UWRJL001104B6_FD_179933 | JGI IMG/M metagenome (GOLD analysis project Ga0247774, IMG submission 179933) | Plant litter microbial communities from Arlington Agricultural Research Station in Wisconsin, United States - UWRJ-L001-104B-6 | ecosystem: Environmental > Terrestrial > Plant litter >... | reverse complement strand
GTCGAGCGGCTCGTCGCGGTCTTCGCCGATCCGGCTCGGCTCACCCCGGACGGCGCCACCCGGACTAGGGCCTGTCTCGAAGTCTCGCTGTCCTACTGCGCGGTGCCCAGGCGGCGCCTCGCCGCGTTGTCCTCAGTCGACAGCCAAACCAGGCTGCCTCCCTCGTCCGCCTTGCGAGACACCACCTGGACACCGCTCGCTACGGACGGAGACTTCGAGACAGGCCCTAGGGTCTCGACGGCGCGGCGTGGGCCTCCTCGCCGAGGAGACCCATTTTGGCCAGGGATTTCGGGGGTGGCATCCGCATACGAGCCGCCCTGCACAGATTATGCGGCGATCGACCCGTACGAAGGGCGATTGGCCCTAACGCCATGAGTCGAGCGTCTTCACGGCGAAAAGTAACACCTGTCCGCTATCTGGCACGCCGCCAGTGACGCCCCCGAACGCACGGCCGAACGCGAGACCGGTAATTGTCGCGGAATGTGACCCAACGTCGTAACGGCGAACCGCCGAAAGCAGTGGCCACGCGCTCGTCTCGTCGCCTACCCGGCCACAACCGTCCTTTGTGTAACGACCCCGTCGAGGCCCGAACAAGCCGGGCAAGAAACGCGAATCCGCTGCTCACGGCGGACGAAATCGGCTGTTTTCCTAAGCCGCATGATCTGCACCGTAATCATTAGCTCAAGAGGATAGTGATCTTGGTCGTACTGCCCGCATTGCGGGAATGAGGGGGCTGGTGGCGATGCCGGCAGCCGGGAGGAGTCCGGGCTGCCGCTGACATCAAGGGGGGACCCATGAGGGTCAAGACCATGACCCTGACAACCGCTTCAGCGGCCGCACTGACCATCGGCTTGGCCTCACCTGCGCTCGCCCTGGCGACCACGGCTGGCGAATTCGGGGCAGTGCATCAGACGACGGGTTTCGGGGCGCACCAGCAGGGTGTGTTCCACAACGGGGTGCACCAGGTGGCGCTCCCCAAGGGTGACGATGACGACGACGACGACGGCGACGATGACGACGAGGGCGGCGACGACGCCGTGATCGGCGGCTCGCACCGTTCGCACCACGGCCGCGGCGGCCTGTGTGGTGTCGGCGGTCACATCGGTGGCCTGGCGCACGGGTGTGGGGAGGAGAGCGGCGACGACGATGACGACGACGACGGCCACGGCGGCGACTCCGCCTCCGAGCGCACGAGTGCCTGCTGTGGGCACGAGCACGTGAGGGTGTCGCGTCCGGCTCCGGCGCCGCCGGCCCCGCGTCACTACGTGCCCATGGGTGCGGTGCGGAGCGGCTTCGGTGGCGCTCAGGGGATGAACGCTCCTCTGGGTCTGGCCGGGCTGACCCTGCTGGTCGGCGGTGCGGGGCTTCTCCCGTTTGCCCGCCGGCGTCTCCAGGCCAGTGCCCGTTCCTGATTCACCGGCACGACCGCGTGGCGGCCGTCTCCTCACAGGGACGGCCGCCGCCATGATCGCGGCGGGCTCGGCGGTCCTGGGGTTTGACGCTTGTCAGAACTCCGGGCCGCCGCGGCCTGCTCCGAATGCGGCCCGGCCGCGGGCCGCGAGCCCGCCGCCGGGGCCCGTGCTGAAGGCGTCCACGCCCGTACGCGTCGACATCCCGAGGGTCGGCATCCACTCGCGGCTGCTCTCGCTCGGGCTCGAACGCGACGGCACGCTCGCCGTACCCTCGCTGGCGCAGGCACAGCTGGCCGGCTGGTACGAGAAGGGGCCGACGCCCGGTGAGCGCGGACCGGCGGTGATCGTCGGGCACGTCGACACCAAGAAGGGCGGTGCCGTCTTCTACAGTCTCGGCAGGCTGCACCCCGGTGACAGGGTGGACGTCACGCGCAAGGACGGCAAGGTCGCGGTCTTCACGGTCGACTCCGTCGAGCACGTCTCGAAGGCGCACTTCCCGACAAAACGGGTGTACGGCGAGGTGGGCTTCGCCGGCATCCGCCTCATCACGTGCGGTGGCGACTTCGTGGGTCACCACTACACCGGGAACACCATCGTGTACGGCCACCTCACGACCCACCGAAACAGTTGAGCCGATCTTGTCCTGACTCGTGACCTTTGCCGTAGAAGCGGGGATGGTTAACGTTAGTGGTGCCGGTCACAGCGAGTCGGGAGGGCACATGCGCATCTCAGAGATTCTGCGCCGCAAGGGCGGGGAGGTCGCGACCATCGAGCCGGACGCGAAGGTCCGCCGATTGCTCGCGTTGCTCGCCGAGCACAACATCGGCGCGGTGGTCGTCTCCACCGACGGGTCGGCGATCGAGGGCATCGCGTCCGAGCGCGACGTCGTACGGCGCCTGAACGATCGCGGTGCCGGTCTGCTCGACGAGCCCGTCTCCTCGATCATGACGGCGACCGTACGGACGTGCGGGCCCGGCGAGAACGTCGAGGACCTGCGGGCCACGATGACCGAACACCGCATCCGGCACGTCCCGGTCGTACGCGACGACAAGCTCATCGGCATCGTCAGCATCGGCGATGTCGTCAAGTCCGCGATCGCCGAGCTGGAGACCGAGCGCGAGCAGCTGGTCGACTACATCAGCCGTTGACCGGCCCTCTTCGCGGCAGGGACACCATGGAGGGTGTGCCTCCTCAGCCGCTGACCCTCTATGCCATGGACGGCGTCCGGATCGACGCCGGCCACCTGCCGGGCGACGGCGCGCTGTGCGTCGTCCTGGCGCACGGTTTCACCGGCAGCCGACGGCAGGCCGCCACGCGCCGGATCGCCGCCGAGTTGAACCAGGTCGGCGGAGTGATCGCCATCGACCTGCGCGGACATGGCCGCTCCGGCGGCCGCTCCACGGCCGGCGACCGTGAGGTGATGGACGTGGACGCCGCCGTACGCCAGGCGCGCCACCTCGGGTACGAACGGGTCGCTCTGGTCGGCTTCTCGATGGGCGGCATGATCGTCATCCGCCACGCGGCCCTGATCGGCGGGGTCGACGCGGTGGTCTCGGTCAGCGCGCCCGCCCGCTGGTACTACCGCGACACCAAGCCGATGCGCCGCGCGCACTGGGCGATCGAGCGCCGGACCGGCCGCCTCGCCGTACGCATGGTGCGGAAGACGCGCATCATGCCGCGCGGATGGGTGCGCGAGCCCGAGCCGCCCTATCTCGTCACCGGCCGCATCGCGCCGGTGCCGCTCCTGGTCGTGCACGGCGACCGCGATCCGTTCCTGCCGGTCGACCACGCCGAGCAGCTGTACGAGGGGGCGGGCGAGCCGCGTGAGCTGTGGATCGAACCAGGCTTCGGCCACGCCGAGGCCGCCACGACGCGGAGCCTGATCCGCCGGATCGGCGGATGGGCCGCCGACCGTACTCGCGAGGACGCGCGGCGCCATTGACCGGGCCGGTGACAAAAACCATGTCACGGAGTCACGGAGAGCACTGCCCTGGAATGCTTGCATCCGCTACCGTACGCACCAAACGGGTGGTGGCGCGGGGTCGCCGTGCGCGCGGGCACGGTCTGGTCCCACGAATGCCGCGTGCCCGGCCATCGTTCGGGGAGGCCCCGTGAAGAGGCTGCTGGTGGTATCCCTCGTCGTACTCGCCGGATGCGGCAGTGACGGCCGGGTGCGGACTCCTCCGGTGTCTCCCACCGCGGTGCGGTCCTCCGCGACGGCGATGCCGGCGTTCCTGCGGGTGACCGGCCGGCCGAATGGATCATTAGTGGCCGTCGCCTGGCGCAACGGCGTAACGACGATCACCAGCAACCTGGGCGGGCCGCGGGTCACCATCGCGGGCAAGGCCGGCCGCTACACCCGGCACGGCCGGCTGGTGGCCGTGGCGAGGACCTACCGCGACGGCGTCCGCCTCAAGACGGCACACGGCCGTACGCTGTGGCGGGTCAAGATCTCCCGCAGCCGGGTGCAGGTCCGCCGGGGTGAGCGGAACGTCCGGTACGAGTTCCGGCCCTACGGCGACGACCGGATCATCGTCCGGCAGGGGCTCCTTCTCGTCGGCAGCGTCCGGGCCATCGAGCAGGGTGCCGAGGTGGTCGACGCGCGCGGCGTCAAGCTGGGCCTGTCCTCGTCGCCGCCGGGCAACGACATGGCCGTGCTCCTGTGCCGGGAGATGACCCCGGACCTGCGTGCGGTCCTGACCGCCGCCATGCTCCGCCACCGCTGAGCGCACGCTTTCTCCCGGCCCCCCTCTCGCCGCCCTGGCATGGCATCGCTCATAATGGAGAACGGTGTCCCGTACGGCGGAACAAGGGGGCTCGGAAATGGAACACGACGAGATCGAGCGGGCGATCGGCGCCGCGCGGCTGCTGCCGGTGTTGCGAACACCGGACGCGGCCGGGGCCGTACGGGCGGCCGGGACGCTTCTCGAGGCGGGGCTCGGCGTCGTCGAGCTCACCGCGACCACGCCAGGCTGGTCGGACGCTCTACGGGACGTGCGGCGCGCGCACCCGGAGGCCGTCCTGGGTGCCGGCACCGTGACGACCGCCGGGGACGCGCGCCTGGCGGTGGAGTCCGGGGCCGACTTCCTCGTCAGCCCCTACCCGGCCGAGGCGGTGCGCTACTTCGCCGACGACACGGGCACGGTGTTCCTCGAGGGCGGTTTCACCCCGGCGGAGGTCGCCGCGGCGTCGGAGAACGGCATCGCCAAGCTGTTCCCCGCGCACGTCGGCGGCCCGGCCTACCTCCGCTCGGTGCTCGCCGTGCTGCCGGGCGCCCGCATCGTCCCGACCGGCGGGATCGGCCTGGCCGAGGTGGGCGGCTACCTCGCGGCCGGGGCGTACGCCGTGGGCGTCGGATCGGACCTGGTGAAGGCGCCCGACCCCGCGAAGGCCGTGCGCGAGCTGCTCGAGGAGCGGGGCTGATGGATCCCGAGGTCGTCATCGTCGGCGAGCCGCTGGTGGAGTTCTCCGCGCCGGAGCCGCTGACCAGCGCCACAACGTTTCACCTGTCGTTCTCGGGCGACGCGCTCAACGCCGCCGTGGCCGCCGCGGCCACGGGCGTGCGCGTGGCGCTGGTCACGCGTACCGGAGAGGACGAGTTCGGCGAGCGCCTCATCGCCTTCGCCGCCGAGCGCGGCATAGACACCCGCTGGATGTGGCGCGGCCCGGGCCACAGCGGCGCGTACGCGGTCGGTGCGGACCCGGCCGGCGAGCGCGCCTTCGCCTACATGCGTGCCGGCAGCGCGGCCTCGCGGCTGTCGCCGGCCGACGTGGCGGCCGCCCCGATCGCGGCGGCCCGCGCGGTGCTTCTGAGCGGCATCACCGCCGCGTTGTCGGACTCGTGCGCCGCCGCCGTCGTGGCCGCCGCCGAGGAGGCCCGCGGCGCGGTCGTCTACGACCCGAACTTCCGCAGCCGTCTCACGACCGTCCCCGCCGCGCGGGAGGTCCTGGAGAAGGTGGCGCCGCACGCCGCTCTCGTCACGCCGTCCTGTCCGGCCGACAGCACCGCACTGCTCGGCACCGCCGATCCGGAACGCGCCGCGGCGGCCTGCCTGGAGCTCGGCGCCGCCGCTGCCGCCGTGACCCGCGGCCCCGAAGGCGTGCACCTCGCCACGGGCTCCGACCGGTGGGACGTCCCGCCGATCCCCGCTCCCGTGATCGTCGATGCGACCGGGGCGGGCGACGCGTTCGCGGGCGTTCTCACCGCGCGCCTGGCGCGTGGCGCGTCGCTGGTGGAGGCGGTACGCGGCGGTTGTGCCGCCGCGTCGCTGTCGCTGGCGGGCCAGGGGGGCACCGGCCGGGTCGCGACGGCGGCCGAGATCGAGGAGCTGCTGGCCGGCTGAGCTCAGGCCGGGGCGGGGGCGCGGTCAGGAGGCGCGCCCAGGGCGAGTGAGACGTCGCGGGCGGCGCGGACGACCTCGGCGCCGAGCACCTCGTCGTCGGGGGCGATCTCGAAGGTCAGGCCCGAGACGGAGATGCCGCCCATGACGGCGCCGGTGTGGTCGAAGACGGGTGCGCCGACGCAGCGGATGCCGCCCTCGTTCTCCTCGTCGTCGACCGAGTAGCCGCGCCGGCGTACGTCGGCGAGGTGACTCAGCAGGGCCGCCGTGTCGGTGATCGTGTGCTCGGTACGGCGTTCGAGGCCGGTGCGCGACGTGATCGCGGTGACCTCCTCGTCACGCAGCTGGGCGAGGACGGCCTTCCCGATCGAGGTGGCGTGCAGGCGCATGCTCATGCCGACCCGCGAGGCCATCTGGTACGGCCCGAGGCCCTCGAGTTTCTGCACGTAGACGGCCTCGTCACCGCTGCGGATGGCGAAGTGCACGGTGAAACCGGTGCGGTCACGGAGACTCTGCAGCGCCGAGTCGGCGTGCTGTGCGGGGTCGAACCGGCTCATCACCTTGCCGGCGAGCGTGAGGATGCGCGGCCCGGGGACGTAGCCGCCGCTGCCGTCGGTGCGGGCGAACCCCCACCCGACGAGCGACTGCAGGATGCGGTGCACCGTCGACTTGGGCAGCCCGGTGCCGGCCGCGATGTCGGTCACCCGATGATGCTCGGCCAGTGCTTCGAGCACCATGAGTGCCTTGTCGATGGAGCCCCCGCCGGTCCGCGTCACCACAGGCAGAGCCTATCCCCAGCCGATCACCGGCGGGCAGGTCAGCGGGCCAGCCAGCCTCCGTCGACGGCCAGCGTGTGTCCCGTCACGTAGTCGGAGGCGGGCGCGGCGAGGAAGACGGCGGCGCCGGCGAGGTCCTCCGGGCGGCCCCAGCGGCCCGCGGGAATGCGGGCGCGGATCTCCGGCTCGCGCTCCTCGTCGGCGCGCAGGGCGTCGGTGTTGTTCGTGGCGATGTATCCCGGGGCGATGGCGTTGACCTGGACGCCGTACGGGGCCCACTCGTTGGCCAGCGCCCGGGTCAGGCCCACCACCGCGTGCTTGCTCGCCGTGTAGCCCGCGACGTTCAGGCCGCCCTGGAAGGACAGCATCGAGGCGATCATGACGACCTTCCCCGACCCGCGCGCCACCATGCCCGCGCCCACGGCACGCGTCAGGAAGTAGACGGCGTCGAGGTTGACCGCCAGCACGTCGGTCCAGTCGGCCGGCGACTGGGACAGCGCCGGGCCACGGCGGATGACGCCGGCGTTGTTGACCAGGATGTCGACCGGCGGCAGCGAGCCCGCCGCCGCGGCCACCCGCGACGGGTCGGACAGGTCGAGCACCCAGCGCGAGACGTCGCGGCCGAGCCCCGCGACCTCGGTGGCCACCTCGTCGAGGTCGTCGTGGTGCCCGTGCAGCACCAGATCGGCCCCTGCCCGGGCCAGCCCGACCGCGATGCCCCGCCCGATGCCGGTACGCGCCCCGGTGACCAGGGCCGTCCTCCCGCTGAGGTCGAACATGATCTCGATTCTACATACCAGAAGCACATTCCATCAGGCAGAACGCGACCGCCGCGGCGGCAGCGGAACGAACCCGCTCGTCCGCGCGACGTACTCCTCATAACCCGGCCGGGTGCTCTTCATCCCCTCCTCCAGCAACGGCTTCCCCGTGCCCTTCACCAGCAAGAACGTCATGAGCAGCGGCGACAGCACGGTCAGCGCGCCCATCCAGTGGTCGCAGGCGACGAGGAACAGCCCCCACCACACGCACGCGTCGCCGAAGTAGTTCGGATGTCGCGTGTACCGCCACAGCCCGCGGTCCATCACCTTGCCGCGGTTGGCCGGATCGGCGCGGAAGCGGGACAGCTGGAAGTCCCCGACCGTCTCGAAGACGAATCCGGCCAGCCACACCGCGGCACCGGCCCACGCCATGACCCCCAGCGGCCCCTTCTCCACCTGGGCCACCTGGACCGGCAGCGACACGAACCAGAGCACCGGCCCCTGCGTCAGGTAGATCTTGCGCAGCGCGTACGCGTCACGGCTCCCCGGCGCGTCCGCCAGCAACTTCTCATAGCGCGGATCCTCACCACCCCCACGCGAACGCCACGCGATGTGCGCCGCCAGCCGTACGCCCCAGATCACGGTCAGCGCGGCGGCCAGCAGCCGCCGCCCGGGATCGCCGGTGCCGGCCAGCGCGCCCACCAGGGCCACGACGGCGAAGCCGAGTCCCCACGCGACGTCCACCACGTTGTGCCGGCCCATCGCACGCGCGACCGCGAACGTCACGGCCAGCACGACCACGACGGCCACGAGAGTCCAGACGAATATCACGATGTCTTCCCAGAACCTTCCGAAGAGTTTTCCGGCGGCCGGACCGCGAGGATCTGGTCCACGCCCATCCGGCCCTGCTCGAAGGCGAGCGCACCGCCGGCGAGGTACAGCCGCCACACCCGTGCGCCCTCCTCGCCGATCAGCGCGACCGCCTCGTCCCACCGCGCCTCCAGGTTCCGCGACCACGCCTCGGCGGTGCGCACGTAGTCCGAGCGCATGCCGTGCAGGTCGCGGACGTGCAACCCGGCCGAATCCAGCAGCCCGACCGTCTCCTCGACCGGCCGCATGTGCATGTCGGGCGCGATGTAGGTCTCGATGAACGGGCCGCCGCCCGGAGCCGAACCGGCCTGCCGCGACATCTGCTGGATCAGCACCGGCCCGCCCGGCCGTACGAGCGAGCGCAGCCGGGACGCGAACACCGGGTAGTTCGCCGCGCCCACGTGCTCACCCATCTCGATCGAGGCGATCGCGTCGTAGGGCCCGTCGGTGGTCTCCCGGTAGTCCTCCACCCGGATCTCGACCGGCAGGCCCGTCACCCGGGACCGCGCGTACGCGGCCTGCTCCTCCGACAGCGTGATCCCCGTGACGTCGGCCCCGTACTCGGCGGCGGCGTGCACGGCGAGCGAGCCCCAGCCGCAGCCCACGTCGAGCAGGCGCATGCCCGGCCGCAGGCCGAGCTTGCGGCAGATCAGGTCGAGCTTGGCGCGCTGTGCCTTGGCCAGGTCGCCGTCGTCGAAGTACGCGCAGGAGTAGGCCATCGACTCGTCCAGCAGGAGTTCGTAGAACGCGGCCGGGACGTCGTAGTGGTGCGCGATCACGGCCCGGTCGCGGCGCGGGCTGTGCGGGCGCCCGGAGAGCCGCGCCTCCGAACGCGGCGCACGCGGCGGCGGGCCGATGATCCCGAGCCGTACGGCCGGTACCACCGCCCGTACCCAGGGCACGTCCGGTCCGGGCCGCGACGTCCACACCGCCCGCAGCCCTTCGGCGAGGTCGCCGGAGACGTCGAGGTCGCCGGTCACGTACGCGCGGGCGAACCCGAGCTCACCCGGAGACCACAGGACGCGCCGCAGGGCGCGGCGCGAGCGCAGGATGAGCACCGGGCCGCCGGCCGGGCCGGTCTCGCTGCCGTCCCAGGCGCGGATCCGCACCGGTGGCTCGCCGCCGAACAGCGCCTCGAGCAGGGGTTCGAGCGTGGCCACGACGGTCATGAGGATCTCTCCAGGAGCAGTTGCCGGACGTTGAGGTAGCCGGACCGGAACCCGGCCTCGGAGTAGGCCAGGTAGAACCGCCACATCCGGCGGAAGACCGTGTCGAAGCCGAGCGCGTCGACGTCGGCCGCCTCGAACCGTTCCCGCCACAGCCGCAGCGTCCGCGCGTAGTCGGGGCCCAGCGCGAACCGGTCGGTGACGCGGAGCGTGGTCGGCGCCGCCGCCGACTCGATCGCCTCGGCCGAGGGCAGCAGCCCGCCGGGGAAGATGTACTTCTGCACCCAGGTGTAGGTGTCGCGGGTGGCGAGCATCCGGTCGTGCGGCATCGTGATCGCCTGCAGCGCGACCCGGCCGCCCGGGGCCAGCGCGCGGTCGAGACTCTCGAAGAAGACCGGCCAGTACCGCTCGCCCACCGCCTCGACCATCTCGACGCTGACGATCGCGTCGTAGGAGCCCTCCACCTCGCGGTAGTCACGCAGGTCGACGGTCACACTGTCGGCGTACCCGGCGTCGGCGACGCGGTTGATGGCCAGCTTGCGCTGCTCCTCGGAGATGGTGACCGACGAGACCCGCGCGCCACGTGCGGCGGCCCGGATGGCCAGCTCGCCCCATCCCGTGCCGATCTCCAGCAGGTGGCTGCCCGGCCCCACTGCGGCCAGGTCGAGGAGCCGGTCGATCTTGCGCCGCTGCGCGTCCGCCAGGCTGTCACCGTGCTCGAACAGCGCGCTGGAGTACGTCATCGTCTCGTCCAGGAACGCCGCGAACAGCTCGTTGGACAGGTCGTAGTGCCGGTGGATGTTCTCCCGCGCCGCCGTGACGGAGCCGCCGTCGGGCGAGTGCCTGGCGTACCAGCGGCGTGCCCACTGCAGCCGCGGCGGCACCAGCGTGCTCACCCGGGAGGCGAGCTCGGTGAGCAGCGCGACCAGGTCGGGCGCGTCCCAGTCGCCCGCCATGTACGCCTCGCCGAGACCGATCAGGCCGTCCGCGCCGACCCGGTGGAAGAACGCCTCAGGCCGATGCAGAACGATGCGGGGCCCCGTACCGGGCCGGACGCCGTCCGGCAGCTCGACCTCCAGCGACATGCGGGAGACGGCACGGGCGAAGAGCCGCCGCGCCACGGCCGCGCGAACGGCCGAGCGCGGCACCCGCTCGATGTCGGGCCAGTTCAAATGGGGTGCTCCTTTCTGGGAAGTCCACGCAGGTAGAGGCCGATGCCCTGTCGCCGGATGCGGACCGGGACGGCGAGCGTCGCCAGGCCGCGCCGCAGGACCCGCCCGCGCGTGCGCTCGCCGCGTACGGTCGCGGTGAACGGCCGGTCACCCGGGCGGTGCAGGGTCACCGAGACGGCCAGCCGCTCGCCGGGTTCGGGCAGGCTCATCCGGTACGTCCCGTCGACCGGGTAGAAGGGGGAGACGAAGAACTCCTTGGCGAGCCGGTCCTGTCCCGGCCGCAGCAGGTAGCCGTGGCGCTCGCCGTAGGTGTTGTGCACCTCGGCGACGACGTGCGTGCCGCCGGGTGCCTCGCACCAGTAGAGGCTGAGCGGGTTGAAGACGTGGCCGAGCACGCGCGGCTGGGCGAGCATCCGGATCCGGCCGGACGCCTCGACGCCTCGCTCGCGCAGGAAGTCCGTCACTCCCTGCCGGAGCGTGCCACCGCCGAAGTGGTCCCGGGGCAGGAAGCCGCGCGGCGGATGGTCGACGTCGATCAGCCACAGGTACACGGGATAGGTGAAGGCGTTGCGCAGCGGGGCCGTACGCACGTGCGTGACCCGGCAGGCGTACAGGGCCGTCACCAGGTCCCGCCGAGCGCGCGTGCCGCCTCGACGCCGGAGCGGCAGCCGTCCTCGTGAAAGCCCCAGCCGTGGTAGGCACCGGCGAAGGCGATCCGCCGGTCGTTCAGCGCGGGCAGCCGTTCCTGCGCGGCCACCGACTCCGGTGTGAAGACGGGGTGCTCGTAGACCATGCGGGCGAGCACGTGCTCGCCGGGCACCGCGCCGCCGAGAGTGACGACGTACGGTCGCGGCGCGTCGAGCCGCTGCAGGCGGTTCATGTCGTAGCTGACCCGCACCCGGTCCGCGGTGGTGGCGCAGGCGGGCATCGTGTAGTTCCACGAGGCGTGGGCGCGCTCGGGCAGCACCGAGTCGTCGGTGTGCAGCACGGCCTCGTTGCGGGAGTACCGGAAGGCGCCCAGCGTCTCCCGCTCGGCCCGCGTCGGCTCGGCGAGCAGGCGCAGGGCCTGGTCGGGGTGGGTGGCCACGACGGCGGCGTCGAACTCCGCGGCGCCCAGCGGGGTGCGCAGCGTGACACCGGTCGCGGTGCGCCGCAGGTCGCGCACTGGAGCGTCGGTGTGGACCGAGGTCAGACCCTTGGCGATCCGGTCGACGTACGAGCGGCTGCCGCCGGCGACCGTGCGCCACGGCGGGGCGCCGGTCACCGAGAGCATGCCGTGGTTGTCCAGGAACGCGAACAGGTACCGGGCCGGATAGCGCATGGCGTCGGCGGTCGAGCAGGACCAGACCGCGGCGACCAGCGGCGTGACGAAGTGCGCGACGAAGTAGGGGGAGTAGCCGGTCAGGAACTCCCCGAGGGTGGGGTCGCCGGTGAGGGCGCGCGCGGCCCGGTGGAAGCGCGGCACGTCGGCGAGCATCCGCAGGTAGCGGACGCTCGGCCGGCGGGCGAGGAGCCCCCGTAGCCCTCGCCCGCCGGCGTACTCGAGTCCGCAGCCGCGGCAGCGGACCGACATGCTCATCTCGGCCGCCCGCGTCTCCACGCCGAGCTCATCGAAGAGCCGGGTGAGCAGGGGATAGGTCAGGTGGTTGTGCACGATGAACCCCGAGTCGACGGCCAGCCCGCCGACGTCGTGGGTGTGCGCGTGCCCGCCGAGGCGCTCATCGGCCTCGAACAACGTCACCTCGGAGTTCCTGGCCAGCACGTACGCGGCGGTGAGCCCCGCCACGCCACTGCCGATGACCGCAATCCGCATGTGCTCCCAATCGCCGCGTCTCGGGGGTATTTCGGAGCGGTCGTAGGGGCGGATTGGTACGAATTCTGCAATATGTCCCTGATCGGGATGATCTTTGTGTCTAGGGTGTGCGGCGAACGAGTGCGGTACGTCCCGGGTACCCTCGCGGCGGCCGTACGCCCCGTTCGTTCAGGAGGTACGGCATGCGTTCACCCCGCATCGTCATCGCCGGAGCGGTGACCCTGACCGCCGCCACGACGATGGCGGCCTACGGATACACGATGGGCCCCTCGCAGGAGGCCGCCAGTTCCAGTGCCGCCGGCACGCCGCCGGCCACGAGGCACGTCCCGCCACCGGCCGCCAAGCCCGTGATACCGCGGGCCGTCGAGCCCACGACGGTGCCGCCGGCCGTCAAGCCGCTGAACCGCCCGTCCAAGCGACCGTCCACCTCGCCGCCCGCAAGGCCCAGCGCCCCGCCGCCGGGGACGATGACGCGCGCCCAGGTGCTCGCCCGTGCCACGCTGTGGCATCCGCACACCGACCAGCGCGTCCCGTACAGCCAGCTCAGGACCCGCGACGGATACCGGACGGACTGCTCCGGGTACGTGTCGATGGCGCTGTCACTCGGCAAGCCGGGTCCCATCACCGTGGGGCTGGCCTCGAGTTCGGTCACGACGCCCATCTCCATGTCCCAGCTCCAGCCCGGCGACCTGATCATCGACGCGAACGGGAACAACAACACCCGGCACGCGCTGATCTTCGTGAAGTGGGCCGACAGCAGGCATTCGGCCTACTGGGAGTACGAGCAGCGCGGCAGCTACGGCACGGACTACCGCACCCGGACGTACGGGCTCGTCTCGGGCAGCGAGTACCACGCCTACCGCCCGAAGAAGATCCGCTGAGGCGGCCGTCAGGGTTTGCGGCCCACCCCGGCGAGAACCCAGCCGCTGGGCTCACGATAGGGCCGGTCGGGGCGCCACTCGGGCGCGCGGACCAGGCCCGGTTCGAGCAGCTCGAAGCCGTCGAACAGCGCGGCGACCTCGGCCCGCTCGCGCAGCCGCACGGGCTCGCGCAGCTCCTCGAACACCTCGCACACGGCCTGGCGCTCGGCCGGCGAGAGCGTCTCCAGGGTGGCGTGGCTGAGGACGAGGTGACTGCCGGAGGCCAGCGGCGCACTGAACTCCCGCACGATCCGGGCGGGATCCTCCTCGTCGGTGACGAGCTGGAGCAGGTACGTCATCAGTAAGCCCACGGGCCGATCGAAGTCGATCATCTCGGCGACCACCGGATCGGCGAGGATCTCACCGGGTCGCGTGGCGTCTCCCCGGACGGCCGCCGCCGATCCGTTCGCGCCCAGCACCGCCTGGTAGTGGCTGACCGCCACCGGGTCGAAGTCGACGTAGATCACGGTGGCGTCCGGCCCGGCGACGTCGTGCAC
>Ga0247774_1001094_pt1 | contig 13725 bp, 8 predicted proteins | sample UWRJL001104B6_FD_179933 | JGI IMG/M metagenome (GOLD analysis project Ga0247774, IMG submission 179933) | Plant litter microbial communities from Arlington Agricultural Research Station in Wisconsin, United States - UWRJ-L001-104B-6 | ecosystem: Environmental > Terrestrial > Plant litter >... | reverse complement strand
TACGCCGCCGGCCTCACCTCGCCGGGACGTGGCCGGGGCTCGGTCAGCGCCCTCGAACAGATGGTGTGCGAGGCGTTCGCCGAGACGCTCGGCGCGTCCTCCGTCGCCGTCGACGACGACTTCTTCGCGCGCGGCGGCCACTCGCTGCGGGCCGTCTCGCTGGTGAAGCGGCTCCAGGCCAAGGGCATCACGATCTCGCTGCGGAATCTGATCACCAATCCGACACCGGCGGGCCTGATCGGCACGCTCGGCCTGTCCTCCGTACGCGACGCCCTCGACGGTGTGCTGCACATCCGTACGGGCGGGACCGAACCGGCGTTCTTCTTCGTCCATCCCGGCGGCGGGCTGAGCTGGTGCTATCTGCCGTTCGCCCGCTACCTGCCGGAGGGGCACCCGTTGTACGGCCTCCAGGCGGACGGGCTGGACGGCAGCGGGGAACTGGCGGGCTCGGTCACCGCGATGGCGGCCACGTACGTGGACCGGATTCGCTCGGTCCAGGCGTCGGGTCCCTACCACATCGTCGGTTTCTCCTTCGGGGCGTCCGCGGCGCACGAGATCGCGGCCCGGCTGGAGGCCGCGGGGGAGGACGCGTCCCTGATCATCATGGACGCGTATCCGGCGGACCGGGAGGACGCCGCCACGGCCGTACCGCGTGACCGGGACGCCGAAGGCTCCGTGGCCCGCCTCGCAGGGCGCATCCGTGACGAACTGGGCGAGATGCTGGGCGGCCTGACCGACGACGAGCTGACGCTGCTGGCGCGCGTGTTCCACAACAACGCCCGGCTCAAGGCCGAGCACGAGCCCGGCCGTTTCGGCGGTGACACGCTGATACTCGTCGCCGACGAAGGCAAGCCGGCGGACTTCTCCGCGGAGAAGTACTGGAGCCCCCACCTCACGCGCGCGGCCGAGGTGACCCACCTGCCGTGCCGGCACTCCGACATGGTCCGTCCCGACATGATCGAGCCGGCGGCGCGTGCCGTGACGAGGTGGATCGACACTCGGCGCGAGCGGCGGAGCCGGACCTCCGGATCCTGATCCGCGAGAAAGACCCCGGTGACACCCCGTCTTCCCCGCACCTCGTCAGTCCCGGGGGCTTCGGTTCACGACCTGGAGTCTTCGTGCGTCCACGTGAGCAGTGGGTAACTTCGTCCTTTGTCTTCCACCCGTTCCGCCGGCGCGCCGGTGGGCCGATAGCCGGCGGCTTCGACCACCGCGATGCTGGGGCGGTTGTCGGGTTCGATCTGGGCATGCAAACGCGGAATGGCCAGTGTTCGGTGGGCATGGTCGGTGAGTACCTGCACCGCCTGAACGGCCAGGCCCTGCCCGCGGTAGGCGATTCCGACGGCGTAGCCGATGGTGGCGCTGGTCAGGTTGAGCAGTACTTCGCCCCGCGCCTTCTCGCCGTCCGTGGTGATGGCCAGGTGAATCCGCTCACCCGTGGCGTGCGTCTGGCGGATCATTTTCAGGTAATCGCGAGCGGCCGGCAGGTCGAAAGGCGAGGCGAGCGGGGTGCGATAAGCCACCTCAGGCTCGTCGAACAACGCGACCATCGCGGAAAGGTCTTTCTCCGTCCACTCGCGCAGCACGACGCCGCGGCCCGTCAGCCGGTTTCCTCGCGCGCTCTTGTGCGTACCCATCCTTCATTGTCCCGCCCCGCGTCGGCAGGCCGAACGATCCACGATGTTGCGGTGATCTCCCCGGTCGTCACCCGATCCCACCCCAGAACGCTCAGCGACCGAAGGTCACGGGGAGATGTTCCGGGCCGTTGACGACGATCGAGTCCAGGAGCTTCGGGGAACCGTCGAGGGCGATCCGCGGCGACTCGGTGAGCAGCTCCCGGTACAGCAGGCGGAGCTCGACGCGTGCCAGCATGCTGCCAAGGCAGAAGTGCTCACCGAAGCCGAGCGCGAGGTGGCGGTTCGGCCGGCGGCGGATGTCGAAGCGGTCGGGCTCGTCGAACACCGACTCGTCGCGGTCGGCCGACGGGAGCCAGAGCACGACCCGGTCCCCGGCCGCGATCCGGCGGTCGTGCATCGTGACCGGACGGGTGGCGGTGCGCATGATGTGGGTGGCGGTCGAGGTCCAGCGCAGCACCTCCTCCACCGAGGAGTTCAGCAACGAGGGGTCCTCGACCAGCGCCTGCCACTGGTCCGGGTGTTCGAGGAAGGCCAGCATTCCTCCTGCCGCCGCGATGCGGGTGTTCTCCGTCCCGCCGACGAACAGGTTGTCGCAGTTGAGGATGACGTCCTGCGGGTCGAGCCGGGCGCCGTCGATCTCGGCGGTCGCCAGCACGCTCACCAGGTCCTCACCAGGGTTCTGCGCCCGGGTCGTCCGCAGCTCCTCGAAGTACCCGAGGAGCTCGAGGTGGGAGACGCGGCGGGTGAGCGCGTCGGCGCCACCGAAGGCCTGGCTGGTCAGCGCGTACATGTGCTCCCAGTCCGACTCCGGCACCCCCATCATCCGGCAGATGACGTAGAGCGGGACGCGGGCCGCGACGTCGGCGACGAAGTCGCAGCTTCCGGCGTCCAGCGCCCGCTTCACCACGCCGTGGGCGATGTCGGCCATCTCGGCCTCGATCGTGCGGACCGAACGGACCGCGAACCAGTCGTCGACCAGGCCACGCAACCGCCGGTGGCGGGGCGGGTCGGTCAGCGCCAGCGTCCGGCCGCCGCCGGGATCGGTGCCGTGCTCCTCCGGGCGCAACAAGATGCCCTGGGCCGAGCTGAAGGTCTCGTGGTCGGAGTAGACCTCCCGGACGTCGGCGTACCTCGTCACGGCCCAGAACGCGGGGAGTTCCGTCGGCCGGTGCCGGTGGACCGGGTCGTTGGCGCGCAGCCATCTCCACTGCGTGTACGGGTCGCCGTGCGCGTACAACCCGGGCCGTACGAGATCGATCTCCGGCGGGCTGTCGATCATGGAGCACCCCGATGGGTCCGGGCCGGTGCGGACCTCGGCCCCGCCGGCGCGTCAGTGGTGTGGTCACCGCCCTGACGGTCGGGGCCAGAGGCGGCCGGTACGGGTGCGAGGCTCGGCGGAACGGCGACGGCCTCTCTCGGTCCGGCGGGATCCGTCCGGACCGCCCGCCGCCGAATCCGGCGGAGCCGCCCGGCCTCCGTTCGGTCTCCACGTTCGCCGTCCCGGGCGATCAGAGCACGCCGGGTGGCCGCGTCCGTGACCGGTTCGTCGTCCCCGGAGCATCCACCGGTGCCTCGCACAACGGGAACGCCCCTGGATCTAACTTCAAGATTTCACTACCGCACCATAATCGGGCGTTTCGGGACTGGTCCACCGAGGCCGGCGCGGCAGTTGAACACCCGGCCCGAGCGACGGCCGCCTCCGCGGTTCGGCTGCCGGCGGCGACGGTCAGGGCCGGGCGACGGGAACCACGGCCGGCCGTGCCGGGTGTCCGCTCGCCCGGTTCGCGGCGAGGAACTCCACGATGGCCGCGTTGACCGCCTCGGGGCGTTCCAGGTGGCCGAGGTGACCGGCGTCGGTGATCTCCACGAGATCGCATCCGGGGATGGCCTCCGCGACCTCCGCCACCAGGTGCGGCGGACAGACCCGGTCGTCGGCGAACGCGACGGCACGGCACGGCACCGCGACGCCGCGCAGGGCCGGGCGGCGGTCCTCCAGTGCCTCGATGGCGGCGAGCTGCCCGCTCACGCTGCTGCCGGAGAGCTCGAACAGCTCCAGCCACATCGCTATGTCGGCGTCGTCGTTCAGCGTCGCGGGCGAGAGCATCTCCAGAACCGTCCTCACGGCCAGGTAGGCGGGCGGCAGCCGGGTCCCGGTCTCCTGCAGCGCGCGGTCGGCGGCGGCCTGGGCCCGCCGCAGGACGTCGGTCCGCGCCCTGGTCGCGATCAGCACGGCCGACCGCACCAGCTCCGGCCGGGCGAGGGCGACCTCCTGGGCGATCACCGAGCCCATCGACGCGCCGACGAGGTGGCACGGCCCCAGGCCCAGCTCCTCGATCAGTCCGGTGGTGTCGGCGGCCATGTCGGCGAGGGTGTAGTCGCCCGCGGGAGAGTCCGAGGGCGCCATACCGCGGTTGTCGAACGTGATCGTCTCGAATCCCGCTCTGTGCAGCGCCGGCGTCTGGTGCATGGTCCAGACGCGGCCCGACGCGGACGATCCCATGATCATGAGGACCGGTTCACCCTGGCCGGAGCGCTCGTAGGAGAGCCGGATGCCGTTGGTCTTGACAAAAGGCATGGGCTGCTTTTCATTTCCCCGTCGGTGATGTCCAATGTCGAAGGGTACGGCTCCGTCCGGAATTGGGGGAGCGGTACGGCGTGCCAACCCTGCCATCGCGCGACACATCGCTCAACGTTCAACTGCCGCGCCGACGCGGTTGAGCACGTTCCCCGCCGAGCCGGAACACCGGGCGTACGCGTGGTCCGAGGCCGGCCAATCCTCCCTTGAAGAACGTCTGACATCCGGAAACAACGGTCGGCTAACAGCCCGATCTTTGTCCGGTAAGCCATCGGTAAGGTGGCCTTCTGTAAAGTCAGTCAAGATCACATTGGGGTTCTCTTCTGAGACGGAGGGCGCTCAGCCGTGGATTTGTGAGCGAGGGGACCGGAGATCCGGTCGACTCAAATCTGCGGCTGTTTCATGTCGGGGAAAATTGAAAGCTTTCATTCTGTGCCCCTCCGGGGCGCTCGCAGGATCCCATCGCGAGCCGGGCCGCGGTGGCTCCTGAAATTACTTGTCCGGGGACGACGGTTTCAAATCTTTCGTTTGGGGGCTCGATAGAATTGAACAGGCCTGCACAAACTTCGTTCACCAGCGAGAACGCGCTCGTCCGGCATCTCTCGCTCCAGCAGGAGGACATCGAGTGCTCGATGGCGGCGCGGGTGCCCATCGAAACGCTGGTGACATCGGGATCGCCGCGCCTGGAAGGTGAGGACGCCGAGCACGTGCGCACCCTCGCGGACTCGGGTGCGGCGCTGCCTCCGATCGTGGTGCACCTGCCCTCCCGGAAGATCATCGACGGCATGCACCGTCTCCAGGCCGCGATCCTGCGCGGTGAGAAGGAGATCGAGGCGCGCTTCTTCCGCGGCAATGAGGCGGACGCCTTCCTGCTCTCCGTCACGGCCAACATCCAGCATGGCCTGCCCCTCTCGCAGGACGACCGGATGGCGGCGGCCAAGCACATCTTCGTCATCCACCCCGAATGGTCGGACCGGATGGTCGCGATCGTGGTGGGATTGTCGGGCAAGAGGGTCGCCGTGCTGCGACGGGAGGTGGCCGGCCACACCCCGCAGCCCGCCGTCAGGATCGGCCAGGACGGGAGGTCCCGCCCGGTCGACGGCGCGGCCGGCCGGGAGCGCGCCGCGAAGGTGATCGCGAGCGATCCGGACGCCTCGCTTCGCCAGATCGCCCGTAAGGCCGGTATCTCGCCCGCCACCGCCGCGGACGTCCGCAACCGCGTCCGCCGCGGTGAAGACCCCATTCCCTCACGGCGCGCCGCGAAGACGCCGCACCCCTCGCCGAATAAAGGCATCGAGATCTTCGGCGGCACCGCGTCGGCGGAACCGTCGCCCAAGGTGACCGCGGACCTCACCGCCGTCCTGGAACGACTCCGCAAGGACCCGTCCGTGCGTTTCACCGAGGCGGGCCGGACCATGTTGCGCATGTTCGACGCGTGTCAGACGGTCATCCGCCACTGGGAGACGACCAAGAAAGGCCTGCCTCCGCATCGGCTGGCCTTGATGGCGGAACTGAATCACGCGTACGCGGAGACACTGCGGTCGTTCGCCACGGGGCTGCAGGAACTGCAGTCCGGTCTGGCCGCCGGAGAACGCCAGAGCGCGGGCTGACCGTTCTGGCCAAATCCCCTCTTTCGGGCCGGCGACGCCCGCTAATCGGCGTGCAAGGTAACTCGAATTCATCGTTTATTGGTGGATTCGAACGCATTGAGAAATGACATGACGCTGTGCCAAAGTGTCGAGGCAGCGGAGAAGAAGAGCTGGTGAGATGACGCTCGATTTCGATGGTTACCAAAATATCGGTGAGGTGTTCGCCGATCGGGTCGCCGCGCACCCGCAGCGTACGGCGGTGTCCATCGCCCGTGGCCCCACCGCGGCCGATGAGGAGACCCTCGACTTCGCCGAGCTCGCCCGCCGCGCCGGGGTACGGGCGGCGGGGCTCGCCGCGCGGATGGACCCCGGCGAACGCGTCATCATCGCGTTGCCGACCAGCACCGAATTCGTCGAGGTCTACCTCGCCTGCCTGCTCGTCGGCGTGGTGGCGGTGCCGATCCCGGCGCCCGGCGGTTCGGCGCAGGCCGCGGAACGGATCGTCTCGGTCATCGGGGACTGCGCCCCACGCCTCGCCGTCACCGAGAGCGGCGACCGTGAGCCGCTCGTCGCCGGGCTGCGCGGTCACGGGCTCGGTCATGTCCCGGTCGAGGAGGTGGGACAGGCGGGCCCGGGGGAGCCGACCCCGCCACCGTCACGCGATCCCGGCCGTGACACGCTCGCGGTCCTCCAGTACAGCTCGGGCTCCACGGGGACTCCGAACGGGGTGATGCTCGACCACGGCAACATCCTCGCCGACATCGCGGCCTTCCACGTCGGCTCAGGGGCCGGCCCCGAGGACGTGATCGGTCATTGGCTGCCGCTCCACCACGACATGGGTCTCCTGGTGCAGCTCACGGCGGGCCTGCTGTTCGGTGCTCCGGTCGCGATGATGTCGCCCGTCGGCTTCGTACGGCGCCCCGTGGACTGGCTCCGCATGCTGGAGCATCACGCGGCCACCATCACCGCCGCCCCGAACTTCGCCTTCGAGCTGTGCACGCGCCTCGTCTCCGACGAACAGATCGACGAACTCGACCTGTCCCGGATGCGCGTCGTCATCAACGGCTCCGAGCCGATCGACGTGCCCACCATGACGGCGTTCGTCAAGCGCTTCGCCGGCGCCGGGCTGCGGCCCGAGGCGATGGCGGGCGCGTACGGGATGGCGGAGGCCACCGTGTTCGTGTCGGCCACCCCGCTCGGCGCGCAGCCGACGGTGCTCGTCGCCGATCGAGACCGGATGGAGTCCGCCGACGACCCCGCCCTGGTCGCGACGGCCCGCGGCGAGGGCAAGGAGCTCGCCGGGGTCGGCTCGCCGCCCGAGGGTTTCGAGATCCGGATCGTCGACCCACGGACGCGCCGGCCGCGGTCCGCCGGCGGCATCGGTGAGATCTGGCTGCGCGGAGCCGCCATCGGCCGCGGCTACTGGAACCGGACCGAGCTCAGCGCCGATGTCTTCGCGGCGCGTCTCGCCGGCGACGACGCCGGTCCGGCGAGCTCCGGCTGGCTGCGTACGGGCGACCTCGGCGCGCTGGTGGACGGCGAGCTGTTCGTCACCGGGCGGCTCAAGGAGATGATGATCGTCCACGGGCGCAACGTCTTCCCCCAGGACGTCGAGAAGGCGGCGCGGGCCGGGCAGCCGGCGCTCGCCGGACGCGTCGGCGCGGCCTTCGGGGTCTTCGCGCCCGACGAGCGGATCGTGCTGGTGCACGAGGTCGACCCCGCGACGCCGGCCGCCGACCTGCCCGCCATCGTCACGGACGTGGCACGGCGGCTGACGATCGAGACGGAGGTACCGGTACGGAACGTGCTCCTGGTGCGTCGTGGCCGCGTACTCCGTACGACCAGCGGAAAGATCCGGCGGGGCGAGATGCGCGCGAAGTTCCTCGCCGGCGACATCGACGCGCTGCACGCCGAGCTGGAACCCGCCGTACGGCGCCTCATCGGATGAAAGGGAAGACCACGTGACCGAGACCGATGTGACGGGCGTTCCGCGGACGCCTGCTGACATCCACGCCTGGCTGGTCGAGCGGGTCGCCCTCTACCTCAAGCGGCGGGCGGCCGACATCGACCCCGACCTCCCGCTCACCGAGAACGGACTGGACTCGGTGTACGCCCACACGCTCTGCGCCGACATCGAGGACACGCTGGGCGTGTACCTCGAGCCGCCGCAGCTCTGGGACGTCGACACCGTCACCAAGCTGACCGCCTACCTCGCCGACCGCACCGACTGACGGAGACGGCATGGACTTCAGCCTCCTTTACTTCGCGAACCGCGAGGTCACCGATGCGCCGGCGGAGTACGACCTGCTGATCGACGCCGCCCGCTTCGCCGACCGGAACGGGTTCACCGCCCTGTGGGTGCCCGAACGGCACTTCCACCCGTTCGGCGGCGCCTACCCGAATCCGGCGCTGGCCGCCGCGGCGATCGCCGGGCAGACGACCCGCATCCGGCTGCGCGCCGGCAGCGTCGTGCTGCCGCTGCACGACCCGCTCACCGTCGTCGAGGACTGGTCGTTCGTCGACAACCTGTCCCGCGGGCGCGTCGACCTGGCGCTGGCCACCGGCTGGGCCGCCAACGACTTCGTCCTCGCCCCGAAGCGGTTCCCCGACCGGCGACGCTACGTGCTGGACAACATCGAGGTCATTCGGGAGCTGTGGGCGGGCCGGCCGGTGAGCCGCGTCAACGGCGCCGGAGAGGAGACGCCGACACGCGTCTACCCCTCGCCCGTCCAGTCCGAGATCGGGCTCTGGCTGACCGCGGCGTCGAGCGTCGAGACCTTCGCCGCGGCGGGCGCGCGAGGGCTGAACGTCCTGACGGCGCTGCTCTTCCAGGACCTCGGAGAGCTGGCATCGAAGATCGAGGCGTACCGGACGGCGCGCAAGGACGCGGGACACGACCCGACGACCGGCGTCGTGACCCTGATGGTGCACACCTTCGTCGGCGAGAGTGACGACGAGGTCCGCGAGACCGTACGCGAGGCGTTCACCGCCTACCTCGTGTCGTCCATCGACCTCTGGAAGAACCAGCTGGAGCGGCTGCAGGGGCCGGACGGGGCCTCGCTCGCGCGGTACGCCTTCGAGCGCTACTTCAGGACCGCCGCGATGTTCGGCTCGGTGGACCGGTGCGCGGACTTCGTCGAGAAGCTGGCGGCCACGGGCGTCGACGAGGTGGCGTCGCTCATCGACTTCGGCCTGCCCGGGCCCACCGTGCTGGCCGCGCTGCCCCATCTCGACCAGGTGCGCCGGCGGATCCAGCACACGCGGGCGGCGGACGCGGGGCCGGCGTGACCGGTGGCGTGGGAGCCCGGCCCGTCGCGAAAGAGGAAATCAGTTTCCCGCTGTTCGGCAGCCGGCTTTCGACCGAATTCTAGCGTGGTCCCTTACTGTTTATTCGGACGCGAGAGTGGTGATCGGACCGCGGGCGATGTGCGTCGCCATGGCGGTGGTCAACTGAGCCGGCGCGGCGGTTGAACGCCGGTGGACGTAGATGGCGTGACACAGCGTTGATCTCGCAGGGAAAGGTATGCGTTCAACCGGCGTACGGGTGCTTCGATTGACCGTGCGGCATGCCGGTCGTTAATTATTGTCCGACTCGGATCCATGCCCGTTGAAGGGACAGTGCCGTGACGAATCCGTTTGAAGACCCCGAGGCCGAGTACCTGGTTCTCGTCAACGATGAGGGACAGCATTCGCTGTGGCCCGTATTCGTCGACGTGCCCGATGGATGGAACTCGGTGTTCGGGAAGGCCGGCCGTCAGGAGTGCCTCGACTACATCGAGAAGTCCTGGACCGACATGCGGCCCAAGAGCCTGATCGAGGCGATGGAGAAGATGGAGCAATAGAAAACCGGATTGGACGGGAAAGGCTGTCGTGGAACGCGTCGTACTTCATGACGTCATGGCCGGTCAGCTCGATGTGTGGCAGGCCCAGCAATTCGCACCTGAGAGCCCTGCGTACAATATCGCCGAGTATCTGGAGATACGCGGTGATCTTGTCGTAGGGTTCTTCGTCGAGGCATTGCGGCGCGCCGTTGACGAGGCCGAGACCCTTCGCGTCCGTTTCCGTGTGGTGGACGGCGTTCCCAAGCAGCACGTCGACCCGTCCTACGAGCACGCGGTCGCCGTCGTCGACGTCAGCGACGAGCCCGACCCGGCCGCGGCGGCCGAGGCGTGGATGCGGCGTGACCTGCGCACGCCGGCAGATCTCACGGACGGCCCGCTGTTCGCCCACGCGGTCTTCACCCTCGCCCCGGACCACCACTTCTGGTACCACCGGTACCACCACCTGGTCATGGACGGCCGTTCCGTCATGATCTTCGCCCGTCGCGTCGCCGCCCTCTACGATGAGCTGCTCGAGGGCAGGCCCGCCGGCGACGGGGCACTGGAACCGCTGGCCGGGCTCCTGGAGGCCGAACGCGCCTACCGGGCCTCGCCCGACTTCGGGGATGACCGGGCGTACTGGCTCGGCGTCCTCGACGGCCTCCCCGAGGCCGCGGCGCGCGGGAACGGCAGGCCGCGGCTGATGTCCCCCCTGGCACGGCACACCGGCCGGGTCGACGCCCACGCCGCCGCGTACCTGAAGACGACCGCGCGCCGGCTGGGCACCGACCTGGCCGGGCTGATGATCACGGCGGCGGCCGTGCACCAGCATGGCGTCACCGGTGAACCGGACATCGTCATCGGCCTTCCCGTGCACGGCCTGCCGGACCGCCGCAGGATGTTCGCGCCCGCGACGACCGCCAACAACGTGCCGATCCGGCTCCGGATCGATCGCGACACGACCATCGCGGACCTCGTACGGCAGACGAACACCGCGATCCGGCAGGGCCTGCGGCACCAGCGTTACCGCTACGAGGACACCCTCAGGGACCTGCGCGTCCCGCGTGGCGCCTCCCTCTGCGACGTGCATGTCAACGTCATGTCCTTCGGCTACCCCGAAAGGTTCGGGAGCTGCGCCGTCACCGGCCACACCCTGTCCACCGGCGCGATCGACGGCACCCGTATCGACGTCCACGACCGGCCCGGGGAGCCCGGGTTCCAGGTCGACGTCGACGTCAACCTCGACGTCAGCGAGTCCGGAGCGGCACGCCGTATCTACCGGCGCGTCATGACCATCGTGGACCGGCTCGCGACGGTCGCGCCGGCCGAGCGCGTCGGACGGGTGCCGCTCCTGGACAACGACGAGCGCCGCCGCCTGCTGGTCGACTGGAACGACACCGCGACCGCGCTTCCGGTCGCGGTCATTCCCGAGCTGTTCGCGGACCGGGTGGCGCGGGCACCGGACGCGGTGGCCGTCGTCTCCGACGAGGTTCGGCTGACCTACGCCGAGCTGGACGAGCGGGCCAACCGGCTGGCCCACCACCTCACGGGCCTCGGCGTCGGACCCGACTCGGTGGTCGCGGTGGCCATCGGCCGCGGCGTCGACCTGGTCGTGGCGCTGGTGGCGGTGTGGAAGGCCGGAGCGGCCTACCTGCCGATCGACACCGACTATCCCGCCGAGCGGATCGGGTTCATGCTGGCCGACAGCCACGCCGTGGTGCTGCTCGGCCAGGAGGAGCTCCTCGACGAGCTTCCCGTCGGGAACATCCTGACGGTCGCCGTCGACTCCCCCCAGGTGCGCGCGGCGCTGGACGCGGCGCCTGCGACGGCCCCCGGCGGCGGCCCGCGGCCGGACCAGCTCGCCTATGTGATCTACACGTCGGGCTCCACCGGCACCCCGAAGGGGGTCATGCTCACCCACGCCGGCGGCGTCAACATCGCCAATGCGCTGGTCGAGCGGTGCGGCCTCGACGCCGGCAGCCGGATACTGCAGTTCGCGCCGGTCGGGTTCGACGTGGCCACCGCGGAGCTGTTGATGGCCCTCTGCGCGGGGGCACGGCTGGTGGTGGCACCGGCCGGCGACCTGCTGCCCGGACCGGACCTGGCCGGCGTCATCGCCCGGCACGGGGTGACGTACATGGTGTGCCCGCCGGCGCTGCTGGCGAAGCTGCCGCTCGAGGACCTGGCGTCGGTGGTCACGCTGGCGTCGGGTGGCGAGGCGCTGAGCACCGAGCTGGTGGCGCGCTGGGCGCCGGGCCGGTGGTTCGTCAACGGGTACGGGCCGACGGAGACCACCATCGGCACCGCGATGTCGGCCCCGCTGGCACCGGACGAGACCGTGAACATCGGCACACCGTTCGCCAACACGCGGGTGTTCGTGCTGGACGACTTCCTGCGGCCCGTGCCGGAGGGGGTGGTGGGCGAGCTGTACGCCGCCGGGGTCGGCCTCGCGCGCGGGTACCTCGGCAACCCGGGACTGAGCGCGGAGCGGTTCGTCGCCAACCTGTTCGCCGCGGACGGATCGCGTCTGTACCGGACCGGGGACCGCGTCCGGTGGACGGCGGACGGCCGGCTGGACTTCGTCGGCCGCGCCGACGACCAGGTGAAGATCCGCGGCCACCGGATCGAGCCGGGCGAGGTGCGGGCGGTGGTCGCCGCGCATCCCCAGGTCATCGACGCGGCGGTGGTCGTCGTCGAGGACGGCTCGGGCGACAGGCGCCTGATCGCGTACGTGACGGGAGACGACGCCGACCTGGCCGCCGCGGTCCGGCGGTTCGCCGCCGAACGCCTCCCGGACTTCATGGTGCCCTCGGCCGTGGTGGTGCTCGACACCATCCCGCTCACGCCCCACGGGAAGGTCGACCACAGCGCGCTGCCCGAGCCCACGTACGCGAACGTGGCGAGCCGGGCTCCGCGCACGGTGCAGGAGGAGATCCTGTGCGCCGCGTTCGCCAACGTCCTCGGCCTGGACCACGTCGGCGTGGACGACGGCTTCTTCGACCTGGGCGGCCACTCCCTGCTGGCGACGAGCCTGATCAGCCGCATCCGGGCGCTGCTGGACGCCGAGGTGCACATCCTCGACGTGTTCGAGGCCCCCACGGTCGCCGGTCTCGCCGCCCGCATCACCGGCTCGGCGGCCGGCCGGCTCCGGCTGACCTCGCGGGAACGCCCGGCGCGGATCCCGCTGTCGTTCAACCAGCGTCGCCTGTGGTTCATCGGGCAGATCGAGGGCCCGAGCCCGACCTACAACGCGCCGCCGCTGATGATGCGGTACTCCGGCGGCCTCGACCGCACGGCGCTCGAGGCCGCGCTGCGGGACGTGATCGAGCGGCACGAGTCGCTGCGGACCGTCTTCCCGGTGGCCGACGGCGAGCCGTACCAGCGCGTCATGGGCATGGACGAGCTCGCCTGGAACCTGCCCGTCGTCGACGTGGTCACGATCGCGGAGTCCTATGACCGGCTTCAGGGGTTCCAGGACTCCTCCACGCCCGCGCCGCCTCAGGGCGAAGGACCACCGGAGCTCAGCGCCGCGGTGCTCGAGGCGTCCCGGTACGCCTTCGATCTCTCGGCCGAGGTGCCGGTCAGGGGATGGCTGCTGGCGGCGGGGCCGGACGAGCACGTGCTGGTGCTGGTGGTGCACCACATCGCCGGTGACGGCTGGTCGATGGGGCGGCTGGCGCGCGACCTGAGCGTGGCCTACGCGGCGCGGTGCGCGGGCGGGGCGCCGGAGTGGGCGCCGTTGCCGGTGCAGTACGCGGACTACAGCCTGTGGCATCGGGAGCTGCTGGGTTCGGAGGAGGACCGGGACAGCATCCTGTCGCGGCAGACGGCGTACTGGCGTGAGGCGCTGGCCGGGGCGCCGGAGGAGCTGGCGCTGCCGTTCGACCGCGTGCGTCCCGCGGTGGCCTCGCACCGGGGTCTCACGGCGGAGCTGACGGTCTCGTCCGCGGTGCACGCGCGGCTGGTGGAGGTGGCGCGCGCCGAGGGCGTGACGGTGTTCATGACGTTGCACGCGGCGCTGGCGGTGACCCTGTCGCGGCTCGGCGCGGGCGTCGACGTGCCGATCGGGTCGGCGATCGCGGGCCGGCTGGACGAGGCCCTGGACG